>Ga0187868_1001799_pt1 | contig 14672 bp, 14 predicted proteins | sample June2016WEW_13_4_FD_133014 | JGI IMG/M metagenome (GOLD analysis project Ga0187868, IMG submission 133014) | Peatland microbial communities from SPRUCE experiment site at the Marcell Experimental Forest, Minnesota, USA - June2016WEW_13_40 | ecosystem: Environmental > Terrestrial > Soil >... | reverse complement strand
GAACAGGCCGATGCGCTGGTGCATGCCGGTTTGACGCGGATCGAGGATTTGTTGTCGGCGGATGAAAGTGATTTGAGCAGCATTCCGCAAATCGGCGAAAAGGCGGCGGAAATTTTGAAAGCCGCGCGTGCGGAAGCCGAAAACCGGAAGATTCAGCTTGGCGGAAATGATTCCGACACCACGGTGGCCTGATGAATGCCGCCGGGAAAATTTTTGGCCGGCACGGTGAGCGGCGCGGTTTGGTGAAGATAAACATATATGCCCGTTCGGATTTACGACATCTCGAAGAAACTTGGCTTGGAGAACAAAATAATTCTCGCCAAAGCCAAGTCGCTGCGCATTGCCGCCGCCAGAGTCCCGTCCAGTTCGCTTGATAAAATCAGCGCCGAGTATCTCGAAGAGCAACTCTGCATAGACCACCCCGAACTCGCCGCCAAACTCGCCCCGCCACCGCCGCCCGCGCCAAAAGCCGCGCCCAGCGAACCCATTGTCGTCATTAAAACGCCGCCGCCGGAACCGCCAAAACCGGAGGTCAAAGAAGAACCGCCGCCGATCGTTGAAGCACCCAAACCGCCACCGCCACCGCCCAAACCGGTCGGCCCCAAAATCGGCGACAAAGTCGGATTTATTCAGTTGCCGCACAGGCCATCACCGAAAATCAGCGAGAAAGCCGGCCAGGTCAAATTGCCGCCAAAAACGGGAGCGCCGGCCAGACCGGGCGGCAAACCCGCCGCGCCACCGCCACAAAAAGAGGACCGCAAAGCCCCGGCTCCCGCGCCGCAGCCAAAATTTGTCGCGCCCGCGACCGGCGAAGTCATCATCATCAAACCACCGATTGTCGTGCGCGAACTCGCCACGCAACTCAAGCAGAAGCCGTTCAAGATCATCGCCGATTTGATGGAACTGGGCGTTTTCGCCAACGTGAACCAGGCGATTGACGAAAAAATCGCCCAGCAGCTTTGCGCGAAATACGGTTTCCGGTTTGAAGTGGAAAAACGCGAGCGCGGCGGCGGGGTGGTTCACGCGCCGGTCAAAAAAGTTGAACTCGACGTGGAGGACAAGCCGAAGCAACTCAAACCGCGCGCGCCGGTGGTCACCATCATGGGTCACGTTGACCACGGCAAAACAACGTTGCTCGATGTGATTCGCAAGTCAGACGTCGCTGCGGGTGAAGCCGGCGGCATCACACAACACATCGGCGCTTACACGATTTCCGTGCCGCACCCGGAACGCAAAAACGAACTGGCGCAAATCACCTTTCTCGACACGCCCGGCCACGCGGCGTTCAGCTCGATGCGTGCGCGCGGCGCGAACGTCACGGACATCGTCGTGCTCGTCGTCGCCGCGAACGACGGGGTCATGCCGCAAACGCTCGAAGCGCTGAGCCACGCGAAAGCCGCCAAAGTCCCGATTCTGGTCGCGGTCAACAAAATGGACCATCCCAACGCGAACCCGATGAAGGTTCGCCAGCAGTTGCAGGACAAGGGGCTGGTTCCCGACGATTGGGGCGGCGACACGATTTTTGTGGATGTTTCCGCGCTCACCAAGCAGGGCGTGGACAAACTGCTGGAAATGATTTTGCTCCAGGCCGAACTGCTCGAACTCAAGGCGAACCCCGACCGCCGCGCCAAGGGCAACATCATTGAATCCGGTGTCGAACCCGGCGGCCCGACCGCGACGGTGCTGGTGCGCAAAGGCACGCTGCGAATCGGCGACATCATTTTGTGCGGCGAATTTTATGGCCGGGTGCGCGCGCTCATCAGCGAAGAGGGCCAGCGACTCAAGGAAGCCGGGCCATCGGTTGCGGTGAGGGTGCTTGGCTTGAATGGCGTGCCGGACGCGGGCTTGGAATTCAGCGTGGTGGAGGACGAAAAGGCCGCGCGTGAACTGGCCGAACAACGCGCCAACGAAACCAAAGCGCAGGATTTGGAGAACCGCTCGAAGGTCACGCTTGAAAATTTGTTCGCTTCGCTGGCGGCAGCGCAGAGCAAGGCTCTCAAGATCGTCGTAAAAGCCGACACGCAAGGCTCGGTCGAGGCCATCGTCGAGGCGCTCAAGAAAATCGAGTCCGACAAGGTTACCCTCGAAATTCTTCACAGCGACGTTGGCACAATCACCGAAAACGACGTGGCTTTGGCGTCCGCGTCTGACGCCGTCATTCTCGGTTTTCACGCGCGGTTGGACAGCACCGCCGCCGAAAAGGCGAAACATGAAGGCGTGCAGATCAAGCTTTACGCGATCATTTACGAATTGATTGATCAGGTGAAGGAAGCGATGGCCGGATTGCTGGAACCGGATGTCAAGGAAAGCATCGTTGGCTCGGCGGAAGTACGGCAGATTTTTGAATTGTCCAAAGGCGTGCCGGTCGCCGGCTGCATGGTCGCGAACGGCCGCATCGTCAAAGGCAAAATGCGCGTGCGCCGCCGCAAGGACGTCATTTACGAAGGCATCATACAATCGCTGCGCCGGTTTCAGGACGAAGTCAACGAAGTCCGCGCGGGCATGGAATGCGGCATCCGCGTCGAGGGCTACAGCGAATTCCAGGTTGGCGACACCATCGAATGTTACACGACTGAGAAAATCGCGGCGAAACTATGAAACACAAACGGAGCGATGGAGTAATGGAGTGATGGGGAGAATGCCCCGGTTCAACACTCCAGGACTCCAGGACTCCAATAATTCCAATTCCCCATGCCATCCCTCCGGATCCAGCGAGTGCGCGAACTTTTGAAGCGCGAAATCGGCGAGGCCGTCCGCCGCGAATTTCACGTCAGCGAGGCCGGCCTGATCACGGTCAACGACGTGGACGTGGCCGGCGACCTCAAGTCGGCGACGGTTTTCATCAGCATCCTCGGCAATCCCGACCAGCAGAAACGAGGCTTTCAATTGCTCAACGAGCATCGCGTGCGCATCCAGGGGTTCGTCGGCAGGGCCGTCGTCCTGAAATACACGCCGAAGCTGAAATTTGCCTTCGATGATTCCATCGTACGCGGCAACCGCGTGCTCCAGATCATTGAGGAACTGGAAAAAACCCTGCCGGCGGACGCAGGTGAAATTCAACCGTGAAAAGCTATCCGAAAATCATTGATCGCATCCTCGCCATCATCCGCGAAAGCAAAACTTTTTGCGTCGTCGGCCACATCCGGCCCGATGGCGATTGCGCCGGTTCGCAGCTCGGCCTCACGCAGGCCCTGCAAAACGAGGGCAAAAAAGTCGTTTGCTGGAACGAGGACTGCCTGCCGCAGAAATACAAGTTCCTCGACCCGGACGGATTGTTTCAAAAGCCAAAGGCCGGCCAAAAATTCGACTGTGTCATCGCCGCCGATTGCGCGAGCTTCGAGCGCCTCGGCAAGGTCGGCAGGCATATCGCGCGCCGGAAAATTTTCATCAACATTGACCATCACGAAAGCAATACACGCTATGCCGACGTGAACTGGGTCTCCGCGCGCGAGCCTTCCACCGGCGAATTGATTTTTCGACTGTTGAAAATCGCGCGCTGGCCCATCACGAAGCAGATCGCCGACTGTCTGTTCACCGCCGTGTCCACCGATACCGGCTCGTTCCAATACTCCACGACGCGGCCCGGCACCTTTCACGTTGGGGCGGAACTCGTCACGCGCGGCGCGAACCTTGCGAAAATTTGCGACGAAGTTTACCAATCTTATCCGCTCTCCCGCGCGCGGCTGCTCAAACACATTTACAGCCGTTTTCGTCTGACCCATGGCGACCGTATCGGGTGGTTTTGGCTCAAGAAAATTGATTTCGCCCGCACCGGCGCGAAAAGCGCGGACACCGAAGGACTTATTGACCACATCCGCGCCATCGAACCGGTCGTTGTCGCGTGCGTCTTTGAGGAGGTCGAACCCGAACTGACCCGCATCAGCCTCCGCTCCAAAAGTGACCGGGTGAACGTAAACGAAATCGCCGCGCAATTTGGCGGCGGCGGCCATCCGGCGGCGGCGGGCGCGCGCATTGCCGGCAAACCGCTGTCCGTCCAGCGCAAGGTGATTGCCGCCATCAAACGCGCGTTGAATTCCGCAAGATAGCTTGGAAACCATGGAAGCAAAATTAATTTCGGAACATATTAGGAAAATGAGGGTTAAAACCATTATACCTCTAATCATGGTTGTTATGGTATGCCTAGCATCTCTAGCGGGTATTGGAGGTGCTTTCTATATGTATATTACTGGACAAATTATAACATGGTTTGATGTAGTAATTTTAATTTGTGGTGGGTCTATTAGCGTCATAGGCTGGATTATGATCGGCAGATTCATACGCCGGATGCTTCCGGTTAGAAGAGTTTTGCTGTTTGAAGACGATGGCATTGGAGTCGTTACTTGGCGGAACAAATTGTTAACAGCGAAATTGCCGGACAATATCAAACATATGTTGACAATCGGGACCGATTTTACTGTTACGCTTCAAATTGAAAACCGATACTTCGTGGTTAGTAGCGAGGAGTTTTCCGACAAAGACGGCATCAACGAGTTTTGGCGGCGTTTTTTGGGGCGTTATCAGACTCAAGCTGAATGAAGGGCATGGCTGCAATCGTTATTTCTGATTGTCAATATGCCATTCTTATGGCACGCTTGTGCCATGAACACCATCATTGAACCGGACAAGCAGAACCGGATTGTTCTGACGCGCGAAATCAGGACGGCGGCGGGTTTTCAACCCGGCGAACCGTTGAAATTGACCGCGTCTCCAGGCCGGATTGTTTTGGAAGTCAAACCGGAATCGTCCGGGAAAATTGTCAAAAAGGGCGGTTTGAAGGTGTGGACTGGCAAAGTCCCACCCATACCGCTCGACGAAGCCGTTAATATGTCCCGCCATTATTCCCGATGACATATTTTGACACCTCAGTTTTGGTCGGCGTTTTGCTTCAGACGCATCCGAAGCACAAGGAATGCTTCGGTTTTTTTGAACAGACGCGCGAACGCATCACCTCCGCGCATGCGCTTGCGGAAGCGTTTTCAACTCTCACGGCGAGCTACAAAATTCCAAATTATATTGCCGCCGAATTGATTTTAGGATTGCCCGTGCGATTGGCCGTTGAACCTCTTTTGACGGACGATTACGAAATGGCAATTGCTGAATCACAACAGCGGGGCGTCATGGGTGGCGGCATTTACGATGCGCTGCACGCTGCTTTTGCGCGTCGTCATTTCGCCCGCCGCATTGTCACTCGCAATCCAGGTAATTTCCAACACGTCGCGCCCGACCTCGAAATTGTCATTCCCTGAACCATTGATTTTTCATGCAAGAATTTTCCCCGCTCGACGGCGCCATCCTGATTGACAAGCCCGCCGGTCCGACCTCGCACGACGTGGTGGACGCCATTCGCCGGCGGTTCGGCATCAAAAAAGTCGGCCATTGCGGCACACTCGATCCGAATGCCACCGGCCTGCTCATTATCGTCGTTGGTCGCGGCACGAAGCTGTCCGAAAAATTGATGGGCGACGACAAGGTTTACGAAGGCACCATCAAATTCGGCGAGACAACGAACAGTTACGATGCTGATGGGGAAATCCTCGAAACCAAGCCGGTGCCGCCGTTGACGCTCGACCAGTTGAATGAAGCCGCCGCCACGTTCATCGGCGACCAGATGCAAACGCCACCGATGGTTTCGGCCATCAAAGTAAAAGGGGTGCCGCTTTACAAGCTCGCCCGCAAAGGCATCGAGGTGGCGCGCGAACCGCGGCTGGTTCATATCTACAATTGCCGTTTCACGAATTACGAGCCGCCGCTCGGCCAATTTAAAGTCGCCTGCACCAAAGGCACTTACGTCCGCAGCATCGCGCATGAGCTCGGCCAGAAACTCGGCTGTGGCGCACATTTGGCTGCGCTCCGCCGCAGCGTTTCCGGCAAATTTGACGTGGCCGACGCCACGCCGCTCGACGCCGTGCTCAAACTCACGCCGGCGGAATTGGAGAAGAAGGTGATTCCGTTTTTGAAGCTGGCTGTGTAGCGGCGGCTCGGCAGAGCGCCGCCATCAAAAAATAATGCGGCACTCTTCCGAGATGCCGCTACAATTTCCCGCGATGAAAATCATCCACGCCGCAAACGAGTTGAAGCCAGCCGGGCGCAAGGTCTGTCTGGCCATCGGCTTTTTTGACGGCGTCCATCTCGGCCATCAGCAAATCATCCGCCAGACCATCGCCGACGCGCATCAGCACGACGCCATTGCGCTGGTGATTACGTTCGACCGGCATCCGAACGTTGTTGTTGCGCCCGACCACGTGCCGCCGCTGATTTATTCGCTGCCGCAAAAATTGGGCGCGATTGAATCGCTCGGCGCGGACACGCTGTTGCTGATTCATTTCGATGAAAAATTCAGCGGTCAGACGGGCGAAAATTTCATTCGCAGTCTGGCGTGCGACCTCGGAAAGATCCAAAGCCTCTGTGTCGGCGCGGATTTTGTTTTCGGCCACAAACGCAGCGGCAACATCGCGTTGCTCAAAAAACTCGGCGGCGAACTCGGGTTCACCGTTCACGGACTGGCCGCCGTGTCGCTCGACAATCAAATCGTCAGCAGCACGCGCATTCGCGAGGCCATCCGCTCCGGCAATCTTGATGCCGCAAGCCAGATGCTCGGGCGGCCTTACGCCATTTCCGGTCGCGTGATCACGGGCGATGGCGTGGGCCGTAAACTCGGTTTCCCGACCGCGAACCTCGACGCGGGGGGCTTGGTTCTGCCACCCAACGGCGTTTACCTCGGTCTCGCCAAAATCAGAAAAAAATCGCGACAGGTCGCGCTCAACATCGGCTTCCGTCCGACGCTGGCGACCGGCGGGCCACAGCTCCGCGTCGAGGCGCACCTGCTTGATTTTACCGGCGACCTTTACGGCCAGGAATTGGAAATCGAAATCGGAGAAAAGCTGCGCGACGAGCGGAAATTTGGTTCGCTCGAAGAACTGAAAGCCCAGATCGCGCGGGACGTTGCCAGGGCGAAGAAAAGATTTTAGACACGGATTTCGCAAATTTTCACGAATTATTGTAGGTTGGAATCCATGTTAATCCGTGGAATCCGTGTCTCGGTTTTCGTTTGAACACAGAAGCTGGATTCATTGTCCATCTGTCAATAAAATCAAAAAATGAATACTGGAATTAGTGCCATCAACGACGCTGTCAAGGAAGCCGGCGCATTCACGCATCCGCTGTTTAACGAACTCGGCAAAGTCATCGTCGGCCAGAATTATCTGACCGAGCGGCTGGTCATCGGCCTGCTCGCCAACGGCCACGTCCTGCTCGAAGGCGTGCCCGGCCTCGCCAAGACCCTCGCCGTCAAATCGCTCGCCGCCACTCTTAACGTGAAGTTTTCCCGGCTGCAATTCACGCCCGACATGCTGCCCGCCGACGTCATCGGCACTCAGATTTACAACCCGCAGTCCGGCGGCTTCACCACGCGCAAAGGTCCCATCTTTGCCAACCTCATCCTGGCCGACGAAATCAATCGCGCGCCCGCCAAAGTGCAAAGCGCTTTGCTCGAAGCCATGCAGGAAAAGCAGGTCACCATCGGCGAACAGACCTTCAAGCTCGAAGAACCGTTCTTGGTGCTGGCCACGCAGAATCCGATTGAGCACGAAGGCACCTATCCGCTGCCCGAGGCGCAGGTTGACCGCTTCATGCTCAAATTGGAGATCGGCTACCCGTCGCGCGCCGAGGAACGGCAGATTCTCGACCTCATGGCGCGCACCAGCGGCACGCCCACCGCGAGCGCCGTCGTCGAGTCGAAACAAATCCTCAAGGCGCGCGAAGTCATCAACGACATCTACGTGGACGACAAGGTGAAGGAGTACATCGTGGACCTCGTCTGCGCCACGCGCGACCCGGACCACTACAAAATTGCAGTGAAGGATTTCATCCAGCTCGGCGCGTCGCCGCGCGCGACCATCAACCTGACACTGGCGGCCAAGGCGTATGCGTTCCTCAAGGGCCGCGGCTATGTCACGCCGCAGGACGTGAAAAGCATCGGCATGGACGTGCTGCGCCACCGCGTGGCCATCACCTACGAAGCCGAGGCGGAGGAGAAGACGAGCGAAATCATCATCCAGAAAATCTTTGATGAGTTGCCTGTTCCATAAATGACACCAAGTCATCCACTTTACAAAGAACCTGCGGAAGCTGAATTGGTCGTCGTGGGCAAGTATCGGCAAACGGGCCGTGAAGTTAAGCTGCGTGCAGACGCTGCTGAGGCTTTGCTCAACTTAATGACTCAAGCCCGGGCTGCCAGCGTCGCGATCATTCCCATCTCCGGGTTTCGCACCGTCGCCTATCAAGAATCGTTGTTTCGCAAGGCAGTGGCGAAATACGGTTCGGAAGACGCCGCCGTCCACTGGGTGGGACGCCCCGGCCGCTCGGAACATCACACCGGTCTGGTTGTGGATTTGGGCGAGGAAGAAAGTCCGGCTTGCGATGTTGAACCGCCGTTCGAGGACACACGCGCGTTCCGCTGGCTACAAACCAACGCGGCGCATTTCGGTTTTGAATTATCCTATCCGCGCAACAACCCGCGTGGCGTCCATTACGAGCCATGGCATTGGCGTTTTGTCGGCACGCCGGAGGCAAAACAAATCTTCCAGAAATGATTCCCCGCGAGATCCTCAAAAAAATCCGGCAGATCGAGATTCGCACGAACCGCGTCGTGACCGAAACGCTCGCGGGCCAATACCACAGCGTCTTCAAAGGGCAGGGGATGAACTTCGACGAGGTGCGCGAATACCAGCCCGGCGACGACGTGCGCGCGATTGACTGGAACGTCACCGCACGGATGAACCATCCGTTCATCAAAAAATTCATCGAGGAACGCGAGTTGACGCTTATGCTGGTCGTGGACGTGAGCGGCTCAGGCCTGTTCGGCTCGCGCGCGCAATCCAAACGCGAACTCGCCGCCGAGATTGCTTCCGTGCTCGCCTTCTCCGCCATCCGCAACAACGACAAGGTCGGCCTGTTGCTGTTCACTGATGAAGTCGAGAAATTCATCCCACCGCGCAAAGGCCGCAGCCACGTGTTGCGCGTCATCCGCGAAGTCTTGTTTTTTGAGCCGAAACGTCGTGGAACGGATTTGGTTCACGCGCTCGAATTCATGGGTCGCGTTTTGCCGCATCGCGCCATCGCGGTGGTCATTTCGGATTTTATCACGCTGCCGCAACGTGCCGCCGCCGTCTCGTCGGCAGCGCGTCCACAAAACCCCTTGCCGCCCGAACTCCAAACCGCGTTGCGGATTGCGAATCGCAAGCACGACGTTGTTGCCGTGCAAATCACGGACCGCTACGAACTCGAATTGCCCGTGCTTGGCCGTTTGATTTTGGAAGACGCCGAAACGGGTGAAATTGTGGAACTCAACACGGGCCACGCCAGCAGCCGCGACGCCTTTGCGTTGCGGCAGGAAAAACAGCGTAATGATCTCGCGCGCCAGTTTCGCTCGTCAGGCGTGGATGCCATTCAACTCCGCACGGACGAACCTTACTCGGCGGCACTCGGGAAATTTTTCGAGAATCGCGAGAAACGGAGATTAAGGGGATGAATCGTTTTTTACTCGTAGCAGCCGACGTGAGTCGGCTCATTCTTTTGAAGACAAGTCAGAGCCGACTCACGTCGGCTGCTACAATCATTGAGAAATGACCAACGCGAACGACATCCGCGACATCAAGCCGCCGGTGGAAATTCCGAGCGGCTGGGAATGGCTTTGGTGGACGCTCGGCGCACTGGCCGTTGCGGCATTGTTGTTCGCGGCCTGGCGTTGCTGGCAGAAACGGCGGTCGCAAATTCCGGTCGAGCCGCCTGTGCCGGCCCACGTTCGCGCAAAACAAAAATTGCAGGAGGCGCTGGCACTGATTACCCGGCCGGAACCGTTTTGCGTTTTGGTTTCGGACACGATCCGCGTTTACCTTGAAGAGCGGTTCAACTTCCGCGCGCCGGAACGGACGACCGAGGAATTTCTGCACGAGCTGCGGGACACGGATTTATTGTCGGCGGAACAAAAGGAAAAGCTGGGTGAATTTCTGGAGCGCTGCGACCTGGTGAAATTCGCGAAGTACGAACCGCGGGAACCGGAACTGCGCGACCTGCATGGATCGGCCCTGCGGCTGGTTGAAGAAACTGAACCGCGGCCGATATCCGAATCGCCTGCCCTCGACTCTCGACCCTCGACTCTCGACCCCGTGTCAGCATGACCTTCGCCCACCCATATTTTTTGCTGCTGCTGTTGCTGCTGCCTTTGCTGGCGTGGTTGAAGGGCAGGCGCGGCCAGCCGCCCGCGTTTCTTTATTCGGCGGTGCGATTGGTGGAAGGATTGACGCGGGCACAGCGTTCGCGCGCCGGCGCATTTTTGGCGGCGCTACGCTGGCTGGTGCTGGCGTTGTTCATCATCGCGCTGGCACAACCACGTTTGATGAAAAGCCAGACCACGATCAAGGCCAGTGGCATTGACATCGTGTGTGCGCTCGATCTATCGGGCAGCATGAACACCGGGGACTATGTCATAAATGGCCGGCAAATCAGCCGGATTAACATGGCCAAACCCGTCCTTCAGGAGTTTATTGAAGGGCGGCCAAATGACCGCATCGGCCTGGTGGTTTTTGCCGCGCAGGCGTTCATCGCCGCGCCGCTGACGCTTGACCACGACTATTTGCTCGAAAACGTTGACCGGCTCGGCATCGGCTCGATCAATTCGGATGCGACCGCGATTGGCGATGGAATCACCACGGCGCTGAACCGGTTGCGCGATGTAAAATCGAAAAGCAAAATCATCGTTTTGATGACCGACGGCGGGAATAATTCCGGCAAGATTGACCCCATTACGGCGACAAAAGCGGCCCAGGCGCTCGGCGTAAAAATTTACACCATCGGCCTCGGCAACCGCGAGATCGTCCAGGCGATGGGGCTGCCGCCCGGCTTCCTGCCGGACGAGGACACGTTGCAGCAAATCGCGCAAATGACCGGTGGCAAATACTACCGTGCGGACAATGCCGAAAAATTCAAGGCCATTTACGCCGAAATAGACAAGCTGGAAAAAACCGAGGCGGTCATCAATAAATATGCTCAATTCGACGAGTTGTTTCCCTGGTTCGTGTCGTGCGGGCTGGCGATTTTGCTGCTTGAAGTTGTTCTTGGTCAGACTGTTTTGCGGAGGTTGCCATGAAAAGATTGCCGATTGAAACACCGCCAGGTTTTGGAGTGCGCCAGTCCTCTGGCGCTTTTCAAGCGCGCAAAAAATTTGAAGGCGGCAGAGGGCTGCCGCAGTCCAAGACGCTGTCGCGCCAAACGGACGTCCAAGATTTTTCCCATGAGCTTTGAGCATCTACAAATCCTCTGGCTCCTGCCGGTGTTGCCGCCGGCACTGGTGCTGTTCTTCTGGTGGGCATCACGCCAGCGACAAAAACTGCTGGAGCAATTTATTCAAACGCGGTTGCTTTCGACGTTGACGGTCGGCATTTCTCCGGCGCGGAAAAAAATCCGGTTCGGCTGTCTGGTGTTCGCGGTGGCATTGTTGGTCATCACGCTGGCAAGGCCGCAGCATGGATTTGATCTACAAGAAGTCGAGCAACGCGGATTGGACATCGTGGTGGCGGTGGACACTTCCAAGAGCATGCTGGCCACCGACATTGCGCCGAACCGGCTGGCGCGCGCCAAACTGGCCGCGCTGGAGTTGATGCAAAAGGCCGGGACGGACCGGATGGGGCTGGTTGCATTCGCCGGGAACGCATTTTTGGAATGTCCGCTGACGGTTGACAACACGGCGTTTCAACAGTGCGTGCAGGCGCTGGATGTGAATACGATTCCGCAGGGCGGCACGGCCATTGCCACGGCCATCAACACCGCCTTGGCCGCGTTCAAGGAGGATAACCATCACAAGGTGCTCGTGCTGTTCACCGACGGCGAGGACAACGACACCGGCGCGCTCGAAGCCGCGCAGGACGCGGCAAAAGCCGGCCTGAAAATTTTCACCATCGGCATCGGCACGGCCGCGGGCGATTTGCTGCGGGTGACGGATGCGAACGGCAATTCGGATTATGTCCGCGACGAGCAGGGCAATGTCGTGAAGTCGCACCTCAACGAAGCGTTGCTCCAGCAAATCGCCGGTGCGACGGGCGGTTTTTATCTGCCATTGCGCGGGGCCAACACGATAGACACGCTTTACGAACACGGTCTCGCGCCGCTGCCGAAATCGGAGGGCAAGGAACGGCTGGTGCGGCGTTATCACGAACAATTTCAGTGGCCGCTGGCGGCGGCGATTTTGCTGTTGCTGGCGGAAATGTTTCTGCCGGAACGCCGGTCCCTGTCGAGCCGACTCGTCTCGACGAAGCAAAGCGAAGGCGGAAGCTTCCCGGCGAAGGCTGGTCCGACCCGGCGTGAGCCCAATGGCGGATTAAAACGAGCCGTGCCGGAGGCCGGTGTTCCGATCGCAACGCTGGTGGCATTGCTGGGGTTGGCGGTTTGCGGAAACGCGTCCGCGTCGCCGGCGAGCGCGTTGCGCGAATACAAATCGGGTTATTACACGAACGCCCTGCAGGAATTTGAGCGGCTCGCGCAAGCGAACACGAACGACTTGCGTCTGATCTTCAACGCGGGCGCGGCGGCGTATCGCGCGACAAATTTTAACGCGGCGTTGAATGACTTTCAGGCGGCGACATTGTCGCCGGATTTGAAACTGCAACAACAGGCGCATTACAATTTGGGCAACACGCTGTATCGCCTGGGCGAACTTAAATTCGAGCCGGACACGGAAGGCTTGAACGCGATGGAGGAGAGCTGGCAGCGAGCGGTCAAGAGTTATGAGCACGCGGCTGGATTGAACACGAACGATACGGATGTTGACTACAATCTGGCTTTCGTGAAGAAGCAGATGGGATTGATTGCCCAGCTTCGCGAGACGATGAGAAAAGCCAAGCAAGCGGCGGACGAGGCGGTTCGGCGCAATGAGTATCACCGTGCGCTGGAAATCATGGAAAGCCTGAACCATCCGATTGCCGCCAAAAAATTTCAGGATTACATCAAAAAATTGAAGGACATTGATGCGATTGTCACTCCTCATCAGCCTTAGCCTGCTGCTGTTGTCATGGCAGACAGCTTGCGCGCAACTCGCGCCCGCCGATGATTTTTTTAACAGCGGCGCGCACTTCTACATTTCCAACAGCATCCCCCAGGCTTTGGAGTCGGTGGAAGACGGGCTGAAACATTATCCCAATGATGTGAAGTTGAAAGAGCTGGAGGCATTGCTCAAACAACAGAACCAGCAGCAGTCCCAGCAACAACAATCGCAACAAAATTCGGAGCAGAATCAGAAACAACAACAACAGCAGCAGTCCGGGCAAAATCAGCCGCAACAACAATCGCAGCAGAAACAGCAGCAACAACAAAATCAACAGGTGCAAAATCAATCGAGCCAGCAGAATGACAAACAAAAGCAGGAACAGCAGCGGCAGGCAAAATCGGCAGGCAAGCAATCCGACGGAAAGCAGGAGGGCCAAACTGGACAGGCCCAGGCTGTGGCGGCTCAAGAAATGTCGCCGGAACAAGCGCAACGGTTGTTGGATGCCCAAAAGAGCGATGAGCAATTTCTCCAATTAAAACCAAAAAATCCGCCGGAAAGCCAAAATAGACCAATAAAAGACTGGTAATCAGAATTGCTAATTATCGCAAGCAATTGATTGTCAAAGTGTTGTAAGTTTGTCCCCACGACGGTTTCTTCTTGAGTTTTGGCAAAAAAGGTCTAATATGAAACCGCGTCGGTCTTCTGGTGTGGGCGCTCTCCCGAAGTTCAATGGGTGAGGGTGCATTTGTATCCAGAACCGGCGTGGCTTGTTGAGCAAGGGTATTGGTGAGTTTTTCTGAACCAAAATGAGCCGTAGCAGGTCAAATTATAATTTATGTTGAAGCGAAAAAGAACGGCGCGGGGTACCGGGGCGCGCAAACATCGAAGTGGCAGCCGACGAAGCGCTGGAGTGAAACTGGCGCCGATGCGCCGGCGCTTTGTCATTTCCAGAGTGCGAAGGAACGCCTCGAAGCCGCAGAAAACCAGGCCGCACACAACGGGCGCAATTATTTCCACGGAAAAATCGCCGTCGAAATCGCCGCAGAACGGTCATGTAAACGCCGCGGCTTCGGCACCCATTCAATCGTCCGTGGATCTGACCGAAACGGTCCGGACGCTCCTGCATCTCGCGCAGGAGCACGGCTACATCACCTACGATGACGTCAACGACGTTTTGCCGGACAATCTCAGTCCCGAAGACCTTGACGCGCTGTTGACCAAGCTGCGGAGTCTCGACGTGGAAATCGTCATGGACCAGGCCGAGGCCGAACGCGCAGCCAAGCCGGCTGAACCGGCGCAGCCGGCAGAGGAGGACGAGGACGCGCGCCTGGAGATTCTCGACGATCCGGTCCGAATGTACATGAACCAGATGGGCAAGGTGCCTTTGCTCACACGGGAACAGGAAGTCGAGATTTGCAAGCGCATCGAAGAAGCCGAGCTGGAGATGAAACGCATTGTGTACAACCTCGGTTTCACTGCGAAGGAACACATTGCCATCGCGGAAAAATTATTGTCCGAGCCGCCGAAGGAACGCTTCGACCGTGTGATCGTGGACAAGAAAATCGCCAATCGCGAAGGCCATTTGCGCGAATTGCGCAAGCTCATCAAAAAGATCCACGCCTTCGATCAAAAG
>Ga0187868_1001797_pt1 | contig 14688 bp, 12 predicted proteins | sample June2016WEW_13_4_FD_133014 | JGI IMG/M metagenome (GOLD analysis project Ga0187868, IMG submission 133014) | Peatland microbial communities from SPRUCE experiment site at the Marcell Experimental Forest, Minnesota, USA - June2016WEW_13_40 | ecosystem: Environmental > Terrestrial > Soil >... | reverse complement strand
ATGCTCACCCGGATTATCTGTCAACGAAATATGCCCTCGAACGGGTTTCCGCCGCTGGGCCGGCTGGGGGCCTGCGGTTGGTGAGTGTGCAGCATCACCTGGCGCATGTCCTTTCATGCATGGCGGAAAACGAACTGTCGCCCCCGGTTCTGGGCGTTTCGTGGGATGGCACGGGTTACGGCCTGGACGGCACGGTGTGGGGCGGGGAATTCCTGGTCGTCACCGAGACTGCCTGGGAGCGCGTCGCCCACCTTCGCCGCTTCCCATTGCCGGGCGGCGAGCGGGCCGTCAAAGAACCTCGTCGGACAGCCCTGGGCCTGCTTTTCGAGATGCTGGGCCCAGCGGCATTGGCAGCCGAGGAACTGGCGCCCGTGCGCGCCTTCTCGCGCGCCGAACTGGCCCGCCTGGGGACCATGCTGGCCCGGCGCCTCAATTCGCCGCTCACCTCAAGCGCCGGCCGGCTCTTCGACGCCGTCGCCTCGCTCACCGGCCTGCGCCAGCAAGTCCGTTTCGAGGGCCAGGCCGCCATGGAACTGGAGTTCGCCCTCGAGGGCGTGCAAACCGATGAAAGCTATCCGTTTTCAATCCAGAGTCCTCCGCCCCCCGCAGAGGACCACGGACCACGAACCACGAACCACGGACCCAGGCCGGAGGGAAACCCGTGGTCAGTGGTCAGTGGTCAGTGGTCTGCGTTTCCGCACTCCGCACTCCGCACTCCGCACTCCGCACTTCTGGTTGACTGGTCGCCGATGGTCGCGGAAATAATCGCCGAGGTGAGGCGCGGCATTCCTGCGGGCCTAATCTCAGCCCGGTTTCATAACACGCTGGCGGAGATCATGGTCGAGGTGGCCCGGCGAACGGGCCGGGAACGCGTCGTTCTTTCGGGCGGCTGTTTTCAAAACCGCTATCTGACCGAGCGCGCGGTTGGGCGGCTGCAATCAGAGGGGTTCCGTCCTTACTGGCACCAGCGGATTCCGCCCAATGACGGCGGCATCGCCCTGGGCCAAGTGGTGGGGGCGTTGCGCGCTTTGGGCGCTTAGGGTTCGGTCCTGGGTAGCTCGGCCGTTGGTTTTTCCTGGGGCTGCGCTGGTGGCAGCGGCGTGCCGTCCCAGAGTTGGCCGCGGTCGAGACCGGCGAGCATTTCGTCGTTAATTTGGAGGAATTCGGGGACCGAGACTTCGGTGTAACTCTTGACGGTGAAGACATCCTCCGCGGGGCTGAGCAACTCGGCGGCGTGCCTGGCCTTCTCGAGGGCCTCCCGAGCTTTGTCGGGTTTTCCATCTATGAAAAACGGGATGTGCATGGCCTGCCATCTGCTGGCTTGATAAACGAGCGGAGCTTCCGTCGCTTCGGTTATCTCGAACCAGGCCAGAATTTTTCCCCACGAGCGAAGGTCCCTTTCTCCAGCCCGCCTCCTGGCCTCCGTGAGGTCGAAAAGAAGAGCCATATAGCCAGCAGGGTCGCGGTTCCGGTGGTTCTCTTTGGCGTAGTCGCAGCAGAATTTGAAGGCTTCGGCTGCGGCGGAGAATTCCCCTGCCGTCATGGCCAAGCGGGCGTGTTCCCGCTTCAAGTCCATTAGGTTTTCGTCCGGCAGTTGATCCGCGTGAGTTAGGGCGGCAGCGGACAGGGCGAAAGCCCTCTTATAGTCCCCGCGCCGCTTAGCACTTGTCAGGAGCCAGTTGAGAGCGATGTCATAACCCGGTTCGGCGTCGAGGGCTTGCCTGGCAAGCGCGTCCGCCCTCTGCGGATCGCCGAGAGCCTTCTTCAGTTGGGCCTGGGCCATAAGTGACCCGGGGTTGCCGGGGAATTCTTGTTCTAGGACCGCCAGGAGTCTTTCCATGAGCGCGGTGTCGGAGGCCGCGATGGCCGAGCGTGTTTGAGCCTCGAGGAAATCTAAGCCGCTACGGTTGTAGGTAATCAGCCCCCTAAGAAGGTCTTCGTAGTCATCCACGATCGATGAGAAAGGGGCTGTCTTTTCCAGTACAAATAGCTTCTCATTCAGAGCCGCGCGCGGGTAATAGCGAATCGCGGACTCGATTTTCACACCGAGGTGGGAGGCAGCGGCCGTCCAACGTTCAGAGAATGGGCTTTTGTCTTCGCGGGGCAGATTCGGAACGGGCGAGGCCACGTAGTGGACCTGGGGCAGCCGAGTGATGGTTGAATTTCTTATCGTTCTAGCAACGGCGGCGACACCACGAACGTTCTGCTCGTTTAGGCCGAGCATCATGACGACCAAATCCGGCAGGTGAAGGGTGCAGATGCCGCCGACCTCCGTTAGGCCGGTGCGGGAATCGACCAGGACGTAATCTGGCTGGCAGCAGTGCGCGATCGCTGCCTTCCAGTTCTCGACAAATTGTTCCCCAAAGTGGTTTTCGTACAGATCAGCCCAGTTCAAATCGGCCCGACAGCGATTGTAAAGGCGATCCTTTTTCCCGGCAGGCATGATCCAGAGTTTTCCGCGAAGCGGGCCCGGCAGTTCGCACGAATGAATAAATTGACCGATGTCCGGCGCCGCGTTCATTTCCTTGAACCTGGCGACGTATTCGACGACGCCAGGCTGACCTGCGATGCACTTGAACTCATCGAAGCTGTCGAGGCCAGGGGCCTCGAGATCGAAGTCGATGAGCACCACACGGCGGCCTCGCTTAACCAGCAGAGCGGCGACGTTGGCCAGGGCGAGCGAGCGGCCAACGCCGCCCTTGTATGAATAGAACGTGATCCAGAAGGGTTTCATTTCAGGGGGAACACGACGCGGGTGAGGCCAAGCGCTGGATTAAGTCGCTCCCGCGACCACTGCAGATTAGGCGGGGCGTTGCGAGGCTTGACTAGGGTGGCCGGCGAGGCAAGGTCGGGGAACATGGTTGCGAGGTCGGCTTGGCCCCGTAGCCGCGCAAGGCGGTTCTTGTCTCGCCAGGCGCGCCGGCGGAGCCAGTCGAAGGCATCTGGGAATTCGGCGAGGACACGGATGTAGCAGCACATCGAGCGGGTGGGGAACTGCGCCCCACTCTCCCATTTGTGGAAGGTCTTGGCGCCTAAGCCAAGGATCTCGCTCATCTCGTCCTGGCGCTGGATACCGAGGTCTTCCCGGATCCTCTCCAGCTCGCGAGGGTCTAGCTGCTCGGTCTGTTCGGCAACGACGGCTTCGATGAAGCGGGTGGTCTCTCCCGGGAAAACCGTTTCACCGCAATGATCGCAGCGCTCGACCCAGACCCCGGGAATAGTGATAGGGTTATCCTCGGCGACGGACTCGGTGTAGTCGGTCTGGACAAGGGAAAGGCGCCCTTGCTGGCAGCAGGGGCAAGTTTGCCCGGCAAGGGACTCTCTGGGGTTTGGAGCATTCATTGTGGAAGACGCGGCGCGTCCAGTGTGTGGTCGTGGGCGTAAATGATGATGATTTCACTTTGCATGAGGACCATCTCGACGTAGATGTCGAGGTCTTCGAGGAGAGTGACGTTGGCCTGCAGATGGTTGAGCATGGTCTTGCGGGTTCCGTCCTGGGCGAACTTAAGGAAGATGCGCTTGCCACTTGCAATGTGGCCGAGGATGGCACCCCTGAGCTGGGATTCGTGAATGCGCCACCGATGAGCCGTATAGCTTTTGGCTGACTGGCCCAAGCGAGCTTTATTCAATTCACAGGCGCGTTGCACGTGCTTCATTTGGCTCTCCGCCGCCAAGGGAGGCAGATCCTCCTCATGTATGTATTGGCACTTTAGCCTATTATCGGACATAAGGCAAGTGTTCTTTAGCACTTTTTCATTTCGGCGTGTACGGCGATGGTAGCCGGAGCGGGAGAACAGTGTCAAATCCCGCTTGATTTGCCGGCGAGGGCCCGTAATTTCCACGGATGCTTGGAAAGGAAGGATTGGATTCGACAAAGACAGATGGCGCGACGGCTGCCGCCAAGGGGCCGGGGGAGGACGGTTGGCTGGAGCATCCGGATCGGTTTGTGCGCCGGCACATCGGGCCCGGCGCGGAGGAGACCCGGCAGATGCTCGAGGCGCTGGGCTGCCCGAGCCTCGAGGCCTTGATGGCGGAGGCGGTGCCTGCGGCGATTCGGTTGCGCCGCCCGCTCGACCTGCCCGCGGCGCGGAGCGAGCACGAGGCGCTGGCGGCCTTGAAGGAAATCGCCTCGCAAAACCAGGTTTTTCGCTCGTGCATCGGCATGGGCTATTCGGACTGCATCACGCCGGCGGTCCTGCGGCGCAACTTGCTGGAGAACCCCGGGTGGTACACCCAATATACTCCGTACCAGGCCGAGATTTCGCAGGGCCGGCTTGAGGCGCTGCTCAACTTTCAGACTATGGTCATTGACCTGAGCGGGCTGGAGGTCGCCAACGCCTCGCTGCTGGACGAGGGGACCGCTGCCGCCGAGGCCATGGCCGTATGCCGCGGACTCAAGGAAGGACGGAACACCTTTTTTGTTTCATCGGGATGCCACCCGCAGACGATCGAGGTGGTCAAGACCCGCGCCCGGGCCTCGGGGGTCGAGGTCATTGTCGGGGACCCCCGGAGTTTTCAGTTTACCGCCCAGGTCTTCGGCGCGCTGGTGCAGTATCCGGACACCTGGGGGGAGATTCACGATTACTCGGGATTTGCGGGGCAGGCCCATGCCGCCGGGGCGATGGTGGCAGTCGCGGCGGACCTGCTCAGCTTGACGCTGCTTCGGCCGCCGGGGGAGTTCGGAGCGGACATTGCGCTGGGCAGCACGCAGCGATTTGGGGTGCCGCTGGGCTACGGCGGGCCGCACGCGGCCTATTTTGCGACCCGCGAGGCCTTTAAGCGCCAGATGCCCGGGCGGATTGTGGGGGTGTCCAAAGACACTCGCGGCCGCCCTGCCCTGCGCCTGGCCCTGCAAACGCGCGAACAACACATTCGCCGCGAAAAGGCCACCAGCAATATATGCACCGCCCAGGCGCTGCTGGCCAACGTGGCCTCCATGTATGCCTGCTATCACGGGCCGGAGGGTTTGAAGCAAATCGCCCGGCACGTCCATCTCCTGACGGGTCTCCTGGCCCGAGGGTTGGCACGCTTAGGCTACGAGGTCGGGCCGGCGCAGTTTTTTGACACGTTGCGCGTTGGCCTGGGCAATCGGAATCCCGAGGGTATTCTGAGGCTGGCGGAAGCCCGCCGGATGAATTTCCGGCCCATAGACGGGCATACGCTGGGCATTTCACTGGATGAGACCACGACGGAGGGGGACCTGCTGGACATCTGGCGAGTGTTCAACGACGACCGCCTGCCGGGTTTCCACGCGCGTGACCTGGCCAGGGGCGTCGAAGCGGGCTACCCGGCGCCCCTGGCCCGCACCAGCCAGTTCCTGGCCCATCCGGTCTTCAACCGCTATCATTCGGAAACCGGGATGATGCGTTACCTCAAGCGGCTTGAATCCAAGGATTTATCACTGACAACCTCGATGATCCCGCTAGGCTCATGCACGATGAAGCTTAACGCGGCAGCCGAGATGCTCCCGATTACGTGGCCCGAGTTCAGCCGCCTGCACCCGTTCGCCCCGCCGGCCCAGGCGCGCGGATACGGGGTCCTGTTCCGGCAGTTGGAGGAGTGGCTCGGGGAGATAACGGGGTTTCCGCGCGTTTCGCTCCAGCCCAACGCGGGTTCGCAGGGGGAATACGCCGGCTTGCTGGCGATCCGGGCCTACCACGCTGCGCGCGGCGAACCTGGGCGCCTGGTCTGCCTCATCCCGGCCTCCGCCCACGGCACCAACCCGGCCAGCGCGGTGATGGCGGGCCTGAGGGTCGTTGCGGTCGCCTGCGACAAGGAGGGCAACATCGACCTGGCCGACCTGCGCTCCAAGGCCCAGGCCCACCGGGAGCAACTGGCGGCCTTGATGGTCACCTATCCATCCACGCACGGTGTCTTCGAGGAAACCATCAAGGAGATTTGCGAAACCGTCCATGCCCATGGCGGACAGGTTTATATGGACGGCGCCAACCTGAACGCGCAAGTGGGCCTTTGCCGGCCCGGCGACATCGGGGCGGACCTCTGCCATATAAACCTGCACAAGACGTTTTGCATCCCCCACGGCGGGGGCGGCCCGGGAGTGGGACCCATCGCCGCAGCCAACCACCTGGCCCCTTATCTTCCCGGCCATGCCGTGCTCAGTCCGGATGCTCGGAGGCGCGAAGGAGCGGTTTGCGCCGCCCCCTGGGGCAGCGCCGGCATCCTGCCGATTTCCTGGGTCTATATCGCCGCCATGGGGGGCGCCGGTTTGGCCGACGCCACCAAATTCGCCATCCTCAATGCCAACTACGTGGCGCAACGGCTCCAGAACTACTTTCCTGTGCTCTACCGCGGCCGCCGCCACCGGGTCGCCCACGAGTGCATCTTGGACTTGCGCCAGTTCAAAAGCGTGACTGTCGAGGACGTAGCCAAGCGCCTCATGGACTACGGATTCCATGCCCCGACGATCTCCTGGCCGGTGCCGGGCACCATGATGGTGGAACCGACCGAAAGCGAGTCCAAGGAGGAACTGGACCGGTTTTGCGACGCCCTCATTGGCATCCACGCCGAGATGCAGGCCGTCGAATCCGGACAGGTCGACCAGCGCAACAACCTCTTGAAAAACGCCCCGCACACGGCCGACATGCTCACGGCCGAGCGCTGGCCCCACCCTTACCCTCGCGAGCAGGCCTGCTTCCCGGCCAAATGGCTGCACGATTACAAATTCTGGCCTGCCGTCGGCCGCATCGATAACGTTTACGGCGACCGCAACCTGGTCTGTTCGTGCGCCGGGATGGAGGATTATTCCAATTCCGGGACGTGAATTGACTGGCCTAACGCCCGCGTTGTGCTACAAAGGGAGCGGCGAAAAAAACGAAATCGTTGCTGCCATGAAAATTACCGAAGCCCTGCTGGCGGAGCACTTGGTGTTTCACAACATGCTCGATCACATCGAGACCACCACCCCCAAGCTCAAGACCCTGGCGGAACTCAAGTCCCTGGCCGCGATGCTGGAATCTATGCTGAAGGCCCACTCGGACATTGAGGATGAGTTGTTTTTTGGCCCGCTCGAGCACTGCTTCGAACAACTGGGCCAGCGCGACGCCTTCGTGGAAGAGCACGAGGAGATGGGCGAGCACCTCCGGCGCATCCGCAAGTCCAAACGGCTCCAGGAAGCCAAGGACCTGTTCCTGGCCGCCGTGCGCCGCTCCCGCGAGCATTTCGACAAGGAAGAACGCATCGTATTCCCCATGGCCGAGCAGATCTTGAAGGCCGAAACGCTCACGGCGCTGGGCCAAACGTGGATGCAGCAGCGGACGGACACCTCCGTCTGCGCCAATTGCGACAACAAGGTCTGCGTCTGACCTACCAGTCCATCGTCGCGAATATGTCGCCGTTTTGGGGATAGGGCTCCAGGCCGAGGTCCTTGAGCATCTGCAAGTCGTGCTCGACCGGGCGGTTGAGCGTGGTCAGGTAGTTGCCCACCATCAAGGCGCTGGCGCCGGCCATGAACACCATGCTTTGCAGGTCGCGCAAGTTGACCGCGCGTCCTCCGGCCACCATGATCTCCTGCCGGGGCAGGATGAAGCGGAAGCAGGCGATGGACTTGAGGACCTCGAGCGGCGGCAAGGGTTGGCGCGCGGCCAAGGGAGTGCCCGGAATGGGATTCAAGATGTTGATGGGGACAATGTGAACGCCCAACTCCCTGAGCGCAAACGCCAGGTCGCACCGGTCTTCACGGCTCTCCCCCAGGCCCAAAATGCCTCCGGAGCAAATCTTGATCCCCGCGGCCTTCAAGTGCCGGAGGGTCTCTACCCGCTCCGCATAGCTGTGCGAGGCGCAAATCTCCGGGAAAAACCGCTCCGAGGTTTCCAGGTTGTGATTGTAGCATTCCAGGCCCGCCAGCTTGAGGCGCTCCGCCACTTTGGGGCTCTTGATGATGCCTAGCGACCCGTCCGGCCGCGCCTTGCCGCTCCGCTTCAGGGCCTCGAGCCGGCGGCAGATTTCCTCGAGCACAGGTCCCTCCTCCAGATATTCCCACGCCGCCACCAACCCCAGGGCAGTGACCCCGTTGGCTTTCGCCTCGCCCGCCGCCGCGAGCACCGCGTCCGGCTCGACCAAACTGTGCCGCGGGGTCTCAGCCGGATTAAAGGCGGACTGCGCGCAAAAGCGGCAATCAGCCGCACAGCCCCCCGCCTTGACATTCACGATCGAGCAGAGGTGGATCTTGTTGCCCTTGAAATGCTCGCGCAACCGGTTGGCCCACGAAAGCAACTCGGCAATCTCCCCCCGGTTTTCCAGGTTGAACAGCCACAACGCTTCGTCCCGGCTCACCAGGCCGCCCTCCAGCACCCGGCGGCCCAATTCGGCAACTCGTTCCCGGGTGTTTGCGTCAACTGAGTTCGTGCTCATGGTTGACAGAGTAGCCGCCTGCCGCCGAAATTGCCAGACATTTTCCGGACTCCCGGCTCAGCGGCAGTCCGGCATCCGGGAGGCGAGGGGCGAGTGTCGGGACTCCCTTCCCTCGACACTCGACACTCGACACTCGCCCCTCTGTGGTCTAAGCCGACACCCTGGGCCGGAGGGTGGAGGGGGCCCCACCGGGCTGGAACGGCAAGACGATCTCGTATTGTTCCCCCTCGAACTTGAGGACCAATTGGACGTCGGCAAGTCTTTGCTGGGCGCAGAAGTCGATAGCGGCGGTGGAAGTGACGAAGTCCGCTGCTTCGAGGCTCTTACGCACCCAGACATCGCGGCCCTTGAAGTAAAGGCCTGAATCTTTTTGCTGAACGAGTATCCGCATACGCTGCATAGTGCATCGCAATCACGGCCCCCGGCCCGCAACCCAGCGCCTCGACAGGCTTGTCCCCATTGAACGCGGTGGTCAGGTTCGCAAGGCCCAACACTATCCGATAACCCGGCATAAGCAATAGCGAAATCTTAGGCGGCCGGGGCGGCAGGGCTGCCCTGCAGTCAGGCTGGTGGGGCTTCGAAATCCGAAATCCGAAGGCCGAAATCCGAAGGAAATCCGAAATCCGAAATCCGAAGGCCGCATCCGGTCCGTCGTTCGGTGCGGTCGCTGCGTGACGCGCAAGCGCCTGGGGCCTCAGCATTGAGTGCAGAGCCAACGCCCGAAAGCCTCGCGCTCTCGGCCTTCGGATTTCGGATTTCGGATTTCCTTCGGATTTCGGGGTTTCGGGTTTCGGATTTCGGATGTCGGCCTCTTTTCGACCGTCGACCTTCGAATTTTAGGGCCGCGCCCTCGCCCCTCCCTCCGCGGCCCGGGTTTAGAGCAGCCCTGCCGCGCAGCGGTTTGGCGGCGGGAACAGCCGGCACGGTGCCACGCCCATCTTCGCAAGCCGAAATCGCAGCCCTGTCCAGAGACAGCCCAGACCGTAGCGAATGCTGCGGCGCAGGTCGATCGAGGAGGCCTCCGGGAAGTACTTCGTGGGACAGCTCACCTCGGCAATGGTGAAGCCATGCCAGAGGATCTGCGCCAGCATCTGGTTGTCGAACACGAAATCGTCCGAATTGCCGGCCAGGAAGAGCCGTTCGAGGATTTCCCTCGAAAAGGCGCGGTAGCCGGTGTGGTACTCGGAGAGTTTTGCCCCCAGCAGGAGGTTCTCGGCCAGCGTCAGGAAGCGGTTGAAAACGTATTTCCAAAGCGGCATGCCGCCTTTGAGGGCGTAGCCGCCCAGAATCCGGCTGCCCAGCACGCATGGGTGCAGCCCGTTGGCAATGATGGCAACCATCGCCGGAATCAACTTGGGCGTGTACTGATAATCGGCATGAATCATGAGGATGATGTCCGCCCCCGCCTCCAGGGCCAGCCGATAGCAGGTCTTTTGGTTGGCCCCGTAGCCTCGATTGACCTCGTGGACATGCACCTGCACGCCTTCCAGGCCCCGGGCGATCGACACCGTCTCATCCCGGCTGCGATCATCCACCAAGATGATCGCATCCACTATTTGCTGCTCGCGCACCTCGGTGTAGGTCTGGCGAAGCGTCCGCGCCGCGTTGTAAGCCGGCATCACCACGACCACCTTTTTGTTCTGATACATGCTGCAGGATAGCCAACCGGGCCGCCCAGGCGCAATGGGCGGCCTGTTCGAGGTCCAAAGGTTGAAGGTGCAAGGTCCAAAGAAATCCGAAATCCGAAGCCCCGAAATCCGAAGGAAATCCGAAATCCGAAATCCGAAGGCCGAGAGCGCAAAGCTTTCGGGCGTTGGCTCTGGACTCAATGCTGAGGCCACAGGCCCTTATGCGTCACGCAGCAACCGCACCGGATGAGGGACGGGGAGGAAAGGCTAAAGGAAGAAGGCAAAAGGCTAAAGTGTCACGTAGCGACCGCACCGAACGACGGACCGGATGCAGCCTTCGGATTTCGGATTTCGGGTTTCCTTCGGATTTCGGCCTTCGGATTTCGGATTTCGGAGCCGCGCCAGCGTGACTTCAGAGCCGCCCCGCCGCCCCGCCGCCCCGCCGGTCCGTCAGTTCCTTCTTGCAACCCAGTCTCAACTACCATACTCTTGGCGCGGTGAAGCAAAAAATGCAATCATCGCTGGTCATCCTGGAAGGCCGCTGTGCCGGCCCCGAGGTTTGTCCGCTGAGCCGGGTGCAGGCTGGGGCCGAGGTCTGCATCAAGCAGCTTACGACGGCTCCGGACATGACGCAAAGGCTCCGCGAGCTGGGATTCTGCGAGGAGCAGCGGATTAAATTGGTCGCCCGCGAATCAAGCTTTATCTGCCAGGTCTGTAATGCGCGGCTGGGCATCAGCCAAAAGCTGGCCGACTCGATCCTCGTGGAGAAGGTCCCTGCCCGGCGCGACTAATTCCAATGAGCGTTCAAGATGGCACTAAGGCGCGCAGGATTTTGGGCCGCTGGCGAGGCGCGAGCGAGGCGCATATCCGTAGCGATCTGCAACGAGCGAGCGACGAAGCCAGCGGCCCAAAGGACAAGCGAATTAGTGCCACCTTGAACGCTCATTGGAATAAACCCACCCGCCTTTGGAACTTATGCCTGCCGTTCAACCGCTGACCTCGGTAGCCCTGGGGACAACCGCGACCGTTGCGGAGATTAAACTGCCGCCGGAAAGCCGGCCGCGCCTGATGGAAATGGGACTGTTGGTGGGGACCTCGGTCGAACTGGTGCGCTTTGCGCCGCTGGGCGACCCGGTCGAGATCAAGGTGCGCGGTTACAACCTGACTTTACGCAAACACGAGGCGGAACAGATCCTCGTGCGGCCGGCCGCCTGAGGTGAGGGCGGCGGAACAAGCGAGCAGCAGCCAGATGAGTTCCGGATCCTCGAAGGCCCCAAGAGTCTATATCTCACCCCTGCAGCCCCCGGTTGCAGGCTCCACTGCCTTGAGGGCGGACCCGGCATGCAAAGAGGCGGCCGCGCGCCAGCGGGCAGAGGGCCGGCAGGCAGGCGGCGGCGCGGCGGCGGCGCCGGCCTACGTCGTCGTGACGGGCAATCCCAACTGCGGCAAAACCACGCTGTTCAACGCGTTGACAGGTCTGCGGGCCAAGGTGGGCAATTACGCTGGGGTGACCGTCGAGCGCAAGGAAGGCCGATTGCTGGGCGCGCCCGCGCGCCTGAATGTGCGGGTGCTCGATTTGCCGGGGACTTATAGCCTGAGCCCGCAGTCGCTCGACGAGCAGATTTCCAGGGACGTGCTCTTGCATCGGCTGCCGGAATTGCCGGCCCCCTCGCTGCTTGTGGTGGTGGTGGACGCCTCGAACTTGCAGCGCAACCTCTATTATGCCACCCAGGCCATCGAGTTGGGCCACCCCACCCTCCTGGCGTTGAACATGATCGATGTCGCCCAGGAGAATGGCCAGCAGATCTCCTATGAGAAACTGGCCGGTTCCCTCGGCGTGCCGGTCCTGCCGATCATCGCCAGCAAAGGCCAAGGACTGCCCGAGCTGCGGCAGGCGATCATCTCGGCCTTGGAGCGGGTCGAACTGCCCAAGCCGCGCCAGTTCTCCGAGCTGCCGGGGCCGCTGCAAAAGGAGGCCGACGGGATTGCGGGGTTGTTGGCCCAAGCCAACGATGAGCGGCGGGCGCAGGCGGCAGCCGAAGCGCTGCTCATCCTGTGCAATGAAAAGGCGCTCGCCTCGAGCCCCGGGCACTACCCTGCCAGCATCGCCCAGGCGGTCCTGGCGGCGCGCCAACGCCTCGAGGCCGCCGGGACCGATTGGCGGGGCGCGGCGATCGAGGCGCGCTACGCGGCCATCTCGGCCATCCAGCGCGCCGTGACCGTTGAATTGACGCCGCCCCGCGAGACCCTGAGCGACAAGCTGGATCGCGTGCTGACCCATCGCATCTGGGGCACGCTCATCTTCATCGCCGTGATGACGTTGATGTTCCAGAGCATTTTTACTTTTGCGCGCATTCCGATGGACGCTCTCCAGGACGGGGTGGACTGGATGGGAGGGGCCGTGGGGCGGCTCATACCGCCCGGAGATCTCAACAGCCTTTTGGTGGACGGCGTCATCGCCGGGGTGGGCGCGGTCGTCGTCTTTCTGCCCCAGATTCTGCTCTTGTTCCTGTTCATCGGTTTTCTGGAAGACACCGGGTACATGGCGCGAGCGGCGTTTCTGATGGACCGCCTGATGAGCAAGGTTGGCCTGCACGGCAAGAGTTTCATCCCGATGCTCAGCTCGTTTGCCTGTGCCATACCGGGCATCATGGCTACCCGGACCATCGAGAGCCCCAAAGACCGCCTGGTGACGATCCTGGTCTCGCCGCTGATGAGCTGCTCAGCCCGCCTGCCGGTTTATACCCTTCTCATCGCCGCCTGCATTCCCAACACCACGGTCCTCGGATTTCTGAAAGTGACCGGTTTGACGATGCTGGCCATGTACCTGCTCGGCATAGTGGTAGCCTTGCTGATGGCCTGGCTGTTCAAGAAGACGCTGCTGAGGGGCGAAGCGCCCCTGCTCATCCTGGAACTGCCCCCTTACAAACGGCCCGTCATCCGGGTCGTCCTCCGCCACATGTGGGAACGCTCGAAGGTCTTCCTCCGGCGCGCCGGCACCGTCATCCTGGGCATCAACATCCTGCTCTGGTTCCTGGCCACCTACCCCCGCAGCAGCCAAATCGAACACCAGTTTGCCGCCAAACGCGCCGCGGTCCAGGCTGCCGCCACCCTGAACTCCAACCCCACCCCGATGCCGCAACCGCCGCGGCTCACGCCCGCCTCCGGCGCTTTGGAAGCGCAACTTGCGACGCTCGACAGCGAAGAAGCCGGCGCCAAGCTGCGCCAGAGTTTTGCCGGACGGCTCGGCCGCTTGATCGAACCGGTCATTGCCCCCCTGGGCTTCGACTGGAAAATGGGCATCGGCATCGTCTCCTCATTCGCGGCCCGCGAAGTGTTGCTCAGCACTCTCTCCATCGTCTATAACGTCGGCAAGACCGATGCCACCGCCTCGAGCATGAGCAGCCTGGCCAAGACCCTCCAGGCCCAGAAACGAGCCGACGGCACGCCGGTCTATACGACGCTCACCGGCCTGACCTTGATGGTCTTTTACGTCTTCGCCCTCCAGTGCGCCAGCACTGTGGCCGTCGTGCGGCGTGAAACCAATTCCTGGAAATGGCCGGTCTTCCAATGGCTCTATATGGGAACTTTGGCCTGGGTCCTGGCCTTTCTGACTCTCCACGCCGGCCACTTGTTGGGCTGGCGTTGAGTTCTTTGCGGTTACTCACCAGACCGCTTCCCATTGGGTCAGGAGCCGGACCTGACCCCAACAGGTTGTGGAAACGGGTCGGCGGGTGCCCCCGCCCAGTCGTTCCTTTTCACGTTTATTGTCCTTGATTCCCAACGCCATGCAAAACTAAGCAAAGAAAATTGTTGCAATATCGGGCGGCATGCTCTATGTAGAGTGTGGAAAGCGAGACGAACGTGCAGAATTGGCAACAGCCTTGTTCGGATCGGTCCATGTGGCGTCGAGGATTCACCCTCCTCGAACTGCTGGCCGTGATCGCCACTATAGCCACGCTTGCCGCTCTGCTTCTGCCCGCCCTGGCTCGAGCCAAAGGCAAGGCGCATCAGGCCACTTGCCTCTCGAATCTTCGCCAACTGGGCATCGCCTGGACGATGTACAATGACGACAACTCCGATCGCCTGGTGGAGTCGTACCCGACGCAAAATGACCAGACCGTTAATCCTTTGGTCTGGGTCCAGGGCAATATGACCAACGCCGCCGAGGCCGTTAGCGTCGATCTGATCAAGGCAGGCAGGCTCTACCCCTACAACGAGGATGCCCAAATCTACCGCTGCCCCACGGATCCAGGCGTGACCATCGCCGGCAGCAGGGTCCAGTCGGTGCGCAGCTATTCGATGAACTCATACATGGGCGAGCGCCCTCCCAACGTGCCCCCTAACCCGAACTCTGGCATGGGTTATGTCCCGTTCTTCGCTCGGAACAGCGACTTGCCTGATGCTTCCAAACTCTTCATCCTGATCGATGAAGACGAACGCAGCATCTCGGCGAGTTCCTTTGTTCCGGACCCGCAGGCCCGCGTTTGGTATAGTTTCCCGGCTGTGTCCGCCTGGCGCCATAGCTACAGTTCCTCGGTGATTTTTGCCGACGGCCATGGCTGGCTGTGGCGGTTCCGCGACTCGCGCACTCCCCTGGTAAATGCGCCGGGTACCGACCAAATGAACAACAAGGACCTCGCCACCTTGGCCGACGCTACGACCGTTGCTGAATGACCGCCCCTTGGGT
>Ga0187868_1001793_pt1 | contig 14705 bp, 9 predicted proteins | sample June2016WEW_13_4_FD_133014 | JGI IMG/M metagenome (GOLD analysis project Ga0187868, IMG submission 133014) | Peatland microbial communities from SPRUCE experiment site at the Marcell Experimental Forest, Minnesota, USA - June2016WEW_13_40 | ecosystem: Environmental > Terrestrial > Soil > Wetlands... | reverse complement strand
TCGCCGCTTGCTTGCGCCGACGCTCCAATTCCTGGAAATCTCGTCGCGGAGGAAGAACCGTATGCATGGCCACAGTATAGCGACCATGCAGATGATTGTCACCATATTATGCGAGATTCAGTAGGTGGCGAGAAAGCCGATCTCAAAACCCGATATTCAAGAGTGGAGGTCAATCAAATGAAGCGAATAATACAAATCATGAAGGGCTTGCCTATTTGGCGGCGTTCGTTGTTCATCTTGGTGGCTGCTGGGGTGTCTCTCCTCTGGCTTGCCTGCAATGTCGCGTTGGGCAGCGTCACCGGGCGCATTGCTGGCACCGTAAAGGATCCGACAGGCGCCGTGGTGCCTGGGGTCACAGTCACAGTCGTGAACACGGAAACCGGTCTCCGGCAGACCACACGCACGGACTCTCAAGGCTCTTACGCTTTCCCCGCGTTGCCTGTCGGCCACTATGATGTGGAGATCCGCCAGCCTGGATTCAGAGCCTACAAGCAAACGGGCGTGACGCTAGATGTGAACACATCGCTTCTCGTCGACGTGTCACTTCAACTCGGGGTGGAGATGCAGCAAGTTACTGTAAGTGCGGTTTCGGCTCAGGTCGAGACCACCAACACGCAGATTGGAGAACTCATCGGCAGCACAAAGATGACGACGGTGCCCCTGAACGGGCGGAGTTACACTGACCTCCTGGCACTGCAGCCGGGTGTGGTGCCTGTCAATTCAGGACAGTATTCCAGTCCCGCTGTTTCCGGAGCCCTCAATCCGGGCAACCTCTCAGTCAGTGGACAAAGAGAGTCTGCCAACGGGTTCATGGTGAACGGGGGCAATGTGGAAGAAGCCGGGAGCATGGGCACCGCGATTGTTCCCAACCTGGACTCCATTGCCGAGTTCCGCATCCTGACCAATAATTTCGATGCCGAGTACGGCAATTACAGCGGGGGGCAGATCAACGCCATCACCAAATCCGGCACCAACCAATTTCATGGCGACGCCTTCGAGTTCCTGCGCAATACCAACCTTGACGCCCGCAACTTCTTCAGCCCCGACCGCGGCAAGTTCATCCAGAATCAGTTTGGCGGTACTATCGGCGGACCCATCAAACATGACAGGGTATTTATCTTCAGTGATTACCAGGGCACCCGGCAGATTCTGGGGCAGAGTACAGGCAATATTGCGGTACCGTCGGTAGAAGACCGTCAAGGAAACCTCGCCGATATTGCCGACCAGCTCACCGGAGTTGTGAACGGTGGTTATTGGGCTCAGCAGCTTTCTCAGAAACTTGGGTACCCGGTTACACCTGGGGAGCCATATTATTTCCCAGCCAGCAAAAGCACTCCCGCTTGCACCACCACGGCTCAATGCGTTTTCCCGAACGCTGTAATCCCGCAATCAGCCATCACGACCCCTTCCCTAAACATTCTGAAGTACATCCCGCTGGCGAATAGCGGACCCTATTTCTCGACATCAGCAGATAACGGGAGATTGCGCGACGACAAGGGGAGTGTCCGGCTCGACTGGAACGGCCGCTATGGCATGATTGCCGGTTACTATTTCATGGACGACTAGACCCAGAACAGTCCCTATGCTACGGCGAGCTTACCCGGGTTTAACGACCTTAACGCCGGACGCGGCCAAATGTTCAACCTGAGCGATACTAAAACCTTCGGCGCCACGCTGGTCAATGAGTTCAGGGTCCATTACATGCGCTTGGCCTTGGCCTCGGATTTACCGAGTGGCGGGGTGGGAGTGACTTTGAGTTCGCTGGGATTTGTCACAGGCCAGAATACGCCCGGGATCTTTGTGCAAACCCCAAACGTCGAAGGAGTTCCACCCATCAGCTTCAACAACTTTTCTATCGGAGTGCCTGGTTACCCGGGAAACCATTACAACAACACTTATCAGATCCTGGACAACCTCTCAAAAGTGAAGGGAGCGCATACCATCAAGTTCGGCGGCAGTGTCCACTTCGATCAGGTTGCCCAGAAGGTATACGGCGTCAGGAACGGGCTGTTCGGATTCACCGGTGTGGAGACGGGAAGCGACTTTGCGGATTACCTCCTCGGCGCCCCTGCCTATTACAACCAGGGCGCGCAGGAGGCTTTGTATTCCCGAACCCACTATCTTGGCCTGTATGCCCAGGACAGTTGGCGGGCGAGGTCGAACCTCACCCTGAATTATGGCCTGCGTTGGGAAGTTACCACGCCTTGGTCCGAGGCCAGGAATGAGCTGGAGGCCCTGGTTCTGGGTGAACACTCGAAGGTATTCCCCGGCGCACCCACCAGTTGGGTGTTCCCTGGAGATCCCGGGATTCCACCTACCATAGCGCCGATACGCTATCACGATTTTGCCCCGCGCTTGGGAATTGCTTACTCGCCGAGTGCTTCGAGCGGTCCCTTGGGGCGCCTGTTTGGTGGTCCCGGTATGACAAGTATCCGCGCCGGTTTCGGAGTATTCTTCACGGCGTTCGAGGGGGTCCCCCAAGGCAACATTTGGGGTGACGCTCCTTTTGGCTACTACTGGGCAAGCCCGACGCCTCCCTTGTTTGTTACACCCTTCATAGACCGGGCGACAGGGTTCGATGAGGGGCAACGCTTTCCGGTCATTCTCCCTCCCCTCAACGTCTCTGCTGGCAATCCTGATAACAACGTCAACTGGGCACAATACCTGCCGATCTCGGGTTCCCCGACGATTTGGCATAGCAACCGCGTGCCTTACACCGAAGATTATAATTTGTCAATTCAACGACGACTTGGGAACAGAAGCATTCTGAGCGTTTCCTATGTTGGGACCCAGGGCCACGCTTTACTCAGCAGCTTGGAGTCTAACCCGGGTAACCCAGCATTGTGTCTCAGCGTGAGCCAGACCAATCAAGTCGTGCCGGGTGGCTTAACCTGTGGGCCTTTTTCCGAAAACGGCGTGTTCACGACGGCGAGCGGAGCTGTTGTCAACAGCACGCGTGCCCCGTTTGGCCCCAACTTTGGTAGTAATCAGTATTTTATTACCATAGGAAATTCTGCCTACAACTCCCTCCAGGTTAGTCTCCGACACACCAGTGGTCCCCTGGAATTCCTCGCGGGGTACACCTTTAGCAAGTCAATCGACAACGCTTCAGGTTACGAAGACAATTTGAATCCCTTGGACCATCGTCTGTCTCGGGTGCTCTCATCATTTGACATGGCTCACAACTTCGTCATGAGCTACCGCTACGAGCTTCCCCTTAGCCACTTCTTCGGCCGGCATCGGCCTGCGAGTGGATGGGTGTTAACGGGCATCACCCGGTTTACGTCGGGTCTTCCCGTTAGTCTTTCGGAGAGCGACGACCATTCGTTGCTGGGTGTTAACGCAGGTGCGTCGGTAGACCTGCCCAATTACACGCCCGGTAATCTCCAGTACAACGATCCACGCTCGGGGCAACCGTACTTCAATACCTCTCTATTCAGTCAGGAAGGCATTGGACAATTGGGGACAGCGGCAAGGCGCTTCTTTCATGGGCCTGGTCTGAACAATTGGGACATGGCCCTTCTGAAGGATACCCACATCACGGAATCGAAGGTCCTGCAGTTCCGATTTGAGTTCTTCAATATCTTCAACCACGCGCAGTTTGGTACTCCTGTTGGGAACATCAGCAACGGATTGTTTGGCTATGTGACTACGGCCAACGATCCGCGCATTGGGCAGGTTGCTCTGAAGTTGTTGTTCTGAGTCGGGAGCTGCGACCGGACAGAAAGGCCTGGCATGTCATGCAGGTCTTCGCGTTACGCACGCAGCGGAAAGCAATTCGAAAACTCCAGCGCCGTGCGGGCAGGCGGTCGGCATCAGGGTGTATTCGCGTTTTCCTCGCCCGCCCCGTAGGTGAAAATGCAGACCTTTTCTGAAGTGCTAAGTAAGTCTTGGGTGTTGACTTTCGTTGCCTCTCTGGGGCGAGTTTTCGCGCTAAGCCTGCTGTTGCAGCCCATCTGCCTGGCGGCGCAGCAGCCACAGCTCATTCCGCAACCGCGCGAAGTCGTGCCCAAGCCGCACAGTTTCTTGCTCGCGCCTAACACTGAAGTGATCCTGCTGCCTCCCGTGGCGACTCCTGATCGCGACGCTTCCGCCAGCCTGCTGGAGGAGCTCGAAAGCGTTACCGGCTGGAAGTATGTCGTGACGTCCGTGGACCCGCCACAGGATCGGCCCGCCATCCTTTTGGGAAGGTTCGATCAGCCGCTCGTACGTCGTCTCCTCGACTCCGCTGGAATTTCGCTCGGGGAGGTCGGCGAGCAGGGCTACGTCCTCGACGTCGAACCCCATCGGGTGCTGGTGGCAGGCAAGGATGCCGACGGGCTCTTTTACGGTGTACAGACGCTGCGTCAGCTCATCGCGAAGCATAATCATGACGCCGAGATTCTCGAGGTGCGCGTGCGTGACTGGCCCGCTTTGCGCTACCGCGGCACCCAGGTTGAAATGGCCTACGGCAATGTTCCCAAGCCCGAATACATCCAGCGCATCATCCGCACCATTTCCGAGTTCAAGCTCAATCAGCTCAACCTCTACTTTGAGGACTTCCCCCTGGAGGGCCATCCGCTCATCGGCGTCCTCGACGACACGGTTTCTCCCCAACAGTGGCGGGGGATGGTCCAATATGCCGCGCGCTATCACGTGGATCTGATTCCGGGCCAGAACTCTTGTGGGCACGTGCACAAGATCCTGCGTTTTGAAAAGTACGGTCCCCTCGCGGAGCGCCCCCACGGACACGTGCTCGCGCCGGGCGACCCCGAGGTTTACTCGTTTCTTGGGGAGATGATCGGGCAACTCAGTGAGATATTTCCTTCCTCCTTCTATCATGCCGGTTGCGATGAAACGTGGGAACTCGGCAAAGGCCGCAGCCACCCGCGCGCGGAGTAAATCGGACTGGGCAACGTCTACCTCGAACACTTGCAGCGCGTGAACGAACTGGTGCGCTCCCGGCAGAAGAACGCGATCTTCTGGAGCGACATCGCCTTGCTCCATCCCGAAGTCATCAAATCGATGCCCAAGGAGCTGATCGCCGCCAGTTGGGAATACGTTCCGCACACCGACGCCGACTACTACAATCACTGGATAAAGCCCTTTCAGGACGCCGGCATGCGCGTGATCGTCTGTCCCTGGGTCGGCAACACAAACTTGCTGGTGCCTGATTGTGAGGAAGCCGCGCAGAACATCGAAGGGTTTGTGGGCGCGGGCAAGAAAGCCGCTGTGCTCGGCATGAACAATACCGTCTGGAACGACGATGGCCAGACGCTGTTCGGCCCCAATTGTTGGGGCATTGTTTACGGTGCGGCCGTGGGATGGGAAAACGGCCCGACCCCGGTCTCGGAATTCAACGCGAAGTACGATTGGGCCTTCTACCGCAACACCGATCATCGCTTCGTGGATGCGATGATGAAACTCAGCCACACGAACGAAATCCTCCGCGGGCGCGGAATCGGCCAGTATTACTTTGAGAATTATGGCGGCACAGACGACGAAGTCTTCTGGCGCAACCTCTTCTCGCCCGCCGGCCACAACGACGCGCTCAAGGCCTTGCCCGTAACCGCGGAGGTGCGGCGCACCGCCGAGGACGCTTACGAGACGTTCGCGGAGAGCGCTTACCTCGCCCAGCGCAACGCCGATGTTCTGGAAGACCTCAAGCTGGCGGCGCTGCGCGTGGACGCACTGGCCATGCGCTACGAGTACCTGCGCGAAATGAGTGACCTCTACGCAAACGCCCTGGCGTTGGCCAAGACCGACCGCGGCGGCGCCACGGGCGAGCTCGTCGAAATAGGCGTGACCTTTGATCCCGTCGGGCGGCTCGACGACTTGCGCGATTACACGACACGCTTGCGCGAGATCTACAAAGCGCGCTGGCTCGACGAGAATCTTCCCAAATGGCTACCCAATGTCCTTCAACTTTTCGACCAGCAGTCACTCCAGTGGCACGAAAAGATGGGGCAGGTCGATGAGCTGCTCAGGGAATTCGAGAGCGGCAAACCATTGCCTCCCCCGGAGTCGCTCGGCCTCTTGCCGCCTGGACCTGCGGAGGGGAAATAAGGTCGAGGACTTCGTTGACTGGCGCATGAGGCGGCGGTCCAAGCGATCTGCGGTCACGCCGCCATAGCAGGCGTCGGATTCCGATGCGCCAACCAGCTTGATACGACACTGTTGGCACCGCAGGAGTTTGCTTTGAGTGAACCGTCCCTTGGGGTGGCCCCAATCCCTAACGACCCGCAGCCTCGGTTACGACGAGTACTATCGCTTTGGGATCTCATCCTCTACGGGATTGTCCTCATCATGCCCATAGCGCCTGTGCCACTTTTTGGTATCGTCCAGAAGCTTTCGCTCGGGCACGCTGTGAGCACGATATTGGCTGCGATGGTCGCGATGATGCTGACCGCCTTCAGCTATGGCCGCATGGCGGCGCTGTACCCTTCGGCAGGGTCTGCATACACGTACGTCGGCCGGGGATTGAACCCGCACCTTGGTTTTCTGGCGGGTTGGGCGATGTTTCTTGATTACCTGCTGGTTCCACTGATTTGCACAATCTACGGTGCGCTCACCGTGGAGCGGTTGGTGCCGGAAGTCCCATACGCGGTGTGGGCCGCGCTGTTCGCGAGTACGATGACGATCGTTAATCTGCGGGGCATCCGGACGACCGCCAGAACCAATCTGGTGCTTTGCGCGTTGATGTGCGCGGTCGTGGTCTGGTTCATCATACTGGCCGCCCGGTTCCTCTTCGGTCACCAGGGTTGGCATGGGCTTTTTGCGGTGGAGCCTTTCTACCATCCTGGCACATTTCACCTCTCATCCATCGCCACCGCCACATCCGTCGCTGCCCTGACGTATGGCGGTTTCGATGGGGTCACAACGCTGGCGGAAGACGTTAAGAATCCCCGTCGTAACGTACTGTTAGCCACTGTGCTGGTGTGTCTGTTCACCGGAATGTTCGGAGGTTTGCAGATTTACCTTGCGCAACGCGTGTGGCCAGACTACACAACATTTTCCAATCTCGAAACTGCGTTTATGGACGTCTCTCGAGTTGTGGGAGGTACCGTGCTGTTTCACGCGATGGCCGGTATTTTGATTATTGCCAATTTCGGCTCGGGACTCAGCGCTCAGGCCGCTGTTTCCCGGCTGCTGTTCGGCATGGGACGCGACAGTGTGTTGCCGCGACGGGTGTTCGCTTACTTGGACCCGAAACGGAACACGCCGACGTTCAACATCTGGCTGGTCGGGCTTTTGGCGTTCCTCGGAGCCCTAGTTCTGAATTACGAGCGTGCGGCGGAGCTGATTAACTTCGGTGCATTTCTGGCGTTCATGGGTGTGAATGCAGCGGCAGTGCGGCAGTTCTACTTTGCAAAGATCGAGGGTCGAACCCGGAGGTTCCTGCAAGACGCGCTCGTTCCGACGGCCGGGTTTGTCTTTTGCCTAACGATCTGGCTCAGCTTGGCGACACCCGCCAAAATAGCAGGCGCAGTCTGGTTTGTGGTCGGAATCAGCTACGATGCGATCCTCACGCGCGGGTTCCGAGTGAATCCGGTGTCCGTGGATCTCAGCGAGTCTTGAGGACCAATGCCTAGTGCGAGCGCCCCTAAAGGATAGCCCTCGTGGTTGACAATCACCAAGCTGCAAGGTATATTCTGTGCGACTAAAACGATTGATTGAAAGGATTGTTCGTTGTTCCTGCGGAGAAACGCCATGCCCCAGCTCGCTATTCTAGGTGGTCAGCTCGTCAGGACGAAACCTCTCCCGTCCTGGCCGGTCTTCGATCAAGACGAGGAACAAGCTCTTCTAGAGGATCTGCGCAGTGGGAAATGGTGGCGATTCTCCTATGGCCAAGGAGTCGAACTCCGCGAGCCTGAACCAGGTCAGCCGCGGTCCAGGGTCGTGGAATTCGAGGAAGCCTTCGCACAAATGCAGCAGGCGCGGTACGGCATCGCCTGCGCCAATGGCACAGCCGCCCTCGAAATCTCTCTCAAGGCCCTGGGCATCGGCCCTGGTGATGAGGTAATCGTTCCCGCGTACAGCTTTGTCGCTACCGCCACCGCTCCGCTTCAGGTCAACGCCGTTCCGATCTTTGTTGATATCGAGCTTGACACGCTCAACATCGATCCTCGGCGAGTTGAAGAGGCCGTAACTCCCGCGACAAAGGCAATTATCCCGGTGCACTTCGGCGGGCTCGCCTGCAATATGGACGCGCTTCTCGGCATCGCCAAGCGGCACAACCTGTTCATCATCGAGGACGCTGCGCATGGACACGCCGGCACTTGGCGAAACCGTGGGCTGGGCAGCATCGGGAATGCCGGAACGTTCAGCTTTCAGGCCTCGAAGAACATGACCTCCGGGGAAGGGGGCTTGATTACGACTAGTGACCACGAACTCGCCGCCCTCTGCGAATCATATCTCTGGGCCGGGCGCGAGACCGGCCAGCCCTGGTACGAACATTACCGGCTAGGATGGAATTACCGCGTCACGGAATTTCAGGCCGCAATCCTGCTGCAACAAATGAAGCGATTGGAGGCTCAAAACCAGAAGCGGCGCGAAAACGCTTCTTATCTCTCAGGACGTCTCGCCGAAGTTCCCGGCATCTATCCCCTGAGAGTACCGGAGTATGTCACCAAGCCCACCTATCACATCTTCGCATTCCGACTGGACGAGCTGGGATTCGGGGTCTCGCGGAAGAACTTGCTGAAGGCACTCGCAGCCGAGGGCATCCCCTGCTTTGGAGGGTATACTCATCCCCTGTACAAGAATCCGATGTTCCTCAACCAAGACTTCTATCCACACGGCTGCCCGCTGACTTGTGGGCACTACGCGAAGCCCATCGACTACGCTTCGTTCGAAGCTCGTTGTCCAAATTCGGAACACGCATGCCGCGAGATGATCTGGCTCGAGCACCGCCTATTCTTGGCGGGGCAGAGAGACATGGACGACATTGTCACTGCCATCTCCAAGATCCACGAGCACCGCGCAGAGTTGCGCGAGGTGGCGGAGAAAGAGAGGATCTGAGCCGGATGCTTCGGGTGGGGATCATCGGAATGGGTTACATCGGGCGCACTCACTGCGGGGCGCTCCATCATATCCCCGACACCGCAGTGGCTGCGGTGGCGGACGGCAGAGCGCAAGAGATTCGCAAGGCATATCCCGATTTACGCGTGTTCTCGACCTGGCACGAAATGTTTCGAAGTTGCCCACTGGACGCGGTCATCGTTGCAGTTCCAACCTCCCTCTACGGTGAGTGCGTGGTCGAAGCGGCCAAGGCTGGCTGCGATATTTTGTGCGAGAAGCCCTTTGCGCTGGACGCCGCCTCAGCCGAACGGATGCTGGAGGTGGCGGAGCGCCAGCATGTGATTTTGATGGTCGGGCAGGTGCTTCGGTTCTGGCCCCACTATCGCCGAATCAAGGAACTTGTGGACGCGGGGGCGCTCGGAATCATCCGGTCAATCACTGCTTACCGACTTTCGAAGTTGCCCCCCTGGAGCTCCTGGTTTGCAGACCCTCAAGAAAGTGGCGGATGTTTGCTCGATCTCCAGGTACACGATGTCGATTTCGTTCACTGGATCTTGGGGGACCCCGAGCTGGTTCGCACGAGCGCCATCCGCTCGGAGGCTGGGAGCTGGGATCACGTGTGGACGACTTTGGGATATGGCGAGCGGGCGGTCTATATCGAGGCAAGCTATCTCATGCCTGCATCGTGGCCGTTTTCTTCAGGCATCCGTCTCCAGGGTCCAAAAGGCTGTATTGAATATACATTCGGGGTTCGTGGCAATATCGAGGAGCGCGAAGAGGGTCAACATCGTTTCGTCCTTTACGGGGCCGAAGGCGCTCCGACTACCCTCGACGTTCCGTCGGGGGACGCTTTCGTCAACGAACTTCGGTATTTTCTAGATTGCGCTCGATCTCGCCAGAAACCTGCGCTCTGCCCAGCCGAGGAGTCTTTACAAGTGATGCGGGTCATGGATGCCAGCCGCCGCTCGGTGGAGAGCTGTGAAGCAGTTCGATTTTCAGGAGATTAGCCCAGGAGGACCTCATGAGCACGCAAGAAACGCAAACCCTGAAGACAGAGGCAGCAGGGGAATATTCCTTTGAGCTGTCAAAATTCATTACTTTCAGGGATCGTGAAGCATGTGAACGCGTAAGGCGCATCAAGAAGGCAGATATCACGAAGCACCCCAATCCGGAATTTCGCATCCGGGTTATCGAGGACCCACATTCCTTCTATTTCGAATTTGCACTCGACCTTGTGACGAGGATTCGCCACGCGCTCGAGGCCGGAAAGAAATTCGTGGCCATCCTGCCCGTGGGGCCTACACCTCAATACGAGCTGGCCGCCCGAATGATCAATGAGCTGCGTATCTCATGCCGCCATGCGAACACCTTCAACATGGACGAGTACGCCGACGAAAGTGGGAACACACCCCCCGCCAGTTGGCCCGGCTCGTTTCAGAGTTCCATGATGGAAAACTTCTTCCTGAAGATCGATTCGGAACTTCGCCCGCCTCTCAATCAGATTCACTTCCCGGACAGGAAGAGCATCCAGAGTTACAGCCACATGATTGAGGACGCCGGAGAGGCCGATGTCTGCTACGGCGGTATCGGTTGGTGCGGGCACATCGCCTTTTGGGAAGCGCACCTGGGCCTGGAGTTCGGCGACGACCTGAAGGCCTACAAAAAGGCGGGGGCGCGCTTGGTCGAGCTTCACCCGATGACCATCATGCAAAACGCGTTGCACTCGTTCAGCGGCGACTGGTCATGGGTCCCTCCGAAGGCCTACAGCATAGGGCCTCGGGATATCCTCGGCGCACGGGATCGGAGCTTCTGGCTGGACGGCTATATCGGCGGGGGCGTCAGTTGGCAGCGCTTTATCGCCCGCTTGGCAGCTCACGGTCCGGTGAACACGCTTGTGCCCGGCTCAATCCTACAGGAAGTCCCCGGGACTTACACAATACTCGGCGGGGTCGCGGACGACGTGGTGATTTCCATGAGATAGGGACGGCGCGCTCTTGCGCCGCGAGTGAAAGGGTTCATGGCCACAGTCGATTGGCTGGCCGTCGGCGGCTATTTGGTGATCGGCCTTTCTATCGGCCTCTATTTCGTTCGCCGTGCTTCGGCCAGCATGGAGAACTATTTCATCGCTGGCCGGTCGCTCTCCTGGTGGGTGATTGGGCTGGCGAACTGTGCCACCTATACCGGCGGCAGCGCCGCCTGGGTAATGCTCGTCTTCCAGGACGGGCTGGTGGGCAACTTCCTGGTGGTGGCCGAGCTGGGTAGTCTGGATGCCGCTTGTGGCCGTGCTCTGGGCCCGCTATTGGAGGCGCATGGGCATCGTCACCACAGCGGAGTTCATCGAACTGCGTTACAGCGGCCGGATGGCCAGAGCTTATCGCCTAATCTATGCCCTCTACAACTGCTTCGGCTGGGCCCCGCTGGTGACGGGATACATGACGGGCTGGATGGTCGTGGAGCTTCAACCCATCTTAGGCTGGAGCAAGTTCCAGATCGTTCTGGCCTGTGGGATTGTGGTGCTCCTTTACACAGTGGTTTCCGGCCTTTTCGGTGTCGTGTACAACCAGATATTCCAATTCTCACTTTATCTGATTGGCGCCTCGCTGCTGCTTCCGTATTTGATCGGCCATTTCGGAGGATGGCACAACACCGTATCGGCTGCTGTGGCGGCTCGCGGCCCTGCATTCATGAACCCCCTACCGCCATCGACTTCGATTACACCGCTCATCTTGCTGGCGCTCTTCGTTCAGGGATTCTTTTTCGCCGCGAATCCCACCGCAGGTGAAGGAAGCACGGCGCAGCGATTCATGGCGGCGCGAGACGAGACTCACGCAGCCCTCGGCCAGATCTTCAGCGCTTTTCTGGCTCTCGTGCTTCGTTTGATTCCGTTCATCATTTATGGTATCGCTGCGGCTGCGCTTTTCCGGAGGGACACGGTAGCTCCGGAGCTGATCTGGGGCCGCCTAGTGCTCAAGTTCGCGCCCAAGGGATTGCTCGGGCTGCTCGTCGCTGCGGAACTGGCTGGCTACATGGCCATTGCCAACGCTTACATGAACTGGGGTGGTTCGTTCATCACGAATGACATCTACAAGCGGTTGATCCAGCCGGATGCCTCCAATCGAAGGCTCGCTTGGGTGGGGAAATTCGCGACCGTGGGGATCGTCACCCTGTCCTTTCTGATCGCGCTGTTCCTGGTCAACCGCATGATGTCCTGGTTTTTGTACATCAACGCAGTGATGGTCGCGTTCATTCTTCCCTTGGCCTGGTTGCGGTTTTTCTGGTGGCGCTTGAACATCTGGGGCGAGGCCGCCGGAGTTCTGCTGGGCCTTCCTTTCGGCTATCTCCTGTGGTTTCCGCTGGGCTTCTCTCAGAAGCCGTTTTGGCTAGCCTTTTTCGTCTTGTTCGGTGCCGGCTGGGCCGCCATTCTCACCACGACTTGGCTGACCCAACCGGAAAGCACGGAAACATTGCGACGATTCTATGCCCGCTGTCGTCCGCCGGGTCTGTGGGGGCCTGTGTCCAAAACCTTTGCGATGGAAAATGAGCAAGAGGTTCGAGCTGAGTTTCGTGGTGATTTGATAAATTCAGGACTCGGCGTCGCCTTGTTTAGTTCGATGACCGTCGCCTTGAATGCGGTCGTGGCCGGCCGTTGGAGCCTATTCGCTGGCTGTGTGGCTGCGGCCGCGGTTTCGGGATTGCTTTTTATCCGGCGTTGGCGCGCCTCTGCACCGCTGGCCGTCGAAAGGCCGATTGCCTACCCGGCAACCTCCGGGAAGGAGCACTGAGGGGGAAGACGAAAGTAACGAGGCCCGCGAACCCAAGCGACGCGTCGATCGCGAGAATTACGGTCCACCAGTTCGAAATGAGTCCAACGCCCTGGCTCGAGGGGGTGGACCTTCGAACCCGTCCAGCCAGGATGACGACGCAGACCTTGTCGCGGGGGTACCGATGAGCTCAGACAAGAAGAAAATTCTGGCCGTCGGCGCACATCCTGACGACGTGGAGATTATGTGTGCCGGAACGCTCTTCCTTCTGGGCGACCTCGGGTACGAAATCCATGTGGCCACGATGAGCCTGGGCGATTGCGGCTCAATGGAGCACGCCGCACAGGAGGTTCGGCGCATTCGTCGCGCTGAAGCCGAGGACGCCTGCCGCGTCCTTGGCGCCACGTATCACTACGTCGGGTTCAACGACTTTTCGATATTCAACAATGATGAGACGAATCGGCGCACGGCAGCGCTTTTGCGCGACATCGATTCCGGGATGGTTTTCACCCATCCCCCCCAGGACTACATGACCGATCACGAGACGACCAGCGTGTTGGTGCGGAATGCATGCTTTTACGCTCCGGCGCCGAACTACGACACTCTGAGCTACACACCCACGACCCGAAGCTCGGCGATTCCGTGCCTTTTCTACACGCACCCCATGGAAGGAATTGACCTCTTCGGCAAACCCGTGGTACCGCAGTTCTACGTTGACATCAGCTCTTCAATGGAAAACAAGCTCGAAATGCTCGCCAGGCACAAAAGCCAGCGTGAATGGTTGCGAGGCCATCATGGCATTGATGAATACCTCGAGAGCGTCCGTCATTGGAACGCAGAATTAGCCCAGAAAGCAGTGGCGATTTCGGGTCGTCCCGTGCGATACGCCGAGGGCTTCCGCCAGCATCGCGGCCATTCCTATCCTGGCCAAAGCAATTTGCCGGAACTTCTCGGAGGGAAAGTCATACCGGACCCCTCCTATTAACCCTCGAGCGCGCGGGACGGCCTAGCGGGAGTTTCCTACCTTAATTGCGCAAATCATAGGCAAGTGGCTAAGAATCGGGCTTTTGCAGGCCTTATGGTCGTATATACCAAGCCTTGGTCTCTAATGTGATCCGGGACAGTCCTTAGTACTACTACGTTAAGTGATGGAGGCCCTCGATTGTTTCTCCGGGTCATCCGGCCACCACACTCACAGGACCCAATAACACGCCGGTGCCTTTTTTCAGCAACCGGCTCGACTCCGGTGGCGCTCTGCAAACTCTTCAAACTCACTCTTGCCATTTTTGCAGGTCGCGAGTAGGATGAGTTGACCAACCCACGAGGCATTGGAGTTAACTCGAGAATTGGAAGAGTTGCCGCAGTGCATTGTCGAACTTCGGAGCGTTAGCAAGCGCTACGGGGAACATACGGCGCTTGAGGATTTTTCGCTGGAGGTACGGCGGGGAGAATTCCTCACGCTGCTGGGTCCCAGCGGAAGCGGGAAGACGACTATCCTGCGACTGGTGGCGGGATTCGAGCAGCCGCAAGGCGGGCAAATCCTAATCAACGGGCGGGACGCCTCTCCTCTGCCACCTTACCGCCGCAATGTGAACACCGTCTTCCAACACTACGCACTCTTCCCTCACTTGAATGTCTTCCGCAATGTGGCCTTCGGCCTCGAGCAGAAGAAGCTGCTGTCTGCGGAAATCCGCAAGCAAGTTCGTTCCATCCTTGAGATGGTCGAGCTCCCCGGAAAAGAGGACCGCTATCCCCATCAACTGAGCGGGGGTGAGCGGCAACGCGTGGCACTGGCGCGGGCTCTCGTTCTCGAGCCTGCGGTGCTCCTGCTGGACGAGCCGTTGGGCGCGCTCGACCAGAAGCTCCGCCAGCAGATGCAAGTGGAACTGAAGCGCCTGCGCGAGCGCCTGGGGATCACCTTTATTTTCGTCACCCACGACCAGC
>Ga0187868_1001790_pt1 | contig 14728 bp, 16 predicted proteins | sample June2016WEW_13_4_FD_133014 | JGI IMG/M metagenome (GOLD analysis project Ga0187868, IMG submission 133014) | Peatland microbial communities from SPRUCE experiment site at the Marcell Experimental Forest, Minnesota, USA - June2016WEW_13_40 | ecosystem: Environmental > Terrestrial > Soil >... | reverse complement strand
TTACCGGTACGTTCGTGTATTCCCCCGCTTGCGGCCGCGTCTTTATCAATGTGTTCTCGGCAAGAACTCGTTCGAGTATCGGGCCCGTATAGTTCCGACTTTTCACTTTGCCGTCTTCAATTTGAACGCCGCGATGGTTCTGGCTTCGCATCGTAACGGGCAGGCCGCCTAATACGGCGTGAACTGCCAATGCGATTGGGATTAAATCGCTGCTCGTAGAGTCTGACGAAAGCTCATATCGTTCCATTTCTTGTCCCTCTCTCCCCCCAGCTAGGATAGCAATCGAAGATCGCCCAGGGCTGCAAGCAACCGGTTAAAGCAACGTTCTAAAATGCGGCAGGCGCGATAAGCTTCTCTCGCTGTCAAAGTGCCGCAGAGAGCGTAGCTACCATTCTTCAGCTGAAAGACTTAATACTTTACTTGTGCTCTGGCTACGTGGGCACCGAAAAACTTTTGTGTAAGTGCTCTACTAGCTGGGAGGCCTGCAATGCCTGCGACAGTGCACGCGGGGCAAACGTCAGCTGACTGCACAAAGCCCGCGAAATGATCTGCGTTCTAATGGCGCAGGCTTCGGCTCGGGCCTTTTTATTTTAGCCCAGGCGGCCCGTGAGAAGGCAACGCCTTTATTTCTCGTCAGGTAGCAGCGCACCTAATCCTATTCGCGGCCGCTTCCCGGTATCTTCAGTTGGCGGCCGAACCACGAGCCTAAGTTCGGCAGCGATCTGCTTGCGCGTTTTGTGCGGTAACTGTAGCGCGTCAAGCGCGTCTTCAGTTGCCGCGTAGAATGCCTGCCGCAGTTCGACCGAATCAATGTGGTCGACATCAATGCTGCCGAGCGGCGTTTTTTCGGTCTGTATCCCGCCCGATGGATCGCGATACTCATATATGAGCGTAGCTTGGAGGTACCACTCACCGCGACCTGGACGCAGCTCTGACGGAATGGGCTTGTACTCGACACTGACCGAGTACCAGCCGGGTTTGTCGTCGTTAGTCACGTTCTTCGCCTACGCAGACGGCTATTTTTCGCCTTTGACTTCCTTGCCCTTGTAGTACTCTTCCTTCTTTTTCTCGAGCTTGCCCTTTACTTCCTTGCCCTTGTAGTACTCTTCCTTCTTCTCATCTTTTGCGTCCATAGAGAACCCTTATTAGGAAGCTCCATTCGACCGTATAAAAAGTCATCACGCGTTTTCCAGCTGCTGAGAACGTATGTTATCTTTTTTCGTTGCCTCCACGGCTATTCGGACGCGCCGTAAATACAAAAGTAGTCCCCAGTGAGCGCGTATTGTATGTAGATGAGGCAGTTCCGGCAGTCGCATCCCATCTTTTCGGGTGTCGTTTCGCTTTTGCCCGTCGCGCAATACGCCCCCACAGATGGTGTGCTTGAACGTCCGGCAGGTCTTACAGCAGAGACACCCCATCACATTTTCTAATGTCGTCGGTATTCTCGCGTGGTGTTTTGCGCCACGGGCAAGAGTCAAAAGACGGCTGCGATGCAGGGATGCAACGGCCCCGGATGTCAGGTGTATGCTGATTACGACCTCAAGGGAGGTTACTTCTGTATAAAAGGCGCTGCCGAGTAGCCATCGCAGCTCAAAAAAACCCGAAAACTGACCCGATTACCAAAGGGTCAATCACGTCCCAGCCGCGCTTAGAAAGTAATGATCTTGTCGCTCTCCTTTACTATAGCGTGCAAATCTGTAAGCGTTGATATCGGACACAATTCAGAGCCCCCCAAGTGGTGGATGGCGAGACACGTCTCGCAGGCAGATATCGTGCCGCCGCCCTCAATTAAGGAGTGCATCTGTTCCGTGATCTTGAATGTGTCGGTATCAAGGGTTTCGCTCTCCACGCCCTTGGCAATGAGGAACGTTGCTACGCTATCCCCCTCTTTCATGGCGTAATTGCCGAATCGGAAGGCGTTCCACACTGTTTCCGCGTCATTTGAATAGATGATGGTGCCTATCTTCACGTTATCACCTCCTTTTGCGCTGAAATTAGCGCAAACTCTCCCTGTCTCGTGCCCTCTTTCACCGGATCGACAGGGATCATTGCTTCGCGTTCACGGCGTTGAGCTGAAGCGCTCCTTGTCTTTCTTTTTTCGAGTGACGCAACAACCCTAGCTGAGTGGCTCTCGAGATCGAGGCGGAGGCAGTCAAGGTGGGGTGGCTCGAGGAGGCAAAGACTTTCCGTAGCACATATTCATCCCGCCGCCAGGGTTTGCGTTGCTCAGCCCTATGACATCTTGTCCACAATCGTTGCAGCTGATTTGCGGCGTCCACGTCAGCGCTGGGTGCGTCGTGCCGGTTTGAACGTTAATCCCTTGGAATACCGTACAAACTTTTGGATACTGCAAACACGAGGTAAGCCCATAGGCTTCCAGAGTTACACAACACCAAGTGAGCTCTGGGACGTTTTGTACGGGAAGATCGGCGTTAGCAATCCCAGAGAACTGACAGAGATAGTCGAAGGTCCCGGTCGGATTTCGCGTGGTAATGCGGATAAGCCCGGCTAAGACATCACCCGGGTTAACTGGGACAGGTGTGCTGTAGAATGCTTGTCCTTGGCGGCCCGCGTACCAGCTTGCCACTGACCAATATTTACCGCCCCCTGCTGCCGATACCCCCCACTGCAGCGCAGGCTGATAGATCATTGTGGAGTTCTGAATTCCATTAAAGAGAAAGATCGTTTGGCCCTCCTGTGCCGATGGTGCTGGTGGGACGGTCAATGTAACCTCGAAGTGTGATACGGGGGTTCCAGTGTTGTTGTTCCAAAATGCATACTCAATCCAACCGCTTCCGAGTGCGGAAACTTCCCAAGGCTTGAGGGCTACGCTTATAGGCATTAAAGGCTCCTCCGTCTGGCTGGGTTGGATCTGTCCAAATTCAGCGACGACCCTTCCAGACGGGTCACGCTTCTGTAGCAGTCCGTCTTCCACCCTTAGGACATGATCGGGCTCGATCAAGTGGACAAGAAATCTAGCCCGCCAGCCGCCAGGAGTCAAGACGACATCATTTGCTATGTCCTTGGGAGACGACGCTTCTTCGCGGGACGTGATAACCGCTTTTCCAGACTTCTCTACTCGGATTGCCTCATCCTGTCCGACTGCATGAACCCGGTCCTTTGGCATCGGCCCTGCTGGCGTTATGACGAGGTCTTCTTCCTCGTTTGCGCCTCTTGATTTGTCACTTTTTTTCATATCGAACACACTCTTTAACACAGTTGATGGAACTGCCTCAGCGCAGTGCTAGCTCCTTGTTTGCAGAATGCACCCGCGTGAGAGTACTTATAGTACTGTTACAGGCCGATACAGAAAAAGTCGGTGTTAGGAGTTTTCTACATTCACGATAGCAATCAGCTTTTTGACGCATCTCCTTCTACAAGGTTATGGGTCGCCATTACCATCTAGATGATATTGTCGTACTGTATGAGCGTGTGCGCCTTCATGGAGCCGCTCAATATGCTGCCCCAGCATCATATTTCATGAAAAGAACTGCATCAAAAAGGCTGCGTGGACCGCACCTCCACGTCCATATGTGTAAAAACTAAACCTCTAAGCTCCAAGATAGGGGGCACCATGTCAACTAAAACAAAGAGAGCAGGCCGTTCACCGAAATCAGGACGCGTGAGGCAGTCCAGAGCGATAAGAGGGAGTGCTTACAGGAAATTGCTTGAACTCAAGATACAGAAAAATTCAATGGATGAGATAGCAGAGCACGTGCCGATAGAAGAGGGTTCGACAAGGTTTGAAAAGTTAAAAAGTTAACAGATAGTGAAAAAGGAAACCTAAAAAATGTCGCTGCTATCTGTATTAGCGACCCTTGCGACATACGAGCCCTAGCCGCGCTTCCTTGAAAAGTTGAAAAGTCCACGCTGAGAAAAAAAAATTTGATGAAAGACAACGTGCAGTGGTTTTTTCTGATTTCGTTGCGCTCAGTTCGTTTAATTCGTTTTGCAAAAATTCGAAAACCCTTTAAAATGTAGTTGCGAGTGAGTATTCAAAATTTCAGGCTTTAACACCCATTGTTTTGGTGCCACAAAATCTCGGGCGTCAACTTATGTCAATATATAAGTAAATTCGTTGTACTCATGGTGATTTTATGGATGAGGAATGGAAGTCGTTAATAATCGAGACAACGGACGAAATCAGGCGCCTACCAACAGAAAAAGCAGTCGAAGAAAATAAATTCGAAAAAAACAGCGCGCAAGCCAAGACTATACTTGACGCTATCATCATTCCTGCACTTAACGAGCTAAAAGTAGAACTTGATACGCACCACACGCCGGCAAGCGTTACCAGTAGCGAAAAATCCGTTTCAGGCGAGGCTCATTACCGTGCGTCTATGACTGTTAAACTCTCCGGCTTATTGCGTGACGTTAATAAAAATAAGGCGCATTCTGCAGATTATCCAGAGTTTTTCTATGAGATTTGTATAGGTGTCTCTCCTTACCAGCTTTCGTATCATAACAAGTGCCGCGTTACAGATACAACGGGAAGCCGCGAACTACGAGAGACAGGTAAGCTTCCAACTACTTTCGATCTGACAAGCAGCAGTATTCCCGATTTGACAAGTGATAATATAAAGTGGGATTTTGGGCTCAGATACAACGACTCCGTCGGGTTTTTAAGAACCACCCAAGTACGTGAATGACCTTTGTAACTCAAGGTAATTCAAATTCGAACGGATGAAACGCGACACCCTTGGCTATAAGCCATGTGGCCACAAATCGAGGAGTTATCACTTGCGGGGCTTGCAATAACGACCACCATGGCGGCGGCTTCAGGACGAGAGAGGCGAGAAGGTTTCCCTTGACGAAGCGATAGCACATTTGATAGCGCAATGCGATGCTTGGGCCCGAAAAAGATGATGGAGGCGACAATGAGCCAGAAAATGCAAGGACCGAGGGACATAATGATCGTGCCGCAAATTCAACTCCTTGGACCTGAAAGCTCGTATTTTGTTGATAAATGGAAAAAGGAGAACAGGATAGGGGACCTCTATGATTTTACGCATATGTATGTGCGTTCGCACGCCCTCAGGACAATCGCATTAGATCGGCCACAAATACAAACCCTACTGCGCCGCTTCTTGCCATCAAAATCGGGCAATGCGCCGTATTCCGAAGACGTGGAAATAACCTCAGAGAGGATGCAAAACATATACACGGCAATCACATCTGATGGGGAACTTGAATTAGGGTACCGTGATTATGGGGGTGCTGGCTTCTTTTTTGCCGTCATCTTTGACCATTCGACGCTGGGAAAGAAGATACAAGACGCAATTGAACGGCCTGAGGTGGCAGACGTTATAAAAGAGCACGAAGCTAGGGGATATAGCCTTAGAGATCTCGTAGAGTGGCAAAAAATAGGACTAAGAATTTATGGTGAGGACTACTTCCTGAGAGACGGCTTTTTATCAGCGCATGACCTGAACGACATCGAGACCATCTGCAGGCAACTCGATCGTGAGTACATCTCTTTAGATACGCTCGCCGCCTGCACATACTACTGCATTCTGAGATTCCTCGGGGCGCTTAATAACGTCATTTGGGCATATGGCCCCTTCTCTGTGGCAGACCTAAAGACCGACGAAGAACTCCAAAAGTTGTTTTCTTCCAGAGTGCGTTATGTATTGCATTATACCGGACCTCTGACCAACTATACGATGTTGCGGATGCTCACGCTCCTGAGAGACGAGACTCTGCTCGCGAACCAAACAGGCGAACACGAGATGACATTCTCGAGCGATACAGGATTCAGCGTTACCTATCCCGGGGAATGGTTGATCGATACGACTGATCCATCCACGGCCGTCAAACTCTACATCTACGCAGCTCACGCCAACGTGGGGGCCATCAACATCGAGACCGCCGACCTTATGCCAGGCGCGACTCTTGACGACTTCATCAACTCTAACCTCGAAAATTTGACGAATCTCAAAGATTTTACACTCATCTCAAGTGAAGAGATTACCTTCGCGAATCGCCGCGCCTCCAGAGTAGTTTGGCAAGCAACCATTCCCGCTCGGCTCAAAGATACGCAAATCAAGGCGATGCAGGTCTTTGTCATAAACAATAAAAATGGGTACGGGATTACCTACGAAGCGGTGCCTAACGACTTTGATAAGTACCTGTCACAAGCGCAAGAGGTAATAGATTCGTTTACGGTTATTTAGCGTCAATGTCATTTGTCCTTTGACGCGCACCGTGGATAAATTTTGCCACAGGGACGACGGATAATTTCAGATACGCCTCACACGGCTTCACGCCACTTGCGCCAACGGACGTTCGACTGAAGGCCACCTAAGCCGGCTCTGCGACGTACGGGGCTTCAACGAGCAGCGTTCTGACAATCACCGTTCATTAATGCGAGGCACGAGCACTCCAAAGAAGGTTTTTCGAACGTGAGATCTGCTTTTGGGCGAGGAAGGTTTATCGAAGCTCACGGTGACGCTAGCATAGCTAGGAAGGTCGGCGTATGGTTAACGTTGCGATAAATGGGTACGGGAACCTCGGCAAGCGCGTCGCTGACGCGGTTGCGAAACAGGACGATATGAAACTCGTCGGCGTGTCGAAAACTCACCCGAATTTTGAGGCCTACGTCGCAGCAATGAAAGGGTACCCTCTTTACGTCGCCGAGGGAGCCAGCATCGCGTCTTTCAGGGCGGCAGGCTTAGACGTCGCGGGTACGACGACAGACATGCTCCGCGAGGCAGACGTAGTCGTCGACGCTACTCCCGAAGGAACGGGTGCGAAGAATCTCGAAGACCGGTACAAGAAGACGGGTATCAAGGCCATTTTTGAAGGCGGTGAGAAGCACGCGGCCATCGGCGCTTCGTTCAACACGTATTGTAACTATGAAAGCGCGATCGGCAAGGATTACGTGCGGGTGGTATCCTGCAACACCACGGGGCTCTGTCGAACGTTATACGCGGTGGACAAAGCGGCTGGCATCAAAAAAGTTAGGGTGGTCCTCGTGCGAGGGGGAGCAGACCCCGTGCAAGTGAAGAAGGGGCCGATCAACGCCATCATCCCAAAACCGTCAACAGTCCCGTCGCATCACGGGCCAGACGTGAATACCGTCATGCCCGGATGGGACATCACGACGATGGCGGTTTTGGTGCCGACCACGCTTATGCATCAGCACAACGTCATGGTCGAAGTTGAGCGCCCGCTATCCACGAGGACCTGTTAACTGAGTTCTACGGCTTGCGCCGCATCATGCTCGTGCGGGCAAGTGACGGCCTAGGATCGACGGCAGAAATTATGGAGCTTGCGAGAGATATGGGGCGTCCGCGCTATGACCTATGGGAGATAGCGATCTGGGAGGAGAGCGTCAACGCCGTTGGTGACGAGGTGTTTTATATGCAAGGCGTTCACCAAGAGGCGGACATCGTGCTAGAGAACGTTGACTGCATTCGCGCGGTGGCCGAACTCGAGAAAGATCCGTGGAAATCAATCCGGAAGACCGATGAAGCGATGGGGGTGACCGGCTCGTTTCGCGCGCCTCAGTGTCTTGCTGACAAGCCGGAAACGCTGCGTGAGATACATTACAAGGCGTGGGGCGTTGAGAAATAGACCTCGCATCTTGAGGTTCGTTATGGAAAAACCAGCTGCAACGCATATTGATTGAAGATCCGCTTACGCGACGGTGGAGTCCTCGCGCCTTCACGGAGCGACCGGTGGAGTATGATAAGCTCCGGAGCCTTTACCTTCGCCGCAGGCCGAAATGTACGTCGTTATTTACGGAGGGGGTTTCATCGTCAGTTTGCCGTTTGTTCGAAGCAGTAGCCGCCGTATAATTTAGCGGTACACGTTGTAGATGATACCAAGAAAATCATGCAGCAAAGAGACGAGAAGCGAACTTTTTATCTTGTCAATGCCATCCTACTAGTTCTCAGGACAAAATTCGGACTGATGTCGGATGACTGCCAAAGTCTGCCGTTCCTGTAATGAACAAGTTAGCGATGAGGCTAAGTTCGGTGCGAGGTGAGGTGCATTGGATGACAGCTTGCGCGACGCCGAAATAGCTTTGGATCAAGATAGGTACATCTGTCCAGCATGTGGCGTTGCGTATGTTCAAGAGGCGAAGTTCTGTCATAACTGCGGCAACAAACTCGAGATCGTTTCTCCTCAGATCGTTCCCACTCAACCAAAGAAAAAATTTCTGTTCCGCCTGCGGCGCCTTTTACGTCGAAGACGCTGAGTTTTTGCCACAGCTGCGAAAAAGCATCTGCAGCCGCGTCGCAGCCGATAATTGCACGTTTTTTCCGTCAAACGTATATGCTCGATATTGAGCGTCCCGGCCTAATGTAGGCTAAATAACGGGCGCCGGAGTCATAGACATGACCCCGGCAGTTTGCTACACCACTGCCCATACGTAAGGAGAAGCGTTCGTGGTGTTGCGGGGGTACGGTGGCGCGAGGTGACATAAGTGTTTCTTTCCACGCGCGCTTGCGAGCTTCCAGCCGACACCGCCCCCCTAATGCGCAAGACATGCGCTCAGTTCGAGTACTAAAGGCCGTGGTCTGAGCGAGGCAGACGTCGTCAGATGCTGATTAGTTGGGGTAACTACAAATCCAAATGTGGAACAAAATAAAACCCGAACGGAAGGATCATGGCTACGATTGCAACTGGAGGGACGCTCACAGAGGCTGAACTTGACCTACGGCTCATGATGCGGAAGCTCTGGGAAGATCACGTCGTCTGGGCGCGGTGCTACATCATAAGCGTGGCCGCTGATTTGAGAGATCTGGATGCTACTGTACAGCGTATCCGTGCGAATCAGGAGGAAATCGGCAACGCTCTGAAGCCTTTCTACGGAGAGGCCGTGGGCAATACGTTCAAAGCGCTGCTTCTCGAACATACCGTTCAAGCGGCTGCAGTGTTCAAGGCGGTCAAGACAGAGAACACCTCACAGGCAGAAGACGCCGAGCGACGATGGTACGTGAACGCCGATCAGATCGCCACGTTCCTGAGCGGCGTTAATCCGTACTGGCCTGAGAAGGAGACGCAAGACATGTTGTACGAGCACTTGCGCCTTTCGGAAAATGAAGCAGAGCAGAGACTCTCCGGCGATTATACAGCCGACATTGAACAGTTCGATGAGGCTCTGTTGCAGATCATTGAGCTGGCTGATATTCTATCTGATGGCATTGTTCGACAGTTCGCCGACCAGTTTGGCAGATAATACAGCAGGGATACGAAACGTGTCACCACCGTGTGAAGACGAGGACGCAACCTTAAGAAAAAGCGGCGTGACTTCGCAGCGGTCACATATTGCTTCTATTTGTAAGGGGCGCTCGCGAGCTTTTTCTTTAGAACGGGTTAAGATACAACGTGACGAGCTCGAAGAGGGAGGTGAAGACGATGACAGCTAAACTCAATTACGAAACCCCCACGTGTCCGGTGTGCGGAACGTCCCTTAAACCACTCACGGAGCGCGTCAAGAAGAGGTGTCAGGTCTGCGGGTGGACGATCTTACCCGTTGACGGTAACGACGTGTATACCGTGGAGCATCGTGATTACATGCGATGAGCGATGAAACTTCGAACGTTGTTTGTCACGGAACTATTTATCTATTGAAGCTTAGTTAGCGCTCGAAAGCATCAATGACGTCTTGCCGCAGCCGCTGGAAAGTCTGCTCGTGCATGCCCTTTGGCCGGTCTGCCAGCAAATGAAACCGCAGCACCTTAAAGCATGCGATTTGTTTGTCGGAGCGCGTTGTTCGTTTGGCGACGATTTTTTGATCGTATTACAGATACTAATCGTGGCACGCGGCAGGTTCCGTCACTTTACAAAATTAGTAGTTTTATCAAGTTTTGTAACATCTTCACTTCCCAAAATGGAGATAGAAGGGTACTGCTCAGCAAACAGTTAAGGCGCAACGGTCATGAAAAAGTACCACGTCGATAAGGAGGCGATTACCTGGCCAAAAACGAGCGCGTGGATAAAAGGATCCAGAAAAAGACGCTTCGGGCCCAACAAATGGAGATTACCGAGTACGCGCTCTACCAGAAGCTCGCCCAGACGGTAAAAGAGCCGCCGAATCGCGAGGTGCTGAACCATATCGCGCAAGACGAGCTCAGATACTACGCGCTTTTGAAAGAGGCGACCGGCCGAGACGTCGCTCCGAACGCCGCGGAGCTTCGCGTATACTACTGGATCGCACGGGTCTTTGGCATCATCTTTATGATGAAGCTGCGCGACTTTTTTATCCGAAGGCAATACGCCTCCTTATCGAACGCCGTTCCACAGGCAGCGCGCGTCGCCAAGCAAGAGATGAATCACATCGCGGCGCTCAGAAATGCGATGGATGAAGAGCGGCTGCTTTATGTAGGGGCGCTCGTTTTAGGGCTCAACGACGCGATTATTCAGGTTACCGGCGCCATCGCGGGATTTACGTTCGCACTGCAGAGCAATAACCTCATCGCGCTTGTCGCGATTGTCGTCGGCGTAACGGGCGCGCTTTCAATGGCATCATCTGAGTATTTGGAAAAGCAATCGGAGTCGGCGGCGCTCAGCGCAGCAAAAGCGGCGGGATACACGGGCGGCTCATACCTGCTAACCGCGGCAATCCTCGTTACGCCGTATTTCCTGTTCGGCTCTTATATCGTCGCGCTCGCATGCATGCTCCTGCTTGCCTTGATCATTATCGCGCTCTTCAGCGTCTACAACGCGTTTCTGTTTAATCAGCGGTTCTGGTCCCGCTTCCCTCAGATGCTCCTCTTGAGTTTTGGCATCGCGTTCGTGTCCTTCCTAATCGGCTCTGCGCTCCGCGTCGTGCTACACGTTAGTGTATGATGCCTGTAGTAAGTAGCCATCTTAAGCGGGCCCCAGAAATCAAAGGAAATCGGAAAAGAAATAACCGTCCAGTAGCGTGTCTTTACGCTTTCTTAAGGCGCACGCATTCACAACCACGACTTGACAAAGCGGGCAAATTCCAGCACTGCTATGCCAAAAGCCCATTGCTCGCGCTCAAAAGCATCAACGACGTCTCGCCGCAGCCACTGAAAAGTTTTCTCGTGCATGTCTTTTGGCTGTGCCATCGTGTACGTCCTCAGGGGCGAATCATAATCATTAACTGCCAGCGCCATAAGTCCGGCAACGGTTTTTACTGCTTCTGTTTCTGCAGACATACCGGATTATTAGTGTTACGCAAGGAAGAGTATTGCGCAAGGAGCAACTGGGGCGTCAAAGGATTGTTATGATCTATTACATTGGTCCCTTGAGGATTTGCTGGCGGATGGCAATGAAGTCCACACCAATTAGATGTTATTAAGGTAAGTATCTCCCGGTGCGTATCAGGGATTTGCTTATTGGGACTCCAAATGTAATCATCGCAATGCCGGTTGCGATTTTCAAGTGCTTAGGGACACCCGTCGGATTTACCCAGAAATCACTTTCGCGATTCTGCCTACCTTTTGTGCAAATCCACGTATATCATATCTTCCGCAACTTTCCAGAGCCGCTCCTGAACTGAGTGATCGTATGTTAGTAATGATGAACGAATCGGTTTCTGATCTTCGAAATATTGGCCTGATACCCCATTAACTTCAGGATTTAATGTTAGATACAATGAGGTTCGTGCCCCGTCCTCTACAGATATTCCGGGGTAATCGGGGAATGCCATTTTGAGTAGTTTTGTATTGGTAACGCCGGGGTGAAGGCAGTTCGCGGTGAGCCCGGTCCCTTTTATCTTGTGCGCCAGGGTGTAGGTAAACGTGATATCAGCGAACTTCGAGAAGGCATAAGAATCCCACGCTTCATAGTGCTTCTCCCCTTGGAGGTTGTCCCAGTCAATAGAGCGGACATCCTCATGGGCACTGGAAGCAACTGTGACAATGCGGGAGGGTGCGCTTTTCAAAAGCAAGGGAAGAAGGAGATTGGTGAGAAGAAAAGGGGCGAGATAGTTTACGGCAAAGGTCATCTCCACCCCGTATGGCGTCAGCCGTCGTGTCTTCTCAAAGACGCCAGCATTGTTGATCAGCACGTCAAGCCGGGTATGGCGTGAGATGAGATCCGCTGCCATTTTTTTTATCTGGTCCGGGTCTGATAGATCCGCGATAAGGAGATCCGGTTTCTCCCTGCCTGTCTTCTCTTTCAGTTCGTTCTGTACTTTCTGCCCCTTCCTTGAATTCCTGCTGTGAATGATCACTTCAGCACCGCGGGAAAGGAGTTCGGCGGCCGTCGCCTTCCCGATACCATCCGTAGAGCCAGTGACGAAAACAATTGGGCGTGCCATAGGGGCATATTTCTGGAGGGGGGGATGAAACTTTCGGATATCGAGGATTCGGCACATGCAGGTTTCCGTCACATACATTACTTCCTTGAACTAATGTTGAACACCTTCCTCAAAGCAGATCGGATGCCCTATAAAGAACTAGCTGGTTTCTTAACGTAGAACAATGTACCTTTTAAAGAGGTTCTCTCTTCTCTCAGGAACACAGCATTAGGAGTTGCACTATGACAAGGGTTATCGCTATCAACGGAAGCGCACGGAAGGACGGGAACACTGCCATCCTGATTCGACACATGCTCGCGGAACTCGAAAACGAAGGCATTGAGACCGAACTGGTCCAGCTTGCCGGCAAAACGATTCGGGGCTGCACAGCGTGCATGAAATGCTTTGAAAACAAGGATCGGCGGTGCGTGCTCGACGACGATATAGTCAACGAATACATCGAGAAGATGGCCGCGGCTGACGGGATCATACTGGGTTCTCCGGTCTATTTCTCCGATGTGACGGCGGAGATGAAGGCGCTCGTCGATCGGGCAGGGTTCGTGTCCTTCGCAAACGACGGGCTTTTCACGCGCAAGGTAGGGTCTGCCGTCGTCGCGCAGCGGCGGACGGGCGCAACTCACTCACTCGATACGCTGTATCACTTCCTGTTCAGCCAGGACATCATCATTCCTGGTCGTCCGACTGTCGGTGTCGGGAGGGAGGTCGGCGATGTGGGCACTGACGACGAAGGTATCGCCGCAGCAAAGAATGCGGGCAGAAATATGGCGTGGGTTCTCAAAGCCGCAACAGCGATGAGTGGCACTCACTCGCTTAAATAAGCGGATTCGCCAAGATGCTTGCGTCGAAGATAGAAAGCGAGATGCGGTCAGAAAATGCCTCTAAAAACGCTAAATCCTCCGTCTATATCAGGCGAAGGTCGCTTCACTCTCGCAAAACGTGACTGGGCTCTCGACAGTGCTCATGTGCGTATCTCTCTAAGAGCACTGTCGCTATTCAGGGGACCCTCGAGCATAACGGTTTTAAGGCAGCCGTTGAGGCTTGCGTCAGAGCGTTCAAGGTCTCATTGAAGGCGTCCTTTTCTCGTTTCGACATTTTTTAATCACGTCACGGCGATCCCTAAAATGATTATCACGATTCCAGCCAGCGTTCTGACGTATCTCTCGCCGTCGAACCAGACGTTGTGGTACTGTCCGTGTTTGACCAACACGCTTGCGACGCCGTCTACGGCGACATAGATTCCGATCGCAATGAGCACGATGTTAAACCATTGAAACACCATTTTTTCCCCTTTTGCGAACCTTAAGTAAGACCTTTTCATGCCATAACTCTATCGAGACACTTGTCGCTTAGTTATGGCGTGAAGGCAGCAAGCAATCGCAAGCTTTTCTGCGTTGTGTGTGCCATCACTTGCTGCAACACGTCAATTATCTGGCGGAGAGGTGGCTCAGCAGCCTTTTCCGCTTCGACTGCAGTTATGCGATAGGGGTGTAACCGTCATTCTTTTGGGCATCGTCCATCTTATCACCCCTCGTCTGTGTAGCAATTCGAGGTTTCTAAGGCGCAGCTTAAAGAAGGTACTCCACTATACTGGCGCCCGGTGAATGCAACAACAGATAGGCTGTCACGCTCACTGGGGACACGAGACGCCGTTTTTATCGGACTAGGCTCAATGATAGGAGCGGGCATCTTCGCCGCGCTTGCACCGGCCGCGGCTGCTGCTCAATCCGGTTTGCTTTTCGGTCTTGCCATAGCCGCTTGCGTCGCGTTCTTCAATGCCAGCTCATCAGCGCAACTGGCGCGACTCTATCCGGCGTCGGGCGGGACCTACGTCTATGCCAAAGAAAGGCTCAGCGACTTCTGGGCGCGGGCAGCAGGTTGGGCTTTCATCGTCGGTAAGCTCGCCAGCTGCGCCGCGGTTGCGCTCACGTTTGGGTACTACCTCTTTCCGGCCTATGCACGATTCTTGGCCGCTGGGGCGGTCATTGCCTTTATGGCGCTCAACTATTTCGGGATCAAAAAGACTGCCAGCGTGACAAAGGTCATCGTCTGCATCGTCGTGCTTTCGCTCGTCGCCATTGTCGCTTTGACACTGCAGGGGCATCCGAATCTTGCGAACTTGCAACCGCTGTCTGGCTCGAGTGGGCTCTACGGCATATTGCAGTCGGCAGGAATTTGGTTTTTCGCGTTTGCCGGCTACGCACGGATTGCGACGCTTGGCGAAGAGGTGAGAGATCCCGAAACGGCTATCCCGCGGGCAATCTTGTTCGGCTTAACCATAACGTTCCTGATCTACGCCGCGGTCGTCGTATCGACACTCCTGGTCGTAGGACCCGCTACGCTCGCGCAATCGAACGCGCCGCTGGCGACGGCAGTGCACGAAGCTGGCTTTGCCCAGTGGCAGTGGCTCGTGACGGTCGGCGCAGTGTTTGCGACGCTCGGCGTACTGCTCACCCTGATGACGGGCGTGAGCCGCACATTATTCGCGAT
>Ga0187868_1001787_pt1 | contig 14739 bp, 8 predicted proteins | sample June2016WEW_13_4_FD_133014 | JGI IMG/M metagenome (GOLD analysis project Ga0187868, IMG submission 133014) | Peatland microbial communities from SPRUCE experiment site at the Marcell Experimental Forest, Minnesota, USA - June2016WEW_13_40 | ecosystem: Environmental > Terrestrial > Soil > Wetlands... | reverse complement strand
TTGCGCGCGAATCAATTTCGCCGAGCCGGGCGGCAAATAAAGCATGTCGCCTTTGCCGAGCAATTTGTCCGCGCCCATCGCGTCGAGAATCGTGCGCGAGTCCACCCGCGACGCGCACTGAAACGCGATGCGCGCGGTGATGTTCGCCTTGATGACGCCGGTGATGACGTCCACGCTCGGCCGCTGCGTCGCAACAATGCAATGAATGCCCGCCGCGCGCGCCATCTGGGTGATGCGCGCGATGGCCATCTCCACGTCGGCCGGCGCCACGAGCATCAGGTCCGCCAGCTCGTCAATGATGACAACGATGTAGCTGAGCCGTTCGGGAATGACGATGTCCTCCTCGCGCGGCACGACAATTTCCTCGTCCACCTCGACGGCGAATCCTTCCGCCCCCGGCTCGACCTTTTCCCTTTTGGCGGTGAGCGGCAATTCGGGTTCGGTCTCCGGCAACGGTTTGTTTTTCGGGCGGGAATTGAACGAGGCGATGTTGCGCACGCCGACGCGCGCGAAAATCTGGTAGCGCTTTTCCATTTCATTCACGACCCAGCGCAGCGCGAGGATGACTTTTTTGGGGTCGGTCACGACGGGCACGACCAGGTGCGGCAACGCGTTGTAATGCTGAAGCTCGACGACCTTGGGATCAATCATCACGAACCGGAGCTGGTCCGGCGAGAAGCGGTAAAGCAGCGATGTGATGATGCAGTTGATGCACACCGATTTGCCGGAACCGGTGCTGCCGGCGATCAGCAGATGCGGCATTTCGTCGAGGTCCGCCACGATGGGATGGCCATAAACGTCCTTGCCCAGCGCAATGGGAATCTTTGCCTTGCTGTTGCGCCATTCCTCAGATTCAAACATGTCGCGCACGATGACCTTGGACTTGACCGGGTTGGGCACTTCGACGCCGACGGAGCTTTTGCCGGGGACGGGGGCGAGGATGTGAATGCGCTCGGCTTTGACCGCGGCCGCGATGTTGTTTGAGAGGGCGGTGATTTTTTCAAGCTTCACGCCCGGCGCCGGATGAAATTCGTAACGCGTGATGGTCGGGCCCTTGGTGATGTCGCCGAGCGAAACTTCAATCTCAAACTGGGCGAGCGTCTGCTGCATAAGCCGCGCGTTGGCCATCAATTCCTCCTTGGACTCCGTGGGCTTTACGGTCATGTCCGGATGCTGGAGAAAATCCAGCGGCGGCAACTGATAATTGCCGATGATGGGTGTCGCGGCGACCGTGAGCGGCTTCCGCTTTTTGGGAGGGGCCTTCGATTTGGCAGCGGGTGGCACGGAACCATCGGCGATGTGAACGGCCGGTTCCGCTTTTTCACCAGCGGATTTCTCTCCCTCAGTTTTTTCCGCGACCGGCGTTTCGGTTTTGGCTTCGCCCGGTTTTTCCACAGCTTCCGTTTTTTTGCCAAGAATGTCCTCGGTGGTGGCGGCGGCAGCTTCGCGCAGTGGGGCCGGCTCAGCCTCCCTGGCGGCATCAGTCTCTTTGGACGGTTCGGGCAAAGCGGTTTTGCGCACGCGAGCGGGCGCCGGTCTGGCCTGCGGCACGCTCAAGTCGCGAACGGTCGGTTCCGGCACCGGCAGCAAATCTGCGCCCAGACCGGAACGTTGGACTTCCTCCTGCAATTTTTTGGCCTGCTTCTCGAGGTCACGCGCGCGGCGTTCGAGTGCGGTTTCATCGGCGGATTTGGGTTCGGCGGCGGCGGGTTCTTTTTGAAGGAAATGGCGAATCCATTCGCCGAGTTGAAAATCGGTCAGGAACAACAGGCTGATGAGGCACAGGGTCGCATAAACAATGATGGCGCCGACCTTGCCGAGGAGGCAAAAGCCGTATTCGTAACGCGGCGTCTGCCCGTAAGTCACGAATCCCAGCCAGCCACCGGCGCTTTGCGAGCCAATGGCCTCGCGGAGGTTTCCCAGCCAGCCTGCGCTGTCCAACAGATAAAGCAGGCCGGCGAGCGAAATCACCAGCACCGCCGACCACAGCAACGACCAGCGCAAACGCTCGCGCAGGTAGCCCAGAAAATTCAGCAGATACGCCGCGCCAAACGCCGCAAACAACACCGGCAAAAGGTATCCCACCGCGCCCAACGGAAGAAACGAACCCCACGCCAGATAAGCGCCGACAGTCCCGATCCAATTATGCACCGGCTTGTTGTGCGGGTCTTTGAAGAACGAAAGGTCATAACGGTCGAACGAAAACTGCGCGACCACCAGCAGCAATGCGGCAGCCAGCAGCGCGACCCCGATGACATCATTGAATCCGCGGCCCGAATCCGACGGCGACTTGCGTGACATGGCCGCAGCGTAACAATTCGGCGCGGCGACTTCAAAGCGGGAAATTTGATTTCCGGCAGCAGCTCGTGGCGATGCGCGCCGGCCGGGACGCGGCGGGATTATCGTTTTGCCTCTCTTTGTGAACCGCTGCATCAAATCGAACTTAAATAAGTTCCAACTGCGGGAGTTTGCTCTTGCCAACCTGTCTTCAAAAAGATACAATCTATTCATGTTCGTTCGGCGGCGAGTTCGACCTGTTTTCCGATCGGGCATTCTTCTACTGGTCCTGTTGTTTGTGGGCCGTGAACTCTCCTATTCCGTGTCCACGGTGTCCGATTATGTGATTCACGTCTGGCAGGCAGAAAACGGCCTGCCCCAGAACTCGGTCACCTCGGTCATCCAAACGCGCGATGGTTACATCTGGATCGGCACTTACGGCGCCCTGGCGCGATTCGACGGAGTCCGGTTCACGGTGTTTGACACCGGCAACACGCCGGGAATGCACAGCAGCCGCGTGACCAGCCTCTTTGAGGCGGGGGATGGGACCCTGTGGATTGGGCATGAAGACGGGGCGGTGACCCGTTACCAAGCCGGATGGTTTGAACCCGTTGATTTTCAAAGCAGTTGGAGTGACAAGGGCATTTTTCACATTGGCGAGGACGCCGCCGGTGATATCTGGCTGGCGAGCCGGGACTGCCAGTTCACGCGTCTGCGGGATGGGCGGACCTGCAAGCCACCGGGGGTAAGGGTATGGGTGAGCGCCTCGACTTCGCCCGATGGCGTTTGGGTGGCTGGCAACGGCATCGTGTCCTCCATCCAGCACGGCGACCTGGCGCCGATGCAACTCGGCCAGCAGCCTCTCCTGAATCAAATCCGGGGAATCTGTCCGGGCCGCGAAGGTGGTTTTTGGGTGGTAAATGACGGCCTGCTGCGAAAGTGGGACGGGCAGAAATGCGTCAAGGACCTTGGGGCCGCACCGTGGGCCTTAAGTTTGCTCACGACGATGATCGAGACGCGGGCCGGACTCGTGGTGGCGGGGACGTATGACCAGGGACTTTATCTGATTTCCAAGCAGGGAGAAGTGCTGCATTTTTCCCGGACGAACGGTTTGCCCAGCGACTGGATAACCAGCGCGATTGAAGACCGCGAAGGTAATCTATGGGTTGGCACCCGGGCCGGTCTGGTGATGCTCCACGCCACCGGCATCACCACGGTTGCACCTCCGGACAAGTTCAGAGGATATCCTGTTTTTTCGGTCGCGATCGGACCGGAGGGCGAGATCTGGGCGGCCACTGAGGGTGCCGGGATATACCGCCTCAAAAACGGCCAATGGTCTCATTATGGGAGGGAAAGCGGCTTGTACAACACCTACGTCTGGTCGGTTTCCCCGGATGCTGGCGGGCGGGCCTGGGCCGGCACTTGGGGCGAGGGGGTTTTTGTCCAGCAAGGCGATTCCTTCGGGCGCGCACCCGGATTATATTTCCGTCTGCCGATCCTGGCTCTGTTTCATGAGGCCGGCGATGTAACCTGGGTGGGGACGAGTGCGGGACTGGTCCGTTACCACGCCGGGGAAACGGAATGGATCGTGCGGGAACAGCAGATGACATCGCCCAATGTGCGATGTCTGGTTCGGGACGGCGAGGGTGTGCTTTGGTTTGGCATGTTCGGGGGCGGCCTCGGCTGTCTCAACCAAGGAAAGCTTCGACAGTTCCGCAAGTCCGACGGTCTTCCCAGCGATTTTGTGCAATGCCTGCGGGCGGATGCCGACGGCAGTCTGTGGATAGGGACCTTTGGGGGCGGGCTGGCGCGAATGAAACATGGCCGGTTTGCCGCCATCGGCAGAGATCAGGGTCTGCCGGGCAACGACGTCGGCGACATTGAAGAGGACGGGCAGGGCTTCTTCTGGATCAGTTCCAACAAGAGGATTCTGCGCGTCAGCAAGGCGGAGTTGAATCGCTGTGCGGACGGTTTGAGCCGGGAGATTCACTGCCGGCCCTTCGCCGTGAACGATGGCGTGCCGACGCTGGAATGTTCCGGCGGACTGCAGCCGGCCGGATGCAAAACGTCTGACGGGCACCTGTGGTTTCCCACCAGCGCAGGTCTCGTGACGATTGACCCCGAACGCATCCAGACCAACCAATTGCCTCCGCCGGTCATGATCGAGAAATTGCTGGTGGATGACCAGGTTGCGGCGGAAAACCCGGCGGATGCCACGCAACTGCGGATGCCGCCCGGGCGACATCGGGTGGAACTGCAATACACGGCGCTTAGTTACATCGCGCCGGAGAGGGTGAAATTCAAGTACCGCCTAAAGGGCTTGGACCGCGATTGGATCCAGGCCGGAACCAGGCGGACAGCCGATTACAATTACATTCCGCACGGCAAGTACGTCTTTCAGGTCGTTGCGTGCAACAACGATGCCGTATGGAACGAAGCCGGGGCGCAGATTGCGTTTACGGTGCCGCCTTTTTTCTGGCAGACACCCTGGTTCCGGATTTTGGCCGTGGCAACGGTGTTGGTTGCTGTTGGCGGAATTGCCTGGCTGGATGCCCGGCGGCGGTTGCAGCGGAAGCTGGAACACATCGAACGGCAGCGCGCCGTCGAACAGGAACGCGTCCGTATCGCTCATGACATACACGACGACCTGGGGGCGCATTTGACGCGCATCACCATGCTCAGTGACCCGGTGCGTGGTGGATCAGGAAACGGCCCGCAAGCCGCCGCCAGCCTGCGATATATCCACGAAACCGCGGGTGAGCTGACGCAGGCCATGGCGGAAACCGTTTGGGCGGTCAACCCGCATCACGACACGCTGGACAGCCTGGTAAACTACCTGCAAAAATTCGCGCAGGATTTTCTGGAACACGCCGACATTCGCTGCCGGCTGGACGTGCCTTTTCAGTTGCCGGCCTGGGCCCTGTCTGCGGAGACGCGCCACAGCCTGTTTCTGGCGTTCAAGGAGACCCTGAACAACATTGTGAAGCACGCGGGCGCGTCGGAAGTGCACATCTGTCTCACGCTGGAACCGGCCGGATTTCTGCTGGTGGTCAAGGACAACGGCCGGGGGTTCGCCGACGAGACGGCGGCCGGCGCAAACGATCCGGCCCAGTTCATCCGCGGAAACGGTTTGAGAAACATTCGCCGCCGCATGGCGGGGATCGGCGGCCGGTGTGAAATCCGAAGCGCTCCCAGACAGGGAACCAAGGTTCAATTCAGGGTTCCCGTCCAGACGCCGCCGGCAGGCAACGGAGGCGCTCAATGATCCGGGGGGCATCGTTAGAACTGGTGACTTCCAACCACGTGTTTGCCTGATAGAATAACTGTCCATGTCCGTACTGGTTTCAATCGTGGAAGATGATGCCTCGGTGCGGAAACTGTTGGCGGAGTGGATAGATCAGGCTCCCGGGTTTAATTGCCTCAGCCAGCACGCCAACGCCGAAGCCGCGCTGGCCCAACTGCCAATCGGGAAACCCACAGTCGTCCTCATGGACATCAACCTGCCCGATTTAACAGGCATTGAGTGCGTTCGACGCCTGAAACCGGTCATGCCGGAAACCCATTTTGTGATGCTGACGGTTTATGAGGATTCGAACCACATTTTCGACGCCCTGGCGGCGGGGGCGGTCGGTTATCTGTTGAAACAAACCCCGTGCGACCAGTTGATCAAGTCACTGAAACAGGTTTGTGCCGGCGGTTCGCCCATGAGCGGTTATATCGCCCGCAAAGTGGTCCAGTTTTTCCAGCAGGGCAAGCCGGCGGCGCCGGGGGTGGAAGTTCTCACGGCGCGGGAACGGCAGGTCCTGGAGTTGCTCGCGCGTGGATACCTCTATAAGGAAATCACCGAGTCCCTTGGAATCACCGGCCCCACGGTGAACGCCCACGTGCGTAGAATTTACGAGAAATTACAGGTTCATACCCGCACCCAAGCTGTGGTCAAATATTTCAAATCCCAAGGCCGGCAAAAGGAATCGTCGCCGGCTGTCAAACCTTGAACTCCTCCGTGAACCTGACTGACCCATCGCAAATGATATTCACCGAAGCCGGTGATGACGGAAGAACCGATGGCTCAGCCGCCTTGTATCCGCATCCGAATTTCCCGCCGGTCAGGCGTGAGTGCGTCTGACCTCCCCTCACAACCAAACAGTCAACCAACAACCAAAACAACAACAAAGGCGAAAAAAAATGAAAACAAGAGTTCAAAAAATAATCCTCTCCGCTATCATAGCGGGTTGCGTTTCAATGGCGGCAAAAGCAGATGGAACGGGCTCGAATAACGGCTACTTCTGGTCATTATACCACAGTGGTGGGTCAGCAAGCATATCTTTTGGATCCGGTGGCAATTACAAAATGACCTGGTCTGGCGTCAACGATGTGACTGGCGGTAAAGGTTGGAATCCCGGCGGATCCAGAACTGTAGGCTACAATGTCGGCGTCCGTGGTGGCAATGTTATGGGTGTCTATGGGTGGACGACAGGCCCGCTAATTGAATATTACATCGTTGAGTTTGGCGGTAATTCAAGTGGAACGTATGTTGGCTCCCTTAGCAGTGATGGGCATTCATACAGCGTATATAAGCATCAGCAAGTAAACCAACCTTCCATTCAAGGCACTGCCACTTTTTGGCAGTACCTAAGTGAATGGGGCGGGTCATCGACCGGGTCAAACCACTCCGTCACCACTGGCAACCACTTTAACTATTGGAAGGCTCACTGTGGGAGTATGGGTAGTTTCAATTACATGATATTGCTGACAGAAGCTTGGGGAGGCAGTAGTGGGAGCAGTAACGCCACGGTGTGGTAACAGGTCCGGACCGTTTCCGGAATATTGAGAAAGTCTTTTAATCGTTTGATATCGCTAAGGCCGGCCGGTCTCACAGCCGCCGGCCTTATGTATTTCAAAAAACGATTCAGAAGAGTGAAGGGGCGCGGGCGGGACCGCCTTCGTGGGCAAGCGGATTTTGAGCTTGTCTGAATATTGCATGACCAAATATATTGTTGTAATCTCAGATGCATGCGATTCTTTGATCTGGATAAAGGAGACATTTCAATGAGAAAACTATTCATTTTCTGTTTAACGGCAATAATGGTTGTTGACAGCGCTTTTTCGCAAAAAGGGCCTGATAACCTTGTTTTAGTCAAAGGCGGGACTTTTATAAACAAAAAGTCCACCAACTACTACGGAAAAAGTGTAACAATATCGAGCTTTTATATCGGCAAATATGAGGTAACTCAAAAAGAGTGGATTGAGGTAATGGGAAGTAATCCCTCAAAATTCAAAGGCGACAATTTGCCGGTGGAAATGGCAACCTGGTATGAGTGTGTTGAGTACTGTAATAAAAGGAGTATAAAAGAGGGCTTAAAACCGTATTACAATATAGACAAGAATAAAAAAGACCCGAATAATGGGAATGATACCGATGATATAAAATGGACGGTAACGATCAATGCGGGAGCTAATGGTTACCGATTGCCGACAGAAGCAGAGTGGGAATATGCTGCAGGTGGAGGTCAGATGAGCAAGAGTTACACTTACAGCGGAGGCAATGATATAGATAAAGTAGCATGGTATTGGAAAAACTCTGGAGATACAAACTTAACAGGATTTTGGTCCTGGCCTATGATAGAAGAAAACCATAATAAAACAAAACCTGTCGGTGGCAAGGAACCCAACGAGTTAGGGCTTTACGATATGTCAGGTAATGTAAGGGAATTTTGCTGGGACTGGTACGGAGACCTGGAGAGTAAAGGAACTGACCCTAAAGGAAGTTCTAGCGGCTCTCTCCGGGTTTGGAAGGGCGGCGGTTGGATGGGCGGCGACTTCTGCTGCGAGTCGTCTTTCCGGGGCAGCTACGAAGCGAATAGCAGGGGCCCCGATCAGGGTTTTCGTGTGTGTCGCGGCAAGTAAACCGGAACAAGACAGACCAGGCATCATCGGAAAAATCTACTGATAGGAAAGGGGTGGGTATCAGAATAATTGTGTAAATGACTTTTAAGCTGGTACCCTATCTCCAAATAGTATTCCAAATTGATTTATAGCACAACCCGGTGAGGGCGCTCCTTATATAAGCGCAGAATCATAGGCGCAGAGGGCACAGAGAAGGTAAAGAAAGGCTATCTGTGACCTCAACCCCGGTCTTCTCTTTTATGAGCGCGGCCATTGGGGCGTTGTGGTTGGCATGGGGGCTTTGCAGTTTCGTCAATTCAGAATACAGGAAACATTTCCCGAAGAGAAAAAACGCGCTGGAGGCCGTCCCTTGCACAGCTCGGCTTCCAGCAACGATGGAAGACATCGTAACCCCAAAGACATTGCTGATACAAACGCATTACGTTTCCCATTCCTCGATAAACATGACTTGAGGGGTTGTTTCAACTGACAAAACAACCCGTCACGCTGAGGAATAGGCCAGTATGACAGGTTTTGGAGATAACTGTCATTTCACCAGAATATCTGATATGGCCGGAATATTTCACAAACCACTGGAAATCACGCTGTTGCATAAAAACAGACTGGTTAAATTGGCCGGGAATTCGGCATCCGGCTGCCGCAGGCGCTATTGATTGAAGGTTCCTCGACGTTTATTGTGGGTCAAAATGCTTGCAAGCCTTCTGACTGCCGCGAAGCGGCTCCAGGAAATTAGCCAGGGACAATGTCCCTGGTTGAGCCAACCCAATATGAAATCCGTCCCGCAAGGGACGTAGGAAATGATGGAAAACAAGCCGTTTCCGGCGTTCCTTCAGCACGCTGATGTTACGGGATGTTTTCCCGGCACATTGTGCCGGGCTAATGTCCAATGTCGCTCCGCGACCATAACCGGTTTACCCATTTACCCATTAATGATGAGGAACCTCATCGAACTGAAAGACGCCGTTCCGCTGCATTTTATTGAAGCAGTCCTGGCCGAGGGAATTTTGGAGTGCCTGCTGGGTTTGTTCTTTAAATTGTTGCAGATTCTTGTTCACCGCGTCCCAGTCCACGCTTTGGCCCTGGGCTTCGAGCGCGCTGGCCTGGTCCTGATAATCCTGCACGCTTTTCTCGTAATACTTGATGGAGCCATACACGTTATCAATTTTGTTGTCGTCAAGCCCCCAAATGTTTTCGTATTTCTTCATCTTGGAGTAGCCGTCATCCTGCGCCTTTTGGAGAGTGTCGAAAACGTTGGTGCCGAGCACGCGCTGGTATTCCTGGTCGCGTGCCTCGTCCAGCGCCTTGATTTGCTCCGCGTAATCCGCGGATGACGGGTCATCTTGAAACTGCTTGTCGAGTCCCGACCGTGCGTCGTTCCATTGCTGTTGCGCTTTCAACAGTTCCGGGAACTGGGAATCACTTGGGTTCACTTTGGCCAGATCCTGCCGTAAATTAGCGGCAGCGGTGCCATCGTCCAGTCCCTGCGATTTCGCGTAGCGCTCATCCCCCAACAGGGCCTTCATTTGCTGGTTAAATTCGGAATATGCCTTATCAGACGCATCGTTGATTTCAGCATCGTCCATCTCTCCATTCAGCCTCGCCTGTTCGAGGTCCCGGATGCGTTGCTGCAGCTTTTTCTTCAGGTCATAAAGCGCATTGGTTTCGGAGTCGGTGAACTGGATCTTGCCGATGTTGGCTTCCCGCAACAGGTTCTCCTGATCCCAACTCTTGAATCCTTCGTCGCCGAGCGCAGCGCGCATTTCCGCCTCTTCGTCCCTATCGTGTTCCTGTTGCAGCGCAGCCATTGTGTCGGCATCCCCATGGCATTCTTCAAAGCGCCTTTGCCAGCCCTCCTCGAGATCCGACAGGACCACTCGCGCCAGGACGTTGTTGGGAACACCCGCCGCGCGCAACTGGTCAACAAGCCACCGCCGCCGGTCCGATGCGGATGCGATGTTCGTGTATTGCGGCAACTTCGGCTGGTTGGTGAAGACCGGCGTTTCATTCGTCATTTTTCCCGGGCCGTCCCCGCGGGCGGAAGACAGGGGCGCGCGTGTCGATTTGTGCAGGGCCAGCACAACAACCGTCACGGCCAAAACGACATTCAAAATGAGAGACGCTGGATTCCGAAATTTACGGCTCATAAAGCAGGATTCATTGCCTGCCCTGAAGGTGTAGCGGATAGCGCGGCCGCACAAGGTATTTTTTGACACCAATTCTAACTATTTGACCTGTCGAAAATTTTATTTAGGCTTGAATCAAATGATTCCGCCGCCGGCCACAATCCAACGCAATCGTTGACAACCCATTTGCCCGACAGTCCATGAGTGATCCAACACCCCAACCCCGTCCGCTCTCGTTGTTGTCGATGGTCATTCCGGCGCGCAATGAGGAAGGCTGCATCTGTTCCACGGTGGAGCACCTTCATTTGGAACTGCGGCTGCATAACGTGCCGCACGAGATCATCGTCGTTGACGATGGCAGCACTGATCGGACCTGGGAATTGCTGGCCCAGATCAAAGCCAACCTGCCCGAGCTGGTTCCGGTGAAAAACGAAGACCTGCACGGCTTCGGTCGCGCGGTCGTCCGTGGTCTCGACCACATGAAGGGCGACGCCGTGGTCATCATGATGGCGGATGAATCCGACGATTGCCGCGACGTGGTGCGCTACTGGGAAGAACTGAACAAGGGCTGGGACTGTGTATTCGGCAGCCGCTTTGTCAAGGGCGGCGGCACGGTGGATTACCCCAAAATCAAACTGTTCATCAATCGGATGGCCAACCTTTTTCTCAAGACCCTCTTTGCCATCCGCCTGAACGACACGACGAATGCTTTCAAAGCCTACCGGCGTGAAGTGATTGATGGGTGCCGGCCGTTGATCTCGCCACACTTCAATCTCACCGTTGAATTGCCGCTCAAGGCCATCGTGCGCGGATTTTCCTGGACCGTCATTCCCATCACCTGGCGGAACCGCCGCACCGGCGAGGCGAAATTGATGATGCGCGAGATGGGCAGCCGTTACCTTTTCATCTGCCTTTATATCTGGCTGGAAAAGTATTTCAGCCGCGGCGACTACCGGAAAAGAAGCCCGAAATGACCTGCCCGTTTACAACAGTGCCCATGCCGATCAGGCGTGTTCAGATTGGTTGCCTTCCTCAAAGTTAAAAGGGCGACGTCCTGACGGCACAATTCCGCGACAGCGCTATGCATCGATCGCGGATTACTTCGCCCGTACCGGTGATCGTCTGCTCCCGCCAGCGGTTTCACCCGTCGGAAAAGCCATGTACTGTTTGGCGTTGGCATAGCAGATGTTGCGAATCATCGGCCCGACCAGTTTTTCGTCGTTGGGAATCAGGCCGCTTTCCATGTCGCGACCGATCAAATTACAGAGCACGCGCCGGAAATACTCATGGCGGCAATAGGACATGAACGAGCGCGAGTCGGTGATCATGCCGACAAAGCGCGAAAGCAGGCCGAGGTTTGACAGCGCATTCATCTGCCACTCCATGCCCTCCATTTGGTCCAAAAACCACCAGCCGGAACCGAACTGAAGTTTGCCCGGGATTGTGCCGTCCTGGAAATTCCCGGCCATCGCGGCAAAGGCGTAATTGTCCGCCGGGTTCACGTTGTAAATGATGGTTTTCGGGAGCGCATTTTCCTGGTCGAGCCGGTCGAGGTAAGCCACGAGGGCGGAGCATTGCGGCCAGTCACCGATGGAATCGAAGCCGGTGTCCGGGCCGAGCTGTTTGAGCTGGCGGGTGTTGGCGTTGCGCAGCGCGCCGATGTGAAGCTGTATCGTCCAGCCTTTTTTCGCGTTGAGCCGGCCAAAGAACAACATCATGAACGAGGCAAACTGCCCATGTTCCTGCGGCGAGACCGCTTCGCCGCGCCGCGCCTTGTCGAAAATCGCGGCGGCGGTCTTGTCGGAACAAAAATCCGCGAAACAGTAGTTCAGGCCGTGATCGGACAGCCGGCAGCCTTGCGAATGGAAAAAGTCATGACGCTTCTGGAGCGCGGTGAGGAAGGCGGAAAAGCCATTGATATCTGTGTTGCCGGCGGCGGCGAGTTGTTCCACCCACTGGTTGAACCCGGCGGGTTGATTCACGGTCAGCGCCTGGTCTGGCCGGAACGCCGGCAGCATTTTCGTCGGATGTCCGGACGCCGCAAAGTTGCGATGATATTCCAGATTGTCCGCCGGATCATCCGTGGTGCAAACGACCTTGACTTTGAATTTCTTCAGTATGCCCTGCGTGGTCAGTTCGGGGGTGGCCAGTTTTTCGTTCGCCTTTTTCCAGATTTTGTCGGCGGTTTTTTCGTCGAGCAGATCGGTGATGCCGAAATAACGCTTCAGTTCCAGATGGGTCCACTGATAGAGCGGGTTGCGGAGCGTGTGCGGCACGGTCGCCGCCCAAGCCTTGAACTTGTCAAACGGATCGGCGTTGCCCGTGCAAAAACGTTCCGCCACGCCGTTGGCCCGCATGGCCCGCCATTTGTAATGATCGCCTTCCAGCCAGATTTCAAAAAGGTTTTTGAACTGGCGGTTGGTCGCGATGTCACGCGGCGGAATGTGGCAATGATAGTCGAATATCGGCTCGGCTTCGGCGTATTTGTGGTAAAGTTTGCGAGCCGTTTTGGTGCTCAACAAAAAATCTTCGTGGATGAATGGCATAAAACAGGGTTATTGGCCGAGCAGCAGCGGTTTCATGTGCCGCTCGAACAGGTTTTCAGTGACATTTTTGGCGATGACAGCTTCATGCTTCTTGAGCGCGTTGAGATACCGGTCGCCTTTCTTCGCGGCGATTTTGAAACCGACATGGATCAATTGCCGGAAACTTGAATTGAAAGCCTTGTTTTTCGGATCGTGCCGGAGTGCGGAAACAAATTGTCCGGAAGCCCAGCCGCTGACGGTCTCCTTCGTCGGCAGTTGCTTGCGGTCAATGTCAATGACCGTTGCGTACGGCGCGCAAAGTTCGTCCACGTGATCCAGCGCATCGGAATAAATTTCCTTCGCCAGCACGAGGCCATCACCGCCCGCTTCGGCGAGGCCGATAACTTCTTCAAGCCACGTCGTGCCGGCTGTCTTAAGGTGCAGGCCGGCGTTGAATTTTTTCAATGCGCGGCGGATCGGCGCGTAAATGGAAAACTTGTCGCTGCCGGAATGGACGCTGAGTTTGAGCGAGGCCGGCAGGCCGTATTTCTTGATGGCAAACGCGATGACAGCGAGGTCTTCGTTGAATTCCTGCTTGAACTGTTTCAAATCGCCGACGTAATCCACGCCCTTGTTGAAACGGCCGGTGAATTTCGGCGCGATGGTCTGAATCGGAATTTTTTCACCGGCGAGCGCCGCGAGAATAATGAGCAGTTCCGGCGGCGTTTGCGGACTGTCGGTTTCATCCATCGAAACTTCCGTGACGAAGCTGGCCTCGCCCTTGGCCTGGGCGATGTGGCGGTAAATTTTCCCGGCTTCCTGCACGGCGAGCAAAAACTTGTTGGCAACGCGTTCCACTTCGCTGCGCGTCGTTTCGAACGGGCGGTCAATCTGCGGGATGACAATCTTGCCCAGCAGTTCGGGGTGACGATCGACAAACGCCTTCACGCTTTTGGGATCGGCGGGTTTGCCAATCGAGTCGGCCACTTCAATCGTGAAGAAATCCGAAGACGCGATGAAACGATCCACGGTTTTGAGCCGGATGTGGTCGGCGTCCACGTGATACGGTTTTTTCCAACCGAGCGCCTTCACCGCCGCATCCGCTTCGGCTCGCAAACTGGACGGTTCGGTGCCGATGAGCGTGTGTTCGCGGTTCGATTTGTTCCAGACGGGTACGATGTCCGCGCCGAGTTTGGTGGCCAGGACACACGCGTTCAGTTGAGCCCTGCCCTGATGCGCAAAACGGTCGCCCAGGCCAAATGAAAATTTTCCCAGTGATAAATATTTATTCACAATTATTTGTTTAACAACCAGCAATGTAACCGTTTCGTCCGCCGAAACATCATGCGTCTCTTGCAGAATTGTTTGAGAATTCTACACTTGAAATGAAAAATTGTATAGCCAATTCGCGCTGGCCAAGACGCGGCGGGCGCACCTTGACCCCGTGATTAAGATAAAGGGGTAAGCGGTGCCTCGATCCGACCAGGAACCACCATCAACCTTGGGAGGAGCCATGATTGAAAAGAAGAAAACACCGTCACTAAAAGAAGTGGCAGCCGAAGTATTGGCCGAAGGACGAGAATGGACGCGCCAACAATTGCAGCAACGGCTGCAAGCACAAGCCGAGGAGGCGGGCGCGGTTTCCCCCCCTCCGGCAACGCCATGTTGCCGGATAATTTCTCGACCCTTGTTGCCGTCACCGATTCCATGCCTTTTGCAGTGAGGCGTACGACAACCCGGCATATCGCATTGCTTGAAACCCGGCGAACGATTCCCCCTCTCCTGGGGGAGAGGGCCGGGGTGGGCACGGGGCATAGACATCGTTGACACATGAGGGCATAGACATGGTTGACAGTTTTCATTTTGGTTCGAGGCTGCTCTACGGTTTGAATGCCGTGGAAAATCCT
>Ga0187868_1001782_pt1 | contig 14760 bp, 10 predicted proteins | sample June2016WEW_13_4_FD_133014 | JGI IMG/M metagenome (GOLD analysis project Ga0187868, IMG submission 133014) | Peatland microbial communities from SPRUCE experiment site at the Marcell Experimental Forest, Minnesota, USA - June2016WEW_13_40 | ecosystem: Environmental > Terrestrial > Soil >... | reverse complement strand
GTTTCGCGATTGTCAAAGTCGTGATGCTGCTGATGGTGCTGGCATTTTTCAGTTCCGGCTTTTTCACCGTCGGTCCGTCGGAAAAGGCGGTGATTTTGCGTTTCGGCCGGCCCGTCGGCGAAGGCGAAAAGGTTTTGCTCAATTCGGGATGGCATTGGTCGTATCCTTATCCGATTGATGAAGCGGTCAAAATTCCGATCACGGAAATTCAAAAGGTCAATTCCACCGTTGGCTGGTATGCGACCACGGCGGAACAGGAATTGAGCGGCGAGGAATTGCCGGCCGGCGCTTCGCTGAATCCGGCGGTGGACGGTTACGCCATCACCGCTGACCGCAACATCATTCACACCCGCGCGACGCTTTACTATCACATCGCAGACCCGATTCACTTCGTGTTCGATTTCGTGTCCGCGTCCAACACCGTCCAAAATGCCCTGAACAACGCGCTGCTTTACACCGCCGCGCACTTCAACGTGGACGACGTCCTCACGCGCGACGTGGCCGGGTTCCGGGACGCCGTGCTTCAGCGCGTCAGCGATTTGACCGAGCAGGAACAGCTCGGCATTGTCATTGACCAGTGCGAGGTCCAGAGCATTCCGCCGCGGCAATTGCAGGACGTTTTTACCCGCGTTACGACCGCACGGGAAAATCGCAACAAAATCCTCAACGACGCGCGCAGTTACGAAAATCAGGTTCTCAGCCAGGCCGGAGCCCAGGCCTCATTCATTACCAATGCCGCCGCTGCCGACCGCGCGCGTTTCGTGGAGTCCATCACCGCCGAGGCGAAGCGCTTCAGCGATTTGCTGCCGAAATATGAAAGCAATCCGAGCCTGTTCGCGCAGAAAACCCTGGTGGAGATGATGGGGCCGATCCTGACCAATGTGCAGGACAAAATCTTTTTGCCCCAGCGCGCCGATGGCAAACCGCGCGAACTTCGGCTGATGTTGAATCGTGAGCCGCCAGCGCCAAAAACGGCGGCGCAACAATGATTTGGCATTCGCAATTTGTAATTTGTAATTTGTTATGCAAGTCACATCGCTTTTAACTCATCACGAGCACGGGCAGGAATGCGGCTGCGGCCACGACCACGAACATTCTGTCGTGCACCTGTGGCAGGCCGTGCTGGGTGTGGTCTTCGTCCTTAACGCCTTTATCGTGGACTGGCTGTTCGTGCAGGGTGGCACCGTTGCCAGTGCCAGCGCGTTCATCGGCGCGATCATTCTCGGCTACCCCATCGTCGTCACGGCCATCAAGGATTTGCGCGTCGGCCACCTTAGCATCAACGAACTCGTCGCCATCGCCGTGCTCGCCGCGTTCGCTTCCGCCAATTACAAGGTCGCCGGGGTGGTCGCGTTTTTCATGCTCATCGGTGAAATCATCGAAACCCGCACCGCCGAAGGCGCGCGCGCTTCCATCGAATCGCTCATCAAACTTACGCCCACCAAGGCGCGCCGCATCAAAAAGGACGGCAGCGAGGAGGAAGTGGCCGCCAGTGAACTCGCCATCGGCGACGCGATTCGCATCCGTCCCGGCGACAACGTTGCGGCGGATGGGATCATTGTCAGCGGCCAGGGTTCGTTCAACCAGGCCACCATCACCGGCGAATCCCTGCCGGTGGACAAAAAATCCGGCGACGAGGTTTTTGCCGGCACGCAAAACCTCACGGGCGTTCTGGAAATCAAAGTCAGCCGCGCGGGCGAAGACACGACGCTGGGCCGCGTGCGTGAACTGATTCTGGCGGCGGAGAAAACCAAGCTCCCGATCATGAAGATCGTGGACCAATACATGGGCTTTTACACACCGCTCGTGCTGGTCATCGGCGCGCTCGTCTGGGCGTTTACGCACGACCTGGACCGCGTCATCGCCGTGTTCGTTGTGTCGTGCCCGTGTGCGTTCATCCTGGCGACGCCCACCGCGATGGTCGCCGCGCTGTCCGCCGCCGCGCGGCTCGGCATTTTGATCAAAAACGTCGCCGACATCGAAGCGGCGGCCAAGATCAACGCCTTCGTCTTCGACAAAACCGGCACGCTGACCACCGGCGAGCTGGCCGTCAGCCGGCTTATGCCGATTGGGGAAACCAAGCCGGCGGAGTTGCTGCGGTTCGCAGCATCGGCGGAAAAATACAGCAACCATCCGACGGCCAAGGCGCTGGCGCAAATTGCCGGTGAAGCCGGCGTGCCGCTGGCCGAGCCGCAGAATTTTTCCGAGGCCGCCGGCCGTGGCGTAAAGGCCGAGGTGGATGGCGCAAAAGTTTTGGTGGGCCGGGCGCAATGGCTCAAGGACAACGGCGTGGACAGCCATTTTGAGAAGTCCGTTGACCTGAACGAAACCGAGGGCTGGAGTTTGATTTTTGTGGCGCGCGACGGCAAGTGCATCGGCTGGGTGGGTTTGCAGGACCAGACCCGCGCCGAGGCGAAGGAATCGCTCGCCGAACTCAAGGAAGCGGGCGTTCGTCGTATCGCGATGGTTTCCGGCGACCGCCAGGCCGTGGCGACCCGCGTGGCCGCTGAAATTGGTTGCGAGGAGGCGAAAGGCGAATGTCTGCCGCAAAACAAGGTTGAATTCGTGCGTAGCGTGAAGGCAAAGGGTTATCGCGTGGCGGTGGTCGGTGACGGTGTGAACGACGCGCCGGCGCTGGCAGCGGGCGATATCGGCATTGCGATGGGCGCGGCGGGCAGCGAAGTGGCCATCCACAGCGCGACGATTGCGCTGATGAACAACGATCTCCGACGGCTGCCGTTCCTGGTAAAGCTTTCCCGCAGCACGCGCGCGGTCATCAACCAGAATTTTATGTTCGGCGTGCTGTTCATCATCGTCGGGCTGACGGTGACCTCGTTCGGCTACATCGGCCCGATTGTCGCGGCGATTCTGCACAACGTCGGTTCGTTGATTGTGATTTTCAACAGCGCGCGGCTGGTGCGCAAAGGTGAGGAACTGGAACATTTCCATTCTGAAACCGAAGAAACGCCGCGCAAAGTTTCCGGCCAACTGACGCCGAAGCTGGCGTGATGGGATAGCACCCGCCTCTGGCGGGTCGTTTTCGGCGTCTCACCGAAAACTTCCAGCAACGATGTTGATTGCAATAAAGAATTTGATTGAAAAACCAAGAGACTTCGGCGGGACACCGAAGTCGGCCCGCGAGACGCGGGCACTACCATTTATTTTATGGGTGTCGCTGAACTAAATCCGCAATCGCAAACCGGAAATCGGAAATCCGAAGAGGTCGTCGTCTCCGTGCGCGGGCTGACGAAGATTTTCAAGGATTTCTGGAATCGGCCGAAAGCGCGCGCGGTGGACAATGTGGATTTCGACGTGCGGCGCGGCGAAGTTTTCGGTCTGCTTGGCCCAAATGGCTCCGGCAAATCCACCACGGTGAAACTGTTGCTGGGTTTGCTTTACCCAACCAAAGGCCACATCGAAGTCTTCGGCCATTCACCGCGCCACGTCCAGACGAAATCGCGCATCGGTTATCTGCCCGAAGAATCGTATCTTTACCGCTACCTCAACTCGCGCGAGACGCTCGACTTTTTCGGAAATCTTTTTCACCTCGGCAAGGGCGAGCGCGACAACCGCGTCGAGCAGTTGCTCGAAATGGTCGGCCTGAGCCAGGTCCACAGGCGTTCCGTCGGCGAATTTTCCAAGGGCATGCAGCGGCGCATCGGCCTTGCGCAGGCGCTTATCAACGATCCGGATCTGGTCATTCTGGACGAACCGACTTCGGGGCTCGACCCGATTGGCTGCCGCGAAGTCAAAGACCTCATCCTGGCGCTGGCGCGGCGCGGCAAGACGGTGATTTTGAGCAGCCATTTGTTGTCGGACGTGGAGGATGTTTGCGACCGCGTGGTAATTTATTACGGCGGCAAGATCCAGGCGATGGGCACACTCAAGGACTTGCTCGCCACGCCGGACACGATTCGCATCACGACGCCCGCCTTGCCGCGCGAAACCATGGAGCGCGTGCTGGAAATCATTCGCAAGGACGTGGCGGCTGACAAGGTCAGGATAGATACGCCAACGCAGAATCTGGAGAGCTATTTTCTCGACGTGGTGCAAAAAGCGCGCCGGGCCGCGTCGGAAACTTCCGGCGCAACTTCCGGTGCCCGTGTGGCCGCCTACCTGCGCGCCGGTATTGAAGAAAGACCGCCCGCCGAGAAAATTCTTGAACGACTGGCTTTGCCGCAGGCCACCCAACCCGTTGCCCAACCCAAACCGCCGGCGCCGGTTGCCACCGCGCCGAAAGTGGACGACAAAAAATTGGAAGCGTTGACAAAAGCCGCCGAACCGACGCTGTCGCCGGACAAACCCAAACCCACAGTGGAAGAAAGGCCAGTGGATTTGTCGAAGGCGGATGAAAAATTGTCTTCGCTGCTCGGAAAGAAACCCTAGTTCGAGGACGAGAACGAGGACGATTTACTGATGCAAAGACTGTTCGCCATCGCCTGGTTGACCTGGAAAGCCGCCTTTCGGTTCCGGCTGTTCCTGGTCATCGCGGTGTTGTTGCTGGCGGCGGTGGTGGGTTTGCCGATGGTGATCAAGGACGACGGCACAGCGCGCGGGTTCACTCAAATTTTGCTGACTTACACGTTGAGTGTCATCACCGGTTTGCTTGGTCTTTCGACGCTCTGGCTTGCGTGCGGCACGCTGGCCCGCGACATCGAGGAATGTCAGATGCAAGTCGTTGCGACCAAACCCATCGCGCGCTGGCAAATCTGGCTGGGCAAATGGCTCGGCATCATGTCGTTGAACGCGGCACTGCTGGCGCTGTCGGGCGCGTGCGTTTACAGCTTGTTGCAATGGCGGGCGACGAAATTGCCGGCGGCGGAACAAACCGTTTTGCGCGAGCAGGTGCTGGTGGCGCGCGGTTCGGCCAGGGAACAAAACTACAACGCGGAAATTGATGCCGCAACGGAACGCATTTTGCAGGGACGTTTGAAAAACAGCCCGGTGGACAAGGTGGACGTGCCGGAGGTGCGCAAGCAGATCCGCGAGCAGGTCAAGGCGGATTTCCAACTGGCACCACCGGGTTACCCGCACGGGTGGCAGATTGATTTGGGCTTCGCGAAAAATTTCCTGCGCGACCAGCCGTTGCAACTGCGCGTCAAGTTCAACTCCGCGCAGAAAAGTGCGTCCGGCACGTTCTTCGCGCAGTGGCAGGTGGGCGATCCGAACTCCGCAAATTTGTGGCGCAGCGAGCCGATGAGCCTTGCGCCCGACACATTTCATGAATTCTCCATTCCGCCAAATCTTTTCGACGGCAAGGGTGTGCTGACGATTTTTTTCCTGCCGAACGCGAACAACACGTCGCTGCTGTTCCCGCTCGAAGATGGCATGGAAGTGTTGTATCCCCAAGGCGGCTTCACGCTGAATTTCGTGCGCGGTCTGGGAATCATTTTCTGCTGGATGGCGCTGCTGGCGGCGTTGGGGTTGACGGCGGCGAGCTTTTTGACGTTTCCCGTCGCGGCATTTTTTTCACTGGCGGTTCTGACGATTGGACTTTCCGGCGGCACGCTGGCGGAAGCGGTGGAATCAGGCACGGTCATGGGCGGCAACGGGGAGACCGGGGTCATGGGCCATTCGGTCGTGGACGCGGTGTTGATTCCGCTTTTCAAAGGTTGCTTGACGGTCATCAAGCTGGTGGAAAATTTTTCGCCGATTGATTCGTTGAGCAGCGGGCGCAGCATTTCGTGGAGTGAACTCGGCATGGCCTTCGGGCAAATTGTTCTGCTGCCCGGCGGAATCATCGCCGTCATCGGCATCATGTTGTTCAACCGGCGCGAACTGGCAACGGCGCAGGGAAATCAATGAACGCCCGCGCAAAAAAAATCCTCTTGCTGTTGCTGGCGGCGGCATTGCTCTTCGGTTCCAGCCAGGTGCAGAAGTCGTTGAACCGCGACCGCGAGCAACTTGGCCTGACGCGCACGGATGCGTTGGACAACGCGCCGCCCATGCTGGCGTTCACAACGGTGGCGCTGGGCGGATTCCGCGGGTTGATTTCCAATTATCTCTGGATTCGCGCCAACGATTTGCAACTGGACGACAAGTATTTCGAGGCGGCGCAACTGGCGGATTGGATCACGGCCCTGGAGCCGCATTTCACGCAGGTCTGGCTGTTTCAGGCGTGGAACATGGCTTACAACATTTCCATCAAGTTCAAGGAGAACAGTCCGGGAGTCTATGCTGATCGCTGGCGCTGGGTGGAACGGGGCATCGAACTGCTGCGCGACGACGGCCTGCGTTACAATCCCAACGATGTCCTGATCTATCGCGAACTGGCGTGGTTCTTTCAGCACAAAATGGGTCAAAACCTCGATGACGCGAACTTGTATTACAAGCAGCAGTGGGCCAGGGAAATGACGCCGTTCTTTGGCGCGAACGGGACGAATTTCTCTGAATTGCTCCAGCCGCAAAACACCAACGCCGTGTTGCTCCGCGAAAAATACAAAATTGACCCGGCCTTCGCCGAGAAAGTGAATGCGGAATGGGGTCCGCTCGACTGGCGGCTGCCCGAAGCGCACGCGATTTACTGGGGCACCCTCGGCTTGGAAAAGGCGAAGGAAAATCCCGGCAAGGTGAAGGCGGACGATTTGATCACGGTGCGCCGCATCGTTTATCAATCCATGCTCCAGGCGTTTTATCACGGACGTTTCATCGCCAATCCCTTCAACAAGTCGTATGAGCTTGGTCCGGACCTCGGCCTGATTCCCAAAGTCAATGACGCCTATGAAACGATGATGGCGGAGGATCTTAAAAACGCCAATAACATCGCCACCGCGCACCGGAATTTCCTGCGCAATGCGATTTATTTTCTCTATGAAGAAAATCGCGTTGCCGATGCGGCGAAATGGTTTCGCTACCTGGGCGGGAAATATCCCGACAAACCGATGATTGATGGCGACCCCGAATCCTTTCCGCGCAATCTTACCCTGGATCAATACGCCGTCGCCTGTGTGCAGGCAAACATCAAAGATACGTCGCAGGACCGCACGACGGCGGCGGTGGAAGGCCTGCTCACCCGTGCCTATTATGAACTCGCCATCGGGCAGGACGACCGCTATGCCGGATTCAAGCTGCTCGCCGGAAAAGTTTATGAGCATTACCAGGTTGAAATTTCCGACATGAAAAGCAACCTGCAACGCATCGGCCTGCCCCCATTCGCCGACCTCAATCGCGCCGTGCTAAACCAATTGCTTGATCCGCAACAGGGTGCACCCTACGCCATGCGCGCCGTCATTCGCTCGCAACTGGGAATGCCGGGGGAAACCAATGTGCCCCCCATGACGGCTGCGACGAACGCACCCGCCGCGGCAACTGTTTCCAGCAATGCACCGGCTGCGGGGTCGTCAGGTCCCGCCAAATAAATCATCGGGCCGCCGCGCCGGACGGCGGAAGCAAAATGATCAACCTGCCAAGGTCCCGCGACCGTCCGCGAAACCCTGGCCGGATGTTGGGCGACGGTGCAACCCGGCCACATGGTAAAGACAGTTGCCGGTCTCGCCTTCCTGAGGCAATCTTGCAAAACATGACCGGTGTTGGCGCACGATTTGATTCCTTGCGGCTCAGCAGCCCCGAAATGCGGCGGCTGGGCCTGGCGCTGGCGTTGTCGCTCGCGGTGCATTTGCTGGGGTGGGGCGGTTATGAAGCGGACAAACAACTCGGTTTGTCGCAGCGATTGCATTGGCCAACGTGGTTGCCCCGCCTGGCCATCATGAAAATCGTGCCGGCGCCAGTGCCTCAAAACAACGAAGAACAACTGACGTTTGTGGAGGTGGCACAGCCGACAACCGAAGCGCCCCCAAACACAAAGTATTATTCCAGCCAAAATTCCCGCGCCGCCGGCCAGACGAAGGGGGACAAGGACATTCCACAATTGAACGGCAAACAAATCGAAGTCGCGAAAACCGAGAACGTGCCGCGCCCGGACTTTAACAAACTTCAACCGGCAACTCCCGCGCCGCAGCAAAAATTGCAACCGGCGACACAGCCGGGCGATTTGACGTTGGGCAAGCCGGAAAATTCCCAGCAGCAGGAGCAAGAGCGTCCGCGCACCATCAAACAGGCGATCGCGCAGCAATCGCACCAGTTGCCCGGCCAGCAGATGAAGCAGGAGGGCGGGACACGTCGTCCGGCGCTGGTGTCGTCGCTTGACGTGAAGGCGACGCCGTTCGGCGATTACGATTCCAAGTTCATCGAGGCGGTGACACAGCGTTGGTATGATTTGCTGGACAGCCGGCAATTCGCAATGGATCGCAGCGGCAAGGTAACGCTGCGATTTCACTTGAATTACGACGGGAGCATTGTCGATATGAAGGTTCTGGAAAACACCGTGGGCGACGTGCTGGGTTATGTTTGCCAAAAAGCGGTGACGGATCCGGCGCCGTTCTCGCCGTGGCCGAGCGAAATGCGGCGGTTGATCGGCGAGAATTATCGCGAAATCACGTTTACGTTTTATTATTACTGATGCGGGTGGCGGTGAACGGCAGGAATTTTTTTATGGAAATATTGGTTTATCTCATGCTGGGACTGACTTCGGTCATCGGGTTGGCGTTCATCGTGGAACGCGGACTGGCGTTGCGCTGGGGCAAGGTTGTGCCGCCGCAGATTGCCGACACGCTCGCGGCCTGCAAATCGCGCGACGACGTGAAAGCGCTCCGCCGGGTCTGCGGACAAAAGCCGTCGCCGCTCGGCCGCCTGTTGCTGCTCGCGGCCGACCATCTCGACTGGCCGAAGGCGGATAATGTGGACGCGCTGCAAACCGCCGCGCGCCATGAAGTCGTCCGGCTCGAACGCGGCCTGGTCGTGCTCGAAATCATCGTCGGCATCGCGCCGCTGCTCGGGCTGGTCGGCACCATCGGGGGCATGATGACCGTGTTCGGCGACCTCGGCCAGACGGGCCTGAACGACGCGGCCAAACTGGCCCAGGGCATCGCGCTGATTTTGCGGGCCACGTTGATTGGTTTGCTCATCGCCATTCCCTCGCTCATCACGTGGAGTTATTTCAGCAAAAAAGTCGAGGTGCTCGCCGTCGAGATGGAGGCGCTTTGCGACGACTTCATCCGGCGGCAATACAGCGAATCAGGCTCTGGCGTCCCGGGTCCGGGGTCTCGCGCCCCGGATCGCGGCTCGCATTCTGCCCCGGACGCCAAACCCCGGACGCCAAACCCCATTTGACATGCGTTTCCTCGTCCATAAACGCCGCAACACCCCCACCATCATCATCGTCGCGCTGGTGGACGTGCTCATCGTCCTGCTGATTTTTCTGATGGTGACGACGACGTTCAAGCAGCAGTCGGCTTTGAAGCTCAAACTGCCGGAATCGTCGCAAGCCCAAAAATCCGGCGCGAACGAAAACGCGCCGTACGTCGTGACCATTAAAGAAGATGGGATCTATTACTTGGATAACGGAAAATTACCGGTGACGTTCGATCAAATGAAGCGTGAATTACTTTCACAAGCGGAAAAAAATCCGAAGCTCATTCTCGCCATCGCTGCCGACGAAAAAGCGCCGTGGGGCAAGGTCGTGAAAATCCGCGATGCCGCCGCCGAGGCAAAAATCAAATCCCTTGTCGCCTACACCAAGGAACCAGCCAAGCAGTAAAATGTTGTGGGAGGGACGGCGTACCGCCGTCCCAACTTTCCGAAAAACAAATTCAGGGACACCGGCACGGCATCCCTCCCATAAGTTATTTCAACAACCCTTTGGCGGTTCGCACCGCGTTGAACGCCGCGGGATGCAATAGAAAATCAGGCAACCCGCCAGGGTGGTCAGGGAAACAACCGCGCCGAGATAAAATCGCCGGTCCTCATAGACCAGTTTCACGTGATGCGAACCGGCGGGGACTTCAAAGGCTTGGAAGGCGTAATTGGCCGGCCACAACCGCGTCGGCCGGCCATCCACATAGGCCCGCCACGGATGATAATAGATTTGGGCCGCCACCAGCAGGGTAGGGGCGTCGGCCTCAACGGCGGTTTCAATTTGTTGCGCGGAGAATTTCGGCGACGAAATCTTCACCACAGTTGTATTGCTTGCCGTGATGAAGGTTTTCGCCTCCACCGGCAGGCAAACTTCCCGGCGCGGATTGAAATTCGCGTTGGTGAACATTTGCGCGGCGGTTCGGTTGTCGGTGAACACCGGTTTTTGTCCGCCGGTCAGCAGCGGCATGCCGGTGGAACGTGGCGTCCATTCGCAGCGGTTGGCCTCCCCGATGAGTATTTCGGACACACCGACGAAATCAAGCAGCTGGCCGGGGGTGCTGCTGTTACAGCCGGGGGTGCGGCTGTTGTAGCAGTTGTAAAATAATGCGGCGTACCGGCCCAGATAGAGCGGGAAGAAACCATCACAACTTGGAATATCGTCAAGCAGGTTGCAATTGCCGGAGAGCACGAACCGCCGCCAGATATAGTCGGTCGTGACGTTGGTAATAAACAAGTGGCCGAACTCGGCGCCCGTGGTGGAAGGAACCATTGCCCGGGTCTCGCCGAAATGCGGCGCGGGCAGCGGGCGCGACAGGCCGGGTTGATAAATCGCCCGGTTGACCATTTGCGTCCGGGGCACGTGCTGATACAAATCCTGCCACACCAGCAGGAGCAGCAGCAGTTGCCACAGCCGGCGTGACGTCAATGCGGGAATCTTTTTGGCGAACCACCAGCCACCGGCGATGGCCGTGAAGAAAGCCGCGCGGGCCAGGCCGTTCCACCATACGGTGGTCCGGTCATCGCCCGCTGGCCGGGATTTCCAATCCCACCAGCTGATGCCCAGGACCAGCGCCACCACCGCGAACCAGACCAGACCCCGAATTCCATTGCGCCGGGCGGTTTTGTCCCCGGTAGCCGGCGGTTTTTCTGCCAGGTCGTAAGCAGCCAGCAAGGGCAAAATAAACACCGGCAGGATCACAAATTTGATGGGATATTGTATCAAACCAATGACGCTGACCTGCCGGGACAACCAGCCATACACCGGAGTTGCGTCGCCCAGCGCCAGAATGAGGCAAAACCAGGTGAGCGCGGCCAGCAACCAGACGCGTCCCCGCCGCACCCGCCACATCGCCCCCAACGCCAGCACCACCGTGGCCACACCCACATAATAGGAATTGATCCAGGACTGGCAGTCCTGCATAAAGACGCCCTGATAGGAGTGGCAATGAAACAGCGGCGTGAAAAAATTCGCCCAGCCGGTCAGTGACAGGGGCCAGTCCGTCGCGGGAATGCTTTCCTGCCGCCGCGAGTAATCCAGCAGGTCAAGGAAGGGAAGCAATTGCGCGGCAGCAAGGCCGCTGATCAGCAGCACGATCAGGCCGGTTCGCCACAGGATTTTCCCCCGCAGCCCATCCACGCGGATGAATTCAAACAAGGTTGCCGCGCCGAGCCAGGTCCACGTCAGTAAAATTACTTCCGCGCCGCCGGAAAGCATTTGCAACGCGCCGACAATGGCCGCCAGGATGAGTGTCCGGCCGCCTTCGCGCCACGCGCGTTCGGTGAGCCACACCACCCACGGCATCCAGCCCAGGCCGGCAATGGTGGCTGGCCAGATCAGACTGCTGAGCATGAGGCCGTTGAAGGCGAAAATGATTCCGGCAAAGGCGGCGGCCAGATGGTTTTGCGTCCAGCGGTGCGCGAGGAAAAACATTCCCAACCCGCCCCAGAACAGGTGCAGGACGCAAAACACCCCCAACGACCACGAGAGCGGAAACAGCAGATAAAACAACGCCGGCGGATACAGCACCTGGGTGTTCCACTGCGCCAGAAACGGTGTGCCGCAGCAGTTCAGCGGATTCCACAGCGGCAGCTCGCCGTGCCAGAAACTTTCGCGCAGTTGATACGCAATCGGGTAGGAAAAAAAACCGAAATCCCGGGAAACAAAGGTTTGGAATCCGAGGAAGACATCAGGAAAGGACGCCAGCGTCAGCAAGGCCAGCAACACGATAAATCGGCGTGGCGTCAACCAATCATCATGGTCCGCGATGGCTGCGCTTGCCGCCGGTGGGCTGGATAACGGCATCCGCAACACTATGCGTGAACCAATTTCCAGCCCAAGCAAAAAATCGGAGCCTAAACCCACCATCAACGCTTTCTACCGGCTCAAAATGCCGTGAAAACGTGGGACAGGCTTCCAGCCTGTCTCTGACTCATTAAAAATGAAGATAGGCGGGATGCCTGTCCTACGGTGCTACTTTATCAACTCTTCCGCGATCTGCACCGCATTGAGCGCCGCGCCTTTGAGCAACTGGTCGCCGCTCACCCAGAAGCACAACCCGTTGTCCAACGCGCAATCCAGGCGGATACGGCCGACTTCGCAGTTGTATTTCTCCGAGGTAAACAGCGGCATCGGATATTTTTTGTTCTCCGGGTCGTCCACGAGATCAAGTCCGGGCGCTTTTTTCAAAACGGCGCGCGCGGCTTCCACGCTCACCGGCTTTTCAAATTCCGCGCTCACCGCGATGGAGTGCGAACGATAGACCGGCACGCGCACACACGTCACGCTAGCCTTGAACGCCGGGTGATGCATGATTTTGCGGCCTTCGTTTTCCATCTTCATTTCTTCCTTGGTGTAGCCGCTCGGCAAAAACACATCCACCTGCGGTAGGACGTTAAAGGCGATCTGGTGCGGATAAACCTCCTTCGTCACCGGTTTGCCGGCGACGATTTCGCCCACCTGCCGCTTCAATTCTTCAATCGCCTTGGCGCCCGTGCCGGAAACGGCTTGGTAGCTCGAGGCAAAAATCCGTTTCACGCCGAACGCCCGGTGCAATGGATACAACGCCACGAGCGTGATGGCCGTGGTGCAATTCGGATTGGCGATGATGCCTTTGTGTTTCTTCACATCGGCGGCGTTGATTTCCGGCACGACCAGCGGCACGGCGTCGTCCATGCGGAACGCACTGGAGTTGTCCACGACCACGCAGCCAGCCTTGGCCGCGATGGGCGCAAACTCCTTCGAGATGCTCCCGCCGGCGCTGAACAGCGCGATGTCAATGCCGCTGAAGGAATCCTTGGTGAGTTCCTTGACCGCGATGTCGGTGCCGCGAAATTTGAGTTTCTTGCCGGCGGAACGCGCCGAAGCGAGCAAGGTCAGTTTGCCCACCGGAAAATTTCTCTTTTCCAACGTTTTAATCATTTCGATGCCAACGGCGCCGGTCGCGCCGACCACGGCCACATGTGGATTCCGGTTCATAAAAGGGCGAATTATAGCAAAAACCAGGCTCGCGTCAATCACGCCAGCGCCCGCACAACACATTTTCTTTTGCTTTCTGATTGACCAGACTTGGCGCTTGTGACGAAATACTAGTCTAAGTTTAGACAGATGTCGAAAATTTCAATCAGAAATGGAACGGGCACGACGAAATACGACGCGCATCACAAGGTGCTGTCGCAAACCTACGGCGCGTTCGCTGATTTGCGCCGGGAACTCTCGGACTCGAAGGCAACCGTCAACGGGCGCGAGGACATCCTGAAAAGTTTTGCGACGTGCCCGGATTCGCAGCGTTCGTGGCTGTTGCTCGAGGATTATTTTGAAAAATTGTCGCTCGCTCGCCGCGATTTCCCCGACACGCACTGGTGGCCGCGTTTGCTGAACGCCCAGGGCAAGGCGCGCCTGGAGGAACTCGCGTTCTTATTTCTCCGCGCCAAACGTTCCGTGCCACCGGAATTGCAGGTGCATGCCAGCCCCGACCGTTTTGCCCGGGCCGAGGAAGCCGAGCAGGAGCAAAATCTTGTCAAGGAGCTCGAAAACTGGCTCTCGCCGCCCGCGCTGCCGTTGCTCGATACGCCGCGCGCCACGCTGCGCGTCGTCTGCCGCGTGCAACCGGACGACGAAGAGCCGGCGCGTTACCGCCTGGCCGTGCAGTTTCTTTTGTTGCGTCCGCGCACCGGCGAAAAGGCGCGCACGCTGCGGGAGCTGATTGACCTCGTCGTTCGCGCCACGCACGAGCAGGAATTATTTTCACCCGCCGATTGGGAGTTCATCCAGTGGCTGGCCGACACGCATCGCCATCACAACGACGGCGCGGACACGCTCGTTTTGTCCGATGCCGAACTGCTCCAATGGCTCGCGCGCTGGGGGCACTCGCCCCGCCTGGAATGTGACGGCCAGCCGCTCCATTTTCACGGCCAGATTGCCGCGCTCACACCGCACCTCGACAACGGCGACAAGGAACTTTCGTTCACGCACCGGATCGAATTGCCCGGCGGTGAAAGCCATTCCATTGCCGACGCGAAATTTTTCAACCGTCAGCCGCCACTCGTGCTGGTCAATGGCACGTTTTATCTGCTGCGCAACGCGCCGCCGCCGCCGGTGCTGAAATATCTCGCGCACAAACCGTCCGTGCCGGTGCGCAAACTGAGCCATCGGCTGTTGCTGCACCTGCGCAAGACGCAGGCCAATCACGGCGTGGATTGGGAGCAGCTTTGCGTCGCGCATCCGGCCAGGCCGCAGTTCGTTTTCGAGCTGCTCGACGACACGGTGCGGTTGCGGTTGCTGGCCAAAAGTCTCCGCGACCAGGGCGTCTGGTTTTGGAACGGCCACGAATGGGTCGCAAACGAATCCAAGAAACGTCCGGGGGACAAACCGGAGATCCTCGACGACCCGCGCCTGGAACCCGCGATCCAATGGCTGCGCAAACTCGATTGGTTCACGCCCGAACCCGGTTTGTGGATTGGCGACACGAATGAAAATTTTCTCGGCACGCTCGCGGCCGTGTGGGCGGAACGTCCCAGCGAAGCGGAATTTCTCGGCAACCCGGCGTTTCACCGCCTGTTCCTGCAACC
>Ga0187868_1001774_pt1 | contig 14803 bp, 14 predicted proteins | sample June2016WEW_13_4_FD_133014 | JGI IMG/M metagenome (GOLD analysis project Ga0187868, IMG submission 133014) | Peatland microbial communities from SPRUCE experiment site at the Marcell Experimental Forest, Minnesota, USA - June2016WEW_13_40 | ecosystem: Environmental > Terrestrial > Soil >... | reverse complement strand
GGCGGTAACGCTTTAAGCCAGCTATGGATCAGGACACTTACTCCTCAGAACTTGTTCGAAGGTAATCATTGTATGGGTAAGTATTTAAGTAAGTATAGAGGATATAGTAAGGAGCTCTGTCTGAATGGTTAATACTATCTATGTCTCAGAATTTCTTAAACTCAGATTCCCAGTTATACATGAAATCCTTAAAACCAACTTAACAGCACATGGACTTAGACTAGGGTATATTTCTGGTAGTTATAACATCTGGGTTAGAGACTACCTTCCTATCCAAGTTGGAGATAAGTTTGTTAAGTTTAAATATAAGACAGTTGGATACGATGAGTTCCCCTGGATGACTGTACTCGATAAGTCCATAGACTTTCTTAAACCCATTTATAGTGATATAGTCTTAGACGGTGGTAATATAGTTAAATGCAAAGATAAGGCTATTATAACTGAAAAGGTATTCGTAGACAATCCTAATGAAATGGAATCAAGTATCAAGTATAAGTTGGAAAAACTACTTGAATGTGAGATAATTATTATCCCTTCTGAACCAGAAGACCTTTTAGGTCATTCTGATGGAATACTACAATGGATCGATGAAAAGAATGTATTTATTAATGACTACTCTGTTATGATGCAAATAAGAAAAAATGGATGGAAGAAGTATCTGGAAGATATCATAAGTAGATTAAAGGATAGGGGGATAGGAGTAGAACTATTTCCTTATGCTTATAATAAGTGTCCCAAGATGAAGCCAGCAGAATTTAGAGCCAAGTATCCATTTGCTGATGATATGAACCAAGCTACAGGGTATTATATTAACTACTTAAAGATAAAGGATCTGATATTTTTGCCTGTGTTTGGATTCCCAGAGGATAGAGATGCTGTGGATAAGTTGAAAATATTCTATCCTAAACACGATATAGTGTGTATAGATTGTAATGAGATTAGCGCAGAAGGTGGGCTATTACACTGTATCACTATGGAGTATAAAGAAGGTAAAAATGTTTAATAGGATATGTTTAATGGTGCCTACCTATGATCGTCCTCAAATGCTACAGACATTTGTAGATACAGCGTTAGATACAGCTTCTAACCCTTCTGAGTTGCTGTTTACTATAATGACAAATGTTGATGACCATAGTTACGACGATTGGATGTCTAAATGGCCTCTAAAAACAGATCATATGATAGAAGAAACTATAGAACCTAATTTGAGTAGATTCTATAATGATATGTACAATAATACTAAGTATAAAGATGACTCTATATTAGTCTCGATGGTTGGAGATGATATGGAGTTTAGGACTGGTGGATGGGATAAGACTATCCTTGATACAGCTAATGACATAGATGGGATAGGCATAATATCTTGTAATGATGACTATATAAGTAAAGGTGAGATCCCAGTAAATTTATTCACAAGCCGAAGGTATGTAGACGCTTGTGGACCTTACTTTATGTGTCCAGACTTTAAGAGATTCTGGATTGATACGATCTGGGGTGATGTCGCTAAAGCTACAGATACTTATTATTATTTATATGATGTACATATCTTCCATAATCACACATCATCAAAAATAGATCAAGATGATACTTATAAGCGTCTTGAAGAGATAGGATCTAAAGAACTTGTGGGCGGTATAGAAGTAGCTAAAAACAGAATATGGTCTTATGTTAATAAATCAGTAAAAAACTTACAAAAGAAAGGTTTGGTGTAACATGTTACAGCCTATCGCAGACAGAGTATTAGTGAAGTTGGATCCTAAAGTAGAGAAAGTAGGTAGTCTATTTATCCCAGACACTAAAGAGTCTGAGAATATGTCTGGTATCATAGTAGCTAAAGGTAAGGGTAAGAATGCTGATCTTGTAGAAGTAGGACAACATGTACTTATCGCTAAGATGTTTAAAGTATCTAAAGAGTCAGCTCAACTTAGGACATCAGCTTTTACCACAGGACTGGATGCTGATGAGCTTGGTAAGGACCATCTGATGCTCGAAGCAGATCAAATTATAGCTGTAATAGAGGACTAATGAAAACACTTAAAAATTTTAAAATTGAAGGTACCAGAGTAGGAGATTATATAGTTCATAGTGGTAATAACTTTATTTATATAGTATCTACTAAGACTAATGATTTACTAAATTTAAATATACAAGAACCTGATACTTGGAAGACAGTTTTTAGTATACTATTAAAAGATATTTTATTTTGTCCTGTAGAAGACTTAGCATTATATTTAAATCATAGGTATAATGAATTAGCTTATTGGAGGTATAACAACTAATGAAATCATTGTATACTATAATATTATCTGGAGGAACAGATCCTGTGTACGAAGAACTATACAGGGTCAATAAGTCTACTTGGGGTGTAGGTCCTAATATAATGTATTATGTAGGTTTTGGTACTAAAAAACCTGATAATATACACGATAACTATTTCCATGATAGATCTCAGACATTATACATAATATGCAAAGATGACGCTTTCACTGTTAAAACTCTATATGCTATGGAGTTTTCCTTAACTAAAAATTGGGACTATCTTTGGAGAGTATGTTCTGGGTCATATAATCTATTAGATAAAGCCCAAGAGTGGTTACAAGTATGTCCTACAAATTCATTTTACAGTGGTTTTGTAGGACAATACAACGATATCCCTTTTGCCTCTGGTAGTGGGATATTTATGAGCAGAGATTTGGTAGAAAAAGTAGTAAAAGCAAAAGATGAAATATTAGCATATCCAGAAGCTCTATATGACGATGTGGCTATAGGTAAGTATATGAAAAGTATTAATATAGGTATAGTCCCTCTCAAAAGATCCGATGAAAAACCTATAGAGGGTTGTTTCCATTACCATCCTCGCACTAATATCCCTCTACACTTAGATCTACATAGATACTTTAATCCTGTACCTATTAAGACTTTACAGCCTGAGTGTTCTATGACTGTAGATGGATGGGTTTCATAGTGATAAATTTATCTATACTAATATGCCATTTAGAGTCCAGATCTATAGAGTTATCTAACCTGTTAGCTCAGCTTAAGGATCAAATAGAAGATAGTAATGATATAGAGATACTAATAGAGACAGATAAAGGTGAGTCTTCTATTGGTGCTAAAAGGAACAAGTTGTTAGATAGATCTGTAGGTAAGTGGATCTGCTACGTAGATGATGATGATAGTATCGAACCTGGTTATATCCAAGAGATAATGGATGCTATAGAGATAGGTCCAGATGCAATAGGTATAAAGGGTAATTATTATGTTAATGGTGAATTACAAGGTATGTTTATACACTCACATAAGTATAAAAGATGGGAGGACACTAACAAATATACATTTATTAGATCTCCAAACCATTTAAATCCAATTAAAAGGGAATTAGCATTAAAAGTTAGGTTTCCAGAAATAAGTATGGGTGAAGATGCTGACTACTCTGCAAGATTATTACCATACATTACTACTGAAGTGATGATAAATATACCAATTTATAATTATCAAAAGGTATCATAATGGAGAAGCTATTGGCTATAAAGTGCCCAAATCATCGCAAAAAAGGCAATGATACAGGCTGTTTATGTAATGGTATTATTTTACAAGACTACTCGACAAACTATGCATATTGTAATAAGTGTAGAGTATTTTTCTATCAATATAGAGAAGATAACGGGATATTACACTTGGATGAGATAAATAAAGGTTTGTTAGAATTTAGTTGGGAACCATTCCTTTTAGATTAGTTTATAATAACTCGTTCATATCTTTTTATAAGGTATACGATTAACATTTTTGGTATAAAAGGACACTATGCCTTCATCTGCTATTCCAACTGAAGCAAACGTCACTTTAAATAATGTAATTGGTACAGACCAACAAAAAGTTAATTGGATCAACTCTCGCTTCATAAATACACTTCAAGCTCTCCAACCTCGCAGAGACCGCCTCTTTTCAAACCTCGAACACTACAGTGGATTCCAGCTAACTAAAGATCAAATTACTCAGCTCGATAAACAAGGTCGTATCGCTATAGTAATGGATCTATGTACTCGAAAGGTACAGGGTTTAGCTGCTGCTATCGTAAAGAATGTATGGGATGTAAGCTACAGTCCTATAGATGGTAAGCGTAATAGTCTTATGTTCGCTTTGGAAGATATGCATGAGATAGATAAAGATTATAGTAATTGGAAACAGAATTTCTTGCAACATTGCATATATGGGTTAGTTAATGATAGTTGTATGGAGATGAAGATCAAAAATACTGAAGACCCATTAGGTCGTATCGCTTGGGAAGTATGTCTACCCGGTACTATCGCGTATGACCCGAACTGGAGGACAGGGATAAGTAAAGACCTTGAATTCTGTTTTAAATACACACAGCTTACTGCTGAACAAATAATGGCACTTTATCCAGATAAAACCGAAAAGATAAAGATAGCTATGTTCAGTGATCTACAAAATGGCGGTAATTTTGATGTCCCTAAGATAGATGCTTACAAGGATTACAACTACTCCAAGACTCTGAATGGACTATATAATGTTATAGAATATAATTATATAGTAGAAGAAAAAGTAATAATAGAAGTAGATATATCTACAGGTCTACAACTACCTCAGACAGATGATGTAGAATTTAAAATGGCATTTATACAGGCTAATGGGATAAATCCAGAAAACATTAGATCTATTACAAAAACTGAAACAAGAGCTAAAATTATAACTATTTGTCCTGATTTAGTACCAGATTTTCCACTTTATGATGGTTATGATATTTTCCAGTTAGGTAGACTAAGATTTTTCCCCATGAGTGCAGAGCGCATAGTAGGTGAGCCAAGAGGAATCCTTGATATTATTATCCCTATGCAAAATGCCATCAACAAAGCTATAAATAACATCCAGGGTATCTTGGATGCTTCTGCACATGGAGGTGGTGCGGTAGATCCAGCTATAGTAGGTAATAATGAAAAGAAAATGAGAGAGATACAAGAACACTGGGCAGATCCATTCTATAAGTTTTGGACTGATTCAGGTGCTCTTAAAACAGGTAATAGTTTTTTTGCTGGATTCCCAACTAATACTGTAGATCCTCAGATGTTCAATCATTTAAATACTCTACTTACTGAGTTAAATAATGATATGATCCCTCTTAATCCTGCTGCAGAAGGAAAAAGTGAACATGCACAGGAACCTGGTATCGTATTTAATATGAAAATGCAAGCTATCGAGTTGGCTCAGTTAGTCCTTATGACTAATATAGAGAATTTCCTTATGGAAATAGGAGAAGCTTATTTAGATGCAGCTAAGATATTCTATAGCAAAGTAAAAAGGACTTTTTATAGGACTTCTGGTGATGAAATAGTTATCAATGATGTAAAAATACTTGAAAATGGTGATGTAGCTATAGAGAATGATATAGGAAGTATCCAAAAGTGTAGGACTATAGTAAAATTAAGTCCAGATTCACCTAACTCCCGTTTTACTCAACGTATGACACAGATGGATATCCTTAATTTACTAATGAAAGAACCTGTAGATAATGTGGAACTGATAGCTATCCATCAGGCTAAATTATTAGATACAGTAGACTATAGTGATGATGAAGAGAAGATAGTAGCAGAAGCATCTCAAAGAAGAATAGGTCTGGCTCAAAAGAAAATGCAACTAATGGATAAGCAATTAGATGGACAACTTAACCCACAACCTGCTCAACCACAACACAGACCTCCATCTATAAGTATCCCGTTTAAAGAATTACCTCTTGCTGGACAAGTACAAGCAGCTGCACAAGCAGGTATAAATATACAACCTCAACAGGTTATACAAGGACAGACTCAAAATACAGCACATAATATGTTAACTAATAAATTATCAGTCCTGACTCAAAAGGCTCCTCAACAGCCTCAGGCAGGACCTCAACCTCAAATGGCAGCGTCTTAAGCCGTACAGCCGAAAGGATCTAACTATGCCAATCGAAGGCGTCGAAGAAGTAAAAAGTCCAAGTCTTGACGGGATGTCTCAGAGTGATCTTGAGAATATACTTAAATCAGATGATAATGCTTTAGCTAATGCTATAGGCGATGGCTCTTTGAAAGAAGGAGTGGAGTTACCAGAAGCTCAAGAAGGAGTGGAGTTACCTTTTACTCCAACTCCTAAAGAAAATAAAGTAGAACCTAAACCTGTCGCTCCTTCACCTACTGCATCTCAATATAAATATGAGATCGATGTAGGTGATAATAGAAAATATCAATTTAAAACAGAAGACGAATTTAAACAGAGTTTTATAAATGCACAAAAAGTAATATCTGAACTTAATGGTAAATACGGCTCAGCTAATCAGCAGTTAGCTCGTATGAGACAGTTAGAAGATAGTTATAATAGTGCTCAAAGACAGATAGAAGAACTTAGAAGAGGTACTCAACAGATAGCGTCAGGACAACAGCCAACGGCTATCAGTCAGTCAACAGTGGATGATCTTGGTCTTGGAGATGAATTTTTTAACAGTTTAACTACTGACAACTTTTCTGAAAAATTTAGTGAAGTAATAAAGAATGTAGCAAAAACTATAGATAATAAATATGATACCCGCTATAAAGAAGTAGAAAGAAAAAATAAAGCTCTTGAAGATCAGTTAGGCAAAATATCTGGAGATTTAACTTATAAAGAAGGAATGCTTAATTTTGAAGCACACAGAAATAACCTTTTTAGTGAAGTTAATAAACTTCAAGATGATCCAATCACTGGAGGATCTCTTAAGACACAATGGCCTGTAGACAAGATAAATGACTGTATAATCCAGTATGGTGATTTAGCGGCTGCTATGTTACCACCTGGAGATTATGATAAATTTGCTCATTTGAATGAAGTTTTAAAGATGTACTGTCCTGTAGATCAGGATGGAGATATCGATATAAGTAGAAGACAAATGAAGAGTATCCGTGCAGCTTTTGCTGCATATAATATAGATGCCAATCTTAACGCTTCAGATCTTGCATCCGCACACGCGAACGGACAGTCTCAGGTCCTGGATGTTGTTAGCCGAATAGCTAATCAACCACCCACACTACCTAACACTGTATCTAATCCGAACGGACTGAATGATATGACAGTAGAAGAGGCTACGAGGATAATAAATACTGACCCCATGACAGTTAAAAAATGGGAAAAATCTGCTCCTAAGAAGTTTAAAAAGTATATGAAAGCTCAGGAGCTAATCTCTAATCTAACGTAAAAACAAGGAAATAATTATGGCAAATTATACTGCTATTCAAAGCGCAAATCTTATTACAACTGCGCAGAACCTTAAGATCCAGGCTTATGACAAGCTTCTTCAGATGAAGTCGCTTCCTGAATCTGTTTTCTTCAAGCTTGGTGGGAATGTTATCGATAAGATGACCCCTATTCCTTCAGCTTGGCTATTAAAAGCTCCGCCTGAGAGTTCACAGGCACATCAAACCAACTTCCCCCTTTTGATGTACTTATCCGGTAATGAAACTGCAGGTAACCAGAGTGACCAGATCAATTCATTGGAAGATCCTATAGTTAAAGAGTTTACAGCATATTACAACGATGTATCAAAAGCTGTAAAAATCAACCAATATGGAATCGACTTTTTGGATACGGCACCTTACGCTATCAAGGAAAAGATCTCTGATCTACTTGCTACATACTGGAAAGAACTCATGGACTACTACATGCAGCATGCTATCCTATGGAAGTATAGTCCTAACCTTCTACAGTCACCTACTAACCTTAGTGTTGTACCTCATAAAAATACTATCGTTAAGGGTGTCCCTTATGGAGATCAGCCTTTCCTTAACTATAACACTAACGCTAACTTCTATAGCTCAGTAATAGCATCTAACATGGATGCTGCTGTAGCTTCACACGCATCAAAATATGATCTTGGTTTTGATGTACCTTTCGCTCTCGCTGTAACCGAGTATGCTAACTACCAGCTTAAGATGAAACCTTTCAATCTTGGTGGAAGAAATAGCTATATTTGGGCACTACCTTCCAGTCAAGTTACTCGCACTATTAACCCAATGACCACAGCGGGTTTTGGTGCTGTCTGGATGGCAACAACCAAATTGAACACGGAAGAGATGAGTCTCCCAGGTTGTCTTGGACGTTGTCGTAATGTTATATTCGTTGAGAACCCTCGTGCTCCTACTGCCAAAACATTCGGCACAGGTAGCGGTTCAGGTTCTGGCGTAGGTACTTCCAGCCCAACTAACTCAGTTTTAAGTGTAACTTATCTTAAACCTGGTGAAAACGATCAGCGCTATACTTCTGGCGATGTATGGGAACCTGGTTTCCTTCTTGGTCAACAGGGTATGGTCGAGATCGACAACGGCGTTCATACCGAAAATGAAATCCAGGATTTCAAAAAATATAAAGCCGTTGGAATGTTCAATGTCATGGGTTTTAACAGAGTAGAGTACACAACTGATACTCCTGATTCTTCTTCTACTACTGATTCGAACTCACTTGACAATTTTAGCTCTGCTGTTTGTTGGAACTATAAACAAACTGCTCAGTGGAACCTTTCTGGACAGACTAACTAACCTTAACATAAGAGGGGGATATATGTCTCCCTCTTATTATTCTTTAATACTATTCCTAACTATAGGAGAATTATCATGGCTTATCAAGATGTAGAAGAGATCCAAGTACTAATAGGTGGAATGCAGTCAGCAGAACCAGAACCAATCACACCTATCGTAATTAGACATAACACAAAGTCGAGAATGAATTTAGGTTCAATGTACGGTTTTTATGGTTTTACATTCAGTAAGAATAGCGGAGTACACGGACAAGCTATCACTTATGCTAAAGTAGATCAGAACAAGACTTTAGACTTTTATAGTGATAGTAATGGGATGCAGTGGGGAGTAATCCCAGACTGCGAACACAATAGAAAAATGCTTATAGCTTGTGCAAAGACTCTTCCTTTTACTATTATAAGTGGTCCAGATGGACTTATAACAGATTACAAAGAGTCTAAGAATGCTATAGTAGTAGAAGATAAAAACAAAAAGAAAGTAAAAGGTCCAAAAGATGATCCTTTTTACGGAGTTAAACTGACCGAAAAAATGCCGGTAGAAGGTGAAGTACATCAAAATGAGGGTCAGGATCCAATCGAAGAGGATGATGGCATTATAGAATAAGGTTAAAAATGACGATAACGCAACTGGTAGCACTTATTAAGAAACAGAACCCTGAGTGGGTCGATCAAGATATCCTCGACCTACTCAACTGGTTCCAAGAGATGTGCTTAAAAACATCGTCTGCAGAAAATATCTATTATGATATCACTACAGGAGATTTACCTTTTTTAAGTACTACTCAAGGTGTTTTTCAATATATTATGCCTTCATTATATTATGATGTAGAGGCTATAGTAATAAAAGATCACACACTACTTACTAATAACCCTGCTTTTACAGCATCTCATTTTGGTGAGTTTAAGTATCCTTCAGATCTTATAAGACTCGGATCTCATAATTATACTCAAGTACCTACTGTTAAAACCAAAGCTTTTGGTCCTGCTGGCGTATGTAGTATAATGTTCACTTTTGATCCTCAAACTACAACTAACACTTATCAGATATACGGATATACCTTCCAGAACGCTATAACTTCTAAACAGTCTATATTATATATCCCTGATAAATATCATCTAAGCTGTGTAGTCCCTGCTATCCAGACTCTTATAGATGGTTTAGATAATGGTGACTTTGAAAACAGTATAGCAAAAATAAATCAGTTATATTTACCTCCTATTTGGGGAGATAGAGTATATAACTCTATGAGTAATTTCTCAACAAGACCTATGGGTATTTAAATGAGTATATTAAACATATCAACCCCTTCATGGATAAGTCAACAGCAACGTACCATAATCCCTCGCTCAGCATTGATGCAGAGACCTGGTCAAATGGGATCTCCTGCTCCTATGCCTATGCAAGGAGCTATGTCTCAACCTAATATGAACACTCAGGCACACGACCCACGAGATAAAGTGCCTGCTATGCTAAGGCGTGGAGAGGAAGTAATCACTCCAGAGATTAAGGACGCTGTAGGCGGTCGTGAGGGTATGGTAGAGGCACTAAACAGTAAACTTAAACCTAAAGGTTTGGCATTAAAACTTAATAGACCTCCAGTAGGTGAAGAGACAACTGAGCAACAAATGGCACAGGGGACTATGGATGTGCAGGGCTACGCAAGGGGCACAGCCCAGTTAATGCCACAGCCTACCTACTATCCTGGTGGTATCACAACAGATCTAAATACTAATAATCTTAATCAAAATATGCCTTATAACCAAAAGAGAGTTCAGCAACAGACATTTTCACAAGGGACTATGGGTATATGTTATAAAGGTAGAAAAGGTTATCAAGTTGGGACTATGGGGATATCCAGGACAGCTATCCCTCAAAGTGCTTCTGTTCCTGGGACTACGGCAATCCCACTAACTTCCTCTACCGCTCCCACAAGTTCAACATTTGATTGGACTGCTAACTCTACATCATTTAGTCTACCAGGGATTCCAAAACCTCCTGCACCCATACCTTTATCTAATGCTATAAACACTAACCCAACTACTACAGCTACTACGGCTGCTGCTACTCCCGCCACTACTACAAATACTACAGGTGCAGCTCCAGCAGTAAGTAATGCTACACAAGGGATAGGATTCCAAGTCCAGCCAATAACATCATCCGCTTACTTTAAAACTCAAGAGCAGTCTGCTCGTGAAGCCCTACAGAAACAAGGCGGAGTAGCTGCGATGCAGTCTGCTGAGAACCTTGCTCAACAGGGTATCGGACAACAGTCAGCAGCCTCTAAAACAGCAGCAGCTGAACAGGCAGCGGGGACACAGTCTAATATAGCAGGTATGGAGACTCAGTTAGCTCAGACTGCACAGGCTCAACAGCAAGCTGATGTCCAGAATACTATAAATTTGGCTATGCAAACTGGTGACTGGGGTAGCGTAAATGCTGCACTAACATCTGTGGGGCAACAACCGATTAATTTTACTAACCTTGAAAATGCCCGTCAGCAGGGCAATCTAATGGGTGTGTCTAATGATATGCTAAGTATTGCTCAACAGATGAGCACATCTAATATCCCTGGAGCAGGAGCTCTTGCTGAGACATTATCACAACAGGCTATGACTTTAAGGACACAAGCTTATTCTACAGTAGCTGGAGTAAATTATGATCCTACTACTATTAACCAAGCAGCATCTCAGTTGGCTCAAGGGTCATATGCATCTCCAGAGGCTCAAGCTATTACTAATGTAGTATATCCTGTTATAGAGTCATTCGCTAATACAGATCCTGCTGCTTCTCGTTTCTATAATGGTATGGAAGGTACTGTAGCTGGAGCTACTCTTCTCCAGCAGGCTCAAGCAGGTAATTCTAATGCTGTATCGCAACTTGGTACACTAACTACCTTAGCTTATTATATGGTATATGCTCCTGAATCCTTAACAGCATCTGATATAGCTACATTACAACAATACGGTGGTTATACAGACTATACATCTACCCCATCAGCTGAGGTAGGTGGTGAAATAGGTGCTCTTCCTTCACAAGGTTCAGAAAATTTAAACTCATAGGATAAAATAAATGGCTCTTCAATCTACACAAGTCCAACAAAATTCAGATGGTCAGATAGTAGACCAATATGGTAATGTACTTACTCCTTTTACACCTGTACCTACTTTTACATCTGTAGATACAACAAATAATCCAGATGTGAATACTACACCAACTAATACAGGAACAGGTACAACCTCACAAGGATCAAATAGTGGAGTATCTAACTCACAACAACCTCTTATACAGGCTGGTAGTGATCAGGGGCAGATGGCTCAGGTCCCTAACCAGAGCGGAGCTGGAGGCGGTGGAGGTGGAGGTACTGGATCTATAGTGAGTGGTATATTTGGAGATGTAAGTGATGTCATTAATAACTTCGAAGGTGTAGCTGCTACGGGTGAAAATATGGCACAAGGTGCGTTTAATAGGAATTTAACCAGACAGCAGTGGGGTCTCCAGAAAGCCCAAGCTGCTCAAAATATGTATGGAGAGGGTCAAACCCAAGCAGCGAACGCTATAACTTTTGGTGAAGGACAAAAGTCATATCAAACTCAACAGGCAAATGCCAGTGCCTTTTTATCAGGTATGGCTAAAGGCTTAGTAAGATCTTCAACTCCTACAGCAACATCAGGGACAGTAAAGGCTTAAAAATGGCTATAAAATATAAACAGAAAAAGAAACCAGCTTACCGTAAAGGTTATGCTGATGGTACTGTAGATACTACACAGTCGTGGGGAGACCCTAATCAACAGCCTGCTAACCCTATTACTGATTTCAAGGAACCAGGTGCTATTAACATAGATTCTGTTAGGAATGCAAGTAAAACTACTCAATTAGATATGAATTTAGCTAAAAAAGATCAAGTTTTAGCACAATTAACAAGTTTAATATCTAAAGGACAAGGTAATAGTCCAGAAGCTAAAGCTATTTATGATAATAATAAGACTCTTTTATATCAGTATGCTTCAAACGATCCAGATTATACAAAAGTAGTTAAACCTCATTATGAGAGTCAACCAGTAGCTCCTCAGCCTACTCAAATGGTTTCGTCTGCTGCTCAGCTACCAGCTCAAGCTCCTATATCTCAGCCTACACCTACACTTTTAAAAGGAATAGCGCCAAAACCTATATTACAGGCTAACCAGCCAAATATACAGATCCCAGCTTCTCAGTCAATGGCAACTCCTCAAGCGATTCAGCCTCAGACACAATATACTTCACAGTATGCAATGGGTCCAAATGCTGGTCCTCAACAAACCGCAGGTATGGGTCCTTCTACGTCTCCTACTACACCTACTCCTTCGGAGTCTGCGAATAGTTTTACTCCAGCTGAAGTAAAACCTTCAGAACCTTCTACAGTATCTACTCCTATATCTCTTCCTTTTGATAGATACAATAGATCTTATGGTCCTACAGATGCTGATAGACAAGCTGATGTAGATAACTCAGTACGTATGTTTAGAGCTTCTCAAGGTCAAGAGCCTATCTCTAATCAGCCTCCTGCACAACAGACAGATCAACCTGAAGTTATAGGAGGTCCTGAAACTCCAACTCCAGTAGTAAAAGGAATAGCACCTAAACCTATAGCTACACCTCCATCAAAAAAGACCCCAACTCCAACTGTTATATCTGTAGGACACGATGCTAACGGTGGAGAATACTATATATTAGATAACAACCAATTCATACCTGCTGAACAAGGTGCAACATATGTAGAAAAAGGTCTTATAAATGTAGCAGGACCAAAAAACATTAAACAGCCGTTTATGGGTACTAAGATACTTGATAGTCAGAAAATGGAAGGGTATAAGTATAACGAACAAGCAGTAAACTCAAATAAAATAAACCATCTGGCAGAAGTATCTCAACAGCTACATTTAACACCTAATGCTATAAGAAGACTTGCTGCTTCTTATGGGATATCAGATCAGCCTGAAGTAGATAAAATTATAGGTCCAGCTACTGAGGAACAACAAAGATCAAGTTTTTTGAAAGGAATAGTAGGTCCTATCAAGAATAAGAAGGGTCCTTTAGATGTAGAAGCTCAGCAAAATAACCAGAACATGATAGCTAATAATTTACAAGGTCCTCCTCAACAAGAGTATGGAGAACCTACTTACTCCCCTTATGAACAGGCTATGATAAATACTGGTAATTTAGCTTCAGCTAATTTCCCTATGTCAGATGTAAGAAAGTATGCTGAGTTAGCCTCTGAAAAGAGTATGGAAGCGCAGGAAAGACCTGGTAGAGCAGAAAGTTTAACACCTGGAGGAGATGTAGCTAATCAGATATCAGGATTAAAAGATATGATCAAAAAAGATCCGCATCTTTTAAATTTAGCTCAACAATATGGGGAAGGTAAGATATCTGAAAAAGATCTTGCTAATTTAATGCCTTCTTATAACAAGTCTACTGGACCTATGAGATTAGCATTTACCGAAGTAGCTCAAGAAAGCAATCCAAGTTTCTCTCCAACTACAGGAGGGTCTACTTTAGATTTTTCTACACAACTTAAAAATGCAAAAGATTTAATTACTAATGATCCAGATCTTAAGCATATAGCTACCTTATATGCTAATGGAATGATATCTGAACAAGAGATGAATCAAAAAATCCCAGGATTTAATAAGGCAGCAGGACCTATGCGATTAGCTTTTGAAGAACTTGCAGTAAACATTAATCCTAATTTTAATCCTCTACAGTATGGGACAAGAAGAAAATCTGAGCAATCTGCAGGAGCACAGGATGCTAAAATACAACAGCAAAAAGTAGCGTCAGCTAATAGTTTGCAAGTTTTGTTACAGACAGTTAAAAACCCACAAACAGGTGAGTTTGATGAAACTAAGATGAACAATATTACTCCCCAGTTTGCCACAGAATTAGCTATGGGGTGTGCAAAACTTATTAGTCCTAATGGTGTGGTATCTGAGGGATTAACTCAAGAGCTATCTCAAGGTACTGTAGATGAGATCATAGCTAGGACTCTAGGATATGTGGGTCTACAGCACGCTGGAACAACATTACAAAACATAAAAAATATCCAGCATTTCGTTGAAAGAGAAGGTACATTAGCTCAGAAACAAAGAGATATAGAGTTTTCTGGAGAACCTGGTAGACTTCAATATAACGAACAAAATCCTGGAGAGATAGGTCCAGGTAGTTATACAAGCACAAGTACAAACACAGGAACAGGATCAGGAAATCCT
>Ga0187868_1001771_pt1 | contig 14815 bp, 10 predicted proteins | sample June2016WEW_13_4_FD_133014 | JGI IMG/M metagenome (GOLD analysis project Ga0187868, IMG submission 133014) | Peatland microbial communities from SPRUCE experiment site at the Marcell Experimental Forest, Minnesota, USA - June2016WEW_13_40 | ecosystem: Environmental > Terrestrial > Soil >... | reverse complement strand
CGGGGACGCCGGTTTCTCTACGTCATTCCCGACGATCCGCGCATCCCGCACGATATTTATGTGCCGGAGCCGCGCGACCTGGGCCGGCCCGCGCGCATTGGCGACAAGGTGGTGGTCGAATTGCGCGAATGGGAATCGCGCCACACGAATCCAGAAGGCGAAGTCGTCGAAGTCCTCGGTGCGCCGGATGCGGAAGGCGTGGACATGCTCTCGGTGCTGCGCCAATACGATTTGCCGCTGCATTTTCCCAAACTCGTCCTGCACGAGGCGCACGCCATCGGCACGACGGTTCACGCGCGCGACGGGGCGGGTCGCGTGGATTGCCGCCGGCACCGGGTCGTCACGATTGACCCCGACGACGCGAAGGATTTCGACGATGCCATCTGCCTGGAGCGCGTTTCGCCGGAACAATGGCGGCTGTGGGTCCACATTGCGGACGTGTCACATTACGTGAAGCCCGGCACGGCGCTGGACGCGGAGGCGCGCAAACGCGGCAACTCGACCTATCTCGTGGACCGCGTCATCCCGATGCTGCCCGAGGCGTTGAGCAACGAACTGTGCTCGCTCAAACCGGACGTGGACCGCCTGACCAAGTGCGTTGAGTTTCTCGTGTCGAGTGAAGGGCGGGTGTTGAACGCGAAATTTTATTCCGCCGTGATCCATTCGCAGCGGCGCTTCACCTATGGCGAGGTGCTGGAGATTCTTCAGCGCAAACCCGTGTCCGATCCCATCGAACAGATGCTGCATCAGGCGCATGAACTCGCCCAGCGCATCCGGCGATTGCGGTTCAAGGCCGGTTCGCTCGACCTCGATTTTCCCGAAACCAAAATCCGGCTGGACGAACGCGGGTGCATTTTGCGAATCGAAAAGACCGTCAACGACGTGTCGCACCAGTTGATCGAGGAATGCATGCTGCTGGCCAACGAGGCGGTGGCGACGCGGTTGATGAGCCAGCATACGCCGGCGGTTTATCGCGTCCACGAAGAGCCGGACGAGCGGCGTTTGCAGGAGTATCGCCAGGAGGTGTTGAGCCAGAACGTGCCGTGCGGCAACCTGCGCCAGACCACCGAGGTGCAGAAGTTGTTACACCGGCTCGGCACGCTGCCCATCGGCCCCGCGCTCAAGATTGGATTTCTCAAATCACTCATGCGCGCGCGTTACGCGGTCGAACCGCTCGGGCATTACGGCCTGGCCAAGGCGAAATACACACACTTCACCTCCCCCATCCGCCGCTACGCCGACCTCGTCGTCCATCGGGCGCTCTTCGAGAAAAGCCACGTGCCGGCGTCCGCGCTCAAGGAAACCGCCGAACACATTTCCGTCACCGAACGCAATTCCGCCGACGCCGAACGCGACAGCAAGGACGTCAAGCTGTTCGCGTTCCTGAAGGCGCAATTGCAATCCGGCCGGCCGGAGCGTTATCCCGCGCTGGTGACCGATGTGCGCAACTTCGGCTTTTTTGTGGATGTGCCCGGGCTGGCGATGAGCGGACTGGTGCCATTGTCCACGATCGAGGATGACTTCTTCGTGTTCGATGCCGCGCGCAACAATCTCGTCGGACGCCGCACACGCCGCACGATTCGGCTGGGCGACCAGGTGACCGTGTCGGTGGCCAAGGTGGAAACATTCAAGAAGCAGGTGGATTTCCGTCTGGTGGAAGACCGCAAGCCGCTCGCGCGGCCTGCCGTGTGGCGACCTGTCCATCGACTTGTCGCGCCGAAGCTTTGCGAAGGCGGAAGTCCCGCAACGCGGGACGAAGTTGGAAGCTTTACACGGCCTCCGGCCGGACGATGGAACCCGCCTCCGCGCGGAGCGCCGGGACGGCCGGCCAGAGGCAGGCGGCGCGGCAGAAGAAACTGAAAAAATGGAGGCGCGTTTCCAACGGCAGGCAAGGCCTTTGCAGAAGGCGCCATCCACTTACGCTGCGCTTCGGCACGCCGCTCGTCCCGGAGGGACAACCGGAAATTAGCCCGGCACAACGTGCCGGGTTCACCGTCCAAAACAAAATCCGTCCTGAAGGGACGGTGGAAGTCCAACGTTCATTTCCATCGTCCCTTCAGGACGTGATTTTTTCTTCATATTCACCGGGGACGTTGTCCCCGGCTAATTTCCATCCGTCGCTCCGCGACTAATTGACATGAATTCAGCCCTCGCGGATATCCGGCCACAGCGGTTCCAGGTCCGGGTCTTGCAGGGCCATATGTTTGATTTTGCGGGCGTCGCCCAGCGTGCATGCTTTATCCAGCCAGGCTTTGGCCGCGTCCAAATCGCCCAACTGACAGTCGTAGCATGCCAGGTTATAGGCGATGATTTTTTCCTTGGGAAATGTCTGTTGGGCTTGAATCAGAATCGCCCGGGCCTGGGGAATGCCCCCGCCGGTTTTCCGCCGGGTCGCATACGCCAGCGAAATCCATGCGCCCGGCTCTTCCGGTTCCAGCCGGGTGAGCGTCCCGGCAATTTCCGCCGCCGCTTCCCATTTCCCGGCTTGGGCGTGAATGTCGAATTGAACGGCGAGCACGTCCGGATGGGACTGGAATTGCGGCGCGATTTTTTCCAGCTCCGCGCCGGCCTCCGCGATGTTGCCCAATCCCAGCCAGCCGATGGCGGCTGACAGATGATGGCTGTCCGGTGGTTCCAGCGGTTTCATACGTGGGGAAGAATACAGAATTCAGGAGCCAGAATCCATGATTCAGGAAATGAGGAAGCCAGGAATCGAGGAAAAATTATCTCCGGTATTCTAAGTTTCCTTGTTTGTCTGTGTATCCTGTCGTTTTTCGCGATACCCGAACTATGGGGAGCCTTTCCTGTCCTCCATAAATTTTTTGATCTCGGCGATTTTCGGCCTAAAAGTTTGTTCCCGGATCACGCCGTTGGAATGCTCTCCGCCGAGCGGAATTTCACAAATGAACTGCGAACAGTCTTCGGTCACCACGGCCATGTTTGGCGCCCAGCCGCCTTCGTCCGGTCCGAAGAATCCCTTTTTCACGGCGTCAGGGACCTTGTCCAGTTCGCTCTTATGCCGCACAAAGACCAGGACCAGGGCTTTGTTGAACACCGTGTAGAAGCCGGCCAAATCGTTGCCGCCACCCTGGGCCATCGGCTCGAACTGCCCAAAAAATGAATCCCAGACCATGATGAAGCCGATCGGTTTCTTTTCTGCCTTCGCCTTTTTCTTGGCCGCTTCCAAATCTGCCAGCCGGAAGGCCCGGTTCAGTCCCATGATTATGGGGCGGTTCTGCCGGGCGATGTAAAATCCCTCTTCATAAGGGTCGTAATTGTATTTCTGCGCGAGGTCGTCGGGCAGGTTGCTGAAAAAAACTTTTGCCCGGCTGACACCGTTCGTCGTGGTATGGGAAAAAAGAATGGAATCCGGCAGCTTCTTCACGTCGGTAACATTCTCATATTTCTTTCCGTCCCGGGTTGTTATGTCATCGGCGTGGCAGGTCATCAAAACCAGACCGGCCACGATGAAGAGTCCCCGGCCGAACAGACATTTCATGGGTGACACGCCGCGAATCAAGAAGAATGGGTTCATAATGCCGACTTTGCCGCGTTGGGTATGGGCGTCAAGCGTAAAACGGGAAAAGGGAGAACATTTCATCGTCGCAATTTTGCCATGGAGAACAGGTGTGAGATGGAAAACGGCAGCATCGAATCCCGAGCAACACGGGACGGCTTCGGAAAGTCGCATTCAACGCTCAACTTTGGACCCAGATTCCAGACCCAAACTTGCTATTCCGTCAGCATTTTTGATTAATCGCCACTCACATGGGCCTATGGCGCGATAGGCGCGCTGTACAATGGCACGGTGGCGCGCAGGCTCAACAAATACGCCGCGAGTTCCACGGCTTCCGGCTTGGGCACGACTTCATAACCGGCGGGTGACGCGAATTCCTTTGGAAATTGGAGCGCGTCCGGCGAAGGCATCGCGCCAGCCTTGCGGACTTCAAACAGGTAACGGAACGGCGGCATGGTCGAACCTTTCACCACGCTCGACGGTGCGTAAAGATGGACCAACTGCCAGTTTGCATCCGGCGCACGCACGCCGATGTTCGCCAGATCCGGCCCGGCGCGAAGGCTGCCCAACTGCACCGGCTGGCCGTAAAGATAATCCTCGGCCACGCTTTGGCGCATTCCCCACCCGCGCGCAATGTCCGGCCCGGTGGCCACGATGTGAATTTCAGCTTTTGCTCCAGCGGCGGTGATTTTGTCCACGGCTTTGTCGGCGTCTTCCTTGGTTAGATTGGTCAATGCCAGGGATGAAATCAGATTCGTCACTGCTTCCGGATTTTTCCCGGCATCAGTCAGCGTCACGTCACACGCGATGCCGGTCTGCCGGACCTGTTCGGTGTGGCAGGCGGCGCAGCCGTTGGCACGATAAACCGACAAACCCTGGTTCGCCTCGCCGGGGCGCCCAACCGGATAAACATCGGATGAATTGAGAATGATCGTCTGTTTTGCGCCACCCAACTGCAATTCCGGCGCGAGCACGAAGCCGCACCAGGAACCGCCCAGGGCGACGAACACCGCGAGAAAAATCCAAAAGCCGTTTTTCACACCTTCACCTCCCCGCCTTCGCCTCCGGCTTCGGCGCGGTCGCGCCGTAGCGAAGCGGAGGCGGACGGCTTCTCCAGCGGCGCGGTCACGACGGCAAACGCCTTTTTAACCAGCGACTTTTCCCAAACGAACGTCATCGCAAAAAGGTTCAGGGCGAACAGCGAATTGCCCAACAGAATCAACAGCAGGCCGATGGTGCTGGTGCGCAGGAATGGCAACATCGCCTTCGTCGCATCCATGAAGGCGATGTTGAAATTGTCCAGTTTCATCCCCTGCTCCACCCCGCCGATGGCCAGTGGCAGGACCAGCAGCACGACCCCGGCCGTCGAAATCCAGAATTGGGCGCGCGCAAGTTTCGGGAACGGGAGTTCAAACCCGACGGCGCGTGGCAACAAATAATAAATCGCACCGAACATCGTCATGGCGAAGAAGCCGTAGAGTTGCAGTTGGGTCTGCGCCGGGCCGAACCAGGTGAATTCCGTCACCCGGCTGATTCGCGGGCACGCCATCGCGATGAGCATCAGCGACGAGAGACCGAAGGACATGAGACCGAACCGGATGAAACAAAACGGCCCGCCCCTCGGTTCGCAGTTGATCGAGCCACAAAGGGTTTGCCACGCGATGGTGGCAACGGCGAGCACGGGCACAACAGTCAGCACGGCGGCGAAGGAACTGAGCACCGGCATCCAGGCCGGCACCGGCGCGCCCGGCGGAATGCCGCACCAGGTCCCGAAAAGAATCAGCGTCCAAAACGCGAACAGGGCGAGGTAATAACTTTGCAGCGGGCATCCGCTGAATTTCGGCAGGAAATAAAACGCCGTGCCGATGCCGGCCAGCGCGAGCCAGACGAACAACAGATTGCCGGCGAACCACCAGCCGATGATGGCCTGCACCACGCCGCGCACCGGCCAAGCGACCAGGAACAAATTGGCTGTCGAGTAAATCCACGGAAACCAGAACAGCGCGGCGACCAAAAACCAGTGCGACGGATACAACGCGCGTTCGCGGCGGGCGGCAAAATTCATCATCGCCCACAACGCCAGCAGCAAATAAGCGAAGAACAAAATGACCGAACCGGCGCGCGGAAATTCAAGCCACGCAAAGCCGGTGCTGTTGCCGGACAAAATGCCAGCCAGACCGACGAGCACGCCCAGATGCCAGAGTTTTGCCGCGACAACCGGCACCATGGCGCCCCGCAACGGCGCCTGGCCGAGTTGTGCGAACAGCCACAGCGCAACACCCAGTCCGGCGGGAATGCAGAAGCCGTAAAGCAGCGCGTCGTCGGCCGCCGCTTGAACCCGGCCATAAGTCAGCCACGGGCAATGGGCGGGAAAATCGGGCGCATGAAATTTAATCGAGGCCATCAAACCCAGCACGGAACCCAGGACGAGCCACAGCGCCGCGCCGCCAAACAACGCGAGCAACGGCACGCGCAGGGAAGCGTCAATCGGTGGGGCGAGGCCACTGATCCCGCAATGCGGGACGGGGACGCTCGCCCCACCAATATTGTTATCAGATTTTTCGTTCACGATCATTCAAAGGCGCTGGGTTTCTCCGGGGCTTGAGGTGCCGGGGCGGTCGCCTTTTCAACGCGCGCCGTCAGGTTCGATCGCGCGGCGGCGGGATCCTGCCCTTCGCATTCGGTGATTTGCATCGCCACCTCAATCGGCAGGCGCACGAGGCCGCGATCCTGGTTAATCCAGCCGGGATGGTTCAGCGCCTGGTTTTCGGCGGCGCGAATTTCGGCCAGGGCCTTGGCGCGCACGGCGGCGCGGTCGGCGTCAATGGCCGGGACCGACATGGACCATTTCACCTTCACCACGATCGCAGCAAACAAAAAGCACGCGATGAGGAAGCCGACGCCGGCGGGCCAGACGATGCGTTCGTTGTTCATTGGCGACCTCCGGTGGTTGATGTCACGCCGGAAATCTCTTCACGCGCGACGTAACGGATTCCCATGGCTTCGAGCAGGCGCGGGTCCTTTTGCGGGAACGGTGCGTGGCGGTTAAAATTTTTCAGGAAAGCCCAACTGAGAAATCCCCCCATGAACGCGAGACAACCGAGTTGCAGCCATATCCATTTGAACGGATAGCCGTTCGGATGTTGCGCCGGCAGGATGTTGAAGGACAAGTCCACAAAGTTCATCGCCAGTGCCCACAGACAGACCGGCAGCATGATTTTGAAATCAGTTTTCGCCTTCACGGGCAGCAGCACGAAGAACGGCAGCAGGAAATGGCCGAAGATGAGGAGCAGGCCCATCCACCACCACGAGCCATGTTCGCGGATGAGATACCAGAAGGTTTCGCCGGGTGTGTTCGCATTCCAGATGACGAAGTATTGCGCGAACTCGAGGTAAGCCTGGAAGATGGTGAACGCAAAGAACAGCAGGCCCAGGAAATAAAACTGGTTGTCGTGCAGCACGCGGTCGAGGATGCGCTGGCGTTGCAGGAGCACGGTGATGACATAGACCGCCGCCAGCGCCGCCCAGGCGCAACTGGCGAAAAAGTACACGCCGTAAATCGCCGAGAACCATTGGTATTGCACGGCCTGCATCCAGAGCACGCCGGAGAAGGTCAGTGTCAGCGCAAAGGCCACCATCCCCCACCCCGAATGGAAACGCATCCGCTGCGTACCAAGTGCACCGCTGGTTTCGTCCTGCTTGAGCGACCAGTAACGCAGCCGCGACGACAGCAGCCACCAGAGGCCGAAGAAAATCGCCGACGTGATGTAAAATCCGGGCATCGTGAACACCGGCCATTTCGCGCTCAACGAGCTGTTGGCATGCGGGTCGGCCATCGTCATCCACGAATAAATGTGTTTCGCGAAAAACGCGACTGGCAGAAACAGAATCGCCAGCCAGGGAAACAACAGCGACGCGATATGCTCGCAAACGCGGCGTATGGCCACCGACCAGCCGGCGTCGCTCAAATGATGGACCATCACCAGGAACAGCGCCCCGAGGGCGAGGCTAAGGAAAAACATGAACGCCAGCAGCCACGAATAACCGAACTCCGCCGGATCTTTTACGGCGCCAATCGCCGACAACACCGCGCCGACGACCATCAAGACGGCGGGCGCCTTCCGCCATCCGGACAAGTCCAGCGGCGGCGGCAAAGGTGTTATGTTGTTGGGCAAACTCATGTTTTTAAAGTAGGACAGGCGTCTCGCCTGTCTGCGAAGCGCACAAGCGCAAGCATTTATTCCTCGCTTCGCGAGGCTTGGGCAGGCGGGACGCTTGCCCTACTTTATGGCAAATTCTGTTCTTCATTTTTTCAAGGCGGCCTGCTGGTCTGGCGGCAAGTCGTCCACCGAACCCAATTGGCTCAATTGCAACGCGCGCAGATAAGCGATGACCGCCCAGCGGTCGGCCACCGGCACCATCGGCCCATGCGCGCCCATCAAACCCTTGCCGAAAGTAATCGTGTTGAATATTTCGCCGTCGGCCATTTCCACGATGCGCTTGTCCTGCAAATTGGCCACCGCCGGCATCACGCCAAGTTTTTTGCTGATGCCGTTGCCGTCGCCGAGCGCGCCATGACAGGGCGTGCAGTAAATATTGAAGCGCTCGCGTCCATGCTGGAGCAACGGACCGGTGACGGACAGCGGATTGGTCTCCACAAAATTTGTCGTGCCGGTGACGCGACCGGTGTTGACCGGCGCATCTTCAAAGGGCCAGACCTCGCCGCTGACGGTTTGCAGCAGCTGGCCGCGCGCAATCGTGCCGGGCGGCGGCAATTGCGAACTGAGTCCATTCGGGAAAAAGTCGTTGGGCTGTTGCGGGCGCAGTTTCAACTGCCGGTCCATGTCCGGGAAAACCTCGATGGGCGGCTGGCGCGACAACCGTCCCTGCCGCCCGGCGATGCCAACGCCCACGGCCACGCCCGTCAGCAAAATCAAAATGATGTATAAAAGTTGGCGCATCAGGCTTTCACCAGTTCGATGTGCGTGCCGCCGAGGGACTCCAGCAGCCTGCGGGTTTCGGTTTCGGAAAATTTCAGATCGTTCGCGCCAATCACGAGGAAAAACTTGTCGCGCGACGCCAGCGCGAAGCGTGCCTTCTGCAAAAGCGGATGATGCAAACGCGGGAGTCCGTTCAGGGCCAGCATCCCGACGAACGCGCCGACGGCGGCGCCCAGCACCATCATGATGTAGGACGGCACGAAGGACATCGGCGGGCTGAACATCGGTTTGCCGCCGACGATCAGCGGATAATCGAACGCGTTGCTGAACCAGATCAAACCCATGGTCGCCACAAATGCGCCGCCGCCAAACAGGAACGCGAACCAGCCGACGAGCGAATTTTTGAAGCCGGCCACCTTGTCGAGGCCATGAATCGGAAACGGCGTGAACACCTCCCAGCGGCGATAACCCGCCGCGCGGATTTTTTCCGCCGCGTGCAGAATGGCCGCGGGTGAATCGAATTCCGCCATGAGGCCGTAATCTTTGTCGTTCATGAACGGCCTCCTTTCGCGATGGCGTAATCCGACATGGTTTTTGTTTGGTGTGCCGCCTTTAGGCGGTCCGGATGAAACACGACGAATTGCCGCCTAAAGGCGGGACACCGAACGCGACTGGCCGGTTTTGACAAGAACAGTGTCAAGCTAGACCTCCTTTCGCGCCGCCCAAGGGATGGTGCGGGTCGGCCTGCGGCAGGGCGCCCTTGACCTCGGCGATGGCGACCAGCGACAGGAATTTTATGAACAGCAGATACATCGTGAAAAAGGCGCCGAGTGTGCCGAGATAGGTGCCGATGTCCACCCACGTCGGGAAATACACGCCCCAGTTCGCGGGCAGGAAATCCTGGTAGAGCGAACCGACGATGATGACGAAGCGTTCGAACCACATCCCGATGTTGATGAGCACACCGAGGACGAAGACGAGTTTCAGGTTATGCCGGACGGTTTTGAACCAGAGCAACTGGGCGAGGCCCACATTGACCACGAGCATGATCCAGCCGCCATACCAGTAGGTGTGACCGAACAACCGGTGGCCGAAAACCCAGCGTTCGTACGGATCGCCGCTGTACCAGGCGATGAAATATTCCATCAGGTAAATATAGGCAATGACCAGGCTGCTGAGCAAAGTCAGCTTGCAGATGCGGTCCATGTGCCGGGGCGTGATAATTTCCTCGAGCTGGCACCACTTGCGCAGCGGGATGAGCAGCACCAGCACCATGCCGAAGCCGCAGTACACGGCGCCCACGACGAAATACAGCGGGAAAATCGTCGCATGCCAGCCCGCCAGTTGCGACGTGCAGAAATCCATACCGACGATGGAACTCACCGTGAACACCAGCAACGTGCACAAGCCGGACAAAACGACGTAGGCCTTTTCGTAATGGTGCCAGTGCCGTGCCGAGCCGACCCAGCCCATCGCCAGAAAACCGTAAATAAATTTCCGCACCCGCGTGGTCGCGCGGTCGCGCAGCACGGCGAGGTCGGGAATCAATCCCAGGTACCAGAAGAGTATGGAAACCACCAGGTAGGTGTTGACGGCGAACACGTCCCACATCAACGGTGAACGAAACTGCGGCCAGAGGCCGTTCGAGTTTGGGATCGGGAACATGAACCAGGCAAACCACACGCGCCCGACGTGGATGGCCGGATACAGCCCCGCCATCATGACCGAGAACACCGTCATCGCTTCCGTTGCGCGGCCGATGGTGGTGCGCCAATGCTGCCGCGTCAGGAACAGCATCGCCGAAATCAACGTGCCGGCGTGCGCGACGCCGACCCACCACACGAAATTGATGATGTCCCAGCCCCAGGCCACCGGTTGATTGTTGCCCCAGACGCCGACACCGGTGGAAACCTGGTAAATCAACATGACGGGTAATAATACCGTCGCTCCCAACACCGCCGGGCCGAACAGAACCCACCACCAAAGCGGTGTTTTCCCTTCGGCGAAGGCCGAGAGCTTGTCGGTCAGCCAGCCGGGGCCGCGGTTGTTCTCCACGACCGGCGCGCGCTGCAATTCCGCCGGCGGCGTGAAGGTTTTCAAGTTGGTCGCGGATTCAGCCATTTGTTATTTCATTTTTAACGCAAAGGCGCAAAGGCCCGAAGATGCATGAACCTCAGAGTAGGGCAGGCGTCTCGCCTGCCTAACGAGCGCGTAAGCGCGAACAATGTGTCGGCTTCGCCGCCGCGGGCAGGCGAGACGCCTGCCCTACTTTGAATCGTAAAGCTAGCCATCAGCCCGCTCCTTTCTTTTCGGCCTGGAGTTCGCCGCCGCGGTTTTTGTATTCCTCAAAGCTGTAAGGCCATTTGCGGTAATCAGGCATGTTTGGGTTTTGATTGCGGATGCGCGCCAGATATGTCGTGCGCGGTTTCGTCAGCAAATCACCGAGCACCGAATAATTCCGTGTCTGTGCCTTGAGCCGCGAAACGTGGCTTTTCGGATCGCTGATGTCACCGAACGTAATCGCCTGTGCCGGGCACGCCTGCTGGCACGCCGTCTTTGGAATCGTGCCGGCGGCTTCCGTGAGCCGCACGTTGTCCGACGCGCCGGCCTTGACCTTCTGTGCAATCTTCGCCTGCTCGATGCGTTGCGTGCAGTAGGTGCATTTTTCCATCACGCCGCGCATGCGCACCGTCACGTCGGGATTCTTGACCATTTTGATCAAGTCCCATTCGTCCTCCTCGCGCATGCCGCTGTCCGGATTTTTCCACCAGCTCAACAAATCCCATTTGCTGTCCGTCTTGTGCGTGAGTGGCGTGGGATAAAACGGTCCCTTGAGATCGGCCAGCGGACGTTTGTTGTAATCAAGATAATTGAACCGGCGGACCTTGTACGGACAGTTGTTCGAGCAATACCGCGTGCCGATGCAGCGGTTGTAAGCCATCACATTCAAACCTTCCTGGTCGTGGACGGTGGCGTTGACCGGGCAGACGTTTTCGCACGGGGCGGCCTCGCACTGCTGGCAAAGCATCGGCTGGTTCACCGCCTGCACGTCGTCAATCCATTCGGCAAATTGCTGCTCGTCATCCTTCTGGAAGGCGTCCGACGGTTTTTTGAATATCGGATTGGCGGTGTAGTAGCGGTCAATCCGCAGCCAGTGCATTTCTCGGCCGCGCAGCACCTGGTCCTTGCCAACGATGGGAATGTTGTTTTCGCTCTGGCAGGCAATCACGCACGTGCCGCAGCCGACGCACGCGCTCAAATCCACCGTCATGCCCCACTGATGCAATGCGGTCTTCTTCGCCTCGTCCAGCGGGTTGGGATACAACGGCGCCACCACCGGTGGCTCGGTGCCGCGCATCTCAGTCGCAAAATCCGGGTCCTTGAAGAATTCCAGAAGGTTTGCCTCGCGCACCGCCGGCCGGCCTTCCATGGACCAGTGATTTTGTGTCGTGGCCAGCGGATATGTTTCACCGGTCTTGCGCACCGTCGCGCCGGTCTCGATGTATTGGCCGGTGAAAATCTTGCAGGCGTTGAAACCGACGCCGGTGCCGACGCGCCCTGCCCTTTCGCGTCCGTAACCGAGCGCAAGCCCGAGCGAATAATCCGCCATGCCCGGCTGCGTCCAGATGGGGCCCTTGACGCTGCGGCCGTTCAGAGTGATTTCGATGACGTCGCCGTTCTGCACACCAAGTTCGCTCGCCGTCTTGCGGCTGACAAGCACCGCGTTGTCCCAGGTCAGCTTGGTGACGGGGTCGGGCAGCTCCTGCAACCAGCCGTTGTTGGCATAACGTCCGTCGTCCATTTTCGCGTCGCGATGGAAAACGACTTCGAGGTTGTTCGCGGAAGGCGTGGGAACATTTTTAATGGAAGGCAAAGCTACGGCTCGGCTGTCTTCAAGGATCGGATTAAAAGTTTTGTTGGAACCTTCAAGATAACCGTCGAACAAAAACTTTTTCCATGCTGCTTCCGGGTTAATTTCATCCCAGACTCCAATAATTGTCTGACGAACAATTTCGTAAGGACTGGTCTGCGATTCACCCGCAATGCGCGCAAGGAATTCCAGTTCCGTCAAGCCGCCGAACAGGGGTTGAATGAGCGGCTGGATCGGCACGAGCGTGCCGTCGCTGGTCGTGGCATCACCCCACGATTCGAGATAATGCGCCAGTGGGAAATTCCAGTCTGATTTTTCTGCTGTTTCGTCTTCGTAATGGCCAAGCCGAACGACGGTTTCCGGTTTCTGCTTCGGCGACCAGTTCAAATTGTAAACCGGATTGCCGCCAAGAATGACCAGTGTGTCGGTTGCGCTTCTGTCGAAATTCTTCAAATCTGCGCCGGCAGTTTCCATTGTCGGAAGCAAAGTGACTGTGTTGCCAATCGCACCGAGCGCCGAATTGAAGGCCCAAGCGAGCAAATGAACTTCCAACGGCTGGCGCTGACCAGCAACGACCAAAACCTCGCCACGATGGGCAAGCAAGTCTTTCGCGCATCTCGCAATCCATCTCGCGAGCAAGGGCACCGGCTCCGAGAGTTGAGCGAAAATTTCATCCGCAACTTTCGAAACCATGCTTCCCGGCACGCGCAAACGGTGGTCCGCATTTGCACCGGTAAGCGTGAACAGCGACTCCACGGCATAAAGCCGGCTCATCCCCTCGCCCGGCCTCCGGCCCTCGGCAAATTGACGGATGTAATTATGCGGGTCCTCCTCGCCGCCGAGAAAATCGCAATCCAGCGACAGGATGACCTTCGCCTTGTCGAAATGGTAAACCGGACGCACCGGCTGGCCGAACGCCTGCGTTGCCGCGCGTTGATGGATGCCTGAATCAATCGCGTCGTAGGTGAACCACTGCGACTTCGGGAATTTGTCGGCGATGATTTTTTGCAGACGCGCACGCGATGGCGACGTGCTGCTTTCGGCGAGGAAGGCCAGGCCTTCGCCCTGGTTCGCCGCAAATTTCTTCGACAGCTCGTCAAGGAAACCCAGCGCTTCGTCGCGTGAAACCGTTTTGCCTTCCTTCGTGAACCGTTTGGCGCGGTCGGGATCGTAAAGATCCAGGATGGAAGCCTGCGCGTAGCGGTCGGTGCCGCCGTTGCTGCCGGGGAATCTGGCATTGCCCTCCAGTTTGATGGGCCGGCCTTCACAGGACTTGGCGACGAGCGGGACCGCACCGGTGCGCGTCGGCATGGCCGTCGCATAATATTCCGGTTCGCCGTAAACGTAATTTTCCGGCTGCTGGCCGAACGGCTCCAGTTTTTCCACCGGCCGGCGGCAGCCCGCGCCCATCACACCCAGGCCCGCGAGCGCGAACGACGCAGACATGATTTTGACGAAATGCCGGCGGGAAACGCCGTCCTCGAATTCGCTCGCACCCTGCGGAAACTCGCGATGCAGCCAGTCCTTGAACTCCGGCGTGTCGGCCAGTTCATCCAGGCTGCGCCAGTAACGGCGGCCAGTCAGGGCAGGCTGGGCGGGAGTTGGAGGATTTGGTTTCATTCAGTTAAACCACGAAATACACGAAATACACGAAAAGAAATAAAAACGGGAACAACGGCGTATTCGCTATTGCCGCCGGAGCGCGGCTGTATGCGAAGCATCAGCCGCAGCACGTCTGGCAATTTCAACCTGCTGCGGCTGGGTCTGCGACCACAGCCGCGCTCCGAATTCGTGTCTTTTGTGTATTTCGTGGTTTTCATCTTCATCGGTGGCAGGCCGAGCAGCTTTGCAGCGATTCGATTTTCCAGTCGTGGACGAAGGTGGTACCGTTGGTCCTCTGCATCCGCGCCGCCACGTCCGCATTCGTGCTCCATTGCCAGCCCAAATCCGTGACCTTGTCCACCGGCCGGACAAATGCCGCTGGCTGGCGATGGCAATCGAGGCAAAAACTCATGCTGAACGATTTGGCATGACGGACCTCGTCCATTTGATCAACGCGTCCGTGGCACTCGACACAACTGATGCCGCGCGCGACGTGAACCGAGTGGTTGAAATAAACATAATCGGGTACGATGTGGATTTGCACCCACGGGATGGGGACATTGTTGGTGACGCTGGCGCGCACGAGGGCGAGGCGCGGGTCGTCCTTGAGCACTTGATTGTGGCAATTCATGCACGTGGACGCGGACGGGATGCTGGAGAACCACGATTTGTCCACCGTGTTGTGGCAGTAGCGGCAATCAACGCCCAGTTGCCCCGTGTGGATCGCGTGCGAAAATGGCACCGGCTGGACCGGCTGGTAACCGGCCCGCGTGTATTTGGGCGTGCAATAATAAGTGACACCCGCTGTCACCACACCGCCGACCAGCGCCAGCACGACGCCAATCTGCAGCGGCAACCAGTTTGTCCACCTCGGAAAAATCGCTG
>Ga0187868_1001765_pt1 | contig 14846 bp, 12 predicted proteins | sample June2016WEW_13_4_FD_133014 | JGI IMG/M metagenome (GOLD analysis project Ga0187868, IMG submission 133014) | Peatland microbial communities from SPRUCE experiment site at the Marcell Experimental Forest, Minnesota, USA - June2016WEW_13_40 | ecosystem: Environmental > Terrestrial > Soil >... | reverse complement strand
GCTGTTGCCGCCGCCCGAAGAGCGGCTCTTTGAAGTGGAGCCGGGCGCGCAAGTGCTTTGCCACTGCCATTGGCAGAGCGAGCGTCAAAAGCGGTTCACCATTCTGCTGGTACACGGGCTGGAAGGCTCCAGCCAATCGCACTACGTGATCGGCACCGGCTATAAGGCGTGGCAGCGGGGCTGGAACGTGGTGCGGATGAACGTGCGCAACTGCGGAGGCACGGAGAAGCTCTGCCCCACGCTCTACAACTCGGGACTGTCAGGCGACGTGCGAAGGGTTGCCACGGCGTTGATCGAGCAGGATGGGCTGGAGGCGATCGGGCTCGCCGGATTCTCCATGGGCGGCAACCAGGTGCTGAAGTGCGCGGGCGAGTGGGGCGCGGGCGCTCCGCGCGAGGTGCGCGCGATAGCGGCCGTCTCGCCGGCATGCGATCTCGCCAGCTCCGCCGATCGATTGCACCAGCCGCAGAATCGCATGTACGAGATGTGGTTCCTGCACGGCCTGTTTCAGCGCTTCCGGCGCAAGGCGCGGCTGTTTCCCGGCCAGTACGACGTCGAACTGCTGCGCAAGGTGCATAGCATACGGCAGTTCGATGACTTGATTACGGCGCGATACATGGGCTTTCAAAGCGCCGACGATTACTACGCGCAGGCAAGCGCCGCGCGCTTTCTCGATCGAATTGCGATTCCCGCGCTGGTTATTCATTCCAGCGATGACCCGTTCGTTGTGCTGAGGCCGGAGACGGAAGCGAAGCTGGCGGCCAATCCGAATATCACCTACCTGCGCAGCGAGCACGGCGGACATTGCGCTTTTCTGGCCGCGCCGGATGGCTACGACGGCCGCTGGGCGGAACAGCAGGTCATCGAGTTTCTGGCTGGCGATATTGAAGGAACTTCGGAAAAGGCAACTACCCCACCTTGGCGTCGAACAGCCAAGTGAGCCGTTTGCTACAACCGCACGGCTTGACCCAGCCGAGCGGCGTGTCTCAAAGGAGTGCTCGGCGACGCGGAAGGTGGGGCACCCGCAGCGCTTCTTATTCTCTCTCAACACTTCTTATTCTCCATTCCGGCCACCCGCGTGGCATCCCCACATTTGCCAACGGAGGGCAAATATGGGCCACCGTCAGCGTGATGTTGAGGAAAATCAACTACCCCACCTTAAGTATGGGCCACCGTCAGCGTTTATTCCCCATCGCCGTGACGCCCGACCGTCTTTCCAAATCCCCTGAGCCCCATTTCACGCGTTTATAGGGCTTGTAAGCGGGCTGCCACATGGTGGAGTGAACAGCCCCGGCGATCTGCCGGTCATCATCATGATCATGGCGCGGCTCGGCAACGCCGTCGAGCTGCGCCTGTTTGGCCACCGCGTTGCCGACGACCTCGGCGACTTCGCGCAAGCGGCTGACCGCGGGCAGCAGCGTGTTCTCGGGATCGCGCGCGGCGGGAGACGTTTCGGCCAGCGCCTTGGCGGCGGCCATGAACATGGCCTCGGTCACCCGGCGCGCATTCATGGCGAGCACACCCAAGCCGACTCCGGGAAAGATATAGGCATTGTTCGTCTGGTCGACGGCCAGCGGTTTTCCGTGGCGCATGACCGGCGGAAACGGACTGCCCGTGCCGATGACGGCGCGCTCCCCGGTCCAGGCCATGAGGTCCTGCGGCGTGGCTTCACTGCGCGAAGTGGGATTGGAGAGAGGAAAGATGACGGGGCGCGCCACATTTGCGGCCATGGCGCGCACAATCTCCTCGGTAAAGGTTCCGGGCTGCCCGGAGACGCCGATCAGTGTGGTCGGACGAGCGTTGGCGACGACATCGAGCAGGCCGATGCGGTCCGGCTGGCGAAGCTTCCAGCCGGCAACCGCGGCGCGTGGCTGCACGAAAGGAAGCTGGAAACTTTGAATGTCGGGCATGCCTTCCACCAGCAGTCCGTCACGATCCACCGCGTAGAACTGGCGGCGCGCTTCGGCTTCCGGCACTCCGGCGTCGATGACGGCCTTCAGCAACAAAGAGGCGATGCCGCAGCCGGCGGTCCCGGCCCCGAGGATGACGATTCGCTGCCGCGCCAGGGAAACTCCTGTCACCTTGATGGCGGCCAGCAGGGTGCCGGTGGCGACCGCGGCGGTGCCCTGAATGTCGTCGTTAAAGGTGCAGAGGCGGTCGCGATAGCGGTCGAGCAGACGGCCGGCGTTACCGCGAGCGAAGTCCTCCCACTGCAACAGCACGTGCGGCCAGCGCTGGTTTACGGCGTCGACGAACATCTCGATGAAGTCGTCATAGGCGGCGCCGCGTACGCGTTCATGTCTCCAGCCGAGGTAGATGGGATCGGCGAGGCGCTCCTGGTTGTCGGTGCCGAGGTCGAGGAAGAGGGGAAGCGTATTGAGCGGATGGATTCCGGCACAGGCAGTGTAGAGAGCGAGCTTGCCGATGGGGATTCCCATGCCGCCCGCGCCCTGGTCGCCGAGTCCCAGAATGCGTTCGCCGTCGCTGACGACGATGACGCGAACATCGTCATGGCGGTGATGGCCGAGGATCTCGCGGATGCGGTGCCGGTTCGGGTAGCTCAAGAACAGACCGCGAGGCTTGCGCCAGATGGTGCTGAAGCGCTGGCAGCCCTCGCCCACCGTAGGGGTGTAGACGAGCGGCAACATCTCTTCAATATTGCGCACCAGCAAGGCGTAGAAGAGCGTCTCGTTTGTATCCTGCAAGTCGCGCAGAAAAGCGTACTGCTGGAAGGGTGTGGGAAATCCTCGCAGGGCATCGAGCCGGCGCGCAATCTGCTCATCGAGGGAACCCACATGAGGCGGCAACATGCCGTGCAGGCCGAACTCGTCGCGTTCGGCCTCGGTGAAAGCAGTGCCTTTATTGAGCAAAGGATAGTTGATGAGATCATAGCCCGAGACATCGACCGCAAGCACGCCGTCGAGTTCGGCTGTCACCCCAGCGAGCGATGCTCGCCGGGGACCCCGAGCATGTTTGGTTGCGTTCACAGGCCACCCCCTGAGAAGAGCAATGCTAACACCGTGCGGCGGTTCAGGCCGAACACGGATCGTAATCGAAGTCAACCTTGCCGTTGAGCATTTCGCTGTCCAGGTGCGGCGGTTCAGGCCGAACACGGATCGTAACCGAAGTCAACCTTGCCGTTGAGCATTTCGCTGTCCAGGTGCGGCGGTTCAGGCCGAACCAGGAACTCCGTCGAATTTGAATCACCCCAGCGGGGGCTCGCCGGGGTCCCCGTGCCCGGCCATGGCCCGCAGAGACCGTCCATGTCCCTTTCGTAATGCGGTCGGCACACTGGTGAGCTTTCCGCATTACCTCCACTATATAGTGTGGCCCGTGGTCTTTGTCATGCAACATTTAGTACGTGACTGCGGTACATGCTCCAAAAAACACCCTCGAAAGGCCTAAAGAACCGGAAGAAAACGGAAGTAATCTGTTGACAGCCAGAGTTCCTGCGCTAACCTGCTGAGCAGCAGTACACCCAAGCAAGGCGAAGCATTTCGTCCTTGAACGTGCGCCGGGACGGAAGAACTTGTCCGTCGCCGGCGGCTAAATTCTGTGGAAAGGTCAGCAGCAATGGCCGATTCGCCTGAAGTGATGAACATCAGACAGGCCTCGCAATACCTGGGCGTGAGTCCGGACACTTTATATAAGTACGTGTCGGAAGAAAAGATTCCCGCCTTCAAGCTGGGCAACCGATGGAAGTTCAAGAAAACGATTCTCGACGCCTGGATGGAAAAGAAAAGCGCACTCGGCGAAGAGCGTGGCAAACCGCCTCAACAGGCGCAAAAGGCGCGCCTGGCGGATACGCCGGCGAAGCGAGCGCGGATGAGCGGCGCCGGGCGTTAAGGGCATAAACATGTTCGGACTGGGCAGTGCAAAACCAATGGTCGGACTCGACATTGGCTCGAGCAGCATAAAAGCGATTGAGCTTCGCCGAACCCGTGGCGAGATCCAGGTGGTGAACCTCGGCGTGGAACCGCTTGCTTCCGACATCGTAGTCGACTCCATGATCGTCGACAGCGGCAGCGTAGCCAGCTCGATTACGAAGCTCTTTGCGGATCACGGAATCAAGTCGAAGCAGGTGGCAACCTCGGTGAGCGGCCACTCCGTGATCGTCAAGAAGATCTCGATGGCGACCATGCCTGAAGAGGAAGTGGAAGCCGCCGTACACAACGAGGCCCAGCAACACATTCCGTTCGAGATGAGCGACGTGAACCTGGATTACCAGGTGCTTTCGGCGGACCGGAGCGGGCCGCAGATGGATGTGCTGCTGGTGGCCGTGAAGAAGGACAAGATTCTCAACTACACCAATGCGCTTCAGCTTGCGGGGCGACAGCCGATGATCGTCGACATCGACGCATTCGCGCTGCTGAATTGCTACGAGTTCAACTACGTGCCGCCGGCCAGCTCAACGGTGGCGCTGCTGAACCTGGGCGCCAGCGTCATGAACATCAACATCGTGAAGGGGACGACGCCGCTGTTCACGCGCGATGTGAGCGTGGGAGGCAACCAGTACACGGATGCGCTGCAAAAGGAACTCGATCTCAGCTTCGATGACGCCGAGTCATTGAAGCTGGGCCACAAGGTGGGCACGGTCAGCGAGGATGCGAAGACGCCGATCCTGCAGCAAGTGACGGAATTGATCGTTCTCGAGATCCAGAAGACATTCGATTTCTTCCGCGCGACGGCGAGCGGCGATCACATCGAGCGGATTTACATGGCCGGCGGTTCTTCGCAGGTTCCCGGACTGATGGAGGCGTTGCGCCACGAGTTTTCATTGCCGGTGGAGAATCTGAATCCTTTTTTGAGGATCGAACCCCCGGTAAAAACGAGCGCTGAAATGCTGGAACAGTACGCGCCACAGCTTTCGGTGGCGGTCGGTCTGGCCTTGAGAAGCTTCGAGGACAAGTTATGATCCGGATCAATCTTCTGGGCACGCCCAAAGCGAAGGCTCGCCACCTGCCCAAGATCACCATGTCGGCGCCGTCGTTGCGGATGTTGTCGATTTTGTTGATCGCAATTGCATTCGGCGGGGTTTACTTCCTGTACTGGCGCGCGCAGAAACAACACGAGAAAATCCAGGTCGAGCTTAGCGATGCCGACAAGCAATTGAGGGCGCTGGCCGGGGTCAAGGCGGCGTTCACGCAGAAACAAAAGGAGGTCGATGCGCTTAAGCAGAAGTTCACCATCATCGACCAACTCCGCGCCAACCAGAGCGGTCCCGTGCAGTTGCTGAACGCGATCACGCAGACGGTGAATTCGACCGACGCCGTATGGCTGATCAAAATGAGCGACGACGGCAAATCGGTTTCCGTGGATGGAACGGCGCTGAGCACGACGGCCGTGGCCAACCTTATCAGCAATCTTAAGAAGGCAGGCTATTTCAAGAACATCGAACTGAAGGAGACGTTTCAGGACGATACGGTGAAAGAGTACCAGGCGTTCACCTTCACGCTGGTGTGTGAAAAGCAGCCGTCCTAACGGGGAATTATGGCTAGCTGGAACGATATAGAGCCAAAGTACAAATTCGGAATCCTCAGTCTGGCCTGTGTGCTCATTGCGGCCGGGGTTTGGTATGCGGTGGTTCGGCCCATGGAGCAGGTAAACCAGGACGACATTGCGGCGCTGAAGGGCAAGAAGGCCGAGATCACGCAGTTGATGCCGTTCCAGGCACGCATCACCCAACTGAACAAGGAAATAGAAAACTATCGGCAGCAGATTGAGCAACAAAAGGAAATCGTGCCGGAGGACAAGCAGACCGACGGGTTCATCCGCATGGTACAGACGCAAGCGCACTCGGCAGGCATCGAGCTTCGCCGCTTTACCGCGATGCCCGTGGTGACGCGCGATTTCTACTCGGAAGCGCCGTTCGAAATCGAGATTGACGGCCCATATTTCGCAGTGGTCCATTTCTTTGAACAGATCGGCAAGATGGAGCGCCTGGTCAGCGTCACCGGTCTGAGCATGTCGAACACGAAGACTCCATCGAATGCGAAAGCGAAGAAGGTTTATAGCTACGCGCCGAGCGAGAGCGTGGTGGCGACCTGCACCGCTTCCGCGTTTTTCAGCTCGAAGGCTCAACTGGCCGCGAAAGCGCCGGCACCCGCGAAAGGGGCGGCGGCACCCGCGCCGAAGAAGTAAGAGGAAGCCATGGTCTGGAGAGTTGTGAGTGTAACTTTGTTGCTGGCCGTCAGCGGATGGGCGCAGGCCCCGGGCGATGCCCAGCAGGGGGTTTCGTTGCGGAGCCCGTTCGCGAATCCGCTTCGTGCGGCAGTGAAGCCGGTCACTCCCGAGAGCAATACGGAAGCGCAGAAACCGCCGGCGGCCACTGCCAAGCCCGCCGAAGGCGCAGCGGTAGCGCCATCCGGTGCCCAGCCCGCGAAGGCGAGCCCGAGCACGGTCAAAGCCGTGGGCGGAGGGCGCGACCCGTTTATCAGCCCGATTTCGCAGGCTTCGGCGGCAGCCGCTGTCTGCACCTCGGGCGGCAAGCGTTGTCTAATGATCGACAGGATCAGGCTGAAGGGTGTGGTCCGGTCCGAGTCGGGCTTTATCGCGGTGGTGGTTAACACGGCGAATCGCGCATATTTCCTGCGCGAAAACGATCCGCTCATGAATGGCTACGTGCTGCGGGTCACGAGCAATACGATTACGTTCAAGGAAACAAGCAAGGACCGGGCAGGCCATCCGACAGCGCGTGAGGTCACACTGACGCTGAGCGGACCGGCCGTTTAACAGGCGGCTGGCCGGTTGCGAGGAGACTTACATGAGGCTCAAGCACGTGTTTGTACTGGCGCCACTGCTGCTGTTTGCGGTAATTGCCGGCGCTGCCGATACGCAACTCAAGGAGATTTCGGTAACGGCCCAGGGTGGCGCGACCGTAGTGGCGATTGAAACCGCGGGACCGTTCACGCACAGCGAGTATCGGCCACAGCCTTCGATGGTGCTGGTGGACTTGCAGAAAGTCTCGTCCAGCGCCCTGAAGCAGCGTCAGCGCAGCCTCGACTCGCCGGCGGTGAAAAGCTATCGGGTGCTTGAATACAAGAGCGTTGGGGGCATCGAGGTCACGCGGATCGAGTTGACCGTGACGGACACAACCAAGCTCCAGGTCAAGGAAACCAAGAACGGGTTGCAATTGTCGTTTACGGCAGGTGGCTCGACGGCTGCATCGCAGGCATCCCCGGCGGCGGCCAAGCCTGCGGCAACGCCGGTGGCGGCGCCTAAGCCGGCGGCATCCCCGGCTCAGACAGCGGCTGCAAAGCCTGCACCGGCGCCGGCTCCTAAGCCGACGGCCAGCGTGCCAGCCAAGCCTGTACCGAACAAGGAATCCGCGTCTTCGCCAGTGACGATCCGCAACGTCGGGGTGGTTCGCACCAGCGCGGGCGTGGCGGTTGAAATCGAAGGGGCGAAGACGGCCAGAACGTTGCGGCTGAGCGGTCCGGAGCGGCTGGTGGTTGACATCGACAATTCGGTCACGGCCAGCAAGCAAACCATCGCGGTAAATGCGGCCGATCTGAAGTCGGTCCGCGTCTCGCAGTTCCAGTTGACTCCTCCCGTCACGCGCGTAGTGCTCGATCTTACCGGGCCGCGTGAATTCGACGTCTCCAACAGGGGCAACAAGCTGGTGGTCACCGTGTTGCCGCCGAGGGCGGCATCGTCAGCCAGCAGCACCGTGGCCCCACCAAGTCCGAAGGTCGAAGCGCCTGCACCTGTGGCGCAAACGGCATCGCCGGAGGTCAACCCAGTTTCAGCAGCGGCGACCCCGGCAGCAGCGCCCCCGGCGGCGCCCTCGGCGGCGGCGGTGGCCTTCGCCAACCCGACGCAGGCGGCTCCGGCGAACAGTCAGCCAGCGCCGGTGCTACACCCGGTAGGAGCAGCATTCCCAGACGAGACCGTGGTTACCGTGGTTGCGAAAAAAGACAAAGAGACTGCCCCGCCTCAGAGTCCCGCCGCGCCGGTGCCGGCGCAAGCCCGGAAGGATGCGGCGCCCCCGGTGCAAACGGCGACTCAAACTCCGGCTCCGCAAGCCGTCCCGGCCGTGCAGAGCGGCGCTTCCGGAGAAGGCCAGGCAAAGGTTGTGCCGGCGACATTGAGCGTTCCCAAGGAACAGCCAGGCGGCAGTGAGAAGAATGCGGACTATGTCTTTGTGTCGCCGGAATTCAAGAAGCAGGACACGCCGTCTGCCCCTGCCGCAGCAAATCCGGCCGGTACGCGGGCGAACGAGGCGGCGACGACCGTCGCGCAAGACCGTCCGCCGGCGCTGCCTGCGCCAGCGCAGCCGCAGCAGCCGCAGAAGCCGGAGCCAGCGGCGAACCTCGCGCTTGAGCAGCAGAAGGCAAGTGCCACCCCCGCGGCTCCAACAGCGGCCAAGAAGTACAGCGGCGAGCCGATATCGGTGAACCTGAAGGATGTAGACCTGAAGGACTTCTTCCGGCTGATTCACGAGATCAGCGGCCTCAACATCGTCCTCGACCCGAACGTCAGGGGCACGCTTACGCTGGTGCTGGACGACGTGCCGTGGGATCAGGCGCTTGACGTGGTATTGCACAACAACGGCCTGGGACGCGAGTTGGAAGGCAATATTCTGCGGATCGCGGCGCTGGACACCTTCCGCAAGGAAGCCGAGGAGCAGCGCGCGCGGACCGATGCGCAGGCGCTGGCAGTCGCCAAGATTACGGTTACCCGCTTCCTCAGCTACGGGCGCGCCAAGGATGTCATGCCGACCATCAAGAAACTGCTGTCGGCACGCGGCGAAGTGCTCGCGGATGATCGCACGAACGCTTTAATCATCAGCGATATCCCGAGCATCATTCCCGGCATCGACCGTCTGATTACGCAGCTTGACCGCAAGACGATGCAAGTGGAAATCGAAGCCCGCGTAGTGTCGGCCACGCGGAACTTCGCCCAGCAGTTCGGGACGCAGCTCGGGTTCGCCTGGGGCAATGGATCGACGTCGATTGGCGGCAATCCCTCGACTGGACTCAGCACGCAAACCTATACGTCGTCTTCAGGGTCGTTCCCTTACTTCACCAGCGCCGGCAGCATCCCGCTGTTCTCGAATCTGGCGCCAAGCGGAAATACGAGTGGATTAGCCTTTTCGACCGCGGTAGGCAACTACCGGGTGGACGCTCTGCTTTCCGCCGCCGAGTCGCGCGGTCTGGTGAAAGTGCTGTCCCGGCCGCGAGTGGTGACGCAGAACAACGTGACGGCGGTGGTGCGCCAAGGCTACCGAATTCCGATTGTGACGCAGAGCCAGCTCGGCGGACCGGCGACTACGAGTTACATCGACGCCTTTCTGCGGCTGACTGTCACGCCGCAGATCACGATCGAGAATACGATCTTCCTCGCGGTCGACGTGGAAAACACGACCCCGGACTTCGGCAATTCCAGCACTACGGTAGGCGGCAATCCCAGCTTGCTGACGCAGCAGGCGACGACGCAGGTTCTGGTCAGCGATGGCGGAACGGTGGTCATCGGCGGCGTCATTCAGACCTCGAGTTCGATCAACGTGCAGCAGGTGCCATGGCTTGGCAACATTCCGATACTCGGCAATCTGTTCAAGAGCCGGTCGGTGTCAACCAGCACGCAGGAGCTGATCTTCATCCTGAGTCCTAAAATCGTCCAGACGTAACGTTGTTTTCAGTCTTCGTCTCTGCCGAGGGGCTGCTTTCGCGGCCCCTCATTTTTTTGGGCGAGAGCAATTCCATAGTCGGTATACCCCTATCCGGCGATCCGCACCGGACGCGTTTCGGAAGGATTTGAACGGTGGTATTCGGTCTACCCCAACACGCGCAACTACGGCGCATGCTGGGGACCCGCGCCATATACAATGACCAGCATGGACTACTCTGGACGGCAGGAGCGGCTGCAACTCGAGCTGCAACGCCTGAAGCTGGATGCGATTCTGATTACGCATTTGCCGAACGTGCGCTATCTGACGGGCTTTACGGGCAGCGCTGCCGCACTGCTGATGGGCAGCCGGCCGGTTTTGGTCACCGATGGCCGCTACGCCGAGCAGGCACGCAAGCAAGTGGCACATCCGCGAGTGGTGATCAACAAAGGCGGTTCGCTGAAGGGAGCAGCACGGGAAATTGCGGCGCGCAAACTTTCCCGTTTGGGTATTGAAGCCGAGCACGTGACGGTGGCCACGCGCTCGCTGCTGGCTCGCGAACTGCGCGGATCGAAACTGATCGCGCCCTCCGGCGTGGTCGAGGGATTGCGAATGCTGAAGGACCCGGAAGAGGTCGATGCCATTCGCGAAGCGGTGCTGCTGGGAGGACGCCTGTTGCCACTTGTGCTGCGGGCGCTGCGCCCCGGGCGCTCGGAAGCGGACGTGGCGGCGCGACTCGAGTACGCGGCACGCCGCGCCGGGGCCGAGCGCATGTCGTTCGAAACGATTGTCGCATCCGGTCCGCGGTCGGCGCTGCCGCACGGCATCGCTTCGGAGGCGCTGCTGCCAAAGCTGGGATTCGTAGTCCTCGATTACGGTGTTATACTGCACGGTTATTGCTCCGACATGACCCGCACGGTTCATCTGGGCAAGCCCAGCGGGCAAGAAAGAGGCTGGTACAGTGCGGTGCTGGAGGCGCAGCTTGCGGCGATATCCGTCGTCAGCCCCGGCGCGAAGTTGTCGGAGGTCGATAAGGCTGCGCGATCGGTGCTGAAGAGCTCGAAGCTGGAGAAGTTCTTCACGCACTCGACTGGACATGGGGTGGGATTAGAGGTCCACGAACCGCCTCGTGTGGCTGCCAACCAGGACGGCGCACTTAAGCCAGGGATGGTGATTACCATCGAACCAGGGATTTATGTGCCGGGTAAGGGTGGCATTCGCATCGAGGACATGGTGCTGGTCACCAGCCGCGGCTACGAGCTTTTGACGTCCGCCAGAAAAGATCTTGTGGAACTTTGAAACGCGGCTGCATTGGTATCCCACATCTGCTAACTGCGGCGGATGCGGGGCGCCGCCGTACCAGGGTTGCGCGACCGCGGCGCGCCTTGGGGGTCGTGGAGTGGACGCGGTATTGGCCTGATAAAAATGAACCTGAAAGAAATCAAAGAGCTGATCGAGTTCTTAATCGAAAAGGACGTGGCCGAGTTCGAACTGGAACGCGGCGACGTCAAGGTGCGAGTCAAGCGAGGGCAATCGGTGTTGTATGCGCCGGTGCCGTCTCCCGTTGCTTCGCATTTTCCACCCGCCAGCTCGGTGCTTGCACCGGGCGCACACGCCACGCCGGCCACGCCGGCCGGAAGCGCGCCAGCCGAGGCGGCCGAGGAAGAGCTTCACTTAGTGAAGTCGCCAATTGTCGGCACTTATTACGAGTCGCCTTCGCCGGGCTCACCGCCGTTCGTGAAGCCAGGCGATCGGGTAACGCAGGGACAAGTGCTGTGCATCGTCGAAGCCATGAAGTTGATGAATGAGATCGAGTCGGATGTGGCCGGCGAGGTGGTAAAAATTCTAGTCAGCAACGGTCAGCCGGTAGAGTACGGGCAGGCGCTGTTTGCCGTCCGGACGAGATAGTTTTCGCGCCGGAAGCGCCGGGCAGAGGCAAGCAAGGGGTGCGGGCGGCGGTCCACGAGCCGGCCTGGCAGGCTGCGTCATTTTTCATGTTTAAAAAGATACTGATTGCCAACCGCGGGGAGATCGCCCTGCGAATCATCTGCGCGTGCAAGGAACTGGGTATCCGCACGGTCGCCATTTACAGCGATGCGGACCGCAATTCGCTGCACGCGCGCTTCGCCGACGAGGCCATCTGCATCGGGCCGCCACGGCTGAGCGAAAGCTATCTGAACATCCCGGCGGTGATCAGCGCGGCCGAAATCAGCAACGTGGACGCGGTGCATCCCGGCTATGGCTTGCTGAGCGAGAATGCCAATTTCGCCGAGGTTTGCGAAACCTGCGGCATTACCTTCATCGGACCTCCTCCGGAAATCATGCGCATGATGGGCGAAAAAGAAAAAGCCCGCATGGCGATGAAAAAAGCCGGTGTGCCGATTCTGCCGGGCTCCGAGGGGGTCATCGCCTCGGCGGCAGAGGCCGGGGAGTGGGCGCGCCAGACGGGGCTTCCGGTGATCGTCAAGGCTTCGGCGGGCGGCGGCGGGCGCGGCATGCGCATCATTCGCTCGCAAGAGGAGTTGCCGCAATTATTCAACGCCGCACAGAGTGAAGCGGCGGCTGCCTTCGGCAACGGACAGCTCTACATGGAGAAATACATCGAGCGCCCGCGGCATATCGAGTTCCAGATGCTGGCGGACTCGTTCGGCAACGTGGTGAGCCTGGGCGAGCGCGAATGCAGTATTCAGCGGCGTCACCAGAAGCTGATCGAGGAATCCCCTTCGGTGAAGGTGACCCCGGAGCTGCGCGCCAGAATCGGCGATCTGCTGGCGTCGACGCTGAAGCAGATTGGCTATGTCAATGCGGGGACCGTCGAGTTCCTCATGGATGAAGATGAGTCGCTGAGTTTTATCGAGATGAACACGCGCATCCAGGTCGAACATCCGGTCACGGAGATGCGCACCGATGTGGATTTGGTGAAAGCCCAGATTCTGATCGCGGGCGGCGCCAGGTTGTCCGATGTTCTGCCCGAAGTGATCGAGCAGCGCGGGCACGTTCTGGAATGCCGCGTCAACGCCGAGCATCCGGAAAAGTTCACGCCGTCGGCGGGCAAGATCACGGCTTTCCACACGCCCGGGGAAATCGGAGTGCGGGTCGACACCGCCATGTACGCTGAGGCGGTCGTGCCGCCCTACTATGACTCGCTGATCGCCAAGCTGATCGTGCGCGGCAAAGATCGCGCCGAGGCCGTGGCACGAATGTCGCGCGCGCTGGATATGTTCATTGTCGAGGGTATCCACACTTCGATTCCGCTGCACCGGCGGATTATGAAGGACCCGGAGTTCATTGCGGGGCGCATCGACACGAAGTTCATGGAAAGATTTCTGGCGGAGGCGAGCGCGAGCCAGCGACCGCCTGCCCCACCGCCGGCGGCTCCGGAGGTGCGGGCTGAAACGGCAAACGCCCTGGCTTCGGGTGAGCCAGCGGCCGCGGCGCACAGGAAGCGTCGGGCCGGAAAACGCGTCGAGGAGCACAGTTAGACCGGATGCGCGGAAGGTATATACCGAAAAGAAGCCGGGCATTCAGCCCGGCGGTGATAGTTCCGGATACACCAGCATGGGAACTACTCTAGAGATGTGGCCGCCCCTGTACGCGATTCTCGACATCGACTGCTTACTGGAGCGATTGCAGAGCAAGCGAATCCCCGAGCCGGAGGTGATCAAATCCTCCGCCGAGAGTGAGCTGCTCTCAGCCGTTCTTGGTTTTGCCCGGCAGTTGCACGACGGCGGCGTTCGCTGGCTGCAATACAGGGCTAAACGACTGCCGGCGCGATCCGCATTGGCCCACGCCCGCGCTCTGCGGCAGACATTCCCCGGACTCAAGCTCATCATGAACGACCGCGCCGATCTCTGCCTGGCAGCGGACTTCGACGGAGTCCACGTTGGACAAGATGACCTTTGGCCGGAGGCGGTTCGCGGCCTGGTTGGGAGCCGAATCGTTGGCGTCTCGACACACAACCCCGAGCAGGTCGCCGAAGCCGCCGCGAGCAAGGCGGATTACGTTGCCGTCGGCCCCGTATTCGCCACCGGCAGCAAGCTGAACCCTGACCCGGTGGTGGGTTTAGAGGGAGTGCGGCGGGCACGGCAACTCACCGCAAAGCCCCTGGTCGCAATCGGCGGCATCACGCTTGAAAACTGCCGGGAAGTGCTCGAAGCAGGAGCGGACTCCGTGGCGATCATCTCGGCGCTGATGGATCGCCCGCGAGAATCCGCCGAGCGCTTTCTGCGCGTCTTGTCTTGAGGCGTCCCGCTAATTAGGCAGGCTATTTGCAAGCGCATGCAAAGCCTCTGGGATCGGTTCGACGGGACCCCAATGCAATTCGATTCGCTCCAGTCTCCTCGCTTCTGGTTCTAGCGAAGGTGGGACGCTGGAGACCTCGTGAGTCTTGCCCTCTCTATCAACGAACGTAAACCGTACTTTTAAGATTCCCGAATTTATGGGCGTTCCAAAAAATATCCAGCCGGATACAGTAGCGCCGGAGGGAAAAGCCGCACCTGCGAGCTTCCTTTCTAGGCAGTCCTTCTCTTCATCCAGCCTCCTCATTTCGGATTTGTGTTGAAAACTAACCAGTGCAGTATTTTCAACGGGTACTGGTTCTGGAGCAATACCGAGCGGTGCAAGGGGAATCCACCCGCTAGCTGCTGTGAGCACGGCTACAGAATAAGACTCCAGTGAAATTGCTCTTTCACCTCGGTTGTGAAGGGTAACAAAGATGAAAGACCTTTCTGATACCGCAGTCCACTCGCTTCCGGGGAGCTTATACGCCCTAAATACAAATGGCGTGCCGCCCGCAGCCATCGAGACATTGACCGCGATTGGTTCAGCAAACCACTTGCGATATAGGTCGTGATAGGCCGGGACCTGGCCGAGCAGAAAACCAAGTAGTGCCCCGATAGTGGCTGGCGTGAGCCACCAGGCTTTCTGACCGGTCGGTCGTTTTGAGGCCACCTGTGCCATATCGTGTGATTCTGCCACGCCCGCGTACAAGCCTGGGTCAGGCGTGTAAGGTAGCCTGCTGGTTCGCCTCAGCGAGGCAGTTCAGGCAGGCAATTGAGATTCAGCGTCCCAAATCCTTAGCCGTCTTTCCTCCTATGCCCCACTGGGTTTTCGGAATCTCCTGAATGATGACGCGAACGTTTTCTCGTGGAGCGGATACGGCCTCCATGATGGCCTGGGTCACCTTTTCGATGACGGCCTTTTTCTGCTCATCCGTCCGTCCCTGTAGCATAAAAATGTG
>Ga0187868_1001760_pt1 | contig 14891 bp, 9 predicted proteins | sample June2016WEW_13_4_FD_133014 | JGI IMG/M metagenome (GOLD analysis project Ga0187868, IMG submission 133014) | Peatland microbial communities from SPRUCE experiment site at the Marcell Experimental Forest, Minnesota, USA - June2016WEW_13_40 | ecosystem: Environmental > Terrestrial > Soil > Wetlands... | reverse complement strand
TGGAAGAAGTGCTGCGCGTCCGAGGGATGAGCCGGGACATCTTCTACGGCACGGCAGAGTTCAGCCGGGAAGAGGGAATTCAATACAAGTACGGAGTGGGGCAGGACTTGACGATTTACTCGGATTCCACTCAGGTCAATGTGAATTATGCGTCCGAGGCGGTCTTGCTTTGCGTGCCGGGGATGGGCGAGGACTTGGCGGAGCCCATTGTTCGGGAACGAACCAACCAGCCCTTCAAGTCCGTGGAGGATGTGGCGCAACGTCTGTCGACATCCCTGCCGGATCAGGCACTGCCGTTCCTTACCACCAACGAGGTTGGGACTTACAGCATCGTCTCGGTGGGAGAGGTCAATGGCTCCCGGGTTCGGCGGACAATCAAAGCCGTTGTCCAGGTTGCCCCACAGGGCGCGGCCCTGCATCGCATCATTGCTTGGTACGACGACTTCACGGAATGAAGAAGAGCAGGATTCAGGATTCAGGAGTCAGGGAAAAACCTCAAGCGCACTTCCCTGGATCGTGAATCGCAAGTCCTAGGTCCTGCTCCTGTGAATCCTGAACCTAAGGGTTCGGGATTAAGGAAGGCTTGCTGGTTCTTCGGCTTGCTCTTTTCCTGAATCCTGAATCCTGAAACCTGAATCCTTATATGTCTCTCGCTTTTACCAAACTCGCTGTCGGAGTCAATTGCGGCGGTGGGGCGTTCAATCTCACCGCTCTGGGCCGCCGATTTCGGCGCTATGTGGTGATTGACGAGTTGCGTCTGCCGGAGCCGCTGCACGAGGATGCGGCCGCCAAAGTGGCCGGCTTTCTGGAGCGCCATCGGCTCCGCGAAGCCCGCGTCATGGCTTGCTTGCCGCGCGAAGCGGTCCTGGTTCGATTCCTGGACCTGCCGGTGGAAGCAGAGCCGCAGTTGGCCAAAGTGGTAGGCTATCAGTTGAGATCGCTTCATCCCTTCAAGGACGATCAGGTCTATTGGGATTGTGCGGTGGTGGGTCGCGACCCAAAGGCGAAGCAGGTCAGCGTGATGGTGGTGGTGGCGGAGAAGTCGAGCGTGAACCTCGCCAAGCAGGCGTTTGAAGAACTGGGCCTGCGGCTGAGCGGCTTGACGCTGGGAGCCGCAGCCATGGCTCTCTTGGCGAAGCCCTTGCTGCCGCCGACGGCGCTGATCGTTTGTGGCCGAAGCTCGGGGGTGGAAGTGCTTTCCTTCCGCGAAGGGAACTTGTGCTCCACCCAAGAGATTCCTCTCGAACCGAGTGCCAGCGCCAAAGAGCGGTTCGACCGGGAGTGGCATCGCGCCCTCGCGGCTTTGCCCGGGTCCGACCCCGCCACGGTTCCCTGGTTTGTCTGCGGCTCCGTGCCGTCCCCCTTTTCCGATCTCCTCCAGGGGGCGTCACCCTTGCCCGCTCCGAAGCTGAACCTGGCCAAGCGCAATGGGTCGAAGGGCTTCGAGTGGCCCGCCCTGGCTGCGGCCTATGCAGGCTTGATCCGCAGCAGCTCGTCGTTCATCAACCTCCTTCCTCCGCAAGAGCGTTGGCAGCCGCAGCGCGGCGCGCGCGTCCCAGTTTACGCTTTGGGCGGCACGGCGGCGCTTCTAGCGCTCACCTTGGCCTCCCACGCCTGGATCGAAAGGGCGTTGTACGACCGCGCCCTGGAGCGCGCGCTGCGACGCCTGGAGGTTCCTGCTCAGCAGCTTCGCCGGCAGAATCAAGAGACGAGTACTCTCGAGACTCGCGCGGCGGTCCTCGAGGACCTCCGGGCCCGTAACTGGCGGAAGCTCCACCTGCTCCAGCAACTGACCAAGCTGCTCCCGGACGGCACTTGGCTCCAGCAATTGCAAATCAGCGAAGATACGGTCGAGATCTTCGGTTATTCCAACCACGCGGCGGAGTTGGTTCCGCCCCTGGAGAATTCGCCTTACTTTTTTCAGGTTGAGTTCACGGCTCCGATCACGCGGGACAACCAGAGTAGAGAGGTTTTTCGAATCCGCATGCGGCTGAAGCAGGCCGCGCGGCCCTAAAGGATTGATGATTGATGATTGTCGATTGATGATTTGGGATTGGCCATTTTCGGTCGTCGATTTTGGGTTGACGATTTTCGATTCTCCAACCGTCAATCTACAGTCGGCAATCCCCTGAGAACGGACTCCGATGCTTGCAAAGCTTAGTCGTCGAGATCGAATTGCCCTGACCGCCGCCGCGGTTGCTGCGGCGCTGTTCATGCTCTTGAACTTCGGCGTGTTTCCCCTCTTGGAGCGCCTGGGCTCAAGCCCCGAGGTCGTACAGCAGAATGAAGTCGAACTGCGCCGGGACATGCGACTGTTGGCCGAGGCGGAGCTTGAGAGGACGCATCTATCTGCCGCCGGGGAGCGCCTGAAAGGACTCGAGGCGGGCCTTCTCGAAAGTCCCTCGCCTTCTCTGGCCAATGCCGAGTGGCAGCGGCTGGTGGGCCAGTTGGCTGACAGCAAGGGCATCGAGCTCGGCAGCAGTGAGTTCCTTCGCACTCAGGAGCTCGACGCAGGGTATTCCCTCGTGACGGGTCGGGTGCAGTTCCGCTGCCGCTTGGACCAGCTCGTCGATTTTCTGGTCGCTTTGGCGGGCTTTCCCAGGCTCTTGTCCGTTACGAGCCTCACGGTTTCCGGCTCCCAGGGGGACCCACAAGGGAAATTAAACGTGCAGTTGATTATTGGGGCGGCGACCCGGACGCTGAAGCAGGCGAAGGACGAGGCAGCCGCGGTGCACTAGAAACGAAAATCGAATTTCGAAAATCGAAAAACGAAAATCGAAATTCGAAATTCGAAAATCGCAGTAGGGGGTCGGATTTCGAGTTTCGAATTTCGAGTTTCGGTATTTGCGGAGGAGGCACACATGCTCGCCAGACGTCGGGAACAAATTCTCATTATCGCCGGGCTCATCGGCCTGAACATCCTGCTGAGCTGGTTCTTGGGACGATTCTGGAAGGACTATCGCAGCCGTACTCAGTGGCTTGACGTCGGCGCCCCCGCGCAGCCTCGTGCCAGACCTGCGGCCGGCCCGAATCGGGCGGGGGAGCCGCAAAGCTTCGTGGAGATAGTTGACCGAAATCTTTTCAGCCCCCTGCGGGGCCGCCCGCCAGCGCAGCCGCAAGATGAGGCTAAAGCTCCGAAGCCGCCGTACTTGTTCGGGACCATGAACCTGGGGAACGGCTGGTTTGCGTTGATGGCCCCCGGTGACGAGCCTTCCCCGGTCTCCAAACGTGTCCTGCCTGGGGAGGAAATCGGGGGTTACAAGTTGGTTTCTATTGGCACCTCAAATGTGGTGATTGAGTGGCAGGATAAGAAGATCACACTGGACATTTCCGAGTCTGCCCGGCGTGTCCCTGGCAATATTGAGAGAACGGCCAGCGGCGGCGCGCGTTTCGCACCGGCACCAACCTCGGGGAGCTTTAGGCCTACCACAGGGAGGCCTACAGCCCCTGTTTCTGTTGCTGGGTCGCCACCCCCTGTCGACCAGTTCGGGCCGCCCGGGGCCTCTCCGGACGCCCCGCCTGGCACCGTCGTCGGAGGAAGGCGAAAGGTTCTGGTGCCGACTCCTTTTGGCACGATGGTCCAATGGCAGCCCGTGGAACAGCCCGGCTCACAGGCGCCGCAACAAACCGGCAGCCCCAATAATTAAGGAGTCAGGAGTCAGGATTCAGAAGTCAGGAGTCAGGAGGGCGGAAACTGGGAAATGGAAATTGGAAGCTGGTCCCGCCTTGCGGGATCGCTAGTTTCAAGTTTCCAATTTCCTCTTTTGTGAATGCTAAATCCTGAATCCTGGACAAGGAGGAACAGATTGCTTTTACTCTTTAGTCTGCACCGCCGTCATTTGCGAACACGGGGGACGATCCCTGTCGTGTCATGCCCAAGTGCGCCAGCCCTCTGGCGCGGAGTGCTGTGGCTCTCGACTGGTTTTGCCGTCCTCGCCGCAGCCTCCCTAACCCTTCGCGCGCTCCCACCCGCCGCTCAGCAAGCCGAGCCGTCCGCGCCCCAGGCATCGCAAGCCGGGCCGCAGGCACCACAGGCACCGCAAGCCAGGCCGCCTGCTCCTCAAGCAACACAAGCCGAGCCGTCCGCGCCCCAGGCATCGCAAGCCGGGCCGTCCGCGCCACAGGCATCACAAGCCGGGCCGCAGGCGCCACAGGCACCTCAAGCCGGGCCGCCTGCTCCACAAGCAACACAAGCCAATCCGCCTGCGCCACACAAATGGGAAGCCCGGTCGCACGCGTCACAAAGATCGCAGGCCGGGCCGCCTGCGCCACAAGAAGGGCAAGGCCGGTCGCACGCGTCACGAAGATCTCAAGCCGGGCCGCCTGCGCCACAAGCATCGCAGCCCGGACCCCCGCCCCAGCCCTCGCTGCAAACTCCTCCTACCAGCGAAACCAAGCCGGCCGAGAACGCTCCTCCGACCGCGCCTGCTGCGGCTGCTGGTAGGGCGGGGGTGGGGTTCCGTCTCGAGAATGCTGACCTCCTTCAGTTCGTCGGCTTGGTGGCCAGCGAGTTGAAGCTGAACTACGTTGTGGATCCAGCCGTAAAAGGAGCGGTGACCATTTCCACGGCGGGCGACCTCAAGCCCGAGGACCTGCTACCCATTCTCGAAACCGTGCTGAAGATGAATAATGCCACGGCCATCAAGGCCGGGAATTTCTATCGCATCGTTCCTCTCGGCGCAGCGCCCAGAAACCCCTTGAGTATCTCGACTGGAGCAGCTCTGCCGGAGGATGATCGCATGCTCATGCAGATCATCCCTCTGAAGTTCGTCTTCGCAGGCGACATGGCCAAGATGCTTTCACCGTTTCTTTCGGAGGGGGGCACGGTGGCCGTGCACGAGGCCGGCAACACCCTGATCCTGGTCGATGACAGCTTGAACGTAAAGCGGCTGATGGAGATCCTCCAGCAGTTTGACAATTCCAACTTTGCCCAGCAGCGCGTGCGGTTGATGCCTGTGCGCAACAACGTGTCGTCCGCTCTGGTTCCCGAGCTCGAGGCGATTTTCTCCACCTACGCACTCTCCAACAAGGAAACGCCCTTGCGCTTCGTGCCCCTCGATCGCATCAATGGCATTCTGGTGGCGGCCGCTGATCCCGCCGCCTTCGATGAGGTCGAGCAATGGATAGCGAAACTCGACCAGCCGGCCGCCCCGAACGGAATTCAGACCTTCGTTTATAGGGTTCAGTACTCCGAAGCCGGACGCCTCGTCGGCCTGCTGAACGCCCTTCGGGGTACTGGAGGAGGCGGGGGAGGCGGAGGAGCCTTTGGGGAAGCCACTTCCCACGGCACGGGAGGTGGCGGCAGGGGGCTCGGGTCAGGCGGGGGGGGCATGGGGTCGATGTCGGAGCAGCAACAAACTCTCCAGCCGCGCTCCAGTGATACCACGCCGGGCATGGGTGCTTTCAGCTCGACAGGCGGCGAGGGAAGCGCGACGGCCCCCGAAAAGAAGTTGCGTATCGTAACTGATCCGGTCAGCAATTCGATCATTGTGCAAGGCACTGCGCAGGAGTATGCCGAAATCGCCAAGACCCTTGATAAGCTCGACGTTGTACCCCGGCAGGTTATGATCGACGCCCGAGTTTATGAAGTGGACATTACCGGCGATCTTTCGTTTGGTCTCACGTACGCGCTCGAGAAGCAACAAAAATTCGGCGGCACCGATCCGACGCCTCTTCAGTTCCTCGGTAACTACGGCAGTTCCGCGGGGATCTTGACAGGTTCCACCGGGCTCTTGGTCGGCCAGACCCGCCAATTGATGGCTTTTCTGACCGCCACCGAAAACCGCTCGCGGGTGAAAACGCTCTCGGCGCCCACCGTGCTCACCACCGATAGCACCGAGGCGCGAATCCAGGTGGGCGCCTCCGTGCCGGTTCTCACCTCCCAGGGTATCTCGTCGGGCGGAACCTCGAGTGGCAGCAGCCTGTATACTAGTACCGTCACCAATGTGGACACGGGCATTATCCTCACGGTGACTCCGCGCATCACCAGCACGGGTCTGGTTTCCCTTACCATAGACCAGAACATCAGCAACGCGGTGCCGCCTGCAGCGGGTAGCGGCATCCAATCCCCGAGCTTCACGAAGCGTTCGGTGGCCACCCACGCCGTGGCTCAGGACGGCCAGACCATTGCCTTGGGCGGGCTGATCTCGTACCAGTACAACAAAACCGTTAATCGCATCCCCCTGCTCGGCGACATTCCTTGGCTCGGTGTGCTTTTTGGAAGCACTTCCTACAACACCACGGAACAGGAATTGATTGTGCTCCTCACCCCGCGCATCATCACTACTCTTCCCGCCGCCCTCGATGCCACGCGCGAGCTTCGGGACAAATTGAAGGACTTGCGCCGCGAGTTCAAGAAGGACAAATTATTGAACCCGTAAGACCAGGATTCAGGAGTCAGGATTCAGGGGGCCGCGGTTGGAGAGAGGCTCAAGGAGCGGACCGCAAAAGAGCCAGGATTCAGGAGGGCGGAAACTGGAAACTCGAAAATGGAAACTGGCCGAGGCTACGAGTTCCCAGTTTCCAGTTTCCGATTTCCAGTTTCTAGTTTCCAGCTTCAATTTTCCGTTTTTCCCTTACCTGAATCCTGACCCCTGAATCCTGCTTTTCTCAATCTTCAATCGACAATCGCCAATGATTGTAGGGGCGGCTCGGGAACGGCCCCTGTGACAGAAGCTCTCCTCCAAAAAAAACCAAAAAAAATTCTTGACAGCGCATTTTGTTGGTGCTACGTTACCGGTCATCATTACGAGTTTGATTAAGGTAGTTAACACGCAGTAGGGTGGCGAAGCGGGAGCGATGCGGAAGCAGGAGAAGGCCTCGAGAGGAAGCAGGCGGCGATACTTGCTCCCATAGCTCGCGCGCACCAGGACTGCGGCGAAGAAAGTTGTTGACAAGAAAGTGGGCGTACTGGTAGGCTCTTTGCAGTTCCATGGTTCAACCGGCTTTTCAGTCAATCGGGGTTTGCGAACCCAAACACGCTTACCCCACAAAAAAGGAGAGGGAAATAAGATGACAAAGAGAAATTTGTTATTGGTGAGTTTGCTTTTGGTTTTGGGGCTCGTGGGAATGACGACGAATGCCCTGGCAACCTCATGGACCGTCAATGGCAACACTAATTACTTTGGGCGCGCGGAGGGCCTTAGTGAGGCGGCGGGCCAAGTCGTCCTCAACCTCACCGGCGGCGGCTCAATCAATTCGTGGCCTGCCGGCTTTACGTTTACCTTCAGTCAGCCGGTCGTGACCGAGACGGCAGAGGTCTCGTGCGCGGGCGGCACTGTCGGCACCAATTCCAGCCCGTGGGTTGCGGGCTGTGGTGGTACCATCGTTCTTCCACCCACATATGGTGCTGGTAGCACCCTCGGTGTTCCAACCACTTACACCAATACGGTGAAAGTGTACTTCACATCCGGCGTGACGACGACTTTTTACACCGGGGATAATAGCCAGCTCGTACTCACTGTTCGCATCTATCCCGCGGCCTTGGGTACGCATGGCGGGTCAGTCACTGCTACTGTGGGCGCGTTCAACCCTACAGGTGGCATCGAAGTCTCCCTCGGGAACAATTCTCCACCGAACCCGGTGCTGATCGTCAACCCAGTGCCGGCCCTCTCATTGACGCTTGCGAGTGAATGGGGCGCAAAGGCCGGAAAAGCGGCGGGAGTCTTGACCTGCCTCGGCACTACGAGCATTGGTAGCTATAAAGACTATTTTGTCATTAACGTCGATGAGAACTTCCAAGATGCGTTGACGAGCCAGACTTACGAGACAACCTTGGATCCCGGCGACATTACTGGCTCAGCGTCGGTTACGAATGGGTCGGATTTTATTGTCACTTTCACCAACGTACCCACCGGACTGGGGATCGAACTCGAGGACATTGTGCCGTGCAGCGACTTGGACACTGCCAACCCGATGCAATGCAACGCTCCTGGCCCCGTTTATGGGACTCTGGCCGTGGCTCCTGTGGCCCCCTACTCTGGTACGGGCACAGTCGCTGACAGCAATACTGTAAGTTTCTACTTTGTGGTGACGGCGACGGATAATACTGCGGCCACGAACCTGCAGGAGAGCGTGGATCTATCCTTCTACTTTAGGGCGCATGGCGCACTGCCCAATGGGTTGCCTGCCATGTATGCTAACATTGCATACGCTCCCACGCTCAACGACCTGCTCCCAATCCCCTACTTCACGGGCGCGAATGAGCTGGCCTCGCCGGGCTTAGCTGTGGTGTACTTCTACGACTGCGTCACCAACCTGCTGTTCCCCTACATCAATACTTACAGGGCGGGGGGTACCTACGCGTTTGCTAACTTCGGCACCGGGATGGCCCTAGCGAATACCACCCTGGACCCGTATAATGGGAGTATTAGCGCTGGTCTAGACATTACAGGCAAGGGCGGTGCTGTGCCGCAGAATGGTAGCTGCACCGTCTACTTGTACCCGAGTGTCACATCAGCCTCCGCGGTGACCCTAGGCACTACGGTGGCTTTCACGACGCCCACCATACCTGCAGGTGGGACATGGGTCTGGGATGTTGCCACGGCCGCGCCGGGATTTGCAGGCCAGCAAGGTTACGGGATTGCCATTTGCAACTTCGAGGATGGCTACGGCTACGCCGAGATCTATGACAACGTTGGTATCGGCTCTCCGACGGCAACGCTGGCATACCTGCCGTACATCATACCGAATCCTTCGCTCTATCCTCGTAGCCCCGCTGGTGATGGGCTTGGAGCGAGTGCAGTTGCTCCGCTCGACATCGACAAACATTTGCTGTGGCTATTGAGTCACGGGTTCGTCGGTGGTTTCGGCTTTAGCGCGACGACGACTAAATAACCCACCACGGGATGCTATAGCACTCAGTACTATTGGGTGCGAGCGTCTCGAGTTGGCGGAATGCAAGAGGCAGCCCTGTACAGGCGGGGCTGCCTCTTCTCCCCAACAGCAACCGCGCCACTAGTTCCAGTACAACTTGATGGTGGCCTCGGCCTGTTGGGTTAGCGGAAACACAAGGGGCAGTTGCGCTCAGGCGGGGCTGCCTCCTCGATCCCACAATGGCTGGCCTCCAGTCCGAAGTACCACACCTGAGGGTGGCCGGCGTTCTGGGTTGTCGGAAGACGGAGAGGCTGCTCTGCTCGCAGGGGCGCCTGCCTCTCCAGTGATGGGTGACGTAAGTTCGTGTCGTGCCGCGTGGGTGAAAGGGCTGGAATTCACCCGCGGCCCGCAAGCCGCTACCCTCACTCAGCACGCGATTCTCCCGTCCCCGTTAGGCGAGGGACAGGGAGTGTCCTTGCGGTGGGGCCGAGTCCCGCCCCTCCACGAGCACATGGCAAGCAGGTGGGGCTTGTGTAGGTGAGTCGCGGTCTCCAGTACACTTCCGCCTGGATGTTGTCGCACACCAAGTTCACCATGTTGAAGATGAGCGTCCTTAAGAAGAGGGTGAAGTGCTGTTTGTTGGCAGCTTCGTTGGTGTGCGCGTGCTGCCTGCTTGCGCCGGGCGCCTTGGTTATGGCCTCATCATCGAGCGAGGAGGCGTTGCGGGTCCGGGTGGAGCAGTGCTACAGCGCCCTCCAGCAAGGCGATTGGCATAAGGTCGAGAAATATCTCACTAAAGGTTCAAGGGAAGTCTTCCGCAATCAGACCAAGAAGCCACTGGTGGGGTACCGGATTCAGTCAATCAAACTGGAGCCGGATGGGCGGACGGCATCGGTCGTGGTCCTCGTTCCCCTTGTGGCTGCGATGATGCCAAAACCCATACCCGTACCGCAGACTACTCTGTGGCGACTGGTTAATCGCGCTTGGTACATGGAGCTTTATCCCACCCCTGACCCTAGCGCTCAACAGTGGCTCTTCGATACGGCTCCCACGACGCCGCATGCGCAATCCTCTCCGCTCTTTTCGAAGGACCTGAAGTTCGAGTCGACTTGGTTCAGTCTTGGCATTGTCGAGGAAGGCAAGATCCAGGTGGCTCGGTTTACCTTTACAAACGTAAGCACACACGCCGTCACGTTGAGCGAATTCCAGCTTGGCGGCGACTGCCTGCGCCTGAAGACCGAGCAGAAGGAATATCAGCCGGGCCAAACAGCAACCCTGGAATTCGAGTTTGACCCGTCACGCCTGGGAGTCGCCGCTGGCGAGCCGTTTACCCATGATATTATGATAAGGACCGAACCCGGCGGCTCGTACGTCAAGCTAACTATTGGCGGGGGTGTGGCTGCAGGTCCCGCACCTCCCGCGAGACCTTAGGTCGCTTACGGCGCGACCTGAATCTGAACTGCTTGAAGAGGCGGGCCTGACGATCAAAAGCATCGGGACAGGCGAGGCCGGCAGTCTAAATTCAGCAAGTTGTCCCCGGCTGGTCGGGGCCGCTACCATGCGCGGCAGATCTCTTCCTGGTCATCTCAAGGCAGCTTGGGAGACTCCCTGTACGCATATCCGCGTTATCAGGTTCGAGACTGGAGCTGGAAGTGGAAGTTCTCGAACCACCTGGACGTCGCGTGCTCAATCTCGAGGCTGTACGGGAACTTGTAGGGCCGAACGGCGGCGGCCTCAGTGAGATGGCTTTGTCCAACTTGTTCTTGAAACTGTGAGGGAACCTTGAATAGACGGTCATTCGTCATCTTGTTGCTGATCGCCACGGCGCTTGCATTCGGTGGCTGGCCGAAACCCGCCGCCTGTGGGCAGCAGGCCTCCCCGCCCAACACGGCGGGATCCGCACCGGGCGAGCGCGTTGTGCTCACCATCGGCGACGAGAAAATCACCGCCGCTGAGATCGACGATTTCATTCAGGCACTGCCCCCCCAATACCAAGCCTTCTACGGTGGCTCGGGAAAGCGCCTTTTGCCCCAGTACATCGTCGCGATGAAGGTACTCTCCGCCGAGGCGGTCAAGCTGAAACTGGGAGAGCAGCCTGAGGTGGCGCGTGCCATCGAGATCGCCCGTGAGGGCATCCTTTCCGACGCCGCACGGAAGCACTTCCTTCAGAGTATGACGGTCAGCGATCAGGAACTTCGGGAACTCTACTCGAAGGACAAAACGCTCTCGGAAGAGGTTCGCATTCGCCACATTCTCATCTCGACGGAGGACGCTCCGTTGAAATCCCGCGCCGCGGGCCATCCCGCGTTGCCCGAACCTGAGGCGCGCAAGAAGCTCGAGGAGATCCGCGAGCGAATCCTGGCGGGCGCTGACTTTGCAGAGATGGCTAAGCAGTACTCGGAGGACACCGCCACCGCCGCTTCCGGTGGGGACATGGGTGTCATTCAGCGTGACAAGGTCGTCCCCCCAATCGTCAATGCGGCCTATGCTCTTGAGCCCGGCCAAGTGAGTGACATCATATCAACCCCGTCCGGCGTCGAGATAATTAAGGTCGAGGACAAGCACACCAAGTCGTTCGAGGAAGTCAAGCCCGCCCTGGAGACACAACTTCGGCAGTCCAAGGCCTCTGAGATCGTTCAGCACCTCATGGCCAATTACCCTTTGGTCATCGACCAGGAGTTCTTCGCCGGCTCGCCGGCCAAGCAGACCTCAACGGCCCCCCCGCCTAAGCCCTAAGGCCGCGCCTGCCTTCGTCCGCGGAGCGAGCGCCGCGCCCCGACGTGTCGGGACGGACGGCTTTCGCAAAGCGCGGTGACGCGCAAGCATCGCTAGTCAGAGGTCAGAAGAAAACACCCGACCACCGCCAGCAGTACGCATCTCTGAGATGGTTGGTTGCTCCTTTTAATCCCCGGAAGAGCAAAAGCATTTCATCCCGCGAGGCGGGACAAAGTTCTTGAAGGCGCACAGGAAACGAGGCCGTTCTTCTTTGCGAGTCTTTGCGCCCGCGCACGGCCGAAGGTGCGCCGATCCTAATGGCGGGCGGATCAAAGGAAAGCTTAGTCCCGCTCTAGGGTGTGAGTGTGTTTGTTTTTCAAGGGCTTTTCAGTCGCGGGTGGGAAGATGGAGCGAGAAGGCCGGTGGTTGGGAATTGTGGGTTCTTCTCGGCCACTGCCCACCCGCCGCGGCGGGTTCGTCCGCCAATGAGAATGGACACTGGATGAAAGTCTCGGACCTCCGGCGCGCCCGCGGAGTAAGGCTACAATTCTAGCCCATGAACTCCGTTCCAGTGATGCAATGAATCAATGATGCAATGAATCAATCACTCGATGTCGTTGTCCACCGGCCCCCTTTTTCAAGGGACCGCTGAAAACTTCCAGGCAGGAGGTAAGAGACGGAAGCAAAGGAAGAAGCAGAAAACGAAAAGCTGCCGGCTGTCAACTGACCATTGAAGGCTGCCCCACCCTCTCGGGAATGCTTCACCCCGCTCGCCATGCCAGTGCCTTGCTCAACATCCTGGCAGACCTACGAAGCCGCGAGGGAGTGCACGCCTGGTAAGGAATCGCCAGGCGCGCACCCCCCGCACAGCTATTTCTTTTCTTCGGTCTTCGTCTCCTTAGGTGCAGCCTTGGCCCTGTGGGGCTCTGCCAGAAGCGCCTTCAAGTCCGCCGCTTTGTACGGATAGTATTCAAGGGACTTCTTCCCCGTCGTGCTGAGAACAACATCCACCCGGCGATTGTTGGCCAGCACAAAAATTGGGAAATGGCGGTAAACCTTCTTGCGGTCCTGGTCCGTAAGATCGGGATTCTGTTCGGTCAACTGCTTCACGGTTGCGGCATCGAGGTCTTGTCCTTTTCCGAAAGCCTGCGTCTGGAGGTTGGCGGCGTTGATCCCCTGTTCAACGAGGAAGCTCCGCACGCGCTCGGCGCGCCGCTCGGAAAGCGTCATGTTGTATTTGACAGACCCGCGCCTATCCGCATGGCCCTCGAGGATGAGGTGGGCGTCCGGGCTGAACTGCAGGTATTGCTTGAGGTTGGCCACGAGTTCATTCAGCAACTGCGTCTGGCTCGCAACCAGCCCGCCCTCGGGTTTTCCCTTCCAGGGAAGGTCGGTTGGGAAGTAGACACTGTTGCCGGGCAGCTTGACCTGCAGAACTTCGGCTGCTGCTTCTCGCCCCGACTCAATGGACCCCACAATGTGCAAGCTTGCGGTCCGCGTGTCAGAGCCCCCGCAGGCATTGGAACTGTGGAGCGTGTAGGTGATGGTTTCGTCGATCGGTCCCACGTCGGTTTTGCTGGGCGTAGTTGGAACAGTGCGGTTGCCTGTAGGCGATACGGAACCGAACGGATCAAGCGAAGCGGTGTCAGCCCCGGGGGCCGACCAGGAGAGCGTAACGCTCCCTTGCTGATCGACTTTGTCACCTACCTTGTGGTAACGAATCTCCGCCGGTGTCACGCTCAGCGAACCTTGAATGTTCGAATTCACGTTGACCGTAACCTCGGAGTTGGCGACGCCGCCCGGCCCGGTAGCAGTTAACTTGTAGTTGGTGGTCTGCTTGGGTTGGACCGCTTGCCCGCCGGAGGCGGCCACTGCTCCGACTCCGCTGAGCTCGACGCGCGGGGCGTCGGTCGAGGACCACGTGAGTTGAGTCGAGCCCCCACATTCAACCTGGGCTGCGCCAGCCGATATCTGCGCCGTCGGTTTGGCCACGGCCACGGTGATGCTGCCACCTTCTGCCTGAAAGCGTGGCAGGGAACCCAGAGACTTGCCCTCTGACCAGTCCACTGTCTTTTTCTCTCCTGCGTTGATCAGGGGGATAATCGTTCGCTGGTTTCCGCCCACGGTAATCGGCCCGGAATAGACTGTCCCCCAGCAACAGCCAAGAACGGTGAGCTGATAATCTCCAGGGGGCGCCAGCAGTCGTCGCTTCCCGCCGCTGGCCTCACCCACGTTGGCGACAAAGAAGTCCGGCGTATTCCCGTTCAAGAGCACTGCGGCCCCCTGCGGACCCTTAAGCTCGATCCGCCCCCAAGGGCCTGGTACGGTCCCCGGAATGGCCTCCAGCGCCACAGACAGACTGCTGGTTTTCCCGTCCTCCGCCGTGAACTTCGCGGTATAGGGTTTGTAACCATAGTTGTAAACAGCTAGCATATGCTCGCCTGGGTCGGCCCAGAAAATGCCGCCTCCCCACCCTAGCGGCATATCGTCGATATAAACGTAAGCTTGCTTGGGGGTTACTTGTAACTTGAGATGTCCACATTTTGCCAGGAGAGGTGTGGCTCCCAGCAGTAGGAGTACAAGGGCAATCACATAGCCTGACAGTATTTGACGCAATGTTCTCATAGGGTTTCCTCTCTTGAGCCTAACATACCAGCCCCGCACCGCCTTGTCAAAGGGGGATTTGAGGTTTTTATTATCTCACGTTTTCTTCATGCAAATCAAAATCTTCTTTGCCGCAAGGGCAAGCTTCTTCGCAGCACCAGCAACGCCGGCAGTCGCGCGTTCTTTGCGGCCCGAAGTCGAGAATCTTCCCTATCAAGGCGGATGTTGATTCCCGCAGAAGTCCGTCGCAGATGCCCGGCTCTTTGAGCGTCACTGAGCGCGAACACGAGAACTAAGTTTTCCCACCGCCGCGAGAGCATCGCGGTTCTCCGGGTCGATCCAATTCAATCCCTGATGGGGGGCATGGCTGGCGACGAGATCGTTTTGGTGAAGCCCCTTCGACTCCGTTCAGCATGACATGGACCACCTATCATTCCAGTTCCCTGTCAGGCCGCGCGAGTTTGCACCTTCCAATAGACCGCGTACCTTTCGTCAAACAACTTGTAGAGTGGGATTAAAGCAATCTGCTGGCCCTGTCCCCAGGTGCGAAAGGTCAAGGGCTGACTGGAGATTGGCTTCACCCAACCCACCGGGTCTTTGGAACTGGATGCAATGACGGGGACAGGGACCGGCTGGCCGCCAGGGCTGGTGTCGTAACCGATATAAACCATAGCCTTGCTCAGGTTCTCGCTCCCCAATCGGCCGGCCAGCACCAGCGGGCCGTACATCACGGCCTGGAGCGTCGGATCGTCAGCAAG
>Ga0187868_1001757_pt1 | contig 14894 bp, 12 predicted proteins | sample June2016WEW_13_4_FD_133014 | JGI IMG/M metagenome (GOLD analysis project Ga0187868, IMG submission 133014) | Peatland microbial communities from SPRUCE experiment site at the Marcell Experimental Forest, Minnesota, USA - June2016WEW_13_40 | ecosystem: Environmental > Terrestrial > Soil >... | reverse complement strand
TTTCACGGCGCCATGGACGGCCTTTACGCACAAGTACGTCCTGTGGTCCTGGCCGTGGTGGGAGATTTTTTGCCTGAGAAGGACCCTGGCGGCCGAGCGGTTCGAGTTCGGGGTGACCGCGCGCTGGGATCCGCGGAACCACCTCTTATTGAGCATTGTCCGGGCCAAAGCGCGGCTGGGTTTCCCGCGCCTGGGCAGCCATGTGCTCTTGAACCGGCCGCTGGCCCGGCCGGAGCCGGGCGCGCATCAATATGAGAACTGGCGGGTGCTGGCCCGGGCCCTGGGCTTCGAGTTGCCGCCGCGCGAGAAGCTTGCCCTGGCCCACCACCGTCCGCAGGGAGAGATCCTCATTCATACGGGGGCGGGCCAGCCGGTGCGGGTCTGGCCGCTTGAACGCTACGAGCGCCTGGTGAGGTGGCTGCGCCAGACAGGTCATCGCGTCCAGGTCGCCTGCGACCCTGACCAGCACGACTGGTGGCTAAAGGCGGGCGAGGCCTCCATCGCCATGCCGCGTTCGGTTGCGGAGTTGTTGGCGCTGGCGGATCGGGCTGGGGCCTTCATCGGAAACGATTCCGGGCCGGGCCACCTGGCGGCGTTCTGCGGGGTGCCCACCTTCACGATTTTCGGCCCTCAATTGCCCGAGTGGTTCGCGCCCCTTCACCCGGCCTCCGACTGGCTCGAAGGCAAGGCCTGTCCGTACAAACCGTGTTCCGACTACTGCCAGTTTGCCTCGCCGTGCTGCATGCTCAACTCGGGCGAAGAAGAGGTGCGCCGACGCGTGGGGGCCTTCCTGGGCCGAATACTGGCCTGACCAGGCCAAGCCTTGGCGATTGCACGAAAGGGCCTGATTCCAATTCGCTTTCAAGATGAGACTAATTCGCTTGTCTTTTGGACCTCTGGCTTCGTTGCTCGCTCGTTACGTATCGCTGCGGATATGCGCCTCGCTCGCGCCTCGCCAGAGGTCCAAAATCCTGCGCGCCTTAGTCTCATCTTGAAAGCGAAGTGGAATGAGGACCACACGCCAAGGACGCCAAGGACGCCAAGGAAAATGCCCATCCGTGCAATCTGCGCAATCTGTGGCTCAAAGATCGTGGTCGAGGTGCTTGGTTGCGGCTTCGCCGGGCTGCGCTCTTGGCGTCCTTTGCGCGAGTTCTGCCCGGTAGCGGGCGGCCGTTTCCTGGTAGCACTGGTTCATCTGCTCGCCTTTCATGTCCCAAACGTAGTCGCGCAGGATGACCCGGCGGGCGGCCCTGCCGTGCTCGGCCAGGGCGGAGCGGTTCTGAGCATACCAGCGGATGCCCTCGGCCAAGCCGGCGATGACCTTGGGACGCGGCCCGAGCGGCACCTTGATGCCGCAGTCGTGGCGCACCGCCACTGCGGGCCCGCCGCAGTCCAGGCAGAGGACCGCCAGTTCGTTGAACATGGCCTCAATGAGGGCGCAGCCGCCTGTATCATGCAAACTGGGGAAGAGAAAGAGGTCGTAATCCGCGTAGAGCCTGAGCACTTGCCGGCGCGGCAGCCGGCCTTTGAAGGTCACGCGGCTGCCCAGACCCAGGGCCGCGACCTTCCCCTTGGCAGCCGGGAGATAATTGCCGGCGCCGACCAGGGTGAGCGTGGCCTCGACCCCGGCCGCCTTGAGGGCCTCGAGTGCCAGGTCCAGGCCCTTGAGAGCGATAAGGTTGCCGACAAACAACATCCTCAAGGGTCCTTGGCCCGGCGAGTGAGGCCGATACGGCAGTTCCGCGGGGTTCAATCCGATGGTGGGCATGAGCCGGCTTTGCACCCCCAAGCGGGCAAAAGTCTGCTGCATCTCGGGAGTCGAGGCCAGCAGCAGGGTCGTCGCCCGCGCTCGCCTGGGCAGCAGAAACATGGGCGTGGCCTGGAGGAGATTGCAGATGTTGCGGAGCACCTCACGAACCAGGGGGCCCGGGTGGCGCCAGGGCAGCAGCCCTGCGGGGATGGACTCGATGCCCCCTACCGGCCCCCAGATGCAGGGCGCCTGATGGCCCCAGACGGCCACCGGGTAGCGAAAGCCGGCAAACGTGACATGGTGCATCAAATCATAGTGATGAACCTCGTGCAGCCGCTCAATAACCTGTCGGGCCGACTTCTGCCATAGCAGGTAATACAACTGGATGGTCCCGAACCGCCGTTTCATCTCCATGAGAAACGCGCGCCGGTCATGATAGACGAAGCCCGGCAGCGGCTGCCGCCCACGCAGGGACGCCAGCCCGGCCTCGATCGCGGCGCGGTTGTTGGCCCGCGTCAGCACGGTCACCTGGTGGAACCGCGCCATTTGCAGCGCCCATTGCCAGCCCACCTCCGGCTCGGAACCTCTGTCAGGCTCGCAAGCATAAGCGGAAATCAAGACCTTGAGCCTTTGCGCCATGCGATTACTTTGCCGGGGACATTCTTCAATGACCCACGGCGGTTTTTCAATGCGCAACTTTCGATTCCTTGAATTTGACCAGACGCTTGCCCAGAAAGCGGGCCACGTCGTCGGCCCTGACCGCCAACAGCGCTTGCCGGGCCAACTCGTCAAACCAGCCGTGCAGGTCCTTGGGCAGCGGTTCGTCGGCCAACTGCTGCGCACGGCCCCAATCGGCGCCCTGGGCAAGGGCGTTGCCGGCCATTCCGATCCTCTTGGCGGAAGTCCTTGCGCGTGCCCCTTTCGATCTCCAGGCCATGCTCGCGAGCCAACGTCACGGCGGCATCCTGAATCTCCTGCCGCATCGGCTGGGCATAACGGCTGGCCAACTCCAAGCCAGTTTCCACTGGACAAAGGCCCGAGGACGCTGCACTGTCGGAAAGTTCATTTTCGCAGTGAAATATGGTAAAGGCTGTGGTTTTTGACTTGGGCAAGGTGCTGGTGGATTTCGATTACAGGATTGCGGCGCGCCGGATTGCGGCGCGCAGCAAGATGTCCCCCGAGCAACTCATGGCTGCGCTGGTTCGTTCCTCGCTATTCCTCGACTACGAGAGGGGACGGGTCACCCGCCGGGAACTCTTCAACGACATCTGCCGGGCTACCGGTTTCAACGGCAGCCTCGAGGAATTCGCTGTTTTTTTCAGCGACATCTTTTCGGAGATTAAGCCGATGGTGGAATTGCACTCCGAGTTGCGAACGCGCCGCTTCGCCACCTACGTTTTCTCGAACACCAACGACCTGGCGATCGAGCACATCCGCCGCGCTTTTCCTTTCTTCGCCAACTTTGACGGTTACATTTTCTCCTACGAGCACGGCGTGATCAAGCCTGAGCCGGGCCTTTACGAGGTCCTGGAGCGCCAGTCCGGGCGGCGGGCGGGGGAGCTCCTTTACCTGGACGACCGGCCCGAGAATACGCAGGCGGGCGCAGCGCGCGGCTGGGAGGTGATCCTGCATGAATCGCCCGAAAAATCCCGCGACGCAATCCGCAAGCTGGGATTGCTGCCCTAATCCAGCGGCCCCGCCGCCTCGCCCAGTGAGAAGAGGCGGTCGGCGATGTCGTTCAGGGCCAGGCGGGTCGTTTGAAAACGCTCGGCCAGGGTGCTGAAGATGCCCGCCACCGCATAGCGTTGCGCGAGCCGGTGGTCGCTGGCCGCCCGGTAATGCATCCGGCCCATGTTCTCGTAGTACTTCAAATCCGGGAAACCGCGGCTCTCGGCCCGGAAACGGATGCGGGCCGGGAACACCCCCGAGAGAAACAGGGAATAATTGCCGATATGCACCCGGAGCAGGAAGCTTGTGCGCTCGTCGGCCGTTTTGAGGGCGGTGAGCATCTCGAAAACATAATCCAGCGGGTTGGCCTGGCCAGGCACCAGGCAACGGGCTTGTTCAGCGCGGGCAAATTCAGACAGCACCTCCGCCACGTAATCCGCCACCGTCCGGTCCCGGATATCCGCGCGCCGAAACACCTGCCGCACCAGGATGTAAAAGTAAAACCGCGTCGAGACCCGCAGGCAGCCCCCCCGCTCGAGCAGCGCGTGGAACAGCGCCTCATCGTCCAGAATCAAGTCGCGTGATTCCTCGTCCGCCAACAACTTCACCAGACATTCCGCCGTCCCGAGACTCCGGCCCAGCACCGACAATATGAAGTCGATGTCCTCGGCCGCGAACTGGACCCGGCAGTTGGGTTGAATCATTTTCATCGTCTTTTCTATCGCAACCTCGACGAATCAAACCACCCTTGGGCGCCTGTCCCGCCGGCGCCTGCCCCGCCCCGATTCGGGTTGCACCGATGATACAGCATAATCCGATCCATGCAAGGGCATAATCGTTTTTGTCCGGCTTGACACCGGTGGATGGGAGTGCTGTAAATAGGGAGTGACGACGCCAAGGCTTTGGGCCTTCCAGCGCAGGCGGCAGCCGAAGCGGCGTACAACCGAGAAAGATTATGGCTGACATCAAGTTTACCTGTCCGCATTGCCAACAGGAGATACAATGCGACCAACTCTGGTGCGGGCATGAGATCAACTGCCCCACTTGCCAAGGCGCGATGACGGTCCCCCAATTGGAGGCGCCCCCGCCCAGCCGCAATCCCCTGGTGCCCAAACCGCCACCGACCCCAACGCCCCGGCTTTCGGCCGGCAAGACGCAAGTGGCGCGTTCCACCACCCCCACGGGCGTAACGCAAAGGCCATTTCAACCGCCAGTCCGCAAGCAGAGCAGCCCGCTGCTCAAATATGCGTTGATCGTCCTGGGCGTCGCGGCCCTTGGGGTGGGCGGGTATTATTACATCTATCCCATGTTCGGCCAGGCGCGGGACCAGTTCAACGCCCGCTCTGAGGCCTCGTCCAAGCGTCCCGTGGGCGGGGAGGTTGGGGCAGCGATGGACGCGAACGACGCGCTCAACGGGAACAATCCAAACCGTCCCGCATCCTCATTGAAGGCCAGCGTGCAAAAGAGAGTCAGAGGGCGGCGCGTCCCGGGAGTCCAGGCTGCCGGGGACAGCGAGGCGGCGTTGGCAGACCAGGCAGGCCCTGGCGCCGCCGCCGCCGCGTCGCCCGACAAGGATTTGCCGGTGGTGGCCCCGGTCCATACGCTTGATGTCAGCAGTGTCAAGATCCCGGTCAGCAAGGTCAACGGCGTCATCTCCGGCGCCGCGTTCGTCGCTGATAAGGCGCGAATCGACAAAGGGCTCGGTTATTACGCCTTGACCTTGCGGCAGGGGGCCGGCCTCACGCCCGATCGCGCCGTTCAAGTTTTCCTGCATTTGAAGGCGACCGAAGGCCCGACCAACCAGACCTTTACGGTTTCTCCGGACACCAAGGATCCCGCCGTGTCGCGGGTGGTCAAGCTCTGGAAGATCACCGCGGGCTTTGCCCCCAAGGAGCAGCAGTTCTTTTCCAACTACGCTTTGAAGCTGGAGTTGGGCCAGATGGATAAGGGGCTCATTCCCGGGAAGATCTTCCTGGCGTTGACGGACACGGACAAAACGGTCGTGGCAGGGCAATTCATGGCTTCCCTGGTCATCCCCAACCCGGCGACTCAACTTGCCCAGCCCAGGTATGGGGCGCCGGCCGCCAACGCGGCGGCGGCAAGCGCCCGACAGAAGAGGTACGGGAGGCAATGAGGTGATGCATTGTGGCGGGGAACTTGAGTTTCTTGGACAAGGTGCTGGGGCGGATAGGGCGGCTGGATGCCGAGGGGCTCCAGACGGTCATCCAGCGCTTGGCGCGCGAGCGGAGTTTTCTCGAGACGCTTTTCAACACGATCGAGGACGGCGTCCTGGTGGTCGATGAGGCGGGCCGGATTCTTTATTTCAACCAGGCGGTGACACGCTTGCTGGGGTTGCAGCCCAATGTCGAGGGCCAGCCGGTGACTCATCATATACCCGAGCTGGACTGGGAGAAGATCGTCCGTTTCGACCCGGGCGGAGGCCAAGGCGGAGTGCGGCATGAATTCGAGGTGGCATACCCGCGGCCGCGCTTCCTGCGGCTCTATGCGGCCCCGCTCGATGGAGAGGGCGGCCACAGCGCCGGGGTGGCCCTCATTCTGCATGATGCGACCGAGGCGCGCCAGCAGACTTTCGATGCCATCGAGAGCGAGCGCATCCAGGCCCTCACGCTCCTGGCTGCCAGTGTGGCCCATGAGATTGGCAATCCCCTCAACGCCTTGCACATCCATCTCCAGCTCATGGAGCGCGAGGTCAAGAAACTCGAGCACGCCCTCGGGGCCGGGCCGGCCTTGACCGCCGGCCCCGGCGCGCGTCCCCACTCGAGGTCCAGGCAGCGCGCCCGGCCAATGGCCCAAAGCGAGGCGGCTGACATCATCCACAGACTCGAGCAGTTTCAAACTGTGGCCAAGGGCGAAATCAACCGGCTGGATTGCATCGTGACCCAGTTCTTGCAGGCGATTCGCCCGACGCCCCCGCAATTGAGGCCGGCCGAGCTCAACGAAGTGGTCCGGAAGACCCTCGAGCTCCTCCAGCCGGAGATGGACAACCGGGGCTTGAATGTCAAAACCAAGCTCGCCCGGCAACTGCCCGCCACGCCGATCGATCCCAGCCAGATTCAGCAGGTCCTGGTCAACCTCATACGCAATGCCATGCAGGCGATGACCGGGGGCGGCACGCTCACTTTGCAAACCTGGGAAGGCGCCGACGGGGTGTGGGTGAGCGTGGCCGATACCGGGGGCGGCATTCCCCAGGAACAGCTCAAGCGCATCTTCGAGCCGTTTTACACCACTAAGAAGAGAGGCTCCGGTTTGGGTTTGATGATTGTGCAGCGCATCGTCCGGGCCCATGGCGGGCGCATCGAACTCGAAAGCCAGGTCGGTCGAGGCACGACTTTTCGCATCGGGCTGCCCTTGCGCGAGCGCAAGCCGCGCCTCCTCGAGGCGCCGGCGCATGATTAGGCCCGGAATTACGGGTTGTTTAGCCCGCGCCGGCCCTTTACTCTCCTTGCCTGAGCCGCCTGCTGGCCGGGCGGTTGGAAATGACGCCGACGCTATTGATAGTAGATGACGAAAAGACGCAGCGGGAAGGACTCCGGGCGGCGTTGGAGCACCGTTATGATGTCTATCTGGCCGAGGACGCCCGGACGGCGATGGAGATGCTCGAGCGGGGGCATTTCGATGTGCTGTTGACCGATTTCCGCCTGCCCAACGAGGACGGGATGAACCTGATTGTCCGGGCCAAGTCCCTTTCAAAGCCCCCGGTCTGCATTCTCATGACCGCCTACGGGTCCGAAGAACTGGCGGTCGAGGCCATGAAACGCGGCGCCGACGATTACATTGCCAAGGGCCGGCTCCAGATCGACGAGCTGGAGATGCGGATCGCCCGGGCGCTCCGCCAGCAGAGTTTGGAAGTGGAGAATGTGTCCCTTCGCGAGCAACTGGATACGAAGTTCGGCCTGGAGAACATCATCGGTGAATCGGGCGCAATGCGGGAAGTGCTCGATATGGTGCGGCAAGTCGCCCCGTCTCGGGCGACGGTGCTCTTGCAGGGGGAGAGCGGCACGGGCAAGGAGCGCATCGCCCGGGCGATTCATCAGCTCAGCCCCCGCGCGCAGCAGCCGATGGTGACGGTGCATTGCGCGGGGCTGGCGCCCACTTTGCTGGAGAGCGAGCTCTTCGGCCACGAGAAGGGCGCGTTCACCGGCGCCTATGAGCGGCGGATTGGCCGCTTCGAGCAGGCCCAAGGCGGGACCTTGTTCCTGGATGAGATTGGCGAAATCGATGCGTCCATCCAAGTCAAGCTCTTGCGGTTCCTGGGGGAGCGGACCTTCGAGCGAGTGGGCTCGAACAAGACACTCACCGCCGACGTGCGCCTGGTGGCCGCCACGAACAAGAACCTGGCCGAACTGGCTAAGACCGGGGCGTTTCGCGAGGACCTGTTTTTCCGGTTGCGGGTGGTCGAGGTCTGGCTGCCGCCGCTACGGGAGCGGCTCGAGGACATCCCGTTGCTGGCCCAGGCCTTTTTGGGCCAGTTCGCCCTCGAGAATAAGAAGCCCGTAAAGAGCTTCACCGCCGAGGCCTTGGAGTTGCTGCTGCGTTACCCCTGGCCCGGCAACGTGCGCGAGTTGCGCACCGCCATCGAGCGCGGCGTCGTGTTCTGCCGGGGCGACCGCGTGGCGGCGCGCGACCTGCCGCCTGCCTTGCGCCAAGCCGCGGCGGGTGGGCCGGCGGCCACCCAACCGTTGCCCGCGCCGGCTGACTTGACGCTAAAGGAGGCGGAAAAAGAGCTGATTGTCCGCGCGCTCAAGCAGACCAATGGCAGCCGAACGATGGCAGCCGCCAGACTGGGCATGAGCCGGCGGACGCTCCACCGCAAACTTCACGCCTACCACCTCCAGGGATTTTGACATGCGCATTCCTCTCCCCCAAGACCTGATACATCTTCTCGAGGTCAGCATCGGCCCCCGCGTCTTTCGCATCGGTTCGGCCGTGTTGGCCGTGGCGGCGCTCACCTTTCTTTACGACTGGCGCGCCTTCAAGAACATGAACACCCAGGAAGCGATGGACAGCGCCCAGGTGGGCCGCAACCTGGCCCAGGGCAAGGGGTTCAGCACAGGCTTTATCCGCCCCTTGAGCATCTTCCTGGTTAAGCGCCACAACCAACAAACTCCAACGCCCGCCCATGCCTCCGACCCTGCCCGGCTCAAGGAGGCCCACCCGGACCTGGCCAACGCGCCGCTCTATCCGGTCATGCTGGCCGGCCTGATGAAAATACTGCCCTTCCATTACCCGGTTTCGCAAGGCGCCTTTTGGACCTACGGCGGCGGGTTCTGGCGCTATGAGCCCGATTTTCTCATCACTTTGTTCAACCAACTGTTGTTCCTGGGACTCGTGGTGTCGGTTTTTTTCCTGGCCCGGCGCCTGTTCGATGCGCCGGTGGCCTGGCTCTCCGCCGTCTTGTTGCTGGGCGGCGAGTTGTATTGGCGCTTCACCGTTTCAGGACTCCCGACCATCCTGTTGCTGCTGATCTTCACAGGCTTGGCAACGTGCCTGGCGCTGCTCGATGAGGAATCGCGCCAGCCCACGTGGGGGCCCAATGGCTCCTTCCTCCTGGCGGGGGCCATTGGCGCGCTGGCTGGCCTTGGCGGGCTCACCCGCTACGGCTTTGGCTGGCTCATTCTGCCCGTGGTGACGTTTCTCATTCTCTTTGCCAACCCGCGACAGCGGGCCGCCTTGATATTGATTGTGCTCGGGGTGTTTGCCGCGGTCATGGGACCCTGGCTCGCCCGCAATCTTTGGTTCAGCGGCACCCCCTTTGGCACCGCCGGTTACGCGGTCTTGGAAGGCACCTCTCTTTTCCCGGAAAACCGCCTCTTGCGCTCTTTGGAACCTGACTTCTCCAGGCTTGCCTTTTCCCCTTTGTGGGTCAAGCTCATGGCCAACTCGCGCGAAATCGTTCAAAACGCCCTGCCCAAACTTGGCGGCACGTGGGTCAGCGCGTTCTTCCTGGTCGGCCTGCTCGTGCATTTTCGCAAACCCTCCACGCAGCGGTTGCGCTACTTTCTGTTGATGTGCCTGCCCGTCCTGGGTGTGGTGCAGGCCCTGGGCCGCACTCAGCTTTCCGAGGCCTCGCCGGAGATCAACTCCGAGAATTTCCTGGTCTTGCTTGCCCCCTTGGTCCTGGTCTATGGCATTGGTCTTTTCTTTCTATTGCTCGACCAGGTCGAGTTGCCCGTCCTCCAAATGCGCTATGTGGTGATTGGCCTGTTCGGCGCGATTGCCTGCCTGCCTCTCATCCTGGTCTTCCTCCCGCCCCGCCCGCAGCCCGTGGCATACCCTCCCTATATGCCGCCCGTCATCCAGAAGCTCTCCGGTTACATGAAAGAAAACGAACTCATGATGAGCGACATTCCCTGGGCCGTGGCGTGGTATGGCCAGCGACAGTGTGCCTGGCTCACCCTCCAGGCCATGCCCAGCGCCAAAGACCGCGCCTGGCGCGAGGACTTCTTTTGCATTAATGATTTTCTCAAGCCCATCCGAGCCCTCTACCTCACCGCCGAGAGCATGGACAGCAAGTTCGTTTCGCAATGGGTCCTGGCCGGCGAACAAAGCTGGGGCAGCTTCGTCGCCGAAACCGTTCTCCTGAGCAAAGAACCTTTGGGCTTCCCTTTGCGCAAAGCCCAGGCCGAATATTTCCCCTACCAACTCTTCCTCACCGATTGGGAGCGGTGGAAGCAATGATCGGCGAGCGCTTGACGGACTGCTCTCCGGGGGCGATAAACAGGGCATGAACCGCGAGTTGATTCGGCAGCAGTTGGTCGGGCAAGGCCCGTTTCTCATTCGCACCTCGGACGGCAAGGAGTTTCCCGTGCCGCATCCTGAGTTCGTCTGGGTTGGCCGCCACAACATCGTCATCGAAGATGCCAAAGGGCTGCTGGACATCATTGATCCCCTCCACGTTGTTTCCATCCGGCCCAGGGCACGGCGCAAGACCCGCAAAGCCGCCGCTCACTGAAACCACTCGGTAGCGGGACGGGAGAAGAATTCTTCGAGCTTGATGCCGGTCGCGCCGACCAGCCAGGCCTTGGCCTTGGGGTAACGCTTGCGAAACGCGGCCATCCCGCTGACTTTGCCGCCGCGACCGCTTTTTACCTCGAGAGCCCAATCTTGCGCGCCCTGGCTGACGACGAAGTCCACTTCCTCGGCCGCATTACGCCAGTAGGTCACGCCCCAGGCCGAGCCCTGCAAGCCGTTCAACAGATGCGCGCCCACGGCGTTTTCCACCAACCGCCCCCACCAGGAGCCGTCCGCGAAGGCCTGCTCGAAGGTTTTGAGGACGGTTGCGCTGACCAGGGCGTTGTTCCACAGCACCAGCTTGGGGCTGCTGCCGCGCTTGCGTCCCTGGCCCTTGGAGAACAGTTCCAGCCCGCTGGCCAGAAACGCGGTTTCCAGGAGACGCAGGTAGTTGGCCAGCGTCACGGTGTTGCCGGCGTCCGTGAGTTGGCCGAGCATCTTGTTGTAAGAGAACATCTGCGCGGGGAAATGCGCCGCCAGCGCGAAGAGGTGCCGCAACAGCGTGGGCTTGGTGATGGGCTGCATTTGCAGCACGTCACGCGCAAGCACGGTCTCGATGAGCGAATCGTTCACATAGCGCTTCCACACGGCTTCCTCTTCCACCAGGGCCGCCGCTCCGGGGTAGCCGCCAAAGTAGATCCACTGGTCCAGCGTCCAGGCGAACGCCGCGCGGCATTCGGGCCACGACCAATGCGCGCAGCGATGCAGGAAGAACCGTCCCGCCAGGCTCTCGGTAAGGCCGCGTTGCACCAGCAACGCAGAGGAGCCCAGCAGCAGCGGGCGGACCTTGCCCCCGTTGGCCACTTCCTCGTCCCAGAGGCGTTTGACCACTTCGCTCCAGCCGGGCACGTTCTGGATTTCGTCGAGGACGAGCAAAACCCGCGTCCGGGCGGAAGCGGTCTTGGCGCGGGCCAGCCGCCACTGGGTTTCGATCCACTCCGGGGGATGCGGCAGCGCCGCGTCGGCGGACGCCACTACGCTCGGCCAGCCGAGGCGCTTTTCGACCTGGCTGGCCGCCATAGTTTTGCCCACCTGGCGGGGCCCCGCCAGCACCTGCAGCAAGGGGAGCTTCCGCTCCATTGCCGCCATGATCTCGCCTACGATGGCTCGTTCAAATCTCACGCGGGCGACAATGGCACAGGCGCTCTCCCAGAGCAAGAATACTCAGTCAGTGAGTAAGTTTGCTCAGTTGGCGGGTGAAGCACCTTCGTTTCCTTGGTTTCCTCCTGTTTAAACTCTTTACACCAAGCAAACGAAGAAAACGAAGAATTTTGTCCTGCGCCCGCCGGCAGCCAAAGCGCTTTCTTTCGCTTGAAAGCGAGCCCTCTTTCTGGTCAAATTGCCTGATGAAAGAAAAAACTCCTTTGCCGGTGAGAATGGATTCTTACCCGCTGACGGCCGGGCCGCGCGCGCTGGGTCGTCGCGCCTTCCTGCGACAATCGCTGGTGTTTGCCGGGGGCTGCGCGGTTTTTGTGCAGGGGGCCAGGGCTGCCCGGGAAGTCGAGCGGCGCAAGCCTGTGGGCGTGGCCAAGGGCATCCACGCCGGACGCGTCGCCTGGGTCCATGATCCCGAGGTGACCGATTGGAAAGGCCCTGGCGACGGCCACTGGTGGGAAGGCAACCGGGTGAAACAGGAGCGCGTGGACGCCATGATGGCGCGCGCCCTCTGCGAATTGACCGGCGAGGCCGGGCTGGGCGGGGCGTGGTCCAGGCTCTTCCGTCATTTGAACCAATTGCGCGGCAAGGGAGATGTGGGCTACAGGGCGGGTGAGCGGGTCGCCATCAAGCCAAATTGGGTGGGCATGATCTACCGCGAGGGCCACGTCAACCTGGACACTTGCACCTTTATCCGGCGGCACGATTACATGAACACGGCGCCGCAGATGATTATCGCCCTGCTGCGCCAACTTGCCGGCGTGGGCGTGCCCCCGGCCAACATCACGGTCTGCGACACCCTGGCTTGCCTGGTCAAAGAGTATCACGACCTTTTCCAACAGGCCTTCTCTCAAGTGCGTTACGAGGACTACGCGGGCAAGTTCGGGCGCATTAAGGTGGGGCCATCGAGCCAGGCGCTGCACTGGAGCAGCCGCCCGCAGGGCAAGGCGCAAGACTACCTGCCCGCCTGCTTTGCGGAGGCCGACTACCTGATCAATTTCGCGAGCCTCAAAGCCCACACCGCCGGAGGCGTGACGCTCTGCGCCAAGAACCACTTCGGCTCGCTCATACGCTGGCCGGTCCAGGAAGGCTATTACGACATCCACCCCAACTGCTTTGCCAGGGAAACCGGGATTTACCGCCCCCTGGTGGACTTGATAGGCCACTCCCATCTCGGCGGCAAGACGGTGCTCTACCTGGTGGACGGCTTGTTCTCCGGCGTGCATCCCCGCGACCCGGCCGCGCAGCGGATGCAGCAGGCGCCCTTCAACGGCCAGTGGCCCTCCAGTCTTTTGGCCTCGCAGGACCCGGTGGCCATTGACTCGGTCGGTTTCGATTTTCTGGCAACCGAATGGCCGGACTTTGCGGGCAAGGGCGCGGACGATTATTTGCGCGAGGCCGCGCTGGCTAACGATCCCCCGTCAGGGACGTTCTATGATCCGAACCATGCGAGGGCAACCAACCGGCTGCCCAGCTTGGGTGTCCACGAACACTGGAACAACCCGCAGGAGAAAAAATACTCGCGCAATCTCGGCGCCGGCGAAGGCATCGAGTTGGTGAGTGTGAAACTGGGGTAGCAGCAAGACCCTTCCGCCCCAAGGACGCAGCGGAGCTTTCACTCCGGCGAGGGGTGTTTTGGGCCTTGACAGCTCGTTTTGGAGGCCCAGGATGGGCACGCAAAGGCAAATTGAAAACGGACTCGAATGAGTTCTTTATCAGCGGCGGCACGCTGCGAGCCGATGCGGCCTGCTATGTCGAACGGCAAGCGGACGGCGATCTGGTTGACGGCTTGCTGGCGGGTGAGTTCTGCTATGTGCTCACCTCGCGCCAGATGGGCAAGAGTTCGTTGATGGTGCGAACGGCGCAGAAGCTGCGGGAACAGGGGGTGTGCGTGGCGGTGCTGGATCTGAGCGCGATCGGCCAGAACGTGACGCCCGAGCAGTGGTATGACGGCTTGGCGCTCCGCTTGGGGAGCCAACTCGGGCTGGAAGATGAGGTGGAGGCTTTTTGGCAGGACAATCTCCGGCTGGGGCCGTGCCAACGCTGGTTTGCGGCGTTGCGGGACAGTGTCCTGGCGCAGCTCAAGGGCGCCGCGGCGGCAACGGCAGGCGGCCCTCTCCCGCCCCAGGAAACCACCGCTGCTCCCGCGCCGCCGCTCGTCGTGTTCATCGACGAGCTGGACGCCGTGCTGAGCCTTCCCTTTCCCACGGAGGAATTCTTTGCCGCAATCCTCGAATGCAGTCATCGGCGCGCCGAGGACCCGGAGTTGAACCGCCTCGGGTTTTGCCTGTTGGGCGTGGCCGCCCCCTTCGAGCTGATGAAGGATGCCAAGCGGACGCCCTTCAACATCGGCCGCCGCATCGAGCTGGTGGATTTCTCGCGGACCCAGGCGCAGCCCCTGGCGCGCGGCCTGGCCCTGCTCTGCCCCGCCTGCCAGTCCCTCGATACTGATAAACTGCTGGACCGGATCGTCCATTGGACCCACGGGCACCCTTACCTGACGCAACGCCTGTGCCGCGCGGTGGTGGAATCCGCCCAAGCCGGCGACCGGGGAAACGAGGAGTCCTTGATCGACCGGCTCTGCGAGGCCCTGTTTTTCTCGGCCCGCAGCGCGGAAACAGACGACAACCTGGTCTTTGTGCGGGAACGCCTGCTCCGCACCGAGGCGGACCTGGCGTCATTGCTCGAGGTCTATGAGCGGGTGCTGGGCGGCGAGCCGGTTCCGGACGACCGGCTGGATCTGCTTGTCAGCCAACTCCACCTGGCGGGTATCGTGCGGGTGGACAGCCAGGGCCTGGCGGTCCGCAACCGGATTTACGAGCGCGTCTTTGACCGCCCATGGATTTGGGCCCTCAAACCGATGGCGGAACTCGAAACGCCTGACGGCCAGCGGGTGCGCATCAAAGGCACCTGTTCCTTGGGACGGACGGACAACAACGACGTGGTCCTCTCAGACGTCATGGTTTCCCGGCGTCACGCCCTTATCCAGAGACAGGGCGGCAAGGAACTCTGGCTGCTGGATCTAGGCAGCCGCAACGGCACCTCCTTGAATGGTTCGCGTCTGGCCCGGCCGACGTTGCTCCAGGACCAGGACCAAATCCTTATCGGCCCGTACCGGTTGTTGTTTCACCAGCCAAACGCCCCCCGGCGGCCCCCCAGCGACGACACAACCTTCGATCAGACTGTCAGCCGTTAGCCTGCCTGCCCTGATGCGCGTACTTGGACTACCGCCCATGTCCGCCGCCATGTCCGCCGCCGCCATGTCCGCCGCCGCCATGACCTAAACCGC
>Ga0187868_1001756_pt1 | contig 14898 bp, 18 predicted proteins | sample June2016WEW_13_4_FD_133014 | JGI IMG/M metagenome (GOLD analysis project Ga0187868, IMG submission 133014) | Peatland microbial communities from SPRUCE experiment site at the Marcell Experimental Forest, Minnesota, USA - June2016WEW_13_40 | ecosystem: Environmental > Terrestrial > Soil >... | reverse complement strand
CATATCACACTTTTACAGCGAGCCATAGGTCGCTAACCCTTGATAGACAAGAACTTGCAACATATTAGATGCTGATTCTACCCACTCGGTTGGGAGAAGACCCTATATATATAAGGAACATTCATATTCCTGGAATGGTGTCAGGATTGAGATCAGAAAAAAAATGGTATGAAAGTGAAAAATGATCACTTTGGAACGATGTTATCCATCGCTCCAGGAATTAATATATATAGACTTGTGGGGATATAAGGGAAAGACTCAATTTAGTGTCTGGGATGGCAATTGGAAACCAGTAAAGGCAGGTGAAATATTTGGATAATTGTGTAACAAAGGAGGTTCACTGAGACTCTCAAGAAGGGCGAGAAGATCGAGATCAGGGGATTTGGTAGCTTTTCCATAAGGGAATATAAATCTTTTACAGGCAGGAATCCCAAAACCGGGAAGAGTGTGGAAGTGAAGCCGAAGAGACTGCCTTTTTTCAAGTTAGGAAGGGGATTGTCGAAGAAGGTGAAATATGATAAATGTAGATAAAATCATTGCCGACTTTGTCCGTGCTGCTGAAGTTGCCGGTCGAGACATTAAGCGAGGTGACATTACGATCGAGTATCTGCCAGCGCCGCATATTCCTCCAAGTTCATTGCCAGCTGGAAAAATGGCCGTTTACGTGTTTCATTGGGGAGATCAGTGCCTTAAGGTTGGAAAGATTGGACCTAAGAGCCAGGCGCGGTACACAAGTCAGCATTACAATCCAAAGAGTTCGAATAGCAACCTTGCAAAATCAGTGCTGAAGGACAAACTAGTGATGGGAATAAGTGACATTGACGAGCATACCGTGGGGAGGTGGATAAAACAACACACGGACAGGATCAATTTTTTAATACAGGATGACTTCGGTATCTCTTTGCTGTCTTTGTTGGAAGCTTTTCTGCAGTGCCGTCTCAAACCTCTCTTTGAGGGTTTTTATACACAAAAATGAGCACCGAACAAGGTACTCAACCGGATCGCAGGAAAAGCGAAGGGGAGGGTGATTAATGAATGTACGTAAACAATTGGCTGATTTTTACCGTCAAGTTAAAGCACGAGCACCAGACAATTACGAAAGTTTTGCTGAGCTTGTTGGGCCTGATTTGATCTGGGTTGATGACGAATATCTGAAAGCACAGCCACGTGTTGCTATAATTGGTCAACAACTCCTTGAAGGGGACTACACATACCCAGAGTTTGTTAAGAATTGGGAAGTTGATGATGCCATAGAAGAATACATAAAATTCGATTATGGAGTGAAATATTACTCCACACCTTTCTGGCAATTCTTCCACCAAGTACGTACATTGCAGCATGGTCCTAATGCAGGCCGGAGAATGGTTCTTTGGACTAATCTCGTGAAGTTCGTTGCAACCGATGAGAGTTCCATTCTATGGAAACCATACGCTGAAGCTGCGCTCCAACTTCAGCAGGACATGTTGACTACTGAACTCGCAATTGTGAGGCCGGACATTTGTCTGTTCGTCACGGGCCCCGATTATGACTTTGTCCTTAAACGCTATTTTGGCGGAATACTGTTTGAACCCCTTGATCTTCCGGTTCGGCAGTTTGCAAGGCTCGTGCATCCGAGACTGCCTCGACATTCATATCGTACCTACCATCCGAATTATCTCAACCGTGATCGAAAAAGTCGATGGAATAAGGTTCTCCAAATGCTGTCGCAGGAACTCTCTTGGCCTAACACCGTGAGTCCCTGAGTTTTGACATTCGGTGTCATCAAGAAGTAAACTACTGAATATTTAGACCCGCTATATCCAATGAATAGGCAAATTGAAACCATGTTTTATCAGAATGAATAATACTTAGCTTAGTTACAAGAATAGATAGCGGCCATATTTCTAATTTTCTGCGAAGCCACCTCAATCAGCCACTCCGGCTTCAAAATCTTTGCCTCTTCACCGAACCACAGGAGCCAGGAAATAACCTCTGGTTCCGATGATGCGGTAAATTCCAGGACAATCTTGTTCTTTCCTGCCTTTTTGATTTTCTGATCCGGGCTCCAGATCCGCTCTGAAACATATTTTGCCGCCCAGCCGGTGAACTCAACCACAACCTTGAATGCCTCGTCTTTTATGATCCCGAAATTCTTATTGTAGATCTTCTCAAAATTATAATCCTGGGGATATTCGTAAGAAGCATCGGTCATCTCCACCTTCCTGATACGATGAACGGCCAATAAAGGATCAAATTCCATCTCCTTGCCTTTTCTTCCATTCGCAATATGGATTCTGGCATGGAGATAAATCGTATCCTTATGCGAAAAAAGCTTCAGCGGCATAATGGCATGTGTCTTGGGTTTCGTTTCCATGATCGCCTGATAAGAGATCCTGCAGACCTTCTTCTGCTTCATGGCCTCAAGCAGGGTGTGAATCGTATCATGATGTGGCGTATAGTCGATCGTACCCGGTCGAAATGAAGAAAAAAATGGGGTTGATTCAGCACTCTTCCGTCCGGAAGCCAATGCATGGCTCTTAAGAAGGGTATTGGTCGCTTCCATGAAGAGCTTCTTGCCAAGGAGATGGGCTGTAAAGTCTCGACACATCTGAAGAACCATGAACTCAGTTTCTGAAACGGACATCATGGGGACCCTGGTCGGCCTTTTGATGCGGTAATAATGGCGATTACCGATCTTGGATTGTTCGATTTCCACATCATAGCTTTTATCGATGTCATCGATGAGGCGGATCACGGTCTGTTTGGAGCAGGAAAGGATGTGTGAAAGCTCGGTCAGCGAATAACTGTCCCCCGAGAAGAGTAGCTTGACAAGCAGGCTGATAAGCTTCTCGCCATAACTCTTATAGATATCTTGCTTTTTACCCATTTCGTCCACCTCAAAAAAAAATATTTAAATCGTGCCGTACTGTGGAACGATAGCATGTTATCGTGCACTCGTAAAGAATATTTCATGAAATGAAACACCATGTGTGATGAAAAAATGGACAGTTAACAGTGAAGATTATGAATAATGGAGATGATAATAATCATGCGTTGTAATTGGACAGAAGATAAATTCGGGGACATTGTTTTTATTCCTTACGATGAAATGCCCAATATCATATTCTAAAATTGCGACTTATCTCTGTGCTATCCTAAGAGGAGGAAGATATGACCATTACGGAAAAAGAGAATTCCCTGTTCGAAGAGTGGCGCAAAAAGAGACAAGGACTTGTTGCTGACGGTGTAGTAGACGAGGATAGTTTTCTTAATAGCAGATCAAAACTAATGTTTATCCTAAAAGAGGTCAATGATCCTGATGGTGGAAACTGGGATCTCCGCCAGTTTATTAGGGAAGGTGGACGTCCACAGACTTGGGATAACATCACAAGATGGGTCGAAGGAATTAGAAAACTACCGTCAGAAATTAACTGGAATGAGCTATCGGAAATAAGCCAGGAGCAAAGGTGTAATGCTCTTAAATCAATTTGTGCTATAAATCTCAAAAAATCTCCCGGTGGACAGACAACGGATAATCAGTCTCTATGGGGAATTTCAAATGAAGACCGGGAGTTTATTAACAGGCAGTTTGTAATGTACAACGCGGATATTATCATTTGCTGTGGTAGTGTAACTACAGAAATACTATATGGATTGATCGATTTTGGTTCTAATCCAAATTGGCTGATCACAACACGCGGTATCTGGTATCATGAATACGCACCTAAGAAGTTTGTCATATCTTATGCACATCCAGAGGCAAGAGTTGCAGATTGTTTACTCTACTATGGACTGATCGATGCTTTAAGGGAGATTCTAATCATGAGCTGAAAGATATTTAATACGGTAAGTGCCCCTGGTTTCTTGGTGACTTTTAACAGGTAACTGAAGGGTAGCGTCATGACTTAATCATATAAGGATGTGTAAAAGCTCGGGCAGCGAATAACTCTCCTCTGAGAAGATGAGTTTGATAAACAGACTGATTAGTTTCTCGCCATAACTCTGATAAATGTCCCCGCTTTTTACCCATTTTTTCCATCCTCCGAAAAAATATTTAAATCGTGCCGTGTTATGGAACGCTAGCATAGTATTGTATAGCCGTAAAGCAGATTTCATGGTTAGGACAAGGAGGTGATAACGTTCATGCGTGGTGATTGGAAAGAAGATGAATTCGGGGACATTGTTTTTATTCCTTCCGGTGAAATGCCCAATCAGCAAGTTGGCATTTACTGGTTTATCGATAACGATGTAATCAAGGACTCGGTTCCCTATAAAGAAGGCGAGTCTCATGGCGAGATGATCCGGCACGGCAACCATTATGATTTCTGGCAAGCCCTACAACCAACTACCCAAAGCGAGCGGAAATTAAAGTCCCGTGTCTATGACGCTTATCCGAGAGGTCGGATTGTATTCTTTCCATCGAGAAAAGTGTTTCGTGTTTACTTGGATAGTTGTCTTGATTTTGATGATTTTCCAAAAGTCTTGGAGTCATTTGAGATCGAAGATTTTGACATTGAATTTGGCGATGACGAACAATACCGGTGCGCGCAGTGCAATCCATTCTTCGTTGATATTTAAAGACAGAGAAATTGGTAGTCACAAAAGGAATTATGTCCGCATAGGATTTTTCTAAAACTGAAACGTATGAAGTCATTCTATGAATAATGGAGATGAGAATATGTCGACTCATGAAAACGGTAAGGATGATGATTTCTATCTTAGCAAGTCACTTTTTGTCCGCGGCGTCCGGTGCCATAAATCACTGTACCTTCACAAGTACAGGCCGGAGCTGAAAGACGAGGTATCAGAGGAGACGGAAAAACTCTTTAATGTTGGATACGAAGTCGGCGACTTGGCGCGGGAGCTTTTTCCTAGCGGCGAGATCGTTCCATACGATGGGCTTTCACATGAGGAACAGATCGAAATGACCGCATCCCTGATTGCCCAAGGTTGCAAGACAATTTATGAAGCCACCTTCTTTTACAATGGTGTCTTTATCAAGGCCGATATCATCCACCAGGGAGATAATGAATGGGATGTCTATGAGGTCAAAGCTTCGACCGAAGTTAAGGATTATCATCTCCATGATGTTTCCGTTCAATATTATGTCATAGCAGGCACGGGACTGCCCATATCAAGGGTATTCGTCGTTCATGTCAATAATCAGTATGTCCGGCAGGGAGAAATCGAAATTGATAAACTCTTTCACAAGGAAAATATAACCGCAATCGCCAAGGAGAAACAAAACTTCATTGTGGAGGAAATCAAAAAACAAAGGGCAATGCTGAAAGGAAAGGAACCGGTCATCGATATCGGTCCTCAATGTAATCAGTTTTATCCATGTGACTTTATTGGCCACTGCTGGTCGCATATTCCCAATGATTCCATATTTAATATACGGGGCAGGATGGATGCGAGGTTTCCTCTTTATGAAAAGGGTCTTGTATCTATGTTTGACGTACCTCAGGAATATCTTTCAACCAGACAGTTTATTCAAGTTGACGCGGCAAAGACACGGGAGGTCTACTATGATCATGATGCCGTAAGACAATTCATCAAGTCGTTATGGTATCCCATGTACTTTCTCGATTTTGAAACCTCCATGCAGGCAATCCCACCTTATGACGGCATAAGACCTTATCAGCAGATCCCCTTCCAGTATTCATTGCACCATCTTGAACATAAAGGAGGCGACTTGAAGCACTACGAGTTCCTGGCAATGCCGCATACAGACCCGAGAAAAGAGATCATTGAAAAACTGGTAAATGAAATCCCGGATAATGCATGTGTCTTGACCTACAAAAAGAGTTTTGAAATCGGAAGACTGTATGATCTGGCTGGCTGGTTTCCGGAATATGCGGATAAGATTGAAAAGATTATCGAAAACATCAGGGATCTCATGGAACCCTTCCAGCGTTATGATATCTACCATTGGCAGCAATCCGGTTCTTATTCCTTGAAGGACGTTCTTCCCGCCATGGTGCCTGACCTCAGATACGAACATCTGGATGTGCGAGACGGGGGAATGGCCATGGATGCATTTGCGACAATGAACCAGACTGATGATCCGGAGGAAATAAAAAAGATCCGTAAATCCCTGCTGGAATATTGCAAACTCGATACCCTCGCCATGGTTAAAATTGTAGAGAGGCTTTGAAAAGATGAACAACGACGATTTAAACAAAGTCTTGGCAAAGCTCAATCCTAAAAGAATAGAACTGTATATTTTAAACCGGTTGAGGAATCAACATCCTGAATATTCGCAACAGGGTGCAAGTGTCACCGTTGAATGTATTAAATCAATCATAAAAATTCGTGAGATTGTGTTTTCAAGAATATTGCATGAACCTCCTTCGATGATAACGGATGAGGAGGCTATGAGTATTCTTAAAAAACTTCCACCGGCAATTTTAAAAAACCCCGTTTCAATAAAAACTATTGAGATCATAATTTCCGAGCATGAACAATTAATAACCAGAAATGTTATGTATGATATGGCTAATGATGAAGCTTTTAGTGCTTCGGAATATAATAATCGGGCAGCTGCGCGGTCTGAATTCGAAAGATATGATGAAGCGCTTGAGGATTATAACCGTGCTTGTGAGCTTGAGCCTGATAGCTTATCCTTTTTTCAGAATAGAGCAACCTTGTTTTTATCACTTGGGATGAGGGATGAGGCACTCAACGATATATCCTATGTAAATAATAAATTAACAAATGAGGCACTCGACGACATATCTCAGGTAAGCGACAGAGCAGCGAAAATAAAATTATTTGAGTGCATGTGTAGTATCCCGCCCCAGATAGAATTAACTTTTAAATTTAATCAATATGAGACGACTCTTTATTTGATGGCTGCATATTTAAGATATTTGATTTCTCTTCTGCCTTTTACAAAAATCTCTAACGAAATAATTGAAATTGAAAATGACGGAATGCATATGAATATTCATTCTGAGCGGATGGGAATGATCAATTTCAGTCTAAAAGAGATAAAAATTTATAATAAAACAAAACAGTCTCATATAATTAGTGAGTTAATAAAAGAAGCGAATGATCAATTGCTGATCTTAAAGAATTCAAGCCAGTATAAAAGGGTTTTTAGTAAGAAGAAAATATCGATGCCGCAAATAACAGGTATTAAATAACGGTAAACGTGCGAACGTGTGATAAATGGATTGCACAACTGAATAACGAATACTTCGGTGAATTATCATGCTGACAAGAAGATATTTTATTAAGGACATCATGGGCACAGGATTGTTATTTTCTGCCGGTCCAGCCTTTGCCGCCGCCGACTTGTTTCAAAAATCAGTGGGAGCATCGATCTCAGAAGGGTTTATAAAAAGTGCGGTTGCCCTTTCTATCGTTGACATTAAGAATATATACCCGTGGCAAAGCTGTTTTATAGGCACTGGAGTTTCGGGATGTAAGATTGCCAAGAGATTATCAGAAGAATATTATTTTATTGGCAATCACAATAGTGCGACGGTTCTCAATGTCAGTAATCAGTCAGGTGAATCTTCGGAGGTGATAGAACAGACATTACCGCATGTTCAAGATCGAGATCTAGTGATTTTATCAGGGTCGATCAACGATGCCGCATTTCTCACATTAAGAAATATGGCGCTTTCGAGCTCTCCTAAGTCTCTGTGGACAATTTTAGAGTCACAAGAAAATATTATTGAGCAAACTTCTTCAATTCAACCACAAATGAATGAAAGCATTACCGTCGTCCCGTCTGGCGCCGATTATATCAAACAGTCTCTTATTCTCGTGCAAGCATTGAGTCACTACTTACACGAACCCGGTACCGTGAGCATGGCGTTTTGGAACGATGTCATGACGATGTTTGCAGGACATTGGACTAAAATCGTAGATGTGGAAACAAATGATCAATCTTACAGGAACGATATCCAAAGATTCATATTGCATAACATAACTCAATTACATGCACGATCAGCAAGCGTAATGATATTTGCAGGTCCCTCTTTTACCAATAGCGTTCTGGATCACATTATGGAGATATTTTGCGATAGCTGGCTTCATATTTCCATTATTGTGTTCAATGTATATATTGTAGAAGAATTTGATTCAAAGCTGTACGTTGCTGTTATCATGGATGATAAACTCATTCACAACCATAATGACAGCTAGAATCAGTACATATCCGTCTTTCCCCCACATCCCCCTCTTCTAAATTATATATAAACGCTACGCCATGTGGAACGATACCATGGTAGAAAGTTCCTGATAATCAGAAGAGCGTCGGGAAAAAACCAGGAAGATGAACAAAAACGATTTAAATACAGTCATTGAAAATGCGAAAAGCATTTTTGAAGAGATAAGAAAGAAATACAACTTAATAAGAGAGATCGATGAAAGATATGAAAAGCTAAAGGAGTATCTTGTGTTTTCTTCTCAGCATGGCCAATGCGAGATGACTTCGAACATACAAAAGATTTTGGAAGAATTTCCAGAGATGATTCATGACTCCATACATAAAAAAAGGGCCTGCGAGTTGCTTCAAGGCATTCGTAATCTAAAAAAAGAGATAGATCGAGCGTCCGTGGAAAAATCGAAAAGTGACCTGAAGAAGAAAATGGATAATGATGTAAAAAGTTTGGCACAAATCACTGAAAATCTTGAAGTCATGGAAAATACATTTGTTGAGATTAGGTTCAATGCTCTTGATTACAATATCCTTGATGACCTGAGAAAAGATCCGGTTATATCATTGAAACACACGCCGCAGACCAGGGCTTCAATAAGGATAGTGCTTGGTACACTGATCGATTTTCTTCAAAGTCAAGAAAGGAGATATTAAAATGAAAAGGACAGTGATAATATTATTATTTATTGCTCTGTCATTTTCATCTAAGTCGATCTCTGTTTTAGCAACAGGAAATATTTCATTACTATTGTCGTACTAATAAATAGAGGATAGACGCCATGTATATTGCTGAGTTAAGAGACAAAGTATCTTCACGGTTGAAAGAAGCTAATGATACGAAATTTCTGTTTCTTGTGATGAAGGATTCACAAGTCCAAGAGGAGGATTCATCTTCAGGCCTTATGAGTGATGAAGTGCCGCAAGAACGTTGGTGTCGATATACTCTCCATCAGGGCACTACTCTTAACTTAATTGGCTTTACACAAGTCCCCTTGGGTATGGACGTGGATGATGCCTTCCCTCCGTTCCATGCAGCAAACTTTGACGAGGGGACCAAGGATGCATTAGCTGAGGCAATTTGTGATGGTGGCTTATTGATAGCCGAGTCTAATTTTGAACCACGTAGCTTGCTGGCCTATCGCCTTGATGACCCTAATTACTGGTACGGCCGCGAGGAGACTCTAAAGTATCTCGGTGTTGTTAATTTTAGACGTGCTTGCTAGATCATGCCCGCTTCAAGCCAAATCAATATATGCATAAATGATTTTACAAAGGAGTTTAAATTTATAAAATGTGGTTAACCGGCGCGTAGAACTTGTGATAAGGACAAGGTGAAGGTCACAATCAAATAAGGCTTATTTTGACAGTATCTGTAAAGTCAAATATAGGTTAGGACATATTGACTATTTATCAGACCACCTTTTCGACTCCTCACACATCGATCCCCGCCACAGTCTCCCTCAACTAATCAAGCCGTATCAGATAAAGTGCGTCAATGGGCTGAGTGCAACTTATCTTGCTATTTTGATGGTCGGAATGACGCTGATCCTGTCATATGCACTTTATCAAAAAGACTTGGTCTTTATTTTTGGGAATGCTTTGGCACTTTTCCTGACAGGAATATTGGTGGTGCTTTACTGGAGATACCGTCGCAAGAAAGATTGAATGGGCTATTTAGAGTGAATCTTTTTCTCAACCGATGAGATGATCTTTGTGGCTGGTAAATTAAACGCTTTCGCGAGTTTAAAAACCGTTATAAGAGATGGTTGTTTATGACCACATTCCAGGAGGGAAATGAAACTACGGTCAAGATTGCTAATCTCAGCAAGTTTTTCCTGAGACAATTTATGCCTCTTTCTAAGCTCTCTGATGACTTCTCCAAATGCTTCCGCTATTGTCAAGTTTGCCTCCTTGATGAGGAAACTTAACAGAATTAAGCAGGATATTCTGTTGACTATTGACAACAGGGGTAATATATGAAATAAACTTCATGTCACACGAGCCAGCTTTCCAAAAGCGATTCGTGGCATGATCTTAACAATCTTGCCTGATGATATTTACCGTGAAGAGTAGATACTCATAGGCCCTGTGAGGTTTGCAAAAGTTAGCCTCCTGAGAAGTGCTCTCAGCATTTTGATGGAGGCTTTTTTATTATCATTAACCCATTTGAAACAGGCATTTTATGACAATCAGAATTCCAAAACCCACCGCTGGTGATAAATTTCTTGCATTGGTTGGTAAGAAATGTGCTGTTTATATACCCAGCGATATCTACAAAACATATGGTCCATACGTTTATGCAGAAGCAAGAAAAGAGTCCTTCTGGCGAGCCCTTTTCAGATCCAGTAACGAAGATCCTCCAGAGGGTTGGATATATCCTGAAAAATTTATGGAAAAAGAAGAGTGAAAAAAAGTAAAATCGTCGGAATACTTTACAATTTATTTTATGTATGAAGAAGCATCCCATCTGCTCCTAATTTTAAGTTTTAGAAATTTCAAATAATTATAAAGTAAATCAGCACCTTACTAGATCATAAGGTAAATGTAACACAATGTGGTATGCTAATTGCTACAATTGATATTAATTTGAAGAATAGGAAATGAAGATCCTCCAGAGGGTTTATCCGCTTTGGTGAATTTTAAATCTGGTAACATATTAATATTATGATGGCGTTTTGTTTAATTCGCCACTTTTAGGTTATAGTTTAAAGATTGTAAAGTGTCATCATCATAGGAGGCAAATTAAATGGCAGGAGAACAAGAAACCAAAGCACCGGTTGATAAAGACCGAAGCAAAACCGAAAAAATATTTGAAGCGAGTTTATATGATACCAGGTTTATAATATTAATAGCAGTTATTGGCTGTATAATTGCAGCTGTAATTACTTTTGTCATGGGAGCAATGTTTATAATTCAAGCCAGCACAGAATTTTTCATGAATATTGGAAAACTGACAGAAGCAATAGAGGAGGAGGTGCTTGTTAAATTTATAAGTTCTATAGACTTATTTCTGTTCGGCATCATATTGATTATATTATCTATGGGAAGTTATGATCTTTTTATAAGCAAATTGGATCCCGCCTATGAGGCAGGAGCGACGCCTAATTGGATAAAGTTTAAAGACGTTAATGAAATGAAGGAACCTTTGTTACATGTTATTATAATAATACTTGTTATAACATTCTTTAAATACATTATACGCTACCATTATGCTTCGGCTTATGAGCTAATGATTATCCCTCTCGGAATTGCTTTGATAGGAATCGGGCTTTTCTTGATTAATAAGGCAGACGTTAAGAAGGAAGTCAAAGGTTAGAATTATGAGCCACCAATTCTAAAAAAAACAATGTTATCTTTTTCCGCCTGTGGTTACTCACGTAGATCACGATTAATTTATGTTGGGGAATCCATATATTTTTAAGTGATAAAATAATCTAACAAAAGTAACCAGCTGCAGGAGGAGGATAGAAAGGAAACATACCATGGCCGAGTTAAGCAAAGTAAGAGGTTTTCTTTACTCCCTCGCTCGTACTTTGGGTTGGGTTCAAATTGTTATAGATTTTCTCACCGGCCGTACCAAGCAGGGATCCAAGATGTTGGCCAATAAATTTATTGGAAGAAAAATAGGGTCGAAAATCTTTTTTAAGTAAGCTCTGATCTGGTTTTTGATGGTTTCACTGAGACTCTAAAGAAGGGGGGAAGGATTGAGATCAGGGGATTTGGGGTCTTCTCTGTGAGGGAATATAAAGCTTATACTGGCAGGAATCCCAGAACAGGGAAGCGTGTTATGGTTAAGCCGAAGAGATTGCCATTTTTCAAGGTGGGCAGGGAATTGAAGCAAAGGGTACTAAAATGAAATTTTTCCATTTCACAAATTGGGATTTAGATAAAATTGAAATTGGAAGAGTTTACGATACGCCATGGGAACAATCTCACTATTGGAGACAAAAAACTAACAACGCTCTTTTTGTCTCACCGGAAATAGAGAAGGAACTTAACGCCCTTCCTCCTATAAAGATAAACGGCATAGATCTGAAAGAATTTCTTCGAGATTATAAATTAAAATCGGAATTATTAAAGGAAATGATATTTGAAGATGTCAGGCATGATAAATACAATGATGCACCCTCCCGTAAAAGATGTATGTTTGTATTTGATGAAACGACAGAATATGTAGAATACGCAAGGTTGCTAGGATTTGAGACAAGAAACTACAACCTCATAGAAATAGAATCTATTGATGAAAAATCTAAATATTTAAAGGTCGATTTCTCTTGGCTCAATTGCAATGTCTTTCAATATAAAGAAGTAGAAGAATATGCTGAAAAATACTGGTCAGGAGAAATCCGAGAGCCTAAAAAATGTGAAGCGCTATTTATTGGAGAATTTAGAATAAATCGAGTGCTACTCGAAAAAAGGAAAAATAACCTAACGTCAGCAACTACCTGATGAGTCTAGTGGCATGTGTGCAGGAGCAGTTAAATTGTGAAAAGAGGTAGTTAAACTATTAACAGTTTAGTAAAAATGTTTAATTTGGAGAGTTGAAATGTGTAGATATGCTGACTAATACTGCAAGAATGTTCACCGATCGATCGTAGGACAATTATTCAGAGCTTTTCCGGCGTGATGCCTGCAGAAATATGAAACTTCGAAAAGGAAAGACTAAAGGCATTCTTAAGAGTTCCATCGATTCAGCTCTTTTGGGTGTAGAAGTTTATAACAAACCAAGAACAGAATTTAGAACTCAAGCCTTCATTTCTCTAATGATTATTGCTTGGACAAGATTATTTCATGCCCATTTTAACCATACAATTGGTCGAAGATATTTTTATAAAAAGAAGGGCAGCAATAGATATGAAACCATTGATGGTGAAAAAAGGGCTTGGGAGCTACGAACTTGTATATCTAAGTATGGGAAATTAAACGAGGGTGAAAAAGCAAATTTGGAGCTTTTTATAAAATTAAGGAATAAAATTGAACACAGGCACATAGAAAAGAAAGAACTTGACGTTCTGTTATTTGGCGAATGTCAGGCATTGTTGTATAATTATGAAACATTACTTATAGAACTTTTTGGCCAAGAATATGCGCTGAATGAAAATATAGTGTATTCACTTCAATTCTCGACTTTGCGGCAAAAGGAACAAATCAGAGCGAGCAAACGGGCTCTCTCGGCTGATCTTGTAGATTTGAAAAAATTCATTGATGTATATAGGACGTCTCTTCCCGATCAGGTTTTTAACTCACAATCATATTCTGTAAAACTAATCCAGGTTCCCAAAATTTCGAACACTAACAGAAATGATCTTGCTGTTGAATTTGTTAACTGGGATTCACTTAACGACGCCGACAAGAAATCATATGAAAAATTGACAGCAATAATAAAGGATAGGGTTGTAAAACAACCTGTTGTTAATTTAGGTGGAATGAAGCCAGGAAAGATTCTAGATCTTGTAAAGGAGCTAACAGGTTTTGAATTCACTCACCACGACCATAAATGTCTATATGTAATTTTTCAAGTTAGACCCGATCCTTCAGATGAAGGTGATCCTTTCAACACAAATCCGCTGTATTGCCACTATGACGAAGTGCATGAAGATTATGTTTATTACAAGGAATGGGCCAATTGCATTGCACAAATAATTAAAGCAGAAAAAATGAAAAAATTTATGTGGACGCATGCGTATAGACAGAGGCGTCGCTATAATATTCAGGATTATTTATAGATGTGTTCCGAGATGAATATTTACACTTAAGAATCCCCCATCCACCTATTCTCCATAAAGATTTACATCTCCAAAATCCCTTTCGGAAGTTTTGGTTTCTTGCTTTCAACGCATTCACAATCATGACCGTCATAAGAGGTCGTTGCCCAAGACCCAAAACATTTTATTGACCCATGTGAAATTTAAGATAAAGATAGTCTAAAATCTGATCAGAGGGTTGAGGAGGATGCCTAATGAGTGCAGCTTTGGTCAATAACAATCACGATCTAATCGAAATACTGAGGGCTACAGATCGTGTCATTGCCCTTTTTTATGCCTCCTGGTGCCCTTTTTGTGCAAGGTTCCTGCCGATATTTAAAAAGCATGCCGGGGGAAAAGGGCGACACTTTGTGAGTGTGCAGGACGATCACAAAACAATAGCGGATCAATATTCAGTGAAAGTCTTTCCGACCGTGCTTTTCTTTGAAAATGGGGTCGTTTCAAAAAGGTTGGATGGAGTATCGGGAGTCGGTTTGGATGAAAAACAACTGGCAGAATTCATTAATTTGTGTCCGTTGTCGTAATGTTGAGCTAAAGGTGAATTAACGAGAAAAAAATCTATGACAATTAGAGCTGCAGAAGCCGACTTAATATTAAAACATAAAAAAGGGAAATCTTATGAGCCAGAAGGGTAAAGAGTTTCCTCATATTGGAGTCTATACGAGATTGGCACCATCAAAAATAAGCGGTGCTGGTGTTGGAGTTTTTGCGATCACTAAAATTAAGAAAGATACGGATATTTTTTATGATGAATATGATGAGATAAAATGGATAAATGTAAAAGAATTAGAATCACTCCCAACAGAAATCCGTAAACTCTATGACAATTTTTGTGTTGTTAAAGACGATGGTACGCGATACGGGTGTCCTAAAAGTTTCAATCAACTAATACCATGTTGGTATTTGAATTCGTCAGATAATCCTAATGTAAGATGCGATGAAAAGAATGGGTACAAATTCTATGCTCTCCGCGATATAGAT
>Ga0187868_1001750_pt1 | contig 14921 bp, 6 predicted proteins | sample June2016WEW_13_4_FD_133014 | JGI IMG/M metagenome (GOLD analysis project Ga0187868, IMG submission 133014) | Peatland microbial communities from SPRUCE experiment site at the Marcell Experimental Forest, Minnesota, USA - June2016WEW_13_40 | ecosystem: Environmental > Terrestrial > Soil > Wetlands... | reverse complement strand
TTCTGCTCGAAGTGGGCGGCACGCAGAACCAAGCGGGCAGTGCTTATTCCACGTTCGACCTGATTCTTTATATTGACGGCGAATGTCTCGGCCATCGCACGTTGAAGGCCGGCTATGGGACCAACGGAACGGTGGTATGTCTCACGCCGTATTTGAAAGCAGGACAACACATCGTGTGGGTTTACTGGGATGGTTCAGCCAGCGGCACCAGCTTGCGCCTCCAGCAGGTCAGGTTGCGGAGCATTGACGGGCCGGACAGCGCCGGCGACGGGACCAAAGACTGGGTGAAACGGGCGCTGAATGCCGAGTCGGGCCGAGACGGTAACCTGCCAGCGGGCAACTACGTTTCCCCGGCGTTCATCGAAGGTCGCGATCCCTATTTTTCGCGGATGAACATTACCGTGGGTGGAAATGCCGTGCCCGTTGCGCCTGGTGCCGGCCTGCGTTGGTATGCCAACGCGCCCCTCTCGGCTGCAACGGATACCCCGGTGACTATTGCCTACCAGAACGGCGGCTTGGTGGAGCAGGACACCCTGCGCTGGCTGCCGCTCAACATTCTTTCGCCCGCGAATCTGCTGGTTCGAACGGGCGACAGCCTGCTCCTGACCGCCGGTTCCAATCAGCCGGCCAATGTGCAAATCACCGTGCTCAACGGATCCCAAACTGTGGCAGCCTACAACACCACCGCCGCGCAACCGGTGCCCTGCCAATTTTCAACCGCCGGCACCTACACCGTCAACGCGGTCTACACGCCGCAAACCGGAGCCGCCCAGACCGGGAGCATTACCGTGAAAGCAGTCGATTACAATTTTCCGACCAACCCGGTTTGCGTGAAATCGGTCATTCGGAATTGGCCGCTGACCAACGTTCCTCCAGAAATCGTTTTGGCATCCGACCCGCGCCTCGAAATGGTGCAGACCAACCCGTTGAGCCTGCTGATTGATCAAAATCTGCCCCGCACACTGGTGGCGCGTCTGGGCAATGCCGGGCCGATCCTGGCTTCGGCCACCGCCCGGGGCCTGCGCCTCTTTGCCACGCCGGATACTTACAACACGGTCATTGAACAATATCCCGACGGCAGCCAGTTGGTGGAAACCATGGATATTCTCAGTCCGGTGCCGCCGGACGTGATCGTGCAGATCATGATAATTGTTGGTGGCGTGACGTTCGACGATGGCACGACCTTCAAGGAACTCACCGCGGCGGATTTCGATGCGCTCGGCCAGTACAAGGTGCGCTTCCTGATGCCCGCCGGGGTCCAGACACCCAATTGTCATGCCATTCGAGTCATGCAAGGCGCGTCACTGGTAGGTAACTGCTACTGACAAAATGAAACCTGCGGTCAAAATCACCCTTTTGTTGGGCGCAGCCGTCGTGGCCGTCGTTCTCGCCCACAGGTTTTACCATCAACCCCATCCCATCCAGCGTGCGACGGTGGCCGCCACGCCGGCAACAAACCCCGCAACCGGTCGTTTGCCCGTCGCTCCTTTGGCGAAATCCGCGCCCGGCCCGGTGCCCGCCCCGCCGGCTGTCGTTCCCAAATGGCTCAAACCGGTTCTCACGCCGGTTCCCGGAAGTTCATTTGCGGATCGTGTGAAAATCCTTCGCGCGAGGACCGCGAACCTGAAAGACGACGAGATCAAGGCCCTCTATTCGTACCTGCTCACGCCCGCCCATTCGGACGACGAAAGCCGTTCGGGCGAGAACTGGCTGCGCAACGAGATGTTGGACCGGCTGACCCAGCAACCGGAACTGCCCGCCGGCCTGCCTGCCGTGCTGATGTCCATTTACCAGGACTCGCAGCAGGACGTGGTCATGCGCGATTATGCCATCCAGCACATCAATCCGGCCTATGACCGGGCGGGCATGGATGACAAGGCGGCCCTGAACCAGGCCTTGTGGCAGGCGGCGGGAGAGACGGACAGCAGCATTGCCGGGACGGCGTTGCTGGCCTTGAACGACCTGGCGCAGAGCAACGCGGAGTTTGACCGGAATCAGATTGCCCAAACAGCCTTGAAACTGGCCGGCGATGACAATTGCGGGGAACTGGCGCGCATCACCGCCGTGCAACTGTGCGGGCAAATGGGCGTGCAGCAAGCCTCGGCGCTGGTCCAGCAACTGGCCCAACAGGCCGGCAGCATTCCGTTGCGCATCTCGGCCATCGCGGCGCTCGGCAATTTGGGAGATCAAGGTGTGGAGCCATTTCTACAGGAGATTGCCGCCGGTAGTGAAGACCGTTTGAAACCGGCGGCGGAAACAGCTTTGAAACGATTGAAGAAACGGTTGGGAACGTGAACCCCGTCCAACCATCGAAGGGCAAAACCAAATGAAACGAATCTTAATGCTATGCGTCATGGTCGGCGCCGTGGTTTGTGGCGTCCAAGGCTACAACAATCCTACCTGCACATCACCCTCGATAACTGGGTACCCGACGAGCCAGACCAATTGCCAGGGTGCGACTGTAACCTTCACCGTAGGGGCCTCGGGAACCTACCCGTTGAGTTATCAATGGCTGAAAAACGGGACCAATCTCAGCAACGGTAGCAACAGTTGGGGATCTACCATTTCGATCAGTTCGGGATACACCACGTCGCAGTTGACCATCAGCAACGTCAAGATGAATGACGCCGCTTCCTACTCCGTAATTGTCAATAATGCTTGCGGTTCCGCCACCAGTTCGCCGCCGGCCACTCTGACGGTGACTAACCAGTTTTCGCCACCGGTGATCACACAACAGCCAACCAATCAGACAGTGATACAAAGCAGCAACGCGACGTTCAACGTAACGATCAGCACCAACAGCGCTTTGCCGTTGAGTTACCAATGGAACTTCAACGGGACAAACATCAGTTGGGCGACCAACGCGACGCTGACCTTGACGAATGTGCAATCGAATCAAGCGGGCGATTATGCGGTGCTGGTGACCAATGTTTATGGATCCATTCTCAGTTCCAATGCGGTATTGAACGTGATTCTGCCAACGACGTGCATTGATCCTCCAACCGGCCTGGTGGGTTGGTGGCCGGGGGAGAGCAACGCCGATGACATTGTTGGCGGAAATAATGGCACGGTGGTCTCTGGAACAATTGGGTATGTGCCAGCCGAGGTCGGACTCGGGTTTCACTTCGATGGCGGAGCAAACATGCTTTTCGCGCCCAGCGCGCCGGCGCTGAATTTTGGCCCCAATCAGGACTTTTCAATTGAAGCATGGATTAGTCCTTGCATACCTCCCGTTGGCTTAAATTCCGATCTGCCCGTCGTGTCCAAAGGTGGTTATGATTGCCCAGTCAGCCAATTTCCTGGACAGCTGCAAGGTGGTTATGAATTCACAGTTGTCGGCGGACAGGTGGAATGCCAACTGTCCGATTCAATCGGCAATTCCCAAAGTTGGGGGCCTGCGGGCCCGGACTTGTGCGATGGCTATCTGCACCATGTCGCGTTGACTGTGGCGCGGAATTCGACTGTCGGCGGTCACATGTATGTGGATGGGGTGATGGTGTTGCAATTTGACCCCACCTCTGTGCCGGGTGATCTCTCGAACAGCGGTGATTTGGCGATTGGCAGTCATTTGCATAACTGTCCAAATAATATGTCGATTTGGTTATCTTCCTTCTGTGGAACAATTGATGAATTGTCCATCTATAACTGCGCCCTTTCATCGAATGCAATAGCGGCTGTCTATTGTGCCGGGAGTTATGGCAAATGCGCGCTGACTCCGCCGACCAACTGTGTTTCTCCGTCTTCATGTTTGGTGGGGTGGTGGCCGGGGGAGAGCAACGCCGATGACATTATTGGCGGAAATAATGGCGCGGTGGTCTCTGGAACAATTGGGTATGTGCCAGCCGAGGTTGGACTCGGGTTTGACTTCGATGGCGGAGCAAACAGGCTGTTCGTGCCCAGTGCGCCGGCGCTGAATTTTGGCCCCGAACAGGACTTTTCAATTGAAACATGGATCAGTTCTTTGGAGACGATCATTCCTATAGTTGAGTCAACCAACGAGAGCTTCTCCTTTATGCCCATTGTGTCCAAAGGTAACACAAATGGTTATGGATTCGGAGTTAATGGCAAAGCGATAGAATGTTTCCTGTGGGACTCAATGGGTAATTGCAATTGGTGGAGGGCTGCGAGTCCGGACTTGCGTGATGGATCTCTGCACCACGTCGCGTTGACTGTGGCGCGGGATTCGACCATCGGCGGTCACATGTATGTGGATGGGGTGATGGTGCTGCAATTTGACCCCACCTCTGTGCCGGGTGATCTCTCGAACATCCAGCCTTTGCAGATTGGCAGTGATTTTTACGCAGCCCCGAATAATGTTTCGGTATATCAAAACTTCTTCCAGGGGGGGATTGATGAATTGTCCATCTACAACTGCGCCCTTTCATCGAATGATATTGCCGCCATTTACAACGCCGGAAACGCGGGCAAATGCCAGCCGACTTCGCCGACCAACAGTGGTTGTTGCCAGGTGATGCAGAACGGGACAAATGTTGATGTCACGGCCATCAGCATCAGCCCTGCGGCCACAAACCTGTGCAGCGGGGACTCTGTTGTTTTTACCGCCACGACAACACCGGGGGGAGGCAGTGTGAATTGGTCTGTATATCCTTCCAGCGCGGATACGAATTTTACCGGCTGTAGTGCTTCAAAAACTTTCATACCGGCGGTTGGTTTTTCGGGGACGGCGACCATCTACGCGACATGCGGGACAAACACCGCTGAGGCCACCGTCACGGTGGGCGTTACGCCAACAATAACCACGCAGCCTGTGAGCCAGTCTGCGGCCCCTGGCGCCACGGTTTCCTTTAATGTTGTGGCCATCCCGGTGACTGAAACACTGATTTATCAATGGTATAAAAATGGCGGCATTCTTTCCGACGTCGGCAATGTTTCCGGAGCCAACAGTCCCGCCTTGACGCTGACAGATGTCTCGACTGCGGATGCGGGGCTTTACACAGTATCTGTTTGCTGCCCATCGTCGTCGTGTTGTGTGTTAAGCACCCCTGCAACGTTGGAGGTGGGTGTCTTCAAAGTGAGGATTACCGAGCCGAAGAACGATGCCATTCTTCCCTGAAGTTGGTATGCAAATACAATTATAGATATGAAAACAAAAAACGGTTTGGGTTTCTTTACAATTTGTGCCATCCTGTGGCTCTCCATGCCATCCGGGCTTGCCGCCGAGGCATCTTATGCGGCGCAGATTCAGATGAAGCCGGTGTTTACCTCGCCGATACAGTGGGTCGGGAAACAAGAACCGCCCGAAGCCGAGTCTTTGGCCTTGCTCAACGCCATTCGCGCTTTTGGCACCAATGATGTTAATGCCGGCTTTGCCGCCTTGGAGGACTTTATAGCCACCCACCCCCAGTCAGCGTGGGTGCCGTCTCTGCGGGTGAACTTGGCCGAGTATTACGGCAAACAGGGGCGGTTCACCCTGGCGCTGGCCCAGTACGAAGCGGCTTGGACAACCGCTAAAAACTCCACCGACCCGGCCGGACAGATGCTGGCTGCCCGCAATGCCGCCGGATTGGCTTCGCTCCTGGCTGACTTGGGGCAGAAGGATCAACTGGAGTCCCTCTTGGACGAAGTGGAGAAGAGCAAGATTCCTTTGGGGGTTTACAGCACGCCAGTGTCGGCGGCCAGGCAACAGTTCCAGACCATGAAGTTCTTTCCGGGTGACGCCTACAAGTGTGGCTTGGTTGCGTTGAATGATCTGGCCGGGGCGCTCCATATTGATTCGCCGCTCAAGCGATACCTGCCAAGCACCGCCTCTCCCGAAGGAGGCTTCACACTCGCGCAGCTTCTCGTCATGGCCCGCACCAACGGCATCCCGCTGGAAGCCGTGCGCCGCCCGGCGGGTGCGGAACTGGTTGTGCCCTGCATCATGCACTGGAAGTTCAACCACTACGCACTTGTTACCAAAGCTCAAGGGGGGCGCTATCAGGTTGCCAATCCTGTCTCAGGCGCTTTCGTTTACATGACTGTGTCCGCCATTGACGCCGAGAGCAGCGGCGTTTTCCTGGTGCCCCGCGACCAGGCGCCTGTCGCGTGGCAAAAAATCCCTCCGTCGGAGTGTGACCGCATCCGTGGCGGCTGTTACGGCGGCCCGCCGGATGACGAAGACGACGACTCCCCCGACTGCGACAGTGGCGATGAAGGTTCGTGCAGCGACCCCTGCAACCCTCCTTCACCCAATGATGGCGCCAGTGGAGACGGAGGCGGTTGCCCGCCGGCCGATGATCCCGGCATGGCCCAATGGCGAGTTTCAGAGCCCTACATCAGCCTGTGGCTGCAAGACACCCCTCTGCGCTACCGCCTTTCAACCGGAGAATGGATGCCGTTGAAACTTTCCTACAAGCAACGCGGTGAGTACAAAGGGCCTAATGTCGGCTGTTTTGGCCCGAATTGGGAATGTAACTGGATTGGAATCCTTGAACAACCTTCACCAAACACTTATGTCAATCATCTCGCCGGAGGCGGCGTTCGTTCGTTTGTTGTCGGAGTGCCGGATTACAAATCCGCGCGCATGTTGACGATTGCAACCTCCGCCTCTGGAAACATAGCATCAGAAGGTGGAAATCTTAGCGCCAATGGCAGTGGTGGATCAGTATCCGTGCCGGTGATTAATTCCCCCACCGGTTCCCAAAACCGCTATGCGTATGCCTACACGTTTGGAAGCGGTGTCCAATATAATTTTCTTACCCGCCGGGTGGATCGCTATGGACGTTACATCCAATACAATTACGTCACCAGTGGGAATTTTGTTGAATTGACGAGCATTGTGGACAAGGATGGCCGGACCATTTCACTTGCCTATAACGACAGCGTCCACCCGAACTTTATCACATCGATAACCGATCCCTACAATCGGACCTGCACCTTCACCTACGATGATCAAGCTGACAATGGCCAGGGCCTGCTGACCAACATCGTGGACACCATTGGGATGAGCAGCTCGTTCAAATACGATGGCAATAATCTTATCACCAACCTGACCACCCCCTATGGTCAAACTGGTTTCCAATCGGTTGAGGGAACCAATAGCATCCCCTCCCAAAACCGCTCCTTGCTGGTCACCGAGGCGAACGGCGAGTATCAGCTCTATGCCTATTGCAGCCAGGGACCGGGCGGCGATTATCCAATCGGCGACGGCGAAAGTAATTTCCGGAACAGCTACCATTGGAACCGTGCCCAATATGACACTGCCGGCATCCAGGGTTACTTGGGCGCCCCGCCCGTGCTGCAAAACCTGCTCAATTTGCCGGGTGCGACCTACTATGATGCGGAAATCAAGCACTGGCTGCACAACTCCACCTCGGATGGCGGTGCGCCAGTCTGTGACACCCTCGGAGCCATGGCCGGCCCGGTGGATCCTTTGCTCTCTTCTCCTGGTTACAATGTTCGTTCGGGGGCGCTCGCCTACCGGTACTATGGGCAAACTTACATTGCCGGTATCGGCACGCTGAAACGTGTAACCGGGGTCTGGAACCCAACCTACGGCTCCGTTCAATACCTCGCAATTCAGCGCAACAGCCTCGGGCGGCCGACACAGATCACGCATTACAACAGTGACGGCTCAAGCGCAACCTACAATAACATCTTTGACACTAACGGCATGTATCTCCAGCAAGAGTGGGGGCCGCGTGGCGAAAGGACGCGCGGCTATGGCTACAATAATACGAACTTTCCCAATCTGCTGACTTCCGTCACCAATGCAGTTGGTGACGTAATTCGTTACACGCACGATCCTGCCACCCTCAAGGTGACCAGCATCACCTTCCCGGGTGGGCTGGTTCGCACGAATATTTATTATGCCAGCGGCCCAAGCCAGGGCTTTCTCCAGATGCAGGCCGATTTGGGGATACGCACCAATTATTTCACCTATGTGAACGGCAATCTCGCGCTTCAGACCAATGAACTGGGATTGGTCACCTCCAACGCTTGGGACAATCTCAACCGGCTGATCAGCACCGCCTATCCCGATAGCACCACCGTTTCCAATCTTTATGACAAACTGGATACCGTAGGTGAGAAGGACCGCCTTAATCAGTGGACTTATTACGGTTACAACGAGGTGCGTCAACTGACGAACGTGACCAACGCCAACGGCCAGATCACCCAGTACGATTATTGCGGTTGCGGTTCGCCTGACCTGATAACCCGCTGGCTGGGTGGGCGGGCAATTAATACCAGCCTTGCTTACGACATCGCTGGACGTTTAACCAACACCGCGTATGCCGACGGCTATCAGATCAATCGCACTTACGACGAAAACAACCAGCTCCAGACCATCAGCGACACCGGCGGCCGGAATTTGCAATTGGCTTATGCCCAGCACGGCCTGAAATTCGATCTTGCCACTGCCAGCATGATTTCCCTCCAATCGCAGCCCCGGCTGTTGTTGACCCAAAAATTTGACGAATACGGCCGCGTGACCAACAGCGTGGACCGCAACGCCGTGACCGTCACCAATGGCTATGATTTCCTGGACCGCCTCGTGGCCCGGCAGGCCTTTGGCAATTCCGGTGCACAGAAAACCGGCCTGGAAAAATTTGTGTATAACGCGCTTGGCCTGACCAATTACTTTGATCCCCTGGCACATCTTACGACCTATGTGCGCGATGCCGCCGGTCGGGTTTTGTATGAAACCAACGCCAACTTGGAAGTGCTCCAATTTGATTACAATCCGTCCGACGAATTGCAGACGCTCATTGACGGGAAAAATCAGACAACCCATTGGAATTATGACCCCTACGGTCGCGTGACCAACAAGGTGGACAACACCAGCGTGGAAATGTTCCGCTACCAATATGATTCCAACGACCGCCTCACCAACCGCTGGCAGGCCGGCAATGTGGTGACGGCTTACAAATACGATCCCATCGGCAACCTGACCAATGTGACCTATCCCGGTTCGGGGGTGATGAATACCTATCAATACGACGACCTGAACCGGCTGACCAGCATGGTGGATGCCATCGGCGCCACCGTTTTTGTCTGGAACGACGGAGACCAGTTGGCCGTGGAGAATGGGCCTTGGGCCTATGACTCTGTCGTTTACACCTACAACAATCGCTTGCGTGACAGCTTGTGGCTGTGGCCGCCCGGAGCCGCCGCCTGGTCGCAGACCTACCAATATGATGAATTCATGCGCTTGAAACAGGTCGTTTCACCCGCCGGCACTTTCGGTTATCAATATGCCTCGCTGACGTTGCCGGGCGGCGCCGCGACCGTTCCCGATCTGGTGCAACAACTGACCTATCCCAACAACGCTTACAGCCAGCGTGGTTATGATCATCTGGGCCGCCTGACTTTGACCAGACTGACCGATGCCACTGGCGCCGTTGTTTTTGACCAGCACGGTTATCAATACGACCCGGCCTCCCAAAGGACCGTGCAAACCTTCGCCGCCGGCAACTTCCAGTATTACACCTACGACAACATCGGCCAGTTGAAGACAGCGAATGGATTTGAAGCCAATGGCACGGCGCGACCGCAGGAGCAGTTTGGTTATGGCTATGATGCCGCCTGGAATCTGAACCAGCGGATCAACGGTTCCCTGGTGCAAAATTTTTCGGTGAATTCCCTGAACGAACTGTCCACCGCCTCCCGCCCGCCCAATGCCACGATTACCGTCTCGGGTTCGTATGAATACGGCAATCCGCCGGTTTCCGTGACGGTATCCGGCACCGGATTGCCGACCGGGCCCGCCACCGTGTATGCGGACAAAACTTGGGCCAAGACCGGAGCCAACCCGGCGGATGGGGCCAACACTTATACCGCCAACGCCACCGACAACTCCGCGCAGGTTTCGCAGGACACCGTTAATGTCTATCTGCCGGTTAATAACACTTACCAATATGATGCGCGGGGCAACCTGACCAACGACGGGCGGCGCAGCTTTGCCTACGACGACGAAAACCAGTTGACCAGTGTGTGGGTCACAAACGTCTGGCGCAGCGATTTTGTGTATGATGGCATGCTGCGCCGGCGGATTGAAACAAACTACACCTGGTCAAGCGGCGCATGGTTGCAGACCAACGAAGTGCTTTACGTTTATGATGGGGAACTGGTCATTCAGGAACGGGATGCGAACAATGCACCACAGGTAACTTACACTCGTGGCAACGATTTAAGCGGCGGCTTGCAAGGCGCGGGCGGCATTGGCGGACTCCTAGCCCGAACTGACATGGGACTGTGGACTGCGAACTCAGGACTGGCAACTGCTTTCTATCATGCCGATGGCAATGGCAACGTGACCTGCCTGTTTTACACCAACAACATGGTGCAGGCGCTCTATAGCTACGACCCTTATGGCAATATGCTGGCGATGAGCGGGCCTTTGGCCAATGTCAACGCCTACCGCTTCTCCAGCAAGGAATGGAGTGGGAACGCGGGGCTTTATTATTACGGATTCAGATTTTATGATCCGAATTTGCAGCGGTGGCTAAATAGAGACCCGTTGGGAGAACAGGGGGGAGTAAATCTTTATAATTTCGTTGGTTCAGCCCCAATTAATTTAATTGATCCCCATGGTGAATGCACTATTCCGTATCCTTTGATGGTAACTAGTGAATCAGCTGGGCCATGGGGGTGGGCTGCTTTAGGACTGTTGGCGACCGGAGTTGCAGCATATGAAATTGCCACCTTACCTCCGGCACAACCAGCACCGCCACCGCCCGTTGTTTATAGTCCACCGGTTGCGGGTAATGTAAATGCGCCACCAACAAGTATTTCAACGCCAATGAGCAAGCTTCGCCCCAGCGCAACTATGCCGGCGCAGGGGGGGCCGCCTAGTGGCACTCTTGCTGAAGATAGGGGTAACGGAAAAGGCACGATTCGGACTTATGGCCCTGACGGCAGAGCAAAGACTGACTATGATATTGGGCACGACCACGGCCAAGGCGATCCACATGCACATGACTGGGATTGGAGTAATCCAGAGCCAAGAGGTCCGGCTCGTCCATTATGTCCTGGTGAATAGGTTATGAATGCTGAATTTCATCGTCCTGTATATCTTGCTCATCTGTTTGATTGGACTGAGGCAATATGGAGTGATACAAACTGGCTTTTTACCAAGTTGGATTCCAATCCCAATCTACAGGATGTAGAGAAATACTTGTCTCCACAACTTAACAAAGCGGATATTTTGTTTTCGTGGAAGCCAGAAGGCTTATGGATTCCAGGCAGTGAATTGGGGAAATCATTTATTTCGGACAACGTCGTAGTGCCATTCAGTGCTTGCTATATCTTCGACAGTAAAACGACAAGTTGCACTAAACCACGTTTCAATATGACGACTGATACTGAACGCTCCTTCACGGATACGGAAATCAAAATGGTCTCAGAAGAAATTATTAGTCTCAAGGCGCTCGGTTATGCTGCAGATGGTTGCGGTTTACAATGGGTGAGCTTTGATGACAAACTTAGTCGTTTAATTCGGCAAGGATTTAACTCTTGGCAGAAAATGAAGGGGTCAGTCCTAGAAAAGTGACAATAATTTCGGTTTGTTGGCGGGCAGTTTTGGTTATAAAGGGGTCAGTATAAAGTAAAGGGGTCAGTCCTAGAATTGTGACATTTTAGGTTTGACGACGGACAATTTCGGTTTGTAGTTTGGGGCTGATCATGGCACGTCCACTGCGCATTCAATATCCGGGAGCGGTCTATCACGTGATGGCGCGAGGCAATCAAGGGCAGAGGATTTTCCAGGATGACCGGGACCGGCAGTGTTTTCTGGAGACGTTGGGCGAGGCCTGTGAGAAAACCGGCTGGCGGATCCACGCTTACGTGTTAATGGGCAATCACTATCACCTGCTGGTGGAAACGCCCGAAGGGAACCTGATCGAAGGCATGAAATGGGTGCAAGGCGCCTACACGCAGCGTTACAACAGCCGGCACAAATTATTTGGTCATTTGTTTCAAGGGCGCTACAAAGCGGTGATCGTGGATGGGCGGGAGGAAGATTATTTTCTAGTGGTGAGCACCTATATTCACTTGAATCCGGCGCGGGCTGGATTGATACGGATTGGCGCGGAGCGGTTGAAACGATATCGTTGGAGCAGTTATCCGTGGTATTTGAACCGGGCCGGCAAACGGACGGGATGGTTGAGAACAGAGCGGGTGATGGGAAATCTGGGGTTTGCTCCGAAGGATGTGAAAGGGTATGAGACATACATCGAGGGGCGGGTGTTGGAATTGGGCAGCAAGGCGGGACGGAAGGAATTGGATGAGGAATGGAAGGCGTTGCGGCGGGGTTGGTATGTGGGGGATGAAGGATTTGCAGAGAAACTCGAGGAGCATCTGGAGCGGGTGATGAAAGGCCGGCGGCGGGAATCGCACAGCGGGGAAGCCAAAGCGGCGCATGACGAAGCGGCAGCGGAACGGGAGTTGCAGCGGGCGTTGCAGGTTTTGGGTCTGAATGAGGAGGTGGTGGAAAGAACGCCCAAGGGTGCGCCGGAGAAACTGGTGTTGGCGTGGTGGCTTCGGCGGCGGACAACGGTGTCGCTGCGGTGGGTGAGTGAGCGTTTGGGGATGGGGCACTACACGCGGGTGACGCAGGCAATCCGCCGGACGGAGCGGCAACCGAGCCGGAAGATAAACCAAATCAAGTGCAAGCTGAAGCGGTTGGAAAATTTGGAGAACGCATGACCGGAGCAAAATGTCATAATTATAGGACTGACCCCTATTTTTTAGGGGGTCTGTTGTTGGCAATTGTGAATGTGGCAATGGGTCAAACCGTTCCTTTGTCGCCTGCGGCCTTGGCAGCGTCTTCCGACGGCAAGGCGATTTATGTGGCCTGCGCCACCGGCAACCGGGTTTTGTGTTTCGATACTGCGGGCCGGAAGGTTTCTGCCTCAATTCCAATGCCGGGATCACCGTCGGGTTTGGTTCTTTCCCCGGGTAACACGCGTCTGTTTGTCACCTGCGCTGCCCCGGAAAGCAAGGTTTGCATCGTAAATCTCGAAAAAAAGAAGGTGGTTGAAACCATTTCCGCCGGTCACACGGCCATGGCTCCGGTTCTCGGCCCGGACGGCAAAACACTTTATGTCTGCGACCGGTTTAACAACGCTGTCGGGGTTATTGATCTGGCCGCAAAGAGAGAAGTCGGGCGAATCGCCGTCCAGCGAGAACCGGTAGCCGCAACCCTCACAAAGGACGGCAAAATCCTGCTTGTAGCCAACTATCTCCACAACGGACGTGCCGACGCGGATTACGTGTCAGCGGTAGTCAGTGCCATTGATTTGGACAAAGGGAAAGTGACAGCCGAGTTCGTTCTGCCGGACGGCAGCGGCGCCCTCCAGGACATTCGGGTTTCACCGGATGGCAAATACGCTGCAGTCACCCATGTCCTGGCGCAGTTCCGGCTGCCGACAGTTGATCTGCACTTGCGGTGGATCAATGCCAACGCACTGACGGTGATTGACCTAGGCCGGATGGAGGTTCTGGCCAGCACGATGCTCGATGACCGCAACCGGGGAGCGGCCAATCCCTGGGGACTGGCGTGGTCGGCTGACGGTTCGACCTTGGTTGTTGCCCACGCCGGCACGCATGAAATCAGCATCATCGATTTCCCGGCCCTGTTAAAAACATTGTTGGCTCTGCCGGCCCCTTTCGATCCTCTCAAAGTTGGAGGCGCGACCATCGAGGCAAACCCGCCATCTGCGTATTCCGTTCCTTTTTTCTCCAGCCTCCGGCAACGAGTCAGACTGCCCGAGAGAGATCTTGGCCCTCGCGCTGTGGCAGTCACCGGTCATATCGCCTATATCGCCAATTATTTCTCCGACACGCTCGATGTAATAAATCTGTCGGCGGCGCAGCCCAGAGTTGAGTCCCTTCCGCTTGGGCCGAAGCAGGAGATGAACGTCGTTCGCAAAGGCGAGTTTTATTTCCATAATGCCGGCATCTGCTTCCAAGGGTGGCAGAGTTGTTCCAGTTGCCATCCCGGCGACGCTCGGGCGGACGGCTTGAACTGGGATCTGCTCAATGACGGCATCGGCAATCCGAAGAACACAAAGAGCCTCCTGCTCGCCCACAAGACACCGCCCGCAATGAGCCTGGGCGTGCGCACCAATGCCGAAGCAGCCGTGCGGGCCGGTATCAAGCATATTCTCTTTACCGATCAACCTGATGAAATTCCGACGGCAATTGATGAATACCTCAAATCGCTTAAGCCGGTGCCCAGTCCGTATTTGGTGCATGGCAAACTTTCCGATGCGGCCAAACGTGGGGAGAAAATATTTGCCAAAACCGGTTGTGCTGATTGCCATGTGCCTGGACTTTACACAGATTTGCATCCTCACGATGTCGGCACCCGCGCCGCGTATGACCGGCCAACGGATAAATTCTACACACCCACGTTGATTGAAGTCTGGCGCACGGCACCTTATCTGCACGATGGCTCGGCCGCCACCATGCGTGACGTGGTCACGACCTGCAACCTGCACGATGAACATGGTGAGACTTCCAAATTGTCGCAGCAGGACATTGACGACCTTTGCGAGTATGTTCTCTCCCTATGAGCCAATTTGGAACCAAGGAAAATCCGGTCAGGCAAGGGGTGCCTGATGTTCGTCCGAACGCTGGCGCAATGCAGGACGGTTTAGACCACTATCGGCATACACCCGGGCCAATCAAAACGTGTCCTGTGTGACGGAAACAACCGCACGGGCACAGGAAGCGGCATTGTGGCGAGTGTGTCCGGCAAAGAACCTTCGTGCTACGTGTGATGCTTACCCGCGACTTTCCGGCAAACTGGATGCAGCCAACAACACAGGCTCAAAACTGCGAATGCAAGAACTAAAGTAAGCGTCACGCAAGGAACCCCTATTCAACCAGTTCGTAGATGTCGTAGCGTAGAGCTATGACGAATACGACTGAGGCAGGTGAAACGGCATTGTTGAAAACCGATGGATTGGGACGCGTAC
>Ga0187868_1001746_pt1 | contig 14953 bp, 17 predicted proteins | sample June2016WEW_13_4_FD_133014 | JGI IMG/M metagenome (GOLD analysis project Ga0187868, IMG submission 133014) | Peatland microbial communities from SPRUCE experiment site at the Marcell Experimental Forest, Minnesota, USA - June2016WEW_13_40 | ecosystem: Environmental > Terrestrial > Soil >... | reverse complement strand
CTGTGTTGCTTCGGCAAGCGTGCGCCGGCCAAAAAAATCCGCTTCGCGCGTGAGGGCAGTGTTTGCGGGGTGGGAGTCGGCTGGCGGTCAGCGCGGTCCGTTCTGGCTTGCTCAGCCGGTATCTTCAGCCGGGAGGGACTGCTTGTAATTCCACGGAAACCACCGGGTCGGATGTTCCCGCGCTTCCTTGGCATGGCGCTGAAGGGCGTTGAGATAGTCCAGGGGGTTGCTGGCGCAGAGCCGGCAGGTGTGGATCAAGCTCATGAACAGGTCCCCCAGCCGAGCGCCGTTTTGGGTTTTGTAGCCCAGCGAGTTTTTGCGGTTATCGGAAGCTTCCGATAACCGCAATTATCCCAAGATCCAAATTATCCCAAGATTGGGAATGGCGGCAGACGAGTTCGCTCTGAATTTGGCATGTGAAGCTCGATAGTCGCGACGAGGGCAACTCAGCATAAAAAAGGCGGGGATCTCCCCCAGGATGGAAACCGTTCGCGCACTACCTCTTGAGTGCTCTGGCCCCAGCGGGACTGTTCACCCGTGGACGAGTGACTCTGCCGTCTTGGGCTCTTCATTTTGGGCCTCCTGGCCGCAGTAGTCGCCTCGGCGTAGCGCACCATTCCGAAAAATCGATTGACACTGTGAAGTTTTGGAGGCAAGAGGAAGAATGGGGGTATGTTAGAACGGTATTTCCGTCAAGGCCACGCCTTCCATCGCGTGCGAGCCAACCCACTGGGGCAAGAGCTTGAGGATTTCGCGGTTTGGCTGAATCAGCGCGGCTATTCCTCAGGGACCATCCGGCTTTACCTCACGGCAGTTGCGCATTTCGGCAACTGGTTGGGGAAACAAGCCATCAACGTGGATTCAATAACCGACCGCTTGGTGTCCTTGTTCCTTTGCAGTCATTTGCCAAGATGTCGATGCCGTTTTCGCGGTCCGCGCGGAAAGGATGCGCCTGCGGCTATGGCGCTGTTTATTGAGGCCCTGCGGAAGGCTGGCCAGATCCCTCCGGTCGTGCCCCCTGAGCCGAAGCCACTCGATGGAGAAGTCGCTGAATTTGAGGCCCACCTTCGAGCGACGTGTGCGCTGGCCGAAGACACCGTCATTTACCGAACCCGATATGCCCGTGAGTTCCTCGAAGCGATTTACGGTAACCAGCCACCGAAACTTTCCAATCTGACTCCCGAGCAGGTGAGCGATTTCGTTTTTACTGAAGCCCGACGCCTCAAGCCGGCCTCGGTCAAAGTTCTGGCCTCCTCGCTCCGGAGTTATCTCAGGTTCGTGTGCTTTGGAGGACGCTGCCCACGAGACCTCTCCTGCGCTGTCCCCACTGTGGCGGCATGGAAAAAATCGCACCTGCCCAAAACCCTCAGCCAAGAGCAAATCGAGGGGTTTTTGTCTTCCTTTGATCGGTCCACTGCAACCGGCCGCCGCGATTACGCACTGTGCCTTTGCCTATCCGACTTGGGGTTACGCAGCGGCGAGGTTGCCAGTTTATCTCTGGATGATTTCGATTGGCGGGCGGGGACCCTCTCAATCACCAGTGGAAAATCGGGCCGATCCAGACTATTACCACTGCCAAAGAGATTGGGCCGAGCCATAGTCGATTACCTCCGCAACGCAAGACCCGCATCGAGGGCCAGGCAAGTCTTTCTTCGACAGGCTTTTCCCAAAGGAGAACCCATTACGCGCGACATCGTCGCCCACGTCGTTGCCAGGGGTTGGTCTGAGGTGGCCGCCGACGCACCGCCCATCGGCCCACACGTATTTCGCCATAGCGCTGCCACGCGCCTGCATGAACGAGGAGCAACTTTTAAAGACATTGCCGATGTTCTGGGCCATCAGCAAATCGATACCGTTTCCATTTACGCGAAAGTCAACCTGCCTCAATTGACCCAAGTGGCCCTCCCGTGGCTGGAGGAACAAAAATCGTGAAACGCCGCAAGACAATCACGGATTGGGTGAATGAATACGTGACGCGCCGTCAGGCCTTGGGGTTTCGGATGGAGACTGAAAAGGGGGAACTGATGCGCTTCGCGCATTATGTCACCGAGCGTGGTAAACAGGGCCCACTGACCCAGGCGATAATGCTGGAATGGCTTGGAGGTTCTCCCAACGCCAGCCGTACTTATCAGGCGCGAAAGCTCGCCAGCCTCCGTTCTTTCTCCAAGTACCTGGCCATTTATGAGCCTCGAACGGAAATCCCTCCGGCCAAGCTCTTCGGCCGAACCGGGTCCCGGCCGGCACCGCATATTTATTCCGATCAAGAACTCTTTGAACTCTTTCGGGCCTGCGAAAGGGCAAGGCCGCCTGGAGGCCTCCGCTGCCGAACCTACCGCCTTCTGTTCGGGTTGCTTGCCGTTACAGGCATGAGGGTGTCGGAGGCCCTCAAACTCAACAACCGCGAGGTCGACCTCGATAACGGAGTGCTGCGAGTCCAGGACACCAAATTCCGCAAGTCCCGCCTGGTGCCGCTCCACCTTTCCACCACCCGGGCCCTGCGGCAATATGTTCTGGCCCGCGACACCCATCATCCAGCGCCTCAATCGGAGGCGTTCCTGCTTTCCGAAAAAGGCGGTCGGCTTCCCTATCGAACCGTTCAAGGCTTTTTCCGCGACATACGAGAGCGTTTGGGCTGGGATCATCAGCGAGGTGGACGAGCGCCCAGGATTCAGGACTTGCGCCATACCTTCGCCTGCCGCCGCATTCTGGCCTGGTATGAGCAAGGACTCGATGTGGAGCCGCGGATCCCGTCTTTGTCCACCTATCTGGGGCATGCGAAGGTGACCGACACCTATTGGTATCTCACCGGGAGTGCGGAACTCTTCAGCATCGCTGGCCAGAGGTTTGAACAATTTGCCGGAAAAGGAAAACGCCCATGAAACAACCCTCCCTCCATCCAGCGATCGGCCAGTTGGTTCAGGATTTCTTTTGCAAAAATCTCATCAACCAACGCAACGTCAGCCCGCGGACCGTCACCGCCTACCGCGATACGTTCCGATTGCTGCTACAGTACGCCTCCAAGCAGCAGGGCAAGCAGCCAGTGGACTTGACCCTGGACGATTTGAACGCGGCCACTATCGCCCGCTTTCTGGATCATCTTGAGAAGGACCGCAACAACTCGATCCGGACCCGGAACCTCCGCCTGGCCGCAATTCGATCCTTCATGCATTACGCGGCTTACCAGGAGCCCGCGGCCCTGTCGCTCATCCAGCGCGTCCTGGCCATTCCCCAAAAGCGATTTCACAGGCCCGTATTGGGGTTTCTTTCCCGTGAGGAGATCGAGGCCATTCTCGATGCCCCGGATCCGTCCACCTGGAGCGGGCGGCGGGATCGGGTCCTGTTCGCCACGCTTTACAATACCGGAGCCCGTGTCTCCGAGATCATCTCGTTGCTAGTTTCAGACCTCACGCTGGATCGCTCGTCCAGTGTGAGAATTAATGGCAAAGGACGGAAGCAAAGGATGGTTCCCTTGTGGAAGAGCACGGCAACTCGGCTCAGAGAGTGGCTCAAGTCGATTCCCCACGATCTGGAATCGATTCTTTTCCCGAACCGCTTTGGCAAGGCGTTGACTGCGTCCGGCGTTGAGTATCGCTTGAAAGCTCTCATCAAAAAAGCCAGCCAGGCCTGTAGTACGCTCAAAGAGCGCCGCCGCATCTCCCCGCATACGATTCGGCATTCAACCGCGACTCACCTGCTACAGGCGGGGGTAGATCTGTCCGTCATCTCTCTCTGGTTGGGCCACGAAGAAATGAGCACCACCCATCTTTACCTTGCGGCGGACTTGAAGATGAAAGAGCGAGCCCTGAAAAAGCTGGAGGAAACGCCAACTCGGCCCTTGCGCTACCAGGCTGGCGACAAGCTGCTCCGTTTCCTTGAGGGGCTGTAATTATCCTGACCATCCATGATATCAAAGTCCGTCGCGTGAGCCGTGCAGCCTCTGAAACGACGATCAGGTCCTTCAACTCGGGATAATTTGGACCTTGGGATAATTGCGGTGGAGGATCGCCATCTTCAAGGCGCGCTCGCAGATATTGTTATCCAGGGGCGCGCCGGCCTGACGCAGGAACAGGGTCAAGGGCTCCCAGTGTTTGAGCATGTAGTTGATGGCCTGGCCCAGCCCAGAGTTAGGTTCCACCAGTTTTTGTTCCAACTGCTGGGCCATCCACTGCTTAAGCTCGTCCATGACTTTCTGACTGTGCTCCTGGTGGAACCGAAGCCGGGCTTCGGGCGAGAGGTTCGACTCTTTGGCCTGCGCATCGTATTTGTAAACTTCCCCCAGGCTCTCGAGCACATGCCGGCACTCGGCAGGGAAGTCCTGGACGATGTCCACGAACTGCCTTCTTCCGTGGCCGAGGCAATTGGCCAAAAGGGTCTCGAACTCCTTGGCCGGGTTGCGCGAGAGTGCGTCGCACATTTGGATGGGCGGCGGGGCCTGGGCGGCTCGACGCGCCAGCAACTGGTCCAGGTTCTCGCCGGCGTGATGGTGCCCGGTAATGAACAGGGCGATGCGATGGCCCTCCACCTCTGAGAGCAGGCTGGTGGTGAAGATTCCGGTGCGCTCTTTGCCCTCCGTGGCGGCGCCGCTTTCCTTGGCCAGGCTCTGCACCCGCATGGGGGTGTCGTCATTGTGGATCAAGTGGCCCTGAGCTGCCAGCGTGATTAAGGCCTCCTGCACCGGTTCGAGAGCCGGGGCGGCTTTGGCCATGAGTTCCCATTGCGTGGAGGCAGCCAGGCGCACGCCCTGGTCGGTCTGCATCTTGTCCAACCGGTAATGCGGCAGGCCGCCCCCAAAGCGCAGATAGCCCAGCGCGGGGCCGACGTTGGGATCGTACTTTTCCAAGCCCGCCTCCTCAGGTGCCGGAGCAGTGAAGGTTTTGCCGCAGAGCTTGCAGCGCAGTTTCTCCAACTCGAAGCGGGTCGCGGCAAAGAGGGACTGGGCGGTAATGCGCACGATCTGTGCGGGCCGCTTCAGGAGGTAGAGCTTGCCTTGCTTGCAGTCCGGACACGGATCGCCGGGATGGAGTTGGGGGTGGGACACTTGGACCTGTTTGGCGCCGGGGTAGTCGGCGGCGGCCGTACGGCCATGGCCTTTAGGCTTGGGCCGAAGCGCTGGCGCGAGGGCGCCTGGGGAACCGGTTGGCGGGGGCTGGGGAAAAAGCTGGCCGGTTTTCTCGGTCTTGGCTCCGAAGACCATCCGCGCCAGCCGGCCAATGGTGGTGTTCTTGGCTTCGATGGCGCCCATGAGCCATTGGAGGGTCCGCAATATTCTTTCGACCAACCGGTAGGTCTCCGCCGGCAACAGTGGCGCCAGCTTCACCAGCAGCTCTTCCATCTGGGCCGAGGTCAAACTGACGATCTCCGGAGCGGTGCTTTTAGCCATGGCACGGGGCGCCCAGTCGGCGGCGAAAGTCCGTTCGCAACGGGTAGACCCACAGCTCCTTAAGCGAGCGGTTGGGCCGGTTGGTCTGGTCGTCCTTTCCCCGTCCGGTGGTCAACCCCAGGTAGATCCAGTTGGCCGCCCGATAACAGGTGCCCTGGAACCGTTTCGGATCGATGAAGGTCTCCAGCAAATAAACCGGATGCGCATAGAGTCGCTCCCAATCGGCACTGAGTTGCCGCGCTGCCTGCGCCAGCACATGGCTGGCCAAGTGACGCACTCTGACAAAAGGCAAGAGCAGGAATCGGGAGTTGTAAGCTACCAGGTGCAGGTTGGCCCGCCGTTGCGCCGGCGACCAGCCGATGAACCGGTCCCGCGGTCCCAGGTGGCGCGGCGCCGAGGACCAAACCAGGCAAGCCACCGGCCGGCCCCGGGCATAAACCAGGTGCTTAAGGTGTTCGCCCACCGGCGGCGTATAGCGCAGGTAATGGTGGCTTTGGAGCAGTCGCCCGAAGAACGCCTCCTCCGACGTGCGGCGCACCTGCCGGATCTCTAAAGGGACCAACTCCGCCAGCGAACATTCCACCGTCCCGACCTCCAGCGGCAACTCGGCTTCCACCACCGGCGCCCGGTGCCGGGCGGCGTTGTTGGGCGGGCAAAACCGTTGGGCCGGCAGTTGAATATGACCCGCCCGGTGCAGTTGGAGCATCAGGCTGCGGGCGAGCATGGCGCGCGGTTGGCCGTTGGGTTGCACCCAGTTCCAGGCCTCGCACAGCTTGAAGGACAGCCGCCACCGGCTCAGCCCCGGATGCGCGGCGATCAACTGCCGGATGCCCTCGATCTCGGCGGCGCTGACCTTGCGCCCGCGATAAGCGAACTCGCTCTGCATGGGCGCCAAGATAGGCGATCAAAAAAAGGAACGCAAGTGCCCGAGGCGCTTCGGTTGAAGTTTTTTTTCACCGCGGCTGGCCGCCTCCACCGGCTGGGGTAATGGGCCGCCACATCGGCGCGGCTTGCGCGCTGGCGGGGTTCCCGTTCCATAGCAGCAACTGCAGTTGATGCACATCCAGAACCAACGTCGGTTGCTCCCCCGGGCTGGGCCACCAATTAAAGCGCCCCGCCGAAAGCCGTTTTTGCGCGAGCCAAAACCCCTGGCCGTCATACACCAGCAGTTTAAGAGCTTTGCGCCGTCGGTTGGAGAACACAAACAGACCGCCGCTTAAAGGATCCGCCGCGAGCCTTTGGCGGCAGACGGCTACCAGCCCGTCGATGCCCTTGCGAAAATCCACCGGCTCGACCGCCAGCAATAACCGCATTTGTGGGGTCAATTGGATCATCGCCGCTGCCTCCAGAGCCCTTGGGCCAGAGCCAACGCGGTGGCGCTCTCACCGTGAGCTAGACGCAGGGTGAGTTTGGCGCCGCGACCGTCCTCCAACTCGATAACCCAAGGCGCAGTTCCCGGCGACGAGACCAATGGCACCTCGACAAAGCCGCCGAGCGGTTCACTCACCGGCGGCCTGAGATCCCCAGCGCGCGCACGTTGCTTGAGCGCCGTGTAATTGAGACGGAGTCCTTGGGCGACCGGGCTGACACCATGCGCCTGAGCCAACGGAACAATCAACCGCCACAACCTGTCGGGTATCGCCTCTCGATGCCGCCGCTGTTGCCGCCAGGCCGCCAGGGCCGGCCGCACCCGCGCCAAAGCGATTTCCAGAGAGGACCCTGCCCTCGTCGCATGCTTCGCTGCCATAATCTGGCGGCAAGGTTACCGCGCGGACCGCCGCCCCGGCACGCATCGTTGCCGAAGCAACACGATGCTCTTTGAAAGCGGGCCCCTAAAGGCGCCGTCCAAAAGTAAGGCTTCTGGTTCGATCTTTAGGGCGTAAAAACCGTAGACCAAAACACAGGACAAAATTATGGCAGATCGACTCCGAGTTCAGTGTATCAACAAGACCGACCGCTATAGCGCACACGAACGCATTAAGAACATCGGCGGGCAGTACGCAGGCGGAACCAACTGGAAGTTCTCCGAACCGCTTGCCATCAGTTACATTGAGAATGGAACGTACACCTTTTACGTCCATGCTGATGGTCGCACGGTGGACGTGATTATCGCCACTCGCAACGGGAAGAAATATCTCAAGACACAAGCGGACGGAGACCAGCCTGATAACTTGTTGAGCCTGCCAGAATGTCCGTAGGTCGCCAGACACCCATTTCGTAAAGCAGAATTGAATATGGCAAAATTTACCACACGCGTCGAACTGCACGCAGCGACTGAAGAGGACTACGAGAACCTCCATGCGGCAATGGAGGCTGCCGGGTTTAGCAGAACAATCGAGGCTAGCGACGGGGTCTCTTATCTGCTACCACCTGCCGAATACAACCGAAGTGGCGGCTTCACTGTAAAGCAAGTGTTGGATTCCGCTGAGACCGCAGCACGAACGACTGGCAAGAGGTTCTCCATTCTGGTGACAGAGGGAAATCGCCAATGGATGAACTTGCAGCCTGCCGACTAGTTTTTCGGGTCTGGGGCTGGCACGGGTTGAAACCCGTCAAGCGCGGACGGTGGCTCCGATCCATACTTGGTCGGAGCGACCGCCCGCGCGACTTCCGAGAGCCCGATAAAGTCTTGCGAGTTTTGAGCCTGCACGGTCGTCCCGACGAAGGGGGAGAGGAGGGGAGGAGGGACAGCCGGGAAGGCGAAAAAGCTCACAAGTCTTTGGCGGCCTAACCCGTGGTCAACACAGGTTCGCCACGTGAGACCCCGATGCTTTGTCCGCTGGCCGTGATGCGCCAGACGAACAACAGGGGCGGGATGTCGTCGACCCCGCCGGCCTGGAACGGGGTTGGTCGCCGCTGTGATGTAAGAGGGATTCAGGAAGAGGCGGGCGCCGGGAACGAATGCCCTGCTATCTCAAATCAAGAATTGCGCAATCGCCTACGGAGTTGACTGAAACCGACATCACGACTCGGGTTCCGCCGAAAAGCGTCACCGAGTCAATCAGATGGTGCATGGCCAGGTCGTCGATGATGTGGCAAAGGATTATCTCTGGTTGGCCGAGTACTTCCGCGATCGCGGCCGATTCGGGCTGATTCCTGCTTACGACCGCAGATGCCAAGCGTTCGACGATGGCCTCGTATCCGTACACAGTTTTCTTGAGGTATTCGCCAAAGGTTCGCGTGGACACAACGAACAGCGGGATTCTCTGTTGAAAACACTCTATGCCGGCGATATAGCCTCGGCTGTGCAGTACCTCGATGGAATCCCGGATATCATGTTCAGCCAAGCCAGTGTTTTTGAGTCGTCCCAGAATAGCGGTGGTCTCAATGCGGACGGCGGGGTCGGTCTCCTGCATCAAGATCTCACACGCGGTGTTGAGAACGAGAGCATCTGTCGTGGTCAGTCCTGGAAAAGTGTCGATGATGGTCGAGGCCGTTGTGGGGGCAGGGACTCGTTGGAGAATTAGGTCCGCAACCTGGCTCGGGGTCTGCGATCCGATTTCGATGTAGCCGTCGATTGAAAGCACGCCTGCAATCGGGACCGTGTCAAAACGGAAATACATGATTCGGTGTTCCTCGACATTCTTCAGAATGTCTCGCATCTGCCGCCATTCCAGTTTGCACCACTGGCTTCGCTCGTAATCAGCGCACAGGAACGGAACGACCAGATCCGCGTCCTCCCTGTAAATGGTTGCAAGATGAAGATCCAGATTGGGGCGTGCCAGCTCGGCCTGGTAGTACAGGTCGTAAAAAACGCTGTCCCTCCCGATCGAGCCGGCCAGAGCGTCCGCGACCTTCTCAACGAAGTGACGCCGCGTTCCTGTGAACGACAACGCCACGCGGAAGCGCCTGTGGCTTGGAATGTTGGCAGTTGTCACTCTGGGGGCAGATCGCCAAAAAGGTTTTGTACCGACTGACGGCAGAACTTGTATGCGCCGAGCTTGGAGGGCGTTCTGGAGGCGGCGGGAACCTCGTCAGAGGGGATGAGGAAGATCTGCGATCTATCGAGTTGGACATCGCGACCGTCACCCAGCAGGAGGACTACGGCAAGAACGTCGTATAGAGTTGCCCCTTTCGGTTTCGTGTACCGGCCTTTCGTGATGGTCCTCACCGAAACGGCTCGAAATTCGTGACCGTTAACCGCGATGAGGTCGTTGCCCGAGTCCTTAATAGGAGGGGCGGCTTGCACGCCGTGTTGGAGGAGTCGTATCTGAACGAGCAACTCGCCCAATGTGCCCGTCTGTAGCTTGTCGGTGATGCGATTCATTTTTCTCGGATTCCCCTGGAACAATCATGCTGTGGTTCCCCGCACGGAGCGGTCGCTCCGTGCCATTTCAAATGTTTATACTTGCGAGCGTCTCCAGTTGTAAAGCCCTAAAGCGCGGGCGGTGGCTCTGCGCCATACTTGGTCGCAGCGACCCCCGCGCGGCTTTCGGAAGCCCGATAGAGTCTTGGGAGTTTGAGCCTGCACGGTGGTCCCGACGAAGGGGGAAAGGGGGTGAGGAGGGACGGCCGGGAAGGCGAAAAGCTCACAAGTCGTTGGCGGGCTAACCAGTGGTCAAAAACTGGTCGGCCGCGTGGGCTGCCCGCCGGACTGGGAAGAATTTGCCCACTTTGGAAAGTCGGGATCCTCTAAAGTTGAGTGTCTTTGTCGTGATACTCACGTCGTCTGCGCCCTGCCCTCCGCGTTCTGCCTCTGGTCGCATGTGCGGTTGCCGCTTCAAGGAGGTTAACCTCGTTCTGAACCCGCTCGTGTTCTAAAGGACAAGGTGCCCTTTATTCGCAGAAAGCCGTCGGGGGTGGAACTCGTGTAAACCAGTTTGTCGCTCGCGCGACAATCGGGTTTGACACGGGTTCACACACGACGGGTTGCACAGATTTGTGAAGAAACAACTATCGCGTTTCATGGTGCTTTCGGTGGGGAACCCAGTTCATTTTTGAAGTCCCATGCCTCGAAGCAAAGCGGACACTTGCATGAATGCGTCTGTCTGAACCTGTTCCGGTGTCATTTCGCCAAGCGCAGCGGACTCTTCCAGAAAGAGGCGCACCGTCTTCGGGCCGAAATCCTCACGGTGGCGGAACTTGCTCGCGATGTGCTCATAGCCCCTGCGGGCGACTTCACATCCAAGCAACTTTGCGCACTCCACGGCGAGCGCCGCCGGGTCAACGGCGTAGTTGCGAACCGAGAAGTATATGTCGTATGCGTCCTTCTTCTTGTTCCTGCCGACGAGCGCGTAGCCCTTCATCACCAACAACGCCGGGATGGTCGCCACCAGCAATTCCACTTTGTTGGGCCGGCCATCGGGCATTGTTCCGTCGAACGTTCGCGTGACATGATGAGCCAGGGCCACGTCGCCACCATGAGCACCCTGCACCCGCAATCCTTCGACGAGTTTCTCTTCGTTCTGGTCTCCCCTCGCGTCGCGCGGCATCAACAAGTCCACCAGCACGCCCACTGGCTCGCCGTCATCCAACTTCACCCAGCGGCGCAGTTGAAAAGGCTTCAAGCCCTCTTTGCCGCGTTCGTAGTCGTTCTTTTCCAGTGCCTGGACCAGTGTCGCGTATTGGCCATAGGCCAGCGCGTCTGGATTCAGATCGAGATCAATGTCGAGTGTGCCAATGTGTTGCGGGCGCGCAGCCCGCAGCAAAAGCCACGGCACAGCGCCGCCCACGATGACGAATTTGTCGCGCCATGCTCCCAGCACCTGCCCCATCTCGATGAGCACGGCGTAAGCTGCTCGCACATCGCGCTCGTGGTAATCGCGTGCCACCTGCGGTCCGGTCATGGCGCGGCCTCCTTCCACCCACGCAGCAGTTTTTCCCGCAATAAGTGTTCTGCTGCTTCGCCACCGCGTTCACCGGCTACGCTCAAATCCAGCCACGTTTGCACCAGACCGCTGCACCAGATTCCCGGGGCGGCCTCCACCCGGCCGGAGAAGACATCGTCCTCGCGCGGTTCAAGGAGGACAACATTCTCTCCGCGCAGCACCGGTTGCAGTTGCAGATACCGCTTAAAGGTCTCCGCGCCCTGCTGGTCTGCATAAAAGAACTGCGTCGCCTGCCGCGCATAGGGCGCAAGCCATCGCGCGGCGGAATAGGACGCCAGCACCGCGTGCTTTCCTTTGCCCGCCTCGGCGAGCGACACCCGCATTGCGTGTTCCAGCGCCTCGCCGTGCAGCAGCGTGTAGGCGGTTTCACGGGAACGTAGACGCGGCTCGTAGGAATTCTGCCAAGCCCGCGCTAGTTCCTCCGGTTTGCTCAAGCACATGCCCGCGTCACTCACCAGCGCCCACTCGCGGTCGACCAACAGCTTCCGCACGTTGCTCACCTGACCGAGGCTCACACCCGCCGCCGCCGCCAACTCCGTAACTTTCCACGCTCTCAATGGCGGCGTCAGCAGAACCCGTAGCACTCGGCCCGCTTTCGCGGTGAACAGCGACCGCAAATGCCGCTTCACGCGGAACGGATTGTCCGCCACTTGCAATTCAATGAACACCTGGTCAAACGATAGCCGCGCATTTCCAGCCAAGTCGGCGTAGCCGACCTTCGCCTCGGTGCAAAGCCGCGCCGACTCCGCAGAAAGGAACGGTGCAACCATGATTCCGTAACAAGGCTTGCCCCAAGTTTGGTCCTGAAAGCGTTGCAACTGGAGCAGCCCATTTCGTACCTCGCGGAGTTGCCCATGCTGCTTGCCTTCCACCACCAAAACCCAAGGCCGCTCTCCCGCCTCCACTTCCACCAGCCAATCAGGCTGGCTTCCGAGAACCTCAGACATGGGCTGGAAGGATTTCACCTTCAGGAACGGGACACGACCGAGCAAAGCCCGCAGTAAACCCTGGATTTGCTGGTCAAATTCGATTTGTTTCAGTCTTTCGGTCGCTTTCATCCCGTGCTGAAAATAACCTTTCTTGTGAAATTGACAAGCTTTAGTTTCATTATTGAAGGCTATTTCAACGCGCGCTGAAACTGGTATTTTTCTGAAACGGCCGTTCCAGTTCCAAATTCCATAGGGCTGATCGTGCGTCCGGCGGCGGTTTTTGAGTCTGGCCACGGTGGTACGCCCTAAGTTCCGCGAACAGCCGGATGGCGGGCTTCTCACCAGTCACCCTAAACTACCTGCCGCGCGAGGCATAAACCGACCGAAGGCGGGGATGCAATCCTAAGGGTGAACCACGGGAACGGCGCGGCAAACCGGAGTGATCCTCGCATCACCGCTCCTCCCCGCCATGGGGAAGGGTGTGGGAATACCCTCTCACGAGGGATTCGCCTCAAAGAAAGTTCGAGCAGAATTCAGAACCCACCACTTCTGTCGAGACCGGGGCGTTGCCATAAATCCCTGATGGGCCCGGGCCAACCGCACACTTTTCACCGAGTTGCCGGGCAATCTCCACCAATTCCTGGAAATGAAGGCGCTTGGCGAAATAGAATTCGGCGCCCAAGGCCAGGGCTTTCCGGATGTGCGGCTCGTATTCAACATCACTGAGCATCCCAATGACGAGGCGCTGGGAAAAGTGATTTTGGCGCAGCCATTCCAACAGATCCAACCCGCTCATGCCGGGCAGGCGCAACTCCAGCACCAACAAGTTCGGGAATGGGAACTGGACGCGGTTCCCGTAGGGTCCGTGGCCTTGCAGATAATTGATGGTTTCCTGCCCATCCTGAACAAAATGGAGCGTTGCGGATGACCCCGCCTTCTTGAAAGCCCGGGCCAGGAAAAATGCGTCATCGGCGTTGTCATCGGCCACGAGGATCGTCGCGTTCCCAAACATCCTGGCTTTATACTCATGGCCCGATGGATTTGCTATGGGGTGTCCGCCCCAAGGGAAACACCGGAGCCCTGATAGAGGGCCAGGATGTTCTCGGGCGGGACGTCGGGCTGGAAAAGATGGGCCGGGGCGAGGATGTAACCGCCGGCAGCGCCCAGGACCTCGCAGTAGCGGCGGGCTTGGGCTGCGACTTGGGCGGGGGTTCCGCGCGGCAAGAGGTTTTGCATATCGATGCCCCCGTGGAAGGAGAGGCGGGAGCCGAACTCCGCCTTGAGGCGTTCGGGCTGCATGGCGGGGCCGGCCGGCTGGAGCGGGTCGAGGATGTCCACCCCCAGGCATATCAGTTCGGGTATGAAAGGCGTGACGGCCCCGCAACTGTGGTACATGACCAATCCCCCGAGTTGGTGGATGCGATCGATCATCTCCTTGAGGTAAGGCCCGACGAACTCGCGGAACATGGCGATGGAGATGAGGGGGCCGTGCTGCCCGGCCAGGTCGCTGATGAGGAGATAGAGGTCGATGCGGCCGTGAGTCATTTCGGCGGCGCGGGTGTAATCTTCGAGGTAGAAATCGGTGAACTTCCGGCAAAGAAAATGGACCCACTGGGGCCGCTCGACCAGGTCGAGGAAGAACTCTTCCCAACCTCGGACCAGGGCGGGGCGTTGCCAGACATCGGCAAAGCCGTAAAGGAGGGCGTGCCGGGGGTAGCGCCGGGCCTGGTCAGGCAGGTCGGAGCGGTCCACGCAATCGGGAGTGGGCCAATCGAAGGCCTCGAGGTCGGCCAGGCTCCGGGCGCCGGCCAGGGCGCCCTTGACATCTTGGCGCATGGGTCCCCAGGGAGTGGGTTGTTGGATGAATCGCTCGCCCCAGAAGTTCTGGAAGAGGCCGTTGCCAAGTTGGCGTTCGGGCGGGGACTGCGTTTCCAGGTGGCGCACGTCAACCTCGATGGCATCCAGCAGGCGGTCCTGATCCGGAAAACCGGTGTAGTCGAGCAAGCGGCGGAGCGCCGGTGGTTCGGCCCAGAAATCTCGAGGGGTGCGGTCGGGGCGTTCACGCCGCGCAGCGGCAAGGACTCGTTCTCGGGGAGTCATACGAATCCGGGATTGAGGTTGCGCGCTATAAACACGGCGCTCCTACGGAGCTTGCCCTCCGCTGTGGCCTGGGGGGCGCAGGGGCATGCCTGGCGGGGTAGGCGGATGTTCCAGGCCCGGGGGGGAGGGAGGTTGCTGGGGCAACTCGTTGACCAGGTCCCGCCAATTCTGGCGCTCGTCGGGGGGCATGAGCTTCCAGACCTCGACGTTTCTGAGGAATTGCCGGCGCTGCTCGAGGCTGAGCCGGGCAAACTTCTCGAAGGCACGGATGGCTTTGGAGCGGTCCTCGGTCGAGAGGTTCTCGAATTTATAGAGGGTCCTTTCGATTTGCCGGCGTTCCGGCTCGCTGAGGGTGTTGCAGGCCTCTTGCTGCTCTTCCGGGGTAAGGTCGAAGAATCGTTTGAAGCGGGCGGTAATCTTCTGTTGCTGCGCCAGGGGCAGGGCCTGCCATTGGAGGATGCCGCGGTCGAGTTTGGCCTGCTGGGCGGGGGAGGCCGGCGGCAGGGGAGGCGGGCCGGTCTTGAGCTCGGTGAAGAAGCGGATGGCGGCGGTATTAGTGAGGAGTTCCTGTTGTTTGCCGGCGGGGAACTGGTCCCAGACCCCCAATCGTCTCTCGATCTCCTTGCGGTCGCTCTGCGGGACCAAGGCGAGCAGGGGAGGGCGGTTCGAGGGGAGTGTGTTCATCAGGGGCCAGAGGTAGTAGTAGAGTTCGGTGG
>Ga0187868_1001745_pt1 | contig 14953 bp, 12 predicted proteins | sample June2016WEW_13_4_FD_133014 | JGI IMG/M metagenome (GOLD analysis project Ga0187868, IMG submission 133014) | Peatland microbial communities from SPRUCE experiment site at the Marcell Experimental Forest, Minnesota, USA - June2016WEW_13_40 | ecosystem: Environmental > Terrestrial > Soil >... | reverse complement strand
TGATGGCCAGCCGAAAGGCGGCATATATCCCGACGTTGACGGCGGTGGAGGCTTATGCGGAATACTTCCACGGGTACAAGCCCGGCAAGGACGCGTTCACGGATGAAATGCAGGAGGCGTTGCGAGCGTTCAAACTCGCCCTCGAGAGCGGCGTGACCATCGGCTTGGGAAGCGACGTCGGCGTATTCGCCCACGGCACAAATTATCGCGAGTTGGAATGGATGGTGCGCGGCGGCATGACCCCAAGCCAGGCCCTGCTGGCGGCCACCGCCGTGAACGCAAGGATTCTCCGGATGGACGACCGGTTGGGCCGCATCCGGCCCAACCTCCTGGCCGACCTCATCGCCGTTGCCGGCGATCCCACCGAGCGCATCGAAGCCGTTCGCGACGCGCGGTTCGTCATGAAGGACGGCGTGATCTATAAGCGGTAAGGCGGCGGTAATAAGAGTATCCAGACGCGAGAGTCGAGGGTCGAGTGTCGAGGGGCGGCACTTCGTTCCATCGACCCTCGACACCCGACACCCGACACCCGATACCCGATACCCGATTTTCACCTTTTCAGGCGCGATTTTTATCGTAAATTCCCGGCCATGACCTTAAGCGAGCAAATGACCCAATTGGCCAAACAGGCCAAGGCGGCGTCGCGTGAGCTCTCGAAGCTAACGACTGCGGAGAAGAACGCCTGCCTGCTGGCGATGGCGGAGGCGCTCGAGCCCGGCGCCGCCCGCATTAAAGAGGCCAACGCCCTCGACCTGGAGGCCGCGGCCAGGATGGGCCTGTCCGCCGCGATGCTCGACCGGCTGCGGCTCGACGATCGGCGCATCGCCGCGATGACGCGCGGTCTGCGCGAAGTGGCAGCCCTGCCCGACCCGGTTGGGCGCCTGCTCGATGAACGGGTCCGGCCCAATGGGCTCAAGCTCCGCAAGGTCTCGACTCCGATCGGGGTGGTCGTCATCATTTACGAGTCGCGGCCCAATGTCACTGCCGATGCGGCGAGCCTTTGCTTCAAATCGGGCAATGCCACCATTCTGCGCGGCGGCAAGGAAGCGCTCAACTCCAACCAGGCCATTGCGCGCATCCTGATCGAGGCGGCAGCCCGGGCGCTGCCCGCATTTCCGGAGCGCGCCATCCAGGTGGTGCCCACTACCGACCGGGAGGCGATTCGCGAACTGCTCGCGCTCACGCAGTATGTGGACCTATGCATGCCGCGGGGCGGCGAGGGCCTCATCCGCGCCGTGGCCGAGTGCTCGAGGGTCCCGGTCATCAAACATTACAAAGGGGTCTGCCATGTGTATGTCGATGGGGACGCCGACCTGCAAATGGCCGAAGAAATCGCCATGAACGCCAAGGTCCAGCGTCCCGCCGTTTGCAACGCCATGGAGACCCTGCTCGTGGACAAGGCCGTCGCGTCCCGGTTCCTGCCGGCCATCACGCGCAAACTGGCGGAGGAGCACGTCGAACTCCGCCTCGACCCGGCCGCCCTCAATCTCCTGGGGCCTCAACTCCCGGCCCTGCGCCCACAGCCCAATCTCAAGCCCGCCACCGAACAGGACTTTTATACCGAGTACAACGACTACATCCTCAATGTGCGCGTCGTGGACGGCGTCAAGCAGGCCATCGACCACATCAACCATTACGGCTCAGCCCATTCCGACAGCATCGTCACGCGCAACGAGACCCGCGCGCGGCAGTTCCTAAGCGAGGTGGATTCGGCAGCCGTGTACTGGAATGCCTCGACCCGGTTCACCGACGGCGGCGAGTTTGGCATGGGCGCCGAGATCGGCATCAGCACCGACAAGGTCGGCGCCCGGGGTCCGATGGGTCTCGAGGAGCTGACCAGCTACAAATGGATGGGCATTGGCAACGGACAAGTGCGGGAATGATTCTCACGGTCCTGAATCGTGTTACGGTGATGGCGGGCTTGCCCCAGCGCACTCGGTAGCCTATCCTCTGGTTATGGTTATCGTCAGATTCCCAGACGAAGCGACACTCAAGAGAGCGTTGTCCTTTCTAATCGGCCGATACTCGGGCCACTCGTGGGCAACCGGCGAGGTGGCTGTTCCGGAAGAAGCGTTGGCGCTGATGGCCTTGGAAGGGATCACTTTCACTGTCGAAGGGCGGGCCACCTATGAGCGCATATTGTCGCTTCGAAATGCTCCTGCCGTGGCGGTATAACGACGGCCGCCTCGTGCCGTGTGAGCTTCTGGCTGAAACCGCCATCCAGATTCAGCGTCGAGTCCTTTGAAGTTCACCCTGAAACTCAGTGTCTCAAATATCGCCAACCACACAGCCCTCGCTGATCGAGGCCTCCTGGTCAGTTCGCCGGGCGCTGCCCGCGGCGGGCCTCTTCGCCGGACACGAGTGGCGCATCTCCCCAGCCCCGTTCCCCCTTGGGCCCGCGCTGGCCAAGGAGTTGGAATCCCTTGGCAGGGTGCTGCTCCAGTTCTATCGCGCCGTCAATCTCCTTTACCGCCAGAGCGCGGAGGGCGAACAGCCGGAGTGGATTGCCCGCTGGCTCGACCTGGGCAAGCCCGCCGACCTCATCGCGCTTGCGCGCCGCCCCGCATTCAAAAACCAACTGCCCCGCGTCATCCGTCCTGATCTCCTCATCACCGAACACGGCCTGAGCGTGACCGAGTTGGACTCGGTCCCGGGCGGCATCGGCCTGACGGCCTGGCTCAACCAGACCTACTCGGAATTGGGCCTCGAGGTCCTGGGCGGGCCGGAAGGGATGCTGCGCGGCTTTGCGGGCATCTTCGGCGACGCCCCGACAGTCCACATTGTGGTCTCGGAAGAAGCCGCGACCTATCGGCCGGAGATGGCCTGGATCGCGGACCAACTGGGCGGCTCGAGGTTCAAAGTCCAGGGCGCCGGGTTCGACGGGTTCGCGGACGGCGACGCGGTGTATCGATTCTTCGAACTGTTCGATCTGGCCAATGTACCGGCATCCAAAACCATCTTCGAGCGGGCCGCCGCAAATCGGCTTCACCTCACCCCGCCCCCAAAACCCGTCTTCGAGGAAAAGATGCTTTTGGCGCTGCTCTGGAACCGCAACCTCCACGGCTTCTGGCGGCGGGAACTGGGAGAGAGTTTCTTCAAGCGATTGCTCGGCCTGGTCCCGTACACATGGCTGGTCGATCCCGCCTCGCTGCCCCCGCACGGCGCCATTCCGGTGCTCAACCTGACGGACTGGCAGCAGCTCAAGGCCCTCTCCAAGAAAGAGCGCGCGCTCATCCTCAAAGTCTCCGGCTTCTCGCCCCATGCCTGGGGCGGGCGCGGTGTCTATCTCGGATGCGATCTCTCCCATGGGGACTGGGCGGCCGCCCTCGACAAGGCCCTCGCCGGCTTCAGCCGCACGCCCTGCGTCCTCCAGCGCTATCACCGGCCCAGCCTCGTCGAGGCCCAATGGTTTGATTTCACGCGCGGCCAGCTTCTTCCCCTCAAAGGACGCGCCCGGCTCTGCCCTTATTATTTCGTGGCGGGAGAATCCGATGCCGCGCGGGCGCGCTTGGGCGGCGTGTTGGCCACCATTTGCCCCGCCGACAAGAAGATCATCCACGGCATGACAGAGGCCATCTTTGCCCCATGCTCGATATGACCCTGCCCGAATACATCCTCGTGGCCACCACTTCGCTCTTTGTCATTGTTGACCCCCTGGCCGCGGTCCCGGCCTTCCTGGCCATGACCCCGGCCGACAGCCCCGAACAGCGGATCAAGATGGCGCGCCTGGCCTGCTGCACCACCGCCGGCGTGCTCATCACCTTCGCAACCGCCGGCAAGTGGATTTTCAAATACCTCGGCATCACCCTGCCCTCCTTCGAGATCGCCGCCAGCATCGTGTTGCTCCTGGTGGCCCTGGACATGTTGCGCGCCCAGCGGTCCCGGGTCCGCGAAACCTCCGAAGAAACCGCCGCCGGCCTCGAAAAGACCGACATTGCGGTCGCCCCGCTGGCAATCCCCATGCTGGCCGGTCCCGGCGCCATCTCCACGGCCATCCTCCTTTACAACCAGGCCGCCGGCAATGGTCCCCGCGCCCCGCTCTACGTGGCGGCGCTGTATGTCTGCATCCTCGCTGTCTGCCTCGCCAGCTATTTCATCCTGCGCATCTCCGCCCGCGGAGCCCGATGGCTTAGCCCCATTGCCATGAACATCACCGCCCGCATCATGGGCCTGCTCCTGGCCGCCGTCGCCATCCAGTTCATGCTCAACGCCCTCCATGAAATCAGCCCCCGGTGGTTTCTGAAGCCCGCCCCAACCCTGTAGCGGCTCTCGGCGCAGCCGCGTCTCGGCAGGGCGCCGCCGGCGTGGTTCTTGAAGCCCGCCCCTGTCCCTTCCCCCGTCGCTGGCTTTGCCAACCCGATTGAAACCCGGCAAAAAAATCACTTGCGCTTCGCCAAAGCTCGGGCATTATTTAAATGGCCTGTTACGCAACGGATCGCGGGGTGGAGCAGCCCGGTAGCTCGTCAGGCTCATAACCTGAAGGTCGCTGGTTCAAATCCAGCCCCCGCAACCATTTCTTGCCGCTTGTGCGGCAACGACTTAGGACTGCGAGGTGCCGCAGCGGACACCAAAACGGACACCAATTTCGGTGCCCCACAAGTGCTCCGGAACAACTGTCGCGTACTCCCACATTACCCCTTGACGCGACGGATCTGCTCCCCGGTAACCTCATCTCGTAGGAAAAACCGGTTCCGGCTGATCCAGCGTGGACCGCGGGGCGGCATGTTCTATTGTGTCGATTCCAGGAGCCTCGTGGAACGACCTCGACCCCCTCCAATTTGAGCGGTTGCGCCAGACGGTCACGTCGTTGCGCGGTGACGATTCCCTCACGGCGCTCTCCGACCGGGAGCTGGCGCAAGCCCTCCAGTTGGTTGAAACCAAGGACGGCGCCCTGGTTCCCAACTATGCCGGAGCCCTCCTGTTGGGCCGCGAGGCCTTTCTTCGCGAGAGGATTCCCACTCACGAGGCCGCCTTCCAGGTGCTGGCTCCAGGCGCTGATGTCCGGGTGAACGACTTCTTCCATAAGCCCCTCCTGGAAACCATCGAGGAAATCCAGAAACGCTTCGATGCCCGCGTCGAGGAAAAGGAAACCCTCGTCGGCATGATTCGCCTCCCCATTCCCGACTACAGCCGCATCGCTTTTCGCGAGGCTCTCCTCAACGCGCTGCTCCACCGGGACTTTTCTCAATTGGGCACAGTTTACATCCAGTGGCATCCTGACGATCTGCTGATCACGGACCCCGGCGGGTTTATCGAGGGGGTCACGCCCGAGAACATCCTTGTGCATGAGCCCAAACCCCGTAACCCGCGCCTTTACGCAGCCACAAAGCGCATCGGCCTGGTCGAGCAAACGGGGCGCGGCGTGGACAAGATTTACCTCGGCCAACTCCGCTACGGACGCCCGGCCCCCGACTATTCCCGTAGCGACCGCACCGGCGTTCGCGTCGTGTTGCGCGGCGGCAAGCCGTCCCTGGAATTTGCCGCGTTCATTTTCGAGCAGGAGAGCAAAGGCCAGTCGCTGGCCCTGGACGAAGTCCTTGTTCTCAACGCCCTGTTCCACGATCGTCGCATCAATTCCGAAACGGCCGCGTCGCTGATACAGAAACCGGCTGCCGAGGCGCGCTCCGTTCTCGAAACCCTCACCGAGCGCGGATGGTTGGAGGCCAAGGGCGAGAAAAAAGGGCGTGTTTATCACTTTTCCGCGATGGTCTATCGCCAACTCAAGGTGCCCGAAGCGTACGTTCGAGCGCACGGCATTGACCCTGTTCGCCAGGAGGGCATGGTCATCGAATACCTTCACGCTCACGGCAAGATCACGAGCCAGGAAATCCAGGAACTGCTCGGTATTACTCGCAATCAAGCACGCTACGTCGCGCAGAAAATGCTCAAGACAGGCAAAATCAAAATGGCGGGGAAACCGCCCGCGGGTGCTTACTATCTGGCAGCCTCTTGAGGAACCGCGCCTCAATTACGCAAGTGCTTGCGTAATTCCGCAAGTTGCTTGCGTAATACGCAAGTCAATGCGCCTGCCAGCGCTGCGCGGTTGAAGACCCGAGGCTCTCGCGCACCTCGGCGGTCCGGTGATCAGGCGCTTGTCGAGCCGACCGTCGGTATGCGCGGTCATCAGGGCCGCTCTCGCTCCTCTCGCTCGGGCCGCAGCAGTTTATTGAGCGAAACATCGAGCACCGAGGCCAACCGCAAGATGATCTGGCGACCGGCAAGCCGCCCCGTTTTCTCCCAGTACGCAAGCGTGGTCTGCGGCACACCGGCCAGCTTGGCCAGTTCCTGCTGCGTCAGCTTCCGCTCCCGCCGGAGCTGCTGGAGCCAGGCCCCGTAGGGATCGCGACGCGCTTTCGGTTTTCGACCCATGCGCGCCGAATGCTAGAGCCGGGGCACCATGGTCCTCCCATTTTAGCAATCGGTTGCTAAAACCATGCTCCATTTTCTTCAGTTCGAGGCTTGACTCCCGGGCCAAAAGTGCTCGAATTCCCGCTATGAACCAAAACGCGCGCCCGATTTGTTCGCCCTGGCCAGAGGGCTCGGCGGGAGCGCTCGTCTCCGACGACGGGAGCTTATTGTGACGCCGCTCACGGAAACCACCCCAACCCCGGCCCAGAACGCCCAGTTCACGGCCACGCACTGGAGCCTGATTGTCCAGGCAGGGGAAGCGGACCCGGCCCTGCGCGCTGCGGCACTTGAGAAACTCTGCTCCGCCTATTGGTATCCGATCTACTCGTTCATTCGAAGGCGGTGTGGCTGCAACCACCAGGACGCCGAGGACCTTACGCAGGGTTTTTTCGCCCACTTGTTGAAAGCCGAAACCATCACCCGGGCGGACCGCGAGAAGGGCAGATTCCGCACGTTTTTGCTTGGCGCCCTCGAGAAATTCCTGATCAACGACTGGAAACGCCAGCACAGGCAAAAGCGAGGGGGGCACAACCAGACGATTTCAATAGACGAGGCCATCGCGGAAGGACGTTTCGGCTGTGAGCCGGTCGATACCGACACGCCGGATAAAGCATTCGACCTGTCCTGGGCCGCCACTCTCCTTAGCCGGGTTCTCGACCGGTTGCGCAACCAACATACCGAGGCCGGTAGAGCCGAGCTTTTTGACGCGCTGAAGCCTACCCTCTCGGGCAAGGGACCGGTCTGTTCTTACGCGGAGATCGCAGCCAAATTGGGCAAGAGCGAAGCCGCTGTTCGCGTAGCCGTTCATCGCCTCCGCACCGAGTTTCGCGAAATGCTCCGTCAGGAGGTTGCGGAAACCGTGGCCACCGCTGGGCAGATCGATGATGAGATTCGGCACCTCATGGGCTCGATCGCGACCTGAGATTTCCTGCACCTTCGTGTAACAACCAGCCCGGTTTGTTTGAAAAGAAAGTGGCGGGTTGAGGGATTGGGCCTGAAAGCTCGGTCGGCCCGCCGCGCGGCAGGGGTCATGAGCGACCCCTGCCGCGACGTGGCTGATTCGGTTCGACGTTGACAGATATACGCGCAGGCAAGATATGGCTGAATTGGGTAAATGTCCCAGTTGTGGAGCCCCGGTTGCCGGGAACGCACCCGGCGGCCAGTGCATGCGCTGCCTGCTGCAACTCGGGTTGTCGGATTTCCCCATCGAGGAGGCTCCGGAAGTCTCCGCTGCCGCGGAAACCCCGCGTGCTGCGCCGACCTCGACGGCCGAGAAACCGGGCGACATCGTAGGGCGTTTCCGTCTGGTGCGGGCCATCGGCGAAGGCGGGTTCGGGGTGGTTTTCGAGGCAGAGCAGGAGGAACCGGTCCGGCGGACGGTGGCCCTGAAAGTCGTCAAGCTGGGGATGGACACGAAGCAGGTGGTGGCGCGGTTTGAAGCGGAGCGCCAGGCATTAGCCCTGATGGACCACCCCAATATCGCCAAGGTCCTTGACGGCGGCACCACGCCAGCCGGTCGGCCCTATTTCGTCATGGAATTGGTCCGTGGGCAGCCGATCACCCAGTACTGCGATGCCGAAAGGCTCCCGCTCAAGGATCGGCTTGAGCTATTCGTGCAGGTGTGCGCCGCCGTCCAGCACGCTCATCAAAAGGGCATCATCCACCGCGACATCAAGCCCTCGAACATCCTTGTCCAAGCTGGCGATCCCGGCCGGCCGGGGGTGCCCAAGGTGATCGACTTCGGCATTGCCAAGGCCACCCTCGGCCAGCGCTTGTCTGACGCCACCCTCGAAACCGCACTGCAACAGTTCGTCGGCACGCCGGCGTACATGAGCCCCGAGCAGGCCGGAATGCGCGGCCAGGACGTTGATTCCCGCACTGACATTTACTCGCTCGGGATGTTACTCTACGAACTCCTGGCCGCCCAACCCGCCTTCGATCCCGAGGAGCTCAAGCGCGCCGCCATCGATGAGGTCCTGCGCATCATCCGCGAGAAGGAACCGCTTCGGCCCTCGACCAAACTGACGAATTCAGGCCCCGCACGGCTGTCCGCCATCGCTCTTAGCCGCCAAGCCGATCCCGGCAGGCTCCCCGGCTTCGTCCAGGGCGACCTCGACTGGATCGTCATGAAGGCGCTGGAGAAGGATCGCGACCGCCGCTATGAGAGCGCGGATGGCTTGGCTGCGGACGTCCTGCGGCATCTCCATCTTGAGCCGGTCCTTGCTCGTCCACCGAGCCGGCTCTACCGGCTGGGGAAGCTCATCCGTCGCAACCGTCTGGCCTGTGCCTCCGCCGCCGCGGTCTTCCTGGCCATCCTGCTGGGCGCGGCCGCGAGCACTTGGCAGGCGGTGCGTGCCCTCCGGGCCGAGCGCGGCCAATCAACGGTAGCCGGGTTTCTCAAGGAAACCCTCACCGGAGTGCGGCCTTCGGTCGCCTTGGGACGTGACACCCAACTGCTGCGCGAGGTCCTTGAGAAAGCCACGGCGCGGGTGGGCAAAGACCTGACCCGGCAGCCGGAGGTCGAGGCGGAATTGCGCGAAACCATCGGCGAGGTTTACCTCGCGCTAGGCAACTACGATAGGGCCGAGGCAATGTGCCGCCAGGCCCTGGCGATCAGGCGAAAATTGGGGGGGCCGCCGGGAAAGCTCGCCGGGGCGCTGAATGATCTGGGCAACGCGCTGTATAAGCAAGGCAAGCTCCCCGAGGCCGAAGCCATGCACCGCGAGGCTCTCGCCATCCGGCGCAAGGTCTTGGGCGGCCAACATCCGGACGTGGCCTCTTCCCTCAGCGGGTTGGCCAACGTCCTCTGGGCCCAGGGAAATCTGGCTGACGCAGAGGCCATGCACCGCGAAGCCTTGGCTATTCGTACAAACCGCCTCGGCCAGGCCCATGCGGACACGGCCGCCTCCCTCGATAATCTCGGTGGAGTGCTCTCCGCCGAGGAGAAGTTCCCGGAAGCGGAGGCAATTCAACGCAAAGCCGTCGCTTTGAACGTGAAGCTGCTGGGGCAAGAGCACCCCGACGTTGCCTATTCGCTCAACAATCTGGCGGACACGCTCTGTGCCGAAGGAAAATTGGAACAAGCCGAAGCGACCAATCGTGTGGTGTTGGCGATGCGCCGGAAGCTGCTCGGCCAGGAGCACCCCGATGTCGCTTTCTCTTTGCTCAACCTCGCCAGCGTTCTCCACGTCGAGGGAAAACTGAAAGAGGCCGAGACCCTCCTGCGCGACTGCTTGGCCATGCGCCGGAAGTTGCTCGGCAACAAGCACATTGATGTCGCCGGAGCCCTCAACAACCTGGCCGGTGTCCTGATTGACGGGCAGAAGCCAGCCGAGGCCGAACCGCTACTGCGCGAGGCGCTCAACATCCAGACACAAGTCCTTGGTCCCAAACACCAGGACATTGCCGGCTGCCTCGGCAATTTGGGCGCGGCCCTCTATCAACAGGGCAAGCTCGGTGGGGCCGAGACCTTCTTCCGGGACTCCGCTGCCATGTTCCGGGACACGATGGGCAAGGAGAGCCTGGACCTGGCGCGTACGCTCGGGGATCTGGCGACGGTGTTGCGCGCCCAAGGCAAACTTGTCGAAGCTGAGGCCGTTTGCCGTGAGAGCTTGGCCATCCGCGAGAAGCGCCTCCCTAACCAGCATCCTGACGTGGCCGTCTCCCTGGCTGGCGTTTCTGCGTCTCTGTTTGACCAAGGCAAGCCGGCCGAGGCGGAAACCTTGCAGCGGCAGGAGTTGGCACTGTGGCGGAAACTCAACGAAAATGGGTCCCCTCAACCAGCCTTTGCCACCGGCCTCGCTGATTCCCTCGCCCGCCTGACGCGTAACTTGCTCGCCCAGGATAAACCGGCCGACGCTGAGCCGTTGGCGCGCGAATGTTCCGCCCTGTTCGAAAAGCAGTCCTCCAATGATTGGGCGGCTTTCCACGCCCGCAGCCTCCTCGGCGCCAGCCTGTTGGGGCAAAAGAGGTTTGCCGAAGCAGAGCCGCTCCTGCTTGCCGGTTACGAGGGGCTTCGCAGTCGGGGGGAGAAGATTCCGCCCGAGGATAAACCGCGCCTGAAAGAAGCCCTGGATCGGCTTGTCCAGTTGTACGAGGCGTCGGGAAAGCCCGCGCAAGCCGCCGATTGGAAAAGGCGGCTCGAAGGCATCCAGTGAGCGAGAGGACAACACCAATGGAGACCCAGAGAAACCATGTAACATTTGGCGACATAAGTTTGAGAAGGAGGGTGGTAACATGGTAAGATAGAAAAGAACCCGACGCAGGCATGAGAACTCGGAAACCAGAAAGGCCCACATCCGGTGTGCGGCGCCAGGCGCCCGCACCGGCGAAGGTGGCCTGTGCAACCGTCCCCGGGGTGCCCGAATTGTCCGCGATGTCAGGCTCGTTCCTGCTTACCCAGAGCCTGCAATCTGGGCAGCGGGTGCGCCTTGATGTCGCGCTCCCGGTCCGGCCGGGCACTGAGGGGCCAGCCTCGCGGATTCCGCGCGACGATTCCGCGCGTTTTGCTCTGTATTCTGCGGACGGCGGCGTCCCCCGTGTGAAGCGCAGTACGAGTGCCGTGGTTCGAGCTTGCTCGACGGCGCGCCTGGGACGAGTTCCGGGGCGCGCGGCGGGGCGGCCTTCTGCGTCAATCGGGGCTTGGGGCTGTCGCGCGGACACCGGTGCAGGGGTGCAGGGCGGTGCCTCGTGTGGACGCGCTACCCTGCCTGACTTTTCCTCGTCGATTATGCTTACACCGGACGCCTGCCTTTGGCTCCGTTCATTTGATCCGAACAATACGTATGTTACCCGAACGAGGCTACGGCTGCTGTTCAATCCAAAACTGCTAATCTTGGCTCGCAGAACACCGTGCGAGTCACGCCCCCATTGGGCGTGCCCGAACACGAACTTCGAGCTGCTCCCAAACGGTCGCGAACCCCTTCTGAAAACAACCGCCGTTGACATCGTTGTATCTAAGCTATGAAACACAGAAATCAGGCTTTACTATCTAGACTTGCAGGTTTCCTGCTTGCGTTCGCCCTAATGCTAACTTGCGGATGTGGTAAGCCAGAAGCTTATGAGCCAGTTTCTCCCACGGATATTAATTTCGCTCTGGAATACTCAGGAGGCCAAATGTCGTGGGATCATGACGGAAACCTTGACTCATGGGCGGGAACGTGGAGAAAGCTCTCTGCTGATGGCATAGGGCATCTTGATCTAGCCACTGACAAAATAAGCGTTCAGGAACATTTCGCAATCATCAACACAAAGAAGCTCGGCCAAATAAGAGTCGAAAGTCACGGACCTGGCAGCGTGGTGTTCTGGCTTAAACCTTCACAGCGGGAGGCGCTGCTAAAGCTCAGGACGGGAAAGGATGAGCATGGATACAACAAGAACTAAACTCAAGTACACGACAGCACATTGTCACATTTGTCTCTCAGCCTTGTTGATCGCCACGTTTCTTTGCCGCGGCGCGTTCTGCGGCGAGATTCATGACGCGGCGAAAGGCGGCGACTTGGAAAAGATCAAGACGCTGCTCAAAGGCAGTCCTGTTTTGGTGTCAAGCAAGGACAACAAATATGGCGGAACTCCTTTGCATTGGGCGGCTGCTGCGGGCCTTAAGAACGTGGCGGAATTGCTTCTGGCCAACAAGGCCGACGTAAACGCGAAGGCCATTGATGGGGCGACCCCATTGCAGTGGGCGGCGGCTAAGGGCCACACGGACATGGCGGAGTTTCTGCGCCACCACGGCGCTCAAGAGGCGAAGCAGGCGAGTTCAAAGTTGCTCCTTGCAGCTGCCGCTGGAGACATAGCTCTTGTCCAACAGTCGATTACCAATGGCGCTCCTGTGGATGCGCGGGCGGACGACGATGCGACAGCGCTGATAGTGGCCGCACAAAAAGGCTTCGCCGATATAGTGAAACTTCTTCTTTCTAAAGGAGCGGATCAAAACGCAAAGAGGCGAGATGGCGCATCAGCTCTTTTAATGGCTGCCCAGAATGGGCGCGCGGACATAGTAAAGCTCCTGTTGGAAACTGGTGCGCTGGTTGATTTGCCTGCTCGTAGTGGTGCTACGCCTTTCTGGTGCGCAGCGCATGGTGGGCACACAGACATTCTCCGCCTCCTTCTCGAAAAAGGCGCGAACCCCAATCCGCAAGACACAGACGGCGTGACACCGTTGATGGTCGCCGCTGAAACTGGCCATTCCGATACGGATGAATTCCTTCTCAAACGTGGAGCAATGGTGAACGCCCGTAGGACCAATGGCGGAACGGCCTTGTACACAGCGGCTGAATTCGGCCAGTGTGATGTTCTTAAATTACTTATCGCCAACGGGGCGGAGGTGGACGCGAAAAGCAACATCGGGGGAACCGCCCTGATGGTAGCGGCTCAAGGTGGGCGAGCTGAGGTTGTGAAGTTGCTATTGGAAAACGGCGCACAGCCAGACAGAGCGCGAACTGATACGTCTTCGACAGCCCTTCATCTAGCTGCGGAGAAGGGGTTCGGGGAGGTGGTTAACGTTCTTGTGGAAAAAGGTGCGGCCCTGAACCTTCAGGACAAACAAGGGTGTACGCCTCTTATCTGGGCTTCACACAACGGTAGTAGAGAAATCGTAAAGATATTGATCGACAAGGGCGCAAAGGTAGATACCAAGACCCCGGTCGGTTTCACCGCACTGCATGGAGCGGCCCAGAACGGTGATCCGGAGGTCGTGCGTCTCCTCATAGGCAAAGGTGCTGAAGTAGACCCGAAGGCTGCCCGTGGGGTGACGCCTCTTTTTTTGTCAGCGATGAAGGGAAACGCTTCAGTTGTAAAGCTTCTCATTGATGCCGGTGCGGACGTAAACGCACAGGCGAGCGAAGGAACAACGGTTTTGAAGGTCGCAACCCAAAGTGGTCGGGCTGAAGTAATCCAGTTGTTGACATCTGCGGGTGCGAGGAATTGAAGTCCCGACCATAAGCCTGGCATCCCATCACCTCTATTAATACGATATGAAAACACCTCACATTCTAACTATTCTCACTGTAATCCTCTTATATGGTTGCGGCCCATCCGGTTCATCCGATTCCGCCACCACAAACACCGCACCGCCCAAAGCATCGGCCGACGGTTACCGTCAAGTCAGCGAACAGGACGGCATTCGCTTTTTTTCGCGATCCGACAGTGTGGGAGTTCGCGGTGGCGCCTTACATGCCGAGGGCCTGACATTCGGTGTCATTGGGCGGGACGGCGCGGAGATTCGAATCAATCTTCTCAGCACGACTGTCGATCAAGGTCAGATTCAAACCAAGGATTTTGGAATCCTAAAGCTTGAGATGAACAGCAGTATGCAGAGCAAAGTGTTTGCGACAGACACTCAGATCAAAATGTTGCGCACGCTTCAAGCCTCAAAACCTTAAACATCAATTCCCCTCACCATTACTAATGCAATATGAGAACATTCCAAATACTCTCTGTGCTTGCTGCCTTCGTATTAGCTGGTTGTAGCCGATCCGACTCGCAGACATCAAACGACCATTTGTTCCTCTCTCCCAATGTGACGGCGCCAGGAGCCTCGAGTCTTAAGGAGGGGGGAACCGCCTATGTGCGGATTAAGGAATACTCAGCTCCGCGGATGAAAGACGTAGTGCCGGCTGGAGTTGAATGCACATTCCAGTTTGGCAGCGCTGTGAAGCTCATTGAGAGGAAGGAGGGACCTCCAGTTCTGTGGCTTGTCGCCACAGAAAAGAGTCGCGCATGGATTCCGGCTTACATTCTCACGGGGAGTCAAGCAGAACTCGACTTCCTGAGGGATAAGAACAGAATCCCACAGAGCATGAGTTTCATATGTGAGAAGGTGATCAATGGAAGCACGAAGAGGATTGCGTGTGGCAGGACCCATATTCCTGGCCTATTCGCGGTTGATTCTGATGATGGCATGCCAACCCCGGCCTATGAGGACGGCACCAGTCCTTATGCGATCAAGGGAAACGCGGTTGTCTTTGATGCCACGGTCATAAGTGCGAAATGGGTGAATGCGGCTCGAAAACAGGTAGGTCCGCCTGTGTTTAATGCTGCAAAACAAGTGTTCCAGCCGGCGACATCCTGTTTGTACTACTGCGTCTCCGATGGGGACAAGCCGGCCTTTGAGTGCATAGATGTAGTCGCCTTAAAAGTCCGCAAGTAAAGCAATCCTGCAACCTCCCCGCTCTTAGCCGGCGGCTGTGGTAAGAGCGAGTCGTCTGACGAGTCGTTTTTGGCCAGACTTGAGAGGCAGCCTGGAACTCTAAAGAAACACCTAACCCTGAGTAATTACTCGCTATGAGAAAATGCAGTTATTGTGGGAAGCAGTATTCCAACGATGCCACTACTTGCTCGGTGGATGGGGAGCCTCTTCTGCCTGTCGTTACGCCGCCATCAAAAACATCTGAGAAAAAACTATCGGTCGGGGTCACCATCTTGTTCCGCTTCACGCTTTTCTGGGAGAAAAGCATCTTGATAATCAAGGAGGTTCGAGAAGGGCGTATCAAGATAATCGAGGAAGCTGAGCGCTGGGGGTTGGGGCTGGAGAGGCGGATGCTGC
>Ga0187868_1001743_pt1 | contig 14954 bp, 5 predicted proteins | sample June2016WEW_13_4_FD_133014 | JGI IMG/M metagenome (GOLD analysis project Ga0187868, IMG submission 133014) | Peatland microbial communities from SPRUCE experiment site at the Marcell Experimental Forest, Minnesota, USA - June2016WEW_13_40 | ecosystem: Environmental > Terrestrial > Soil > Wetlands... | reverse complement strand
TGGTTGGGCGTCATCGTAGATGACCGTGCAGATGCCGGTGACACGAACCAGACTCCCTGGCTGCCAATCAGAACGACTCGGTGCCTTCGGCGGCTGTTTCAAGAACGCTTTGAAGACTTTGCCGGACTTTTCCAAAGACAAGGCCAATCCATCCAGAATCGGATGGATTTCGATTAACATCCCTTCGATTGCGACCAAGTCGTTTTGATTGTCATACGCTCCTGAAGGAGCGGTGAGACGCAATGGAACCGGCGGCGTTGTCTCCCCGGTTTTCCGATATGTGGCATCCTCAAGGAGCGGAGTGGAGGAGCCGTAACTCGGAAAGCCAAGCACGTCAATTTCATCACCTACCAACAAGTGATCCTGCTGACGGGTTTGAATTCTTAGGCCGGATGATTCATCACGAATCCAAACGAGTGAACCCGGTTGAGAATAGGTTACTATCCCCCGCACATGGACGCGATGGCCGTAAGGGATTTTAGGCGTGAACTGCAAAAGGCTGGCCGATGAGCGCAGAGGAGCCGCATATGGATCGGCGGGTTGAAGTTTTTCAATTTGCACCGACAGGCCCAGAGGAACTTGCAGGACCGGATTCAAGACCTGGCGTTTTTGGTTGAACTGATAGAGACAAACCGCCTGAATACGGACCTCGGCGTCCTCTTGAACGCGCTGATCTTGGGGCAGGGAAATTCTTACGGGAACAGTGCCTCCGTCCGCCGCCAGCACGATCCTCCAAATGTCTGAGTTTGTCTCTGCCGGCCAACATTGCCTCACCACTCCTGCGATCTCCACGAACTGCGCGTCCAAGGCGCCGGTGATCAGTTGCTGATAGGTAACGTGGCGCGCTGCCGGAGTTGGAGCCGATCCGACCTTTCGCGCTTCCGTGGTCAGAACGCAGGGGGCGAACTCCCCCGGGGTGGTGACGCCTGTGATCTCGAGTAAATCGTTCCGATGATAAGGCGCGAATAAGTTTGTCGTTGCGAGCACATAAATCCCAGCAGTTTGATCCGCCAGAATTAAAGCCCGTTCACGAGGCTGGGATTCGTCCACCACGACACCACGCAGTCGCACGGGTTGGGCCTGGGCCGCTTGGGCTGCGGTTAGATTTAGAATTTGATCCGCATTGGTCAGCACCACAGTTGAAGGGGAAGTCAATTCCGCAAAGGTTCCCGTGACGGCGAAAATACTGGCAAGCAGCAACCCTGAAACTTTGGTTGGATGTGAAGGCGCGCGCATTTCTATACCTAAAAAATAATAAGTTAAACCGTCTTGATTTGCAATAACCACATTTATACCCGAATGGGTAATAGTCAAGTTCGCAACGCAATGCTAGAATTAAAACATCAAAGCTTTTTTATGTCGCGGGATCGAGTCCGCTTGCGCTGACATGGAATAAACAGGTGCGGTTAGACTAGTTGCAGACGATTGGCAAACACGGTGCGCCGGAATATCTGCGGAGCGACAACGGTCGGAGTTCATCGCCAAGATTGTGCAACGCTGGCTGTCGGAGAATAAAATCAAGACGCTTTGCATCGAGCCGTGCAGACCGTGGCCGAACGGCGAGAGCTTTCGTGGATGGTTTCGGGACAAATGTCTGAACCGGGGACAACTGTGGACGCTCACGAAAGCGCGGGTGATGATTGAAAACTATTGGCGCGAATACAATCAACGATGACCGCACAGTCGGCTGGCCTACGAGAGTCCGGCGGCATTTGCGGCGTGGGAGCTTTCGATTCCGTCCGTCCCCTTTGCAGGGAATGGACAAAACCAGAACAATAAACCCATATGAACCAATCCTCAGACTAACTCTCTGTGTAGTTTGAAAAGTTGAGTCCGGTTATTTATTATGCCTCGCCAATATCAGCAAAAGCGGCTTGTCCCCGTTGCGACAATTGAAAAGAAATTGACTGCGCGGTTGAACTTCGCCATTTGGTCCTTAGCGGTCGCGCTGCTTTTCCCTCTATTTCCGGTATCAGCCGCGCCGCCCGACTCCGGTTGGGCCCAAATTTGGGGTGACGAATTCGATGGCTCCGCCACCACCACCAACCAATACGGGCTGGATACCAACAAATGGAGTTCGACGCTCCCTTGGACCAACAATGGAACCAACCGTTGGAACAGCGCGAACGACGCGTATTGGATTGCGGATCAATGCACTTATGTGACCAACGGGAATCTGGTGATTGTCAACCAAACTTCTCCGCCCACCACTTTCCCGGGACACAGCACTTTTTACTATGAATCCGGCTGGGCGCAGAATAAAAACAAGATGAATTATACTTGGGGTTATGCTGAAATACGCGCGCAGTATCCGAATGGGACGGCGATGTGGCCCACTTGGTGGCTGCTGGGTGCAAATGGCAATTGGCCGCCGGAAGTGGACATTGCAGAGCGTTATCCCAGCGGCACTATGAACCATGGGATGTATTATGCGGGAGCCAGTGGCACCGGCACCTGGACTTCCGGTGGACAGTATCCAAACGATCCCATCTACACCATGAACACATACGGGTTCGAGTGGGGTCCGGGATACACAGCCTGGTCCAAGAATGGGACGATTCTCATTAGCTTCGCCAGTCAGTATGTGCCAAGCCAGCCCGTTTATATGATCTTGAGCGGCGGCGTGGTCACCAACGGCTCCAATGGCGGATCGCTGGCCAATCAGACATTCCCCGCTTATTTCACGATTGATTATGTGCGCCTATACAAACGGGCCGAATATATTTACAATGGGGACTTCAGCTGCACCAATAACCAGTCGGGCAGCTTCGTGGGGGACTGGACCCTGACTAAAGCCGCCGCCACGAACGGCGGGGGATTGAATGGCCACAATGCGATATTGCTTTCCACAGGATCGAATCCATCTGGTTCCAGCATAATGCAAACCGTTTATGGTCTCGTGCCGCACACAACCTATTTACTCGCGGGCAACTTGCAGTCAGCCATTGGCTATCCGGTTTACCTTGGTGCCAGCAACTATGGCGGCGCATTAATCGAGCAGGCAACGACCAATTCCGGCAGTTATGTCCCGCTCACCGTCAACTTCACCACCGGCAATACCAACACCACCGCAAATGTCTATGGACGTCTTGATACGGGATCGGGGCACAGCGGATATTTGGACGAGTTGACCCTGCGGCGCTCTGCGGCCGTTGCTGACCCCGGATTTGAAACGGGAAATCTTTCGACCTACTGGAATGACGGCTCTTACGGTTCCTATGCGATTTACCTGTCCAGCCAGCGCAGCGGTCGGCGTTGCCTCGCCCTTGGCGCTGCCGGCTCCGCCGTCCAGCAAATCATCCAAGGTTTGAGAACCAACACAACCTATCAGCTTTCCTGCTGGGTCAAGGCAAATGGCAACACGGTTTATCTTGGAGCAACAAATTTTGGCGGTCTTGGAACCAACGCATCACCCAACGCCGGTTCCGGCTACAGCAAAGCCACCATCACCTTTACCACCGGCGACGCCAACACGAACGCGCTTATTTACGTTTCCAATCCAGCATATAACGGTCTGTTGATTTATGTGGACGACTTCTTCCTTTCCGAACCGCTGGCCACCAACTGGCAGGGCGTTGACATTGGCAATGTCGTGCTGGCTGGCGACAGCGGCCAGCGCGGCGCCCAATTCGTCCTGCGCGGTTCGGGAGCCAACGTGGGTGGAACGGCTGATGCGTTCCGTTTCGTTTATCAAACGCTCACCGGTGACGGTCGCATTACCGCCCGCGTGTTGAAAGTTGACCCGACCGACTCTAACGCCAGAGCCGGCATCATGCTCCGGGACAGCACCAACTCCAGCGCGGCCCATGTGGCGCTGGATTGGCAGTCGAGCGGGTTTGTGGAATTTCTCATGCGCACCAACAGCGGCCAGGCGACAGGATCGCAGTATATTTCCAACAACATCCCTACCGCTCCGTTCGTCCGGCTGGAGCGCCTGGGCAACACCTTCACCGCCTCTTGGTCGCCTGATGGCACCAACTGGAACGTCGTGGCCACAAATTCGTCGGCCCTTTCTCAAACTCTGAACGCCGGCTTGTTCGTCAACTCGGACAACACGGCGCAAATGAATGAGGGTCTGTTTGAAGACGTTTCGATAGTCCCTTACGGCGTGAATCTGACGGCTGCATTTATAAATGGCAATGTGCAGTTGAGTTGGCTGCTCTCGGCGTCCGCATACAACCTCTACTCGGCTGCCAGCCTGCAGAATCCGGTCTGGATACCAGTGACAAATGCTCCCACCAGCACCAATGGTCTGCTTCTTGTGACGTTGCCTGCGAGCTTGTCAAACCAGTTCTTCCGACTCCAAACGCAATAGTTGCTTGAGCGAACGTAACTCTCAGTGAACCAATGAAAGATGGAATAATAAAATGAGTGAAATCACAAACTTCCCCAGGCAACTTTGTTGCCATCCAGCGCATCATCGGCCATGTTCCATGAAGAATTCAATATCCGGCCTGCGGGCAACCGTGGCCTGCAAAATGAAATTAACCCCGGTATCATGGTTCGCAACGCTGGCCTTGCTGATGGCCTGCCTGTCCGTTGTGGCGGCCGGTGGTTTGGACGATGGAAAAGTCCGCCACACGTTCGTCATCGGAACGAACGATTTTCTGCTGGATGGGCAGAGGTTCCAGATCCGCTGCGGCGAAATCCATGCCGCCCGGGTGCCGCGCGAATACTGGCGGAACCGTTTGCAGACGGCCAAGGCGATGGGGCTGAACACCGTCTGCGCTTATCTGTTCTGGAACCAGATTGAACCGCGTCCGGGCGAATTCCACTGGTCGGGGCAGGCAGACGCGGCGGAGTTTTGTCGCATCGCGCAAGAGGAGGGGCTGTGGGTGATTTTGCGCCCCGGCCCGTATGCCTGCGCCGAATGGGACGGCGGTGGACTGCCGTGGTGGCTGTTGAAGAATCCGAACATCAGGTTGCGGTCGCAAGACCCGGATTTCATGGCGGCGGCAACGGCGTGGCTCAAGGAGGTGGGGCGTGAACTCGGCCCGTTGCAAATCACCAGAGGGGGACCCATCCTTTTGGCGCAGGTGGAAAATGAATACGGTTCGTTCGGCAGCGATGTGGAATACATGGGCCGGCTCCGGCAGGCCTTGCTGGATGGAGGATTTGATGTGCCGTTGTTTTCCTGCAATCCGGCGGGCGACCTGCGCCGCGGTATGCGGAGTGATCTGTTTCAGGTCGTAAACTTTGGGCGCGATCCGCAGAATGGTTTCAAGGCGTTGCGTGCCGTCCAGCCGTCCGGGCCGTTGATGTGCGGCGAATTTTATCCCGGCTGGTTCGACATTTGGGGCGCACCGCATCATCTCGGCAACACGCCGCAATACCTCGCCGACCTCGGCTACATGCTGGCGCACGGTGCGTCGTTCAGCATTTACATGGCGCATGGCGGCACGTCGTTTGGACTATGGTCGGGTGCGGATCGTCCGTTCAAACCGGATACGAGCAGCTACGATTATGACGCGCCGATTTCCGAGGCTGGCTGGATCGGAGAAAAATTCCGTCTGACCCGCGAATTGATTTCCCAATATCTCGCACCCGGCGAAAAATTACCCAATCCGCCACCGGCTAATCCGGTGATCGCCATCCCAGCTTTCACACTAAATGAAACCGCACCGGTCTTTGACAACCTGCCCTCGCCGGTAAATGACACTGCGCCGCGCAATTTGGAAGCCTACGACCAGGGCCACGGCTGTGCGGTGTATCGTACGGAACTTCCGGCGGGAGCCGCCGCGACATTGTCGGTCGAGAGCGTGCATGATTTCGCTTGGGTGTTCCTAGACGGCAAACAAATCGGCGTGATGGACCGGCGTTCACGGCGGTACCAGGTTCAGCTTCCCACTCTCGAAAAGTCGGCGCGGCTGGACATTCTCGTTGAATCCGTCGGCCATGTGAATTTCGGCAATGAAATCCACGACCGTAAAGGCTTGCAAGGCCCGATGCGGCTTATGACTGCGGAAGCCGCGAAGGATTTGACCGGCCAATGGCAAGTATATCCGCTGCGGTTGGATGAGCCAATGCTGTCTGGATTGAAATGGAAAACCGTCCCGGCCGGCGGTCCGTCATTCTGGCGCGGCAATTTTGTGGTGAAAAATCCGGCGGATACGTTTCTTGATTTGCGGCAATGGGGCAAGGGCGTGGTCTGGGTCAACGGCCATTGCCTCGCGCGCTATTGGAACATTGGTCCGACGCAAACCGCTTATTTGCCCGGCCCGTGGCTGCACGCCGGGACGAACGAGATTGTCATTCTTGATTTGCTGGGGCCGCAGCAACCCGTCATTGCCGGTTTGGAAAACCCCATTCTGGATCAAGTGCGTCCCGCGCTGGATTTCGCCCGCAAATCCAGCACGAAAGGCAAGCTCACTTTAGACGGCGTGAAGCCCGTCCTTGCCGGCACGTTTGCGTCCGGGGCGGAGGCACAGGAAATCCATTTTGCGCAACCCGTCGCCGGCCAGCAGTTTTGCATTGAATCGCTGGATGCCTACGACGGCAAGCCGTTTGCGGCGATTGCTGAACTCGATCTGCTTGATCCCGACGGCAAATCCATTTCACACCTGAACTGGACGATTGCCTATGTGGACAGCGAAGAATCGGTGTCCGAGGACGGCTCGGCCTCCAACGCCATCAACGGCCAGACCTCCGATTTCTGGCACACGGCATGGAGCCAGGAACAACCCGGCCATCCGCATCAGCTCGTGATTGATCTGGGCGGCAGCGTCCGCATCGGCGGTTTTCGTTACACGCCGCGTGCCGGTGCTAACGTCACCGGACGAATCAAAGATTACCGGATTTATCTGGGCGATAACTTCATCCGCAAATGATGCCGTATCGTCCACCCAATTCATTCGCATGAAACGTCTATACCGATTGGCAGTTCTGGCATTTCCATTGTGTTTGGCGCCTGGCCTCTTGGGGGCCGATGGCGCGGGGGCAGGCACGACCATGCAACCCGTGAAGAACGAACCAATATTCCGACCGGGCGCGCCTTGGCTCGACACCGACGGCCAACAGATCGATTGTCATGGCGGCGGCATCCTGTATGAGAACAATACTTTTTACTGGTTTGGTGAGTTGCGGGGCGCGCGCAGGCAATTGCCGGCCGTCAGTGTTTTTTCCTCGAAGGACCTTTACCACTGGAAGAACGACGGCGCGGCGCTGACGCGGTCAGCAGACACGAATTCGGATTTCACGCCGGGTTGTGTCGTTGAACGGCCCAAAGTGCTTCGCAATCCACAGTCCGGCAAGTATGTGATGTGGTTCCATCTGGAACTCAGAGGCCGGGGCTATTCGGCGGCGCGGGCGGCTGTTGCCCTGAGCGACACAGTCACCGGGCCTTACCGCTTTCTCACGAGCTTCCGGCCCAACGGCAATATGTCGCGGGACATGAACCTGTATCTCGACGACGATGGAAAGGCCTATCAGATTTACTCTGCGCGCGACAACTTCGACCTGCGGATATGCCGGTTGAGCGATGATTTTCTTTCTGCCACCACGAACGACGTGATGATCTCCAGCGACCATCGCGAGGCACCGGCGTTGTTCAAATATCTTGGCAAGTACTATCTCATCACGAGCGCCTGCACCGGTTGGACGCCGAATGCGGCGAACTATTACACGGCGGACCACATCATGGGGCCGTGGACTAAGCATCCCAATCCCTGCCGCGGTCCGAACGCCGAAACAACATTCGATGGTCAATCCACTTTTGTCTTGCCGATGACGGGCAAGCCGGGCGCGTTCATCTTTATGGCGGACCGATGGATTCCCCGCGACCTGAAAAGCAGCGGGCACATCTGGTTGCCGGTTAAAATCAAAGGAGAGGACCTGACCATTGAGTGGCAAGATGAGTGGAATCTAAATTGGTTTGACGATAAAACCAAGTGACATGAAGACATTGATGAACGGGACAATTTATTGGATTGCGGTCTGCCGCCGCAGACACGACCCCGGAGCCGCTGATGGTGCTCTGAAGGAATTCATTTTCAAAAGGCTAACCGACAAGTCGCCGGCTCGCACCCACTCGAAAGAATTAAAAATGCCCTTCTGCTTGAAATCATCTGGGGATTTTCTGAAACGGCGTCCTATGAGCATAAATCCATCAGTCTTAAGCGTGCGCCGGCAATTTGCCGCGCTCTTCGGCCAGACTCCGAAAATCATCGAGGGCGGTGTGTTCGGTTGCCGCATGACCGGCGGCGGCTTCGGCGGCTACGCCGTCGCGCTGATAAAGGAATCCAGCACCGCCGCGATCTCACGCCGCATTTTAGATAATTACGAACATGCCGCCAGAATCGTGCCCACGCTGTTTGCATCACGACCTGGCGAGGGGGCTACCGTTCTTTCACCCTAATTTCACCCAGACGTATGATACCCAATCTATTCGACCAGCCGCATCGTCGCCTCAACGCCTTGACTGGCGAATGGGTCTTCGTGTCTCCGCACCGCACCAAGCGCCCGTGGCAAGGCCGGGTCGAGCCGGGCACGCCGTCGAACCGTCTCAGTTATGATCCGCAATGTTATTTGTGCCCCGGCAACCTGCGCGCCAATCAGGAACGAAATCCCCAGTACGCAGCGACTCATGTTTTCGTAAATGACTTTGCCGCGTACTTGCCGGACACGCAAAGCGTCGAAGTCGGGCGGCATGCGCTGATGAGGGCGCACACCCAGGCCGGCACCTGCCGGGTGATTTGCTTTTCAACCCGCCATGATCTGACCCTGGCGCAGATGTCCGCCGCGGACATTCGCCCGGTTGTGGATGTGTGGGCGGCGCAGACTGCCGAGTTGGGGGGAAAATGGCGGTGGGTGCAGGTGTTTGAGAACAAAGGCGAAGTCATGGGTTGTTCCAATCCCCACCCGCATGGACAGATTTGGGCGAGCGATTTCGTCCCAAATGAACCATCCAAGGAACTCGTCTGGCAACGCCTGTGGTTTCGGGAAAAGGGTTCGCCACTTTTGCTTGATTATGCACAACTGGAAATGGCCCAGGGCGAACGCATCGTGGTGCAAACCGCGCATTGGCTTGCCGTGGTGCCCTGGTGGGCGGTCTGGCCGTTTGAAACGATCATTCTTCCGCGCTGGCACTTGTTGCGATTACCAGATTTGACGGATGTTGAACGCGATTCGCTGGCGGATCTTTTGCAACGGATGCTGGCCCGGTATGATAATCTTTTCAAAACCTCCTTTCCTTACTCGATGGGCTGGCATGGCGCGCCGACGGACGACGGGGATTATTCCTGCTGGCAACTGCACGCCCACATCTATCCGCCGCTCTTGCGTTCGGCCACGGTGAAGAAATTCATGGTCGGTTACGAGATGCTGGCCGAGGCTCAACGTGACATCACCCCGGAACAGGCTGCCGTGCGCTTGCGCGATTTGAGCGAAACACATTATCTCGGTCAACCCAAAGTCTCCCCATGCATGCACTAGTGGTAATGTTGGCCCCGCCCTGGCCGGGCTTAAGCGTGGTTTTATTCCTATGGCTCCTGAGTAAGTTGTATGAACGCAGTCATTCAGTTCCGGCAACGATTGGATCCTCCGGTCCGGGAGCATTTTCGCAAGCACACCCTGTTAGCAAGTTCGTCGAAAGAAGCCTGGCAAGTTGCTGCTTCAGCAAGGTTGCGGTAGAGCAACCTGCAGGACGAATCTGACAAGCATCCTATAATATGAAAGACAGAGTTATCGTGAACGGGCGGTGGTTGTTTATCATCCTGTGTTTCCTGGCAGACAATTCATTCGCCCAAAGGCCGCCGCGGCAGCGGATTTTGTTGGACTCCGGCTGGCGCTTCCAGTCGTGCGATCCGGTGGATGTCACCACCAACGTCACTTACTATCCTGAAATCTCCGTATTGCCACCCATGCGGGGGAGAACGTTTCGTTTGTTCTGACAACCCCTTTGTTGATATGTTGAAATTTAAAATGAAATTTAAAATTCCGGACCTGTCATTAATCTTCCATTGGCGCAGATATTTTGTGCCTAACTTGGGATTTTTAACGCTATGGTTGATTCTTTATTGCAACGCAGCAGTTGCACAAGTTCGGATCACCGAGTTCATGGCGAGCAACACCCACACGCTCCTGGATGAGGACGGGGATTCTTCCGACTGGATTGAACTCCAAAACACGACGACCAACAGCGTCAGCCTGCTCAACTGGGCGCTGACGGACAGCTCCGGCAATCCGGGCAAATGGCGGTTCCCCGCCACCAATATGCCGCCGAAAAGTTTCATGATCGTTTTCGCCTCCGGCAAGGACCGCGCCGTGGCCGGCCAGGAATTGCACACGAATTTCAAGCTTTCCGCCGCCGGCGAATATCTGGCGCTGTTCGCCCCGGACGGCACGGTGGCCACGGAAATCGCGCCGCAGTTCCCGCCGCAGTTCCCGGATGTTTCCTACGGCATCGGAATGCAGATCACCACAACCACGCTGATTGCGACGAATGCGGCGATTCATTATCTGATTCCGCCGAACGCCGCCTCTGATGCCACCTGGACGCAGACGAATTTTAATGATTCAAGCTGGCAAATCGGCACCAACGGCATCGGCTACGAAACCGGCATCGCCGATCCGCAGGAAGAATCGTTTGCGGCGAAAGTGCTGGCCTCCGGACCGGTCGCGTATTGGCGGCTGAATGAAGCCGCCGGCGTGTCGGCGGTCAATGCGGGATCGGACGGCGTGGAAGACGTGGGCGGCTATATGGGCAACATCGTTTTGGCCCAGGCCGGGCCGCGGCCGCCGGCGTTTCCGACATTCGAGGCGAACAACTTTGCGCTGCTGTTCAACGGCACGAATTCCTATGTCAACGGGCCGTATGAACTGGTGAATGATCTGCCGGCGTTCACGATTGCCGGCTGGATTTGTCCGACCGCCACGCAAAACAGCCTCACGGGATTGTTCGGCCAGATCGGCACGATGGAACTCGGTTTCAACACGGCATCAACCATCCAAGTCTGGACGCCCGCCGGTTCGGTGTCTGCCACTTATCCCTACGCCACCAACACCTGGCATTACATCACGGCCGTCGGCGGCAACGGCCAGCTTGCGCTTTATTTCGACGGGACGTTGGCGGGCAGCATGACGTATTCGGCGCAGAATTTCGGCGAGTCGGAATACGATTTCAACATCGGCGGCGGCGGCATTTTTGACACCAGCGGGAATTATTTCAATGGACAGATTGACGAGGTCGCCGTCTGGTTCCGCGCGCTGGCGACGAATGAAATCACCGCGCTGTTGGCCTCCAACGCCGATTTTGTCAGCTACACGAATTATATCAATACCGACGTGCGCGCGCAAATGTATGGCTCCAATGCCACCGCCTACGTCCGCATCCCGTTCACGGTTTCCGATCCGACCGTGTTCGACGATATGCAATTGCTCATGCGCTACGACGACGGCTTCGTTGCGTATTTGAACGGTCATTTGATCGCGAGCGCCAATGCGCCCATCGGAAATCCGACGGCGCCGACCCTTACGGATTTGAGCGCCACGGCTCCAACGCCAGGATCATACGACGCATTCCAGTTACTCACTTCCGGACAGGCGAACAAGCCCGACGGTTTGAACTATTACACGGACAACCAGTCTAATCACGGCAGCGGCGAGCCGGGCCAGACATTCACGACCCCCAGCGGCTCGTCCAACTACTTGTTGAATACGCTGACGATAAAAACCGGCGGCGGCTCCTCTTCAGGAACGGGCACGGAGCAAAATTATGTGCTGCATATTTATTCCGTGAGCGGCAGCACGGCGACGCTGCTGGCGACTTATTACACGACGAATTTTGTCTTTACGGATGGCGATTGGCTGCAATGGAGTGGTTTAAGCCTGTCCCTTTCAACCAATGCCGTCTACGCGTATTCTTTCGGGAAAGCTTCCAGCGCCGTCGGCGGATGGGATCAACTCGGAAATGCCAGTGGCAATCTTTACTCCGGTGGCGAACTCGGCATCTTTCCCGTCACCGGCGGGACAATCACATTCGGCAGCAGTCATAACTATGATGGTGTTTTTGATGTCGGGTTGAATTTGCCCGCCTCGCTCGCGTGGAATTCCACCGCCACGCAGCGGCATCTCGATACGCAGGCGGTCCAATGGACGGCCTTCGATGTCAGCGCGGCGCGAACCTGGCTGCAACCAGGCAGCAATGTGCTGGCGATCCAGGCGCTGAATATCGCCGCGACGAACACGGATTTTCTGATGCAGGCGCAACTCATGGGCCAGAGCATTACCGACACCAATTCCGGGTGGAGATATTTCACCGGACCGACTCCCGGCGCGATCAACGGAACCAGCACGAATGATTTCGGCCCGATCATGTCCGGCGCCAGCCATTCGCCCAATGTGCCGGCGGCGGGCGGCGCGCTCACCGTCACCGCGCAGGCCACGCCGGGCTTCTACGCCATTTCCAATGTCACGCTGCATTACCGCGTGATGTTCAATCCGGAAACCAACGTGACGATGAGCCTCACGGACACCAACGGCACCTGGACGGGCACCATTCCCGGCGGCGGGGCAACGGCAGGGCAATTGCTTCGCTACTACGTCACCGCCGTGGACACCAACGGCAATGTTTCGCGCTGGCCGTTTTTCCCGGACGCGACCGGTTCGCAGCAATATTATGGAACCGTCGTCACCGATCCTTCCATTCAATCGGATTTACCCGTCGCTTATCTGTTCATCCAAGATACAACCGACGCCGACAACCAGACCGGCACGCAAGCCTCGCTGTTTTACCTGAACGAACTTTACGACAACTTGCACATTTACGTCCACGGCCAGTCTTCCGTCGGCTGGCCGAAGAAAAGCCACAACCTTGATTTTCCGAACGACCATAGATTCCTCTATCAGCCGGGCGGCACGCGCGAGGACAAAGTCATCTTCATGAGCAATTACGGCGACAAGGCGCGCATGTGCACCACACTGACTTACGCGGCATGTGCGCTGTCCGGCGGCGTGAGTATGTTCTCATTTCCGATTCGCATCCACCTCAATGGCTCGTTCTGGGGCATCGAGGACATGGTGGAGCACGGCGATGACTTGTGGCTCGACCGCATCGGCCTCGACGGCAACGGCGCGCTTTACAAAATGTATAACAGCCTGACCAGCGCGTCCGGCAACGAAAAGAAAACGCGCACCGACGAAGACACCAGCGACCTGACCGCGCTGATCAACAGTCTGGATGAATCGTTGCCGCTGACGAACCGCGTTACTTACGCCTGGGATAATCTGGATCTGCCGCAGACCGCCAGTTATTTTGCGGACATGGCCCTCGTCAGCAGCCAGGACGTCTCCGCCAAAAATTATTATCTCTACCGCGACACCGAAGGCACCGGCGAATGGGCGATCACCCCGTGGGACTTGGATTTGACCTGGGGCCGGAACTGGATTGACGCCTACGGCTATTTCACCGACACGATTTACACCAACAACGTGTTGAGTTTTAACAACCTCGCCGAGCAATACAAACCCGCCAACCGCCTCTTCGATCTGGTTCTCACCAACGCCGATTTCCGGCAGATGTATCTGCGCCGGCTGCGCACGTTGATGGACACGATTCTCATGCCGCCCGGCACGCCGACCAACGCGCTCGTCATCGAACCGCTCATCCGCCAATACGAAAGCGTCTTAAATCCGGCCAACATTTCCCCGTCCGACACCGCTCTGGATTACACGGCCTGGGGTCCGAGCTGGGGCAACACCACCTACAGCATTTTCCCGAACTTCGCCGAACAGATCATTTCCACCTACCTGCCGGGCCGGCGGAATTTTCTCTACAGCACTAACGCCACGCTCAACGGCGATTTCATCCCGGCGGCGCAGCCGACCAACGCCGTGGTTCTGATCGGCTCGTGGGATTACAACCCCGTCAGCGGCAATCCGGCGGAACAATACGTCCAACTGCTCAACACCAATTCCTATTCCGTGGACGTTTCCTATTGGCATCTCACCGGCGCGATTGAATTCACCATGCGTCCCGGCACGGTCATTCCCGCCGGCGAATCGCTTTACCTGGCGGCGAATGTGAACGCCTTCCGCGCCCGCGCGGCCAGCCCGCACGCGGGACAAAACATTTTCGTGCAGGGGCCGTTCGGCGGATTCTTGAGCGCGCAGGGCAACTCGCCTTTGATTCTGGAAAATGACAGTGGTGCGCTCGTCAGCCAGAACAGCTACGCCGGGAATGTGTCGGCCTCGCAGTTCACCGCCGGAAATCTTGCCGTGCTTCGCATCGGCAACGGCACGGAATCCTTGGGCAGTTCGGGCAACTCGGTTTTCATTGACCAGTTCACCACCAACGGCACGCTCGCCGGCAGCATCGCCATTCCCGACAATGCCACCAACGCCCTGGTCGTCAGCGGCAGCGCGTCGTCCGAAGGCGCGTTGACCCGTTCGGCGGACGGACGGCTGCTGGTCATTGGCGCCTACAACATCGCGCTGACGAACGCGGCCAGTTTGAGTTCGTCACTCGCCAACGCCAGCGCCACCAGCGTCCCGCGCGCGCTCGGCGTGGTGGACGCTTACGGAAACTTCGCCCTCGTCGGTGTGACGACCAATCAATATGGCGGCAACAATATGCGCTCCGGCACCACCGACGGACGCGGAAATTATTGGGGCGCGGGCGCAGCCAGCGGCACTTTTTATTTTGGCGGCGGCGCAACGAACACCGTCCAAACCAACGTCGTGAACACCATCGTCATTCAAGACCTCGGCGGAAATCTTTATTTCAGCACGCAAAAAATCACGAACGGCATCTGGAAAATTTCCGGCATACCAACCGTTCCTGCCAGCGCCGCCGTGTTCTTGAGCGCCGGCTCCAAGGCCAGCACGTATGGCTTCGCGCTCAACGCCAGCGCCACCACCGCCTACCTCGCGGACGACACGCTCAAAGGCATCGGCGGCATCCAGCGCTGGGATTTCAATGGCAGCGCCTGGGCGATGACGTATCCGTTCACCAGCCTGAC
>Ga0187868_1001739_pt1 | contig 14980 bp, 14 predicted proteins | sample June2016WEW_13_4_FD_133014 | JGI IMG/M metagenome (GOLD analysis project Ga0187868, IMG submission 133014) | Peatland microbial communities from SPRUCE experiment site at the Marcell Experimental Forest, Minnesota, USA - June2016WEW_13_40 | ecosystem: Environmental > Terrestrial > Soil >... | reverse complement strand
TCGAACTCCGAACACGACCACTTGCTTGTAGCGCACGCACTCCGGCGCCTCAAGTCGGAAGACCCGTACATCACGGAATTGTGACGCGAGAATCTGACTGCATTCGGCCAGTCTCTCCCCTGGAATGACGAAGAGCAGAACACCACCAGGCTTCAGCCAGCGATACGTGTGGCTCAGAAACGTCTGCTCGGTGCGCCGACTGTCAGCAGGTCCAAGTGCCCAATCGTAAGGTGGATTCAAATACAGGAGCCCAAAGCATTCGACGGCGCATTGCACTTCCAGTGTGTTGCCTTGGACTATGTTCGGAATCCGCTGCCTGGCTTGCTCGGCACGGTAGGCGTCAAGCTCGATTCCGTAGCGAAGCACATCGGCACCGGTGGTGATCGCCTCGAAGGCGACACCATCTCCGACGCAGGGATCGATCGCTGACGACGACTGGTCCGGGAACAAGAGAAATCTGCGAATCCGCTGGGCTTCTAACAATGGCAGTGGGTAGAAACCGAGCCGACTCTTGCCGACAAAGCGCAAAGTGGGTCTCCTTTCTGCTGGCGAGCCCGCCGCTGAGATTTGAACCATAAGATGGCAGTAATGGAAGCATAAACTGGCACCAGTCGGGTCTTCTCATGCCTCCGACTGGTGTCAGCGCCGTGACCGTAAGGAAGCTTTACTCCGTTTTCCATTGGGATAGGGGGGCCGAACATTTCAGCGGAGGATTTGGGGAGATTTCACTGCAGCAGTGTAATCTCTAGTCTTGCGGCCTTTACGGCTGCGTCCAAGGCTTTCCATTCCCTGAGCGTGGTTTTTCCTAACAAGCCGGTCACTCGTGTCACGCTGGGGAGCTTACCCTGAGGATGAAGCTCCTGGACAATCTGTCGAACCTCAGCACGCAGTGCGTCCTTGCGATGTTGCGAGGCTTCGCGACGGCCGTGCAGATACCGTGATCGGATCGCCTCGGATAATCGGGGGCAGACTTCCCCGAGCGAGGATCTCGAAAGGCCTATCCTTTTGCAAAGACTGGCGAATGAGGGGGCGGGAGATTCCTTCAGCGCAAGCTGAAGTGTTCTTCGCAGTTCCGCAATCCAGTGTTTACGCGCGACGCGCTGGCGTGCCTGAATACGGCGATAAAGGTCAGGAAAGTGGCTCCGCAGCGTATCTGTGCTGACACACCCGAGCCGCTTCGCTAGCTCGTGCAGTGTCGGAACAGGACTTTCCCGCAGCGCCTCAACCAGTCCCGTCTTCATTGTCGCGAGGCGTGCGATTTTCTGTGCTGCAATCTTTTGCCGGATCACACGACACAAGGCAGGGAATCGCTGTTGAATGTAGCCATCATTACTATAGCCGAGCCTGGCAGCAATGTGGTGCGCCGAAACCGGCCGCTCTGCGGCAAGCGATTGCTCGAGCAGCCTTCGGATCTCGGTTCGCTCGCAGATCCTGGCTGCTCCGGGTTTCCGCCACCAATGGCTCCTGCCTGACTGACGATGGTTGACTGCGATCCGTTTGCAAAGGTCCGCGTCCACTTGGTAAAGACGCTCTATGCCCCGATAGTCCAATCGCTGAGCGATCTCCGACAGGGATGGTGGGGGTTGCTCACAAACAGCCCTGTCAAGAACGCCGCGTACGTGCTCAGCGGTTCGGGACAGAGGACGCTTTCGACCTGCTTGAACTAACCGTTTCGCTCGCTCCCAAAGGGCAACAGTGCTGGCGGGATCGTTTTCCAGAAAGGCCGTGACCGGTATTTGCAGGTGGAAAGAAATCCGCAAAAGAGTACTTATTTGCGGTAACGCCTTCCCTGTCAGGTAACTACCAACAGTAGAGCACATAACCCCGGCGGCCCGTGCAAAAGCGCACTGATTGCCTTCTGCGACCGCGTCCACACAAGCCCGAAAGTTCGCCGTGAATACTTTGCCCAAAGAGGGAGAACTTACACGCTGGGCGGCAGCGAACAGTTCGCCGATAATCTTGGCCTGCCACAACGCCGCATTGTTCTCCGTATCGAAGGGAGTCAAACACTGAGACGACCAAATTTCTTTGTTGCCCCCGAGCCATTGCTGACAGCGCGAGCAATAACCGGGACGCGAGTGCACCGCAATCGGCATCGGCCGCCCATGGCAATGTGGGCAAATTTCTTCCAGAGCGTGTCGATGAAGCTGGCAAACCGTTACCGCGGCGATGGCCCAGAGGAGGGGTTCATATACGACACCACCAGCGCCCCGCCAATGCTCGTAACATTCAGGACACCAAGCACGGGTGCATCGGAACAGCGACATGCCAGAAAAGAGGCCTGCCAAAGGTAGCAGTGTAAGGAGCCGCAAGCCTGTCTGCAGCGTGGCTTTTTCAAGGGCGTCAACCCACTTTCCGGGTCTGTCTCCAAAACCGTTAACGGCATAAGCCTGCGCGTGAAACCCATGGGAACCCGGTCTGTTTCGCCTCAGGAACGGCCCGAACGGCAGCAACGGATTCGGTGCGAAAGTCGAAAGCTCCCGGCCCAGCAAGTCACCCACTGAAACCGCATGAGCATCAGCAAGCCTGCTCACGTACCCAGTAAGGCTTTCCACAAATGGCGTGCCGATCCCGATGGGCGTTAGGGCATACAGTCGGCTTCTCGGCGGCAGCGGTGGTGGCCTGCAGTCCCAGGAATTAAAGAGTGGCGACACTCGCATAAGGAGCCTCTGTGCGACCGACAGGGTCACGCCCAGGCCGCCGTCGCCCTGGCACTCTCCGTACCTTCCGCGGGGCCGCCTCGGCGGTGACAGTCATCGCTTCGCCGACTGTCGAATCTATCGCTTTCCGTCCTGGAGGAATCAGACCAAGCCGAGTCCGCAGTCGGCTGCGCTGCTCCGCGCTCTCCGCCAGTCTGCTCTCTCCCTCCAGCGCTTCTGACAACAGTTTTTCACACTGTGGTACGCTTAGCGCGTGTTCCTGCAAGTCTCTGGGGGTTAGAACAGGTGAGTTTCGGGCAAGCACTCGAGTAAGGGCTCGGACTAGCCACTCCTTTAGCACCCCCACACAGCCGATGCTCCGCTCGTACAGGTATTCCCACTCATTCACCAGATCCGGCGGTTGCGCGAGAGGAAGATGTTGCTCAAACGACCGCAATACGGTCAGAAACATCCTCCGATCACCGGAATCATCAGCTCGATAGCGCTGGAAGTGGATGTCGATACTCCGCCGGCTCAGCTGCGCACTCAGATTGCGGAAGGCGAGAAGTTCATAGGTGCCCAGAAGCACGTGGATCGTCCCGGTGCGGTTGGCAACTGATTTAATGACATCCAATTGGTCGGACAGTCTTCGTCCCGAACCCATTCTTGCCAAATGCTGGGCCTCGTCAATTAGTACAGCAACGGGCCGTCGAAAACGAAGGGCAAGCTCAACCGCGTAATGGTATTCCGATCCCGCCGCTCTCGCACTCGGCAAAAACTTCGCGACTCGATTGCCAACCCGAACTGGCGCATCCGGATTCATCTTGTAATCGACCAGGGGCTCTTCCATTTCGAGTAAGAGTCGCCGAAAGTGGTCACGCCAGCTGAAGGTGCCTGATTCCGGCGCGATGCATTCCACGCTCACAACGGGGAGCCGCCCGGGATCAGCCCTGAGGTCCGCCAACATTTCGGTGATCATGAGTTGCTCGATTTTCAACCGCAAGGTGGTTTTCCCCACGCCGGTTGGTCCCAAAACCAGAATCAACGAGTTCGGCGCCCTTTCGTGAATGGCACCTACAAGGGCATCGCGAGCCGCCACCAGTCGCGGGTGCGCTATGGTGTAATCCCTAAAATATTCGAGCCTTGCCCTCCAAGGCTGGGTCAGAAGTTCCCGCGGAAATCCGGTGGGCGGCGCATCCATCAGAATTCTCCGTATACTTCGCCAATTACAAATACCTCCGGCGGTCGGCTGTCCACCTCCGCCGCTGACAGCTTGGAGCAATGTTGCACCGGCTCCCGGCCCCCATCGCCTGCTATATTCGTGAGCGTTAGCCGGATCGTCCTGCTCTCCAGGTCGCTCAGGCGCTGGGTCAGCAGAGTCTCTTGGGCTTCAACAGATTGTAGGAACTCGGCGAGTTGCCGGGCCGTGACGTCAAAGGCAGCGGAGTGATTGTGGTAACGCTGGCGCAGCTCTTCAGTGGCCAGCATCATCTCTCGCTCGGAGTGGCCCTTCAAAATGGGGTAGTGCTCGGAGTAACATTGAACCCATTGCCTGTGCACAAAGGCATAAGCGATCCCAGCATCAAACGGGTCATAGCGAACTGCGACGAGACTCCCCTGGACTTGTGGTTCTCGGAAGGTTTCACACCAGTAGTACACATGATGAATTTTTACACCCTTGCCTGCCACTACTTTGGCGGTCCCCCTGTTTGTCGTAGGCAAAGTGAAAATCAAGAAGGCTTCATCATACGGAATCATTCGGTGCTGGCGCTCACCCGTATCGGCCAGCCGGGAAAGAAACGCTTCCCTCGGACTCCGTCCAAGCGCCGGGTGCTCGACCGTGTCATAAATCTCGTACAAGTATTCACAGAGCCGGTCATAAAGCTCCGTGAGCGACCAGGTCGCGAGTCCCTCAGGATTGACGGATTTTGTGACCTGCCGGACGTTTCGCATAATCTGGGTGTTTCCCCGCAAATTGTGCACGAATTGGGTGTTACTCACCTGAAATATGCGCTCGCAAACGGACCCGAACCGTGGCTTTGCGCCTGGTCTTACCTTTTTGGTGCACTGGTAGTTGGCGAGCAGCGCTTCGAAATAAGTGCTTTCGAATTCCTTCCCTCCATCAACCACCACGATCTGAGGAAGCCGCTGGTGGCGGCGCACGCACTCACGCAGGACCATCATGCACGAACGATAACTTGGCGGATCGAAGGTGAGATAAATCGCAGGCACTCGCCGGCTGTAAGCGTCGATCAGGAGGGTTATCCAAGGACGGCCCAATACACGCCCCGTTTGCGAACAGACGACCTCCACATCCAGTTCGGTGTGGTCGATATGTCCAATTTCAAACGGCCGGTCTCCGTGCCGGGGTGTCTTCAGTTCAAGGTCAAAATAAAAAGGTTCCAGTGCGTAAGCACTGCGCCGGCCTTGTCGCTTCAACTTCTGGCGATAGGGGTCCCGCTGGCAGGCGGTGATCGCAAACGTCTTATAACTGGGCGGGGTTATCCCCTTTTTCTCGCAGGAAAGCTTCAGCTTGATCCAGGATGCATACAGTGTCTTCTGCTTTGTCGTCTCATAATCTTGCTCGAACGCTTCCGTCATTTCGCGCCGTGCTGTCTCGGGCAGCTTGGGAGTGCGGTTGCCTTTCGCACCGTGGTCCGACAGCAAGCCTAGATACCCACTTCCATAATTTATTTCTGCTTGGCGATACTGGCCAACCCAGCGGTAAAAGGTGCGAAGAGGCACGTCGGTAGCCATCGGAAGAGATCCTTCGTGAACATAGCCCATGACCAAGCCAGAACGGTAATTGGCAGTTCGCAGGTCCCTTTCACTGGCTCGGGACAGTCGTTCGAGGATGCTCGATTCGGAGACTCCCTTGAGGTCTTCGGGGGCCAACTCAATCCTCTTCTGTTGGGCCAAGGCTTCAAACGCCGTCATCGGCAACTCGGCTAACTTTTGATCCTCGGAGAGCAGGCTAATTGACGTGGTCCCGACATTAAGCACCTTCCAGAGGCGAGTATCCCAAATGAGACTGTTCCCGCAGTGAAGCGTGGAGGAAGATATGCGCTGGGATTCTACCGGGCCACAAGGACTGGCTGGGGAGGCAACTTCCGGGGAAGAGTAGACTTTAACCCGGGAGGGTTCGGCAAGGGGAGCAGCGCGGAGATTCACGTACAGGATATTCGCCGCAATCATGCCGAAGATCGCGTCCGCTGAGACACTCCCCTTGGTGAACTGCAAGAGTCTGTCGAGAGTGATGCCAGGCACCGCCGATACATAGGCGCGCACTTTCTCGTGGCCGGTTGCGCCGTCAATCGAAAGGTCAACCCGCAGGTAGTCATCCAGGAATTGAATATTCCGCTGGAATGTCCAGTCGATTTCTGCCGAAGACCGAACGCGATAATAAAGCCCGAGTGGCTCAGCGTAAGCTGCGCCGGGGGGACAATTCCATCCGCCCTGAGCGTTGGGGAAGTAGCGGCTTGGATTTCTGGATTTCAGGCGCTGAAGCTCTTCCTCTGTTTTCCATTCTTCCCATCCAGCCTCACGATCACGGATGACAAAGAAATCGGGAGTGTGCCACACCCCCATTCGCCTTCCTTTGGGACTTGCATACACCAATTTAATCGGCTGAGTCTGATCGAAGTATTCCAGGACCGAACCGCTGTGCTCCATCTCGTAAATGCCTGCCAGTTCGACGCGGTGGCTTTCGAACTGAATGGTGACTCCCATTTTCTTGCTGGGATAACGGCCGCAGACGTTCGAGGATCCGCCGCCAACGCGGCGGGAAGGGCCTGAAGAGCGAATCGCGCTAATCAAGGATCGCGTTTTATCCGGGATATGGTTCTGCTGAAACCACAACTCCAAGCCATCTCCCTCAAGCACCGCAACCTCTCCTTTCTGGCGGCTCCCTCCGGCAATCGCTTCACTTTTTCTCTTTCAATTCCCTCTCCTGCTTGCGTGCCTTGACATAACGCAGGCCGGCTTCCTTCATCAACTCCTGCAATTGCCGACCCTTCTCGATTGCTTTCTGCACTTCCGGCGCCAGTTCGTCCGGCACATAGATTGCGAACCTCCGGTTGCCTTGGTAGCCGGATAGAGCGTAACTGAGGTGACCCTTGCCTGACGCGCAGGCTGAGCAATTCTTTCGGATACAAGGGCTCTTACGTAAAGAGATTGATCCCAATGCAATCGGCCACAAACTTTTAGTGGCCTTCTCGAACCATCGCAGAACGTCTTGGGGCAGCTCTCGCTTGATCATGTACAGGCGTTATATAACACACATACTAATGTGAGGCAAGAAGTTGTTTCGGAAGTCTTTTCGGAAAATGTGAAAGGCGGAGACAGCGCTATTGTGGCGATCCCGCGACTTTGTGCGACTTCCGGGGACCAATGGTACTTACTGCCACTTTATGCTTCCATTTTGCACTTAGTGCCAACTTATGGTTCAAACCAGCCTTGGACGCCTGGAGTGGCTGTATTGATCTGAAAGGGGTTATCGCAGAGCAACTGCCAACTTATGGTTCAAAATGCTGCCACTTTATGGCTCAAGTCTCAGCCGCCGCCGGCGGACAGTTGCCTCTGGCCGTTTCTCTTCCGAGCAACCAGCGCGGCAGGATCGCAAGCAGGGACGGTAACTTCCTCGAAGCGGCGTTTCGGTGCCTCTCTGGTGGACCACATTGAATTACTCAAGCGCTTTCCCCGCCTGGGTAGCGTCATTCGAAAGCGATCGCGAGTGCGCAAGTTACTGCACAGTCCGTTGCTGGTTTACTACCGATTGGACGAAGCCAAACGCGGTATCGACATTCTTCACATCCGCCATGGGGCGCGGAGCCGACCGCAGGCTTTTCGAAGACGTGAGCCACCCTGCTTGGCCCGAATTCGCTATTCCGCAAAAGACCCCACAATCCTTCCGGGAAGTGGTCCAGCGTGGCGGAATTTGCCGGAGTGAGTAGCGCGCACCGGCGGGAAGTTCGGGCTACTTGCTCCGTGACGTAGTAGAAAGACGGCGCAAAAGATGGGATAATCGGCGGCAGCGAGTACGGGACGCCCTCCCGAGCTATCTCAGAGGTAAGAACTATGCCGAGACCCGCCATTTGTGTACACCCAATTCCCTTCGACCAATTTGACGGTACCGAATTCGAGCGCCTCGTTTTTGCCTATCACTGGCGAACCGAGAAGTGGCGCTCACTTGAATGGTACGGCCAGTCGGGAAATGACCTAGGACGCGACATATGGGGAGTTCGCGATGACCAGACTCAAGACGGAGAGTCTGTCTGCATTCAATGCGTGAACCGTGAAACTCTGACCTTTGCGAAGGTTGGGAAGGACATCGCAAAGGTCCTGAAGGCACCCAATGGCGTCCCGCAACGTTTTCGGATTGTGACTCGATCCAAAATCTCCGCTAAACTCCGCGATAAAATCAAGACGCACGTCAAAACGCTGGGCGTAAGGGAGTGTGATACGTGGTCAGGCCCGGAATTTGAAGAATTCCTGCGGCACGGTGCTGAACCCATCCTAAAGCGTTTCACCGAAGGCGAAAGCTTCCCCGATTCCCCGGAAGACCTGAGGAAGCTCGCGGAGTCCACCAAGCCCGTTGACGACGACCAGGCGCTTGCCCTGATCGCGCAGTTATTCGATCGCCCCGCCTTTTACACGCCAATTCACCAGGAGAGCAATCTAGGCGATTTCAAGCAGGCCATCACTGACACCATCCAGGCGCTGGGCACTGGTATCAGGAAGGACCGCGACGGACGCCTCATAGATCGGATTCCGTCGCGCCACGAGTTGAGTAGCGGTGTCTTGCGTACGAGACTCCAGGCTGTTGAAAAGGCTCTCGCCCGGCTCCGCGCGAAATTCGATGAGATGGCTAGGTCCGGTGTCCTGCGTCATTGCCAATGCAGCAATCCCACATGTCCCACGTTCTTCTTCAATTCGCCTCATGCCGCATATGAGTTAGAACGCCTCCGGCACGAGGTGCTAATGACCTTTCATGAAGCGTATCCTGCATTCAGGCCGCCGTCATGGTGAGCATCAACGCCGACAGACGCGCGATCAATAGGAGGACAGCTTATGGGCTTGTACGTCCATTCTCTCGGGGAAATACCAACCGATGCCAAGCGGGCTTACTACGTTTATCTGCTGGACTACGGCTGGGAAGAGCCGCTCGGGGAAGCAGTTCGTGCCAATTTGCCGCGAATGGCTGATATGGCCTCACGCTCCAATGCCGTCGTCATCCACGGTCCGCGAGGCGTACATTTTGAGGATGAGGTGCTGTCCTGGCACCACGTAAATGGGCAGAATGCAGGCGACATTCTACCTGCAGTCCTCGTCACCACACGACATCCTTCGACATTCCGCGAGTCGTTCGAGACCAAGAAATCGAGGAGAGGGAATGAAGATGCCCTCCTACTGATTCCGCTTCGTAAAGTGTGCAGGTCTGCGGACGATGTTGTGGAACTAATTCGTCGGGTGTTTGAGGACATCAAAGATAAGAAGCGACTCTCTGAATTCAGGGCGGCAAAGCGGATGCGGCGCGGTATAGCCGGAGCACTGGTCGATGCGGTCATACTGCAACCGAAAATTGGTGGTGTCGGCTTTGATCTGAAAAAGCTGTTCGCCGGGGTCAAAGGGAAATGAAGGGCCCATGATATTTATCTCCACCCTTATCTCGGTAGTATCTCTCGTTCTGTCGGTTACGATAGCGTGGCTCACATTGCTGCGAAGGGGTGCTCTTGGCATGACACGGCCTATGCTCGTCGGTTTTCTTCATGAGGCCGACCAGCCAAAGATATTCTTGCGCGCGATGCTTTATTCAACCGGGAAGCGCGGTCACATAATTGAGGCCCTTTATGTTAAGGTAACACAAGGCAAAAAGACGCACACATTTGGCTTCTGGATGTACGGCGAAACGGGAGAACTGAAGGTCGGAAGCGGCCTGAGAGTGGGGGAAGACGGCGCGTCGCTTAATCATCACTTCGTCCAACCCAAGCGCGATTCCTCGTTTGAGTTTCTTGCCGGTGATTACACGATCGAAGGCTTTGCAAGGATATTGAATCGGCGCGCCCAAGTGAAACTTTCCACAGTAAAGGTATCTCTATCTGCCGAGTTCGCGACGACGTTGCGCGACCGTGCAAAGGGTGTGCTCTTCACCTGGGACCCCGACTCACAGGAATATCATAGCAACGTGTTAGAGCCTCCGCCAAGCGAGGGCTGCTCTCGATCTGCTTCGGGTGTGGGGCGTCGTAAGGTTCCGTGGATGTAGAGGCGCGAGCTCTCGCTTATTTAAATTGGAACGCTGGCCAGGCATCAAGCGGGCGGGCTGGCGCAGAGCCGGCGGGCTGGCGCATAGCGCAGCTATGCGGTTCGTGCGGATTCCGTAAGAAGGAAAAATCGCACAGTTTCACTGTGCGCCAGCCAGCCCGAGCGCAAAACCAAGCATGCAGACGAATTCATCTCCCAAGGAGGATGATATGGTCGGACGAATTGACTTTCGCAAGATAGAAACCCCCGCCCAATTCCAGGTGCTTTGCGAGCGTCTGCTCTCGAGGATGTTTCCCGACTTCCACGGCGTGAACCAAGCTGGGGGAGACGCAGGCATTGACGGCTTCTGTATCTGGGGCGAGCAATTCTTTCAATTCACCCACCCTCAGTCGAACGTCCCACTCCGCAAGGTTAGGGAAGACCTGGAGAAGGCTAAGCAATTTGCAGGACTCAAGAAATGGTATTTCCTGTGCAGCCAATCCCTCTCCAAAGCCACATGGACCTACATCGAAGCCGAGCGCGTTCAATGCCCATTCCAAATCATCATCTGGGACGCAGCGGTGTTACGGGAACTCCTCAGCAAGCAACCTGACATAGTCGACGAATTCTTGACAGACTATGCCAAGAAGGCACACGAGGGCACAGAAGCCATTCGCGGCGACCTAAAAAGCCTAAAGAAAATCGTCACCCGCGCAAAGCGACGGCCGCCCCGCTCAGGCGACGCACCAGAAGGCCTCGAAATCGACGAGAACCAGAGACAAGACATCCACGACCTCATTATGGACATCGCCGAATATCAGGCGAAGCGACGACACCTGAAGAACCTAGGCCCTGTAATCGGCCACGAGTGGAAGCTCTTTAAAGACAAATACGACCTTTCCTCGTACGACCGCCTCCCCAAAGCAAAATTCGCAGAGGCCATCGGCCACCTTAAGACGAAATGGGGAGCGCAACGCAATAACGAACCGAGGTACATGACCTCCCAGCGCGAACGAAACGGCATTCACGCAATCGCCAAATCCCTCGGATGGGACGATGCTAAAAGACACGAATTCTACAGAACCGTCACAGGGAAAAATTCCCTCAACGAGATGTCGAGGCAGGAGATACACAAAGTCTTTGCGGCCTTAAGGCAACTACAGGCCGACAGCGACGCCGCGTGAGCGTCCAACAAACACGCACCGGAGTGTTCAATGCCGACTATCATGAAAGCCGGGGGCGGTGGCCCAACCGTCATCTTTCGAAACGTCGATCTCACGCCCTTCTACCTATTCGCTGCGCGAAGGGCAGCGGCCGCAGCCCTCGCCTTTCCTAGAACCCAGGACTCCATTGATGACAGACTGGAACATGGCATCCTAACCATCCTCTGGGCCACACTCGCCCTGGAATCCGGAGCGAATTCCAACGCAGAGATCAAAATCCCAAGGGATTCGCTCGACGACTTCATCTGGAGCAGAGGCGTTTACCGAAAACCGCGTAACCGCCCCCAAATAATTTGGAAATGGCAGAAGCTCTTCTCCGACGGCCTAAAGGTTTCAGTGCCCGCGACCGACTCAATCTGGACTGCGGCAGAAGAACTGATAAGAACGCGAAACAGCCTAGCGCACTACCGCCTAGAAGAGAATGCGGCGAGATTCCACTTTGACCCTAAACCGCCGATCCTTTTCAGCCCCGACATGCAGCCAACCAAAGTAGAGCCGAGCCTCGTAGAGAGTTTGCTCGAAAGTGACAAGCCGAAGTGGCATTTCAACGCAGCGCGGGCTATCTTTCACCGATGGGAAATCGAGGCACACAAAGACGTGCCCCACTTCGAAAAGGCAGTTCCCCCGCTCTGACTAAGCAACGCGACGACACCGCGCAAAGTGTCCAGGCGCCCTGCCCGACCCACAGTAGAACTCCAGTGAAGAACAGCCAGCGACACAAAGGCCCGCGTCGGCAGGCTGGCGCAGAGCCGGTTCTCAAGCTCTGCGGCTGTTCCGGTGGGATTCCCGCAGGCGCGCATCCCCGATTTCCCGCACGGATCGTCAGCGGCGCTGGCCTGGGCCGAGAGCTGCTCTATAAGCGCTAAATGCCTGTCGATTCGGCCGGCCGATCGGTAGTCATTCGCACGGTGCTCCCCCAGTTTTGACGCATCTATGAGCTGCGCTTGTTGAGTCTCCTGGTTCGTTTCCAGTAGTGAGGGTCGATTCTTAGCAAAGAGGTTGACCCTGTTGCCAAGTCGATGAACCCACCGTGATAGCTGATTTCGCCATAGCGGAACAGCCGGGCGAGTAAGGCCAGGGCGTGCTGGGCAAGAGTCGAGTTGACGAAAGGCTCCTGTCGTTCCAGGGCCTCGATTGCGCTGCAGCTTGGTTCCCCCTCGTTGTCGAGACTCGCATCGACGATTTCAGGGTAAAGCTCGGCCGCCGAACGCAGGCGCAGCCTTGACCTTCTGTTCCGATCGTTCGGTGGCTCACCCAAGATGAACTGCCCGCTGTCTGCATTGTTGCCCACGTCGAGCCAGTACGAAACCGTGCTCAAATTGCCAACTGCATCGCGAATTGTGGCCCTTGCTGCCCGCGTATCCACGCACCCGACCACAACGTGAGCGCGGAGATCATCGCCTGAATAACCTCGCGAGATGTGGCTTCCAGGATTTAGGTGAATCGGGACCGCTTCCCACTTCAGACCCCAAAAAAGGTTGAGCCGGTTAACCAGGACCACCCCTTTATGAAGCCCGATTTCGGACCAAGCAAAGGGTTGGCGAACGCAGTTTGTAGGTGAGATCGTATCGCCGTCCAAGACCGTAACGTGGAGTCCTCCGGGGTGGCCGCGGGCCACGAGCGATTGTAAGTTACTTGGAATTGAGGGCGTTCGAACGCGGTGCTCTGGAATGTGATCTGTGGTGTATTACGGTCGCAGACTGAGTTCTTTGGCGCGCTGACCGAAGGAGCCCGTAGGGCGACTGAGGTTAGCGCGCCAAAACGCTGCGGACCTGATAGGGGGCTCTCCGCTAAAACATCGAAGCTGAATACGATCTACTCCATCGATGGATACGTCAGATGAAATATACTTGCTAATTCCCAAGCCTCGTTGAAACCTCTGGAGGAAGCCATGGTCCAACCATCGCCGAAGGGGAAGAGTTTTGTGGGCCTGGACGATTTTAAATCGGGAATCGACTGGCTGACTGTGCAATCCAATTTGGGCTTAGCCCAGAATACCATTCTCGCTTATGCCAGAGCGCTGGCTGATTTCCTCCGCTTCTGTCGTCTCCAGGCAAAGGATGCGCTACGTCCAGGTCTTGAAGGTATTTCCCTTTATATCCGGCACCTGAACGGCGGGCGAGAAACAACAACGGATGACATCGGAACCAGGGTTCCCTTGTCGAATGCGACCATTCAACAGCGGCTCACCGCACTGCGACTCTTCTACGACTATCTGGTAGAGCAAGGCGCACTACAGGCTAACCCGGTTGGGCGAGGACATCATCGTTTGAGGAGGCCTGTTGGCGAGCCTTCGATACGATGCTTGGTCCCAAGATATCGCACCCTCCCGTGGATACCGTCCGAAGACGAATGGAGCCGATTGCTTCAGACGGCGCGCACCCTCGATCCTCGGGATCGATTCATGTTCCTATTTTCATACGACTGCGCGCTTAGGCGCGAGGAGCTTTGCAGCTTAAGCACGAGCGACTTCGACCCGGCACTGCGCACTGTGCGAATACGAGGCGAGACCACGAAAAGCCGATCTGATCGGGTATTGCCATTCAGCCAGGCGAGCGCCCAGCTCCTGAACCAGTACCTTAAGGTACGGCAAAGGTTCACGCGTGCATCAGGGAGGTTATTCATTTCGAACTCGAACCGCAATGCGGGTCAGCCCATCACGAAGTGGACCTGGTCCAAAGTGATTCGCGAGATCGCTCTTAAGGCTCAGGTGCCGCAATTCAGTACACATACCTTCCGGCACCTTTGCTTGACGGACCTGGCGAGAGCCGGATGGGATCTGAAGGATATCGCCCACTTTGCCGGCCACAAGAATCTCCAGACCACCCTTTTGTACTTGCATCTGAGCGCAAGAGATCTGACAGAAAGATTTGAAAGTGCCATGTCAGCCATTCATTCATGGCGCCTGACAGCGGCGTCCGAAATCCTCAAATGAGGTGCGCTGTGGAGATTTGCCCTCGCTTCAATCTGCGGCTCGACATCTCACGCTACGACCGTCGTCCAGACTTAACAGGCTCGGAACTCGCGGTCATGAGAAGTGTTCGACGTTCACGCAATCCCGGATGGGCGCTTTTTAGATACCGAAAGGACGTACGTCGACTCATCGAGCCCCTGGAAGCCGCACGCGCCATCATCTGTTCTGATCTTAAGAACGCGCCCCGAAGGCATTATCCGCTGGCAAACCTTTTTGTTTTGATGCACAAGAAGAAAAAGTCGTTCTGGGCCTGGAGCAAGAAGGACTGGCAGGATTTACTTTCGATCGAACGAAACTATCGGTATCAGATCCCCGCCGCCATGGCCTATCTGCTGTGCAATTTGGAGGTCAATCCGAGAGGGAGGAGGTTAGTCCCCCAACTTCTTGCCGAAAAGGCGTTTGGGCAGGACATGGCAGGCGCTGTCGCGACGACGGAAGCTGCCCTAGAAGGGTGGGGATATTCGCCCCGCACACTCAACGAAATACTCGGCATGCTGCGGAAGGTTTTGCTGGCAAACCACAGTCCCTACTTAAAGGACATCAGCCCTGATTTCTTGCAGTCGCTTTATAATACGGCGGGAACGGAGAATGCTCGGTTCCTCCTCAGTACGATCTCGATGATCCTGGCCGCAAAGGGAATTGTCGCAAAGCAGATCAGTGTCCCTCCCACTCGGCGTGCGCGATTGGTCGAAGCTGTTCATGAGGGCTGTGACTGGAATGCACTCGCTGAAAACCAGCGAATCGATCCGGAATGGTTACGCTGGTGCTGGCGATGGTTCAATACTTCCACTTTCGTCCGACAGACGCGACTCCAGGGTTACTCCGATCTCAAGGTTACAGGACGGTGGCTGAAACTCGAGCATCCTGACATTGTGTCGCCGGCGCAATGGGACGTCCCCCTAGCG
>Ga0187868_1001736_pt1 | contig 14995 bp, 11 predicted proteins | sample June2016WEW_13_4_FD_133014 | JGI IMG/M metagenome (GOLD analysis project Ga0187868, IMG submission 133014) | Peatland microbial communities from SPRUCE experiment site at the Marcell Experimental Forest, Minnesota, USA - June2016WEW_13_40 | ecosystem: Environmental > Terrestrial > Soil >... | reverse complement strand
TTTCGATATCCTCAACGGAGCTGAAATCCTTCCCGTCGTCACGTTCCAGCTCAAAGAACCCGTCGATTTCTCCGTGTATGATCTATCCGCCAAGCTGCGGGAACGAGGTTGGATTGTCCCCGCCTACACGCTGCCACCAAATGCCGACGCAATCCCTATTATGCGCGTCGTCGTCCGACAGAACTTCAGTCGCGATATGGCAGATCTTTTCGTTGACGACATCAAAAAGGCGTACGCCGCTCTGCTGGCACCAAAAACCAAGACAATTGTGAAGCAACGATCGCCGCGAGAAGCACATTCGGTATCGTAAGTCGACTGACCGCGCAATTCAAATAAGGGGGCCGCGAAAGCGAGGGGCGAGACCACGCAGGGCAGTCGCGGCATAAGGAGATGATGCCCGGCGGCTGCACGTTGCACCCTTTGGCGGTTAGCTCCGTGCCGCACTGTACTTCAACTTGATACCTCCCAAAATACAGCCGTGAGAACCAAGAACGCTAAAGAAACTAGCCCAGAACACGGAATTGGTAAGCAAGCAGCCACCAGAGCACAAAGAAAAAGACAATTAAAACGATCAAGAAGATTCCCGCAAGTTGGCGCTGTTCCAAAGCAATCACCTCCATTAACCTGTGCAGCCTTATTCGATAAACGTGTACCGTTCGACGAATGAAACGTTTTGTGCGCGCACGATTAGCTCGAAGAGTGACGAGACGTGGATAACTGCAGTCAACCAAAAGGTGCACGAGCACCTGCCCGAGATTAAAAGCCCCAGGCGCGAAACATCTGCGAAAAGCAGGGCGCAACATAAATAAGGGCGCATTGCTATATCTGATCACTTCAGGCTAGACTGGCCGTTTCGATCGATTTGGTGCACATTACAGACGAGCATGCAAGCAGACGAAGGCAGCGGGCTGACCACGGCGGAAGCTGAAAAGCGCCTTGCTGAGTACGGATATAATACGCTCTTCAAGCCGCATACCGTCCGTTTCATCAGCATCGTCAGGGAGGAGATCACGGAGCCGATGATCCTCCTCCTCTTTGCGGTAGGCTTTTTTTACGCGCTTGGCGGTGAATTGGGTGATACTATCACCATCTTTGCGATTATCGCTGCCCTCATCTTCGCAGAGGTCTGGAACGAGTACCGCGCCAAAAAGACCATATCCTCGCTTTCGCAACTGGCCGCACCCACCGCACGGGTCCTACGCGACGGTGTTGCGACGAACGTTAAGACCGAATTGGTCGTTCCGGGTGATGTGCTCCTCATCTCGTTGGGCACGCGGGTGGCGGGCGATGCGCACGTAACGCAGTCGTTGAGCCTGTCTATCGACGAATCATCGCTAACCGGTGAATCTTTCCCTCAAGAGCGAAAGGCCGACGACGACGTCTACGCAGGCACGCTCGCCGTTGCAGGCGAAGGCATGGCGACCGTTTTTGCAACGGGAGCTTCCAGCAAGATCGGCGCCATTTCAGCGCGTGCGGAGGAGATCAAGGAGCCAAAGACGCCCTTGCAGCTGGCAATGAAGTCGTTAGCAAAGAGCTTAGTGGGGGTGGCCCTCGCCTTTAGCATAGCCATCCCGTTTCTGGGATTCCTGCGCGGTCAAAACCTTTATCAGATGTTTCTCACCGGGCTCGCATTGGCATTCGCTACCATCCCCGAAGAACTCCCTATCATCATCACCATGGTGCTCGGTTTAGGGGCGTACCAACTCTCTAAGAAGGGCTTCTTGGTAAAGAGGATCAAGGCCGCAGAGGTGTTGGGGGACGCGACCGTCATACTCACCGATAAAACCGGTACCATCACCGAAAATAAGATGCGTGTTGTTTCGGTATTCCCTCACGAGAACGAGAACGACGTAATCGCGGCCGCGCTTGGGGCGCTGCCGGAGTTTCCGACCTCAGCGACCGATCTCGCCACCCTTGAGCGGGCGCAGATGGGGCCGGCGCCAACGATCGGCTCGCTCATCCGTGAACGAAGCTTTGACAGCGAACGAAAAACGCGTTCCACCGTGCGAGTTTTGAACGGCGAAGCGCGGCTATTCGTGAGCGGGGCCCCAGAAGAGATTCTCGCCCTCACAAAAGACGCAACCGGCTCTTTCGAAGAAGCGCTCAGAAGCGAAACTGCCAAGGGAAGGCGGGCCATTGCCGTCGCCGAGAGGACGCTTCCGCCTGCTGCGCGCGATCTGCCTTTCTCAGAACTCGAGAAGGAGATGACTCTGTCGGGGCTGCTGTTTCTTGAAGACCCGCCGCGAAAGGAGGTGAAAGAAACCGTCGAACGCGCACGGAGCGCTGGAATACGCACGATCATGGTGACAGGCGACCACCCCCTAACGGCGCATTTTGTTGCCCAAAGCGTGGGCATTGACGGCAGCAGGATGATAACGGGCGATGAACTGGATCGCCTGTCAGACGAGGAGCTGCAAGATGCGGTGAAAACGGTTGCCGTGTTCGCGCGAACGACGCCCGAACACAAGTACCGTCTGGTAACAGCGCTTCAGCACAACGGTGAGATCGTTGCTGTCACGGGAGACGGGATCAACGACACCCTTGCATTGAAGGGCGCCGACATCGGCATCGCCATGGGCATCAAGGGCACGGATGCAGCAAAAGAGGCGGCTGACATCGTGCTTTCCAATGACAACTTCGTTCTGATTGGGCGGGGCGTTTTTGAGGGGCGTAAGTTCTTTGAGAACCTCCGGAAGGGGGTCAAGTTTTACCTCTCCGTAAAAGCCGCCCTCATCCTAATCTTTCTCTTGCCGGTGCTTGCTGGCATCGCCTTCCCCCTTGCACCGATCCAGATCATCGTCCTCGAACTGTTCATGGACTTGGGGGCATCTGCAGCCTTTGTCGCCGAACCGGCTGAGGGACGCATTTACTCTGATCTCCCGCGGGATCTGAAAGAGCGTTTCGTGAATTCTGCTATGCTCAAGGGAGTTGCGGCTTCGGGGCTCAGCCTCTTCGCCGGGGTCACCATCTCGTACTTCTACGCGCTCTGGCAGGGTCTGCCCCTTGCACAGGCCCAAACGTTCGCGTTTGCCGCTTGGATATTCAGCCTTATGATCCTTGCTTTTGTCTCGCGGTCGGAGACAGATCCCCTGTATCACTCAGGGATCTTTGCCAATAGGGCCATGGATGTATGGGCGCTGGCGGCGGTTGCCTTCCTGTTTGTCGCGATCGGTACTCCTGAGCTTAGCGCTTATTTTAAGCTCGCTTCTGTGACGATAGTTCAACTCACGATAGTGTTTGCAATCTCGTTCGTGTGCGCCTCTTGGCAAGAATGGGTGAAGGTGCTCCGCTTCAGGATACGAGCCACTAACCGGCATGTGCCTACTGCGAGTTGATGCAAAAACTTACGCGTGAAACCGATCCGCAGCACCCGACTGTTTTACGGTAGTAAAACGCTGCTTTTTGGTGCGCTCTGTGATAAAGAGAGTGTGTGTCGGCCTGCGCAGCACGCTCAAGCACAAACGTCGCCTAACCTATAGGCGCTTATCTATTTCATATCGTTCGGGTGGTGCTGACGTATATGCTGTTCGATAGCTTCAACGCGCCGCAGTAGATCTTTGATAGTCGTTATCTGTTTGCTAGGGTTCCGCGTCCTGACGTGTTTTTCTACGGCTTCGACACGACTCGCAATGTCCGCGACCTTGCGTTTCAAATCGTTAAACTCAGCGAGGCTTACTGCCTCATTGCGTTTGTCTCGTTCTTCTCTCATAGTTCGAATCTCCTCTCAATCTATCCGCAATCTTATACGATAAATACGAGCGCGCTCCAGTACACCTGCACGCGCGCCTGGGCGGCAATGACGTGATGTTGGTATGCCCTGGCACCTGACTGCAGTTCACACAGTTACTCAGAGGTCTTCTGCAGCGAAACGGAGAACGTGCATTCAGCGGCATTAAAATAGGTAGTTAAGAATACATAACAAAGCTAAAGCGATGCGCTTTTGCAGCTGCCGCATCGCTGGTTACCGCTTGATAACGGAGGTGAAAAATGCCAGACGCACTGAAAAAAGCTGCAGTAGTCCACCACCACAGAGAGAAGGAAGATACTAAAGCAGAGGAAAAAGACGGCCGCGGGAAAAAAGCTGCAGTAGTCCACCACCACCGCAAGTGAGAGGTAGATTGCACTTTTCTAAACTCCTCATACCTCAGGCGTCAAGCCGATTTTATGAGGAGATTAATTTTCCTTAAAATGGCACGGTGTACACGTCTTGCAGGTCCCGGTCATTGAACTGCAGGCAGACTGCTGTTGTATTGATGTTGGCGTGCCTAGCACCTCCGTAGGCGACACAGGTCAACCTCATGCCGCGCTGTTAAGGGCGAAACTAGGCAGGAGGTATGGGGGTGGAAGTTCTTGCCTATCAACCTTGCTTGTTTGCTTATGCGCTTCCGGACCCACTGCTGCATTTGTCACATGGATTCTAGCAAGGCTTCAATGTAATGTGGCGCCCCTTTAGCGATCAGCAGCGGTCACGCTGCGCAAGTGCTTTGAGTACGGTGAGCTAATTATTACCAAGCTACTTATCCAAGGCACGAAGCACAGGAAGTGAGATCGCCATGGCGAATTTTATATGGCGCGGCACGTGGATCGCCGTTGAACCGCTCGTTCGAGAGCTCGACAACGCAAGTGCAAACGTTCGCTACGCGGCTGCCGCCGCCCTCGGGGCACTCGGCATTCGGACAGCGGTCGAACCGCTTATCCGGGTGCTGCGCGACGACGCAGATAGCGTCGTTCGCACGGAGGCCGCCCGAGCATTGGGAGCGTTGGGGGATAACCGGGCGGTCGAGCCGCTGATCGATGCGTTGGCCGGCGCGCACGACGACGTGAGAGAAGCGGCATCAGACGCCCTCACGACGCTGCTCGGTCAACGAGCGCGACAAGCCGTGAAGCTCTACCGCACCGAGAAAGACCGCCGACTAGCGGAACTGCGAGGAGATATGACTCCGCGGGCACGTGGTCACCTACAGGTAGGGGCTTTTTGCTCGCGATGGCACAGAGACGTGACGCTGCTTCGTGGGTTCTATTCGTTTCTCGACGTGTGCGAGGTCAGTCTGGCGCATGCTGGGAAGCCGTGCGAAATCTATCACTGTCTCTATAATGACGTCATGGTGAGTAGGTTTTGGCTGCGCAAGGAGATGGGCGTAACGGACTTTACCTCCAAAACAGAAGCATATGGCATAATGAAGGAGCACGGGGCAGTCGATTACATACGCCGGTGATACCCGGGCTTTTGCACAGTGTCAATCTTGACTGTTTTTTTATCGTCAGGCGCGTTTATGGGCTTCCGGACCCACTGCTGCGTTATAGGGAGAAGAGGAGCTCCGCAGGTACTGCATTAACGTCAATGTAAGTTGCAGCTGCGCTAACGTCCCAAAGTCTGCGGGCTCAGCAACAATCATTTTGTTACATAATTTTTATAACTTCGTTGGCAATCACTACTGCAGCCGTTCTACTTAACATATGGAGGGATCGACAATGAATGCGAATGCACCTAAAAATAACTGGACTGTTGAAAGCAGCCCGTTTTCACTTGAGGTGATTAAGGATGCCTGAACCGTGGAAGGGTAAATTGGCCATCGATATCCGTGATGCGACTCCTGACTGGACGCCGTTCGTGCAGCCCACTGCACCTGAGAACGCACCGAACATCCTTTTCATCATCTGGGATGATGTTGGATACTCGGCGATGGACGTCTTTGGCGGACCGATCGAGACGCCCACGATGCGCCGCATCGCAGAAATGGGGCTGCGCTATTCAAATTTCCACACAACCGCGCTGTGCTCACCGACCCGATCGTGCCTGATGACCGGGCGGAACGCGACGAGCAACAACATGGCCTGTATTACCGAAGGGACGAATGGGTTTCCAGGGAGCAGCGGGCGTATACCGTTCGAGAATGGGACGATCGCTGAAGTGCTAAACGAGCGAGGGTGGAATACCTACGCCGTTGGGAAATGGCATTTGACCCCTGCCGAGGAGGAGGATGCCTCCGCGTGGAAGCATCGCTGGCCGCTCGGGCGCGGCTTTGAACGTTTCTACGGGTTCTTGGGCGGCGAGACTAACCAGTGGTACCCTGATCTTATCTACGATAACCATCCCATTGACCAGCCATACGCACCCGAGGACGGATATCACCTCTCCAAGGATCTCGTCGAGAAGGCCATAGAGTTCATCCGAGACGCCAAGGTGGTCGCGCCGGAAAAACCGTTCTTCATGTATTTCTGCCCCGGCTGCGCGCACGCCCCGCACCACGTCTTCAAAGAGTGGGCTGACAAGTATAAGGGCAAGTTCGACAGGGGCTACGAGGCGATTCGCGAGGAGATCCTAGCGAACCAGAAGAAGATGGGGATATTGCCACAGAACACAAGCCTGTCGCCTATCAACCCGCACGGAGAACCTCACACCACCAGTCCGGACGGTAAGCCGTGGCCCTTGCTTGATTGGGTTCGCCCGTGGAATTCGCTGTCCGACGACGAGAAGAGGATGTTTGTCCGCATGGCTGAGGTGTTTGCGGGGTTTGTGTCGTATACCGATCACCACATTGGTCGCCTGCTCGATTACCTCGAGGAGTCGGGTCAGCTTGACAACACGATTATCGTCGTCGCCTCCGACAACGGCGCTAGCGGCGAGGGCGGTCCGAACGGTTCCGTCAATGAAGTCAAATTCTTTAACAATGTTCCCGACACGATAGAAGAGAACATACAGCATATTGAGGAGCTGGGAAGCCCATCGACCTATAATCACTACTGCACAGGCTGGGCGTGGGCCTTCGATACACCCTTCCCGTACTGGAAGCGCTTTGCTGGCTATGAGGGGGGGACTGCCGACATGTGCGTCGTCGCGTGGCCGCAAGGGATTCCGACACGAAGTGAAGTGCGACACCAATACATTCACGCTATCGACGTCGTGCCCACTATCTACGACTTGCTCAGCTTGGAGCCACCCTCGGTACTCAACGGATACACGCAGAGCCCCATTGAGGGCGAGAGCTTTAAGCCCACCACTGACGATCCAAGCGCACCCGAAAAGGAGACCCAGTTCTATTCTATGCTCGGCCAGCGCGCCATCTACAATCAGGGGTGGCTGGCGAACACTGTGCACCCGCCCATCTCAGGATGGAGCAATTTCGCCCACGACGTATGGGAGTTGTATAACCTTCAAGAGGATCGGGCGCAAATGAACAATGTCGCCGGGCAGTACCCCGACAAACTGGAACTTCTCAAGGGACTATGGAACTACTTCGCCGGCGTCTACAACGCGCTGCCACTCGACGATCGCACGCCGCTCGAAATTATGATGACAGAGCGCCCACAACCAGCTAAGCCACGAAACCGCTACATCTACTATCCCAACACCGCCGACGTCTCTGAGAGCGTCGCCGTCAATGTCCGGGGACGTTCGTACACCATAGCCGCAGGCGTTGTTGTCGACACCACTGAGGCGGCAGGCGTGCTCTTCGCCCAAGGTCACCTCATGGGTGGCCACACTCTGTTCATCAAGGACAAGAGGCTCCACTATGTCTACAACTGGCTCGGCGAAGACATTCAAAAAGTCACCTCGAACATAGAGATCAGCACTGGCCGGCACGCCTTCACTGCTGAATTTAGCAGGACAGGCCAAGACCCACAGACCAAGAGCGCCCTCGGCACGCTCACCCTCTATATTGACACCGAGCAGGTGGGACAGTCCGAGATCAAGACCCAGCCCGGCTACTTTAGCCTAGTCGGGGAGGGGCTGTGTGTTGGTCGCGACAGTGCTTCTCCGGTCTCACCGGACTACGCGCCACCTTTCACCTTCACAGGGGGGACCATTGACAGAGTGGTGGTGGACGTTGCCGGCGAGCCGTTCATCGATTACGAGAAACAGGTCATGGGGTGGATTATGAAGGACTAGCTGCTGGCTTCCCATTTGACGGGACGACGCCCGGCGACGAAGCTCTCTGCCACGGGAGGGACTGAATTTTGTGAGTCGTCGGGTGACTACTCCCCACAAGATAAAAAGAAATTGAAATTAACGGGAAGAGGGGATTAATGCTGGTGCAGAATTTGGGGGCACATTGGCGCCGGTAGTAATCTGCACCTTCAAAACCTCAAAACTGCATTTTGCTTGGTTTTTTTGAAACCAGCTGTCGTGCTCCGTGACATTTCTTGTACTTCAATCCGCTGCCACACGGGCATGGATCATTGCGGCCCGCCTTTGCCGGCGTAGTCGGCCGGCGGTGCTTCGACATAACATCGGCCGGCGCACGCCCCTCCCACAGGAGCGCCGTCATCTGTCGCATGGGTTGATCAATGTGCGCAAAGAAGGCCCGATAGCCGGCGCAGAGATAGTTCAGCCCGGATTCGCCCGTTGGTGCCTTTATAAAACGGTTCTTCGGACATTCCCCGTGGCACGCGAAGCAGACGGGGCATTCCTGGCAGTACCCAGGGAGCGTGTCGCGCTTGTTCAGTCCGAACTGCCGCTGCGCGTCTGAGGACACCAGTTCGATAAGCGGCGTATCCAAGATGTTGCCCAGCAGGTAGCTTGGCCCAACGAAGTGGTCGCACGAATAGAGGTCGCCGTTATGTTCGAGCGCGAGTGTGGTGCCGCAGGTCGGTGAGAAGATGCATACTGCAGGCGGCGCCCCCGCCCACGCCGCTAACGCTGCCTCGAAATGCTGCACGAACACGCGACCGACGTCTCGGGTGACCCATTCATCAAATATGGCGATAAGGAAGCTTCCCCACTGTTCCGCGGTCACTGAGCGATCCGTTACTGTGTTCCCTTCTTGGAAACCCGTTTCGTAATTCCGCTCGACGATCGGTATAAATTGAATGAACTGTGCTCCGACATCGTCGCGGAAGAACTGGTATACTTCGGTGGGATGCGTAACATTCGCCGCACTAACTGCGCACAAAATGTTGAACTCAACGTCATGTTCTCGCAACAGATGTGCAGCGTGCAGCACGCGGTTAAACGTCGGGTTTCCGGCCTTGTCTACGCGATAGGCATCGTGCAGTTCCCGCGGCCCGTCAAGGCTCAGACCGACGAGATAGTTATTCTCGCGGAGAAAGATGCACCACTCCTCATCCAAAAGCGTGCCGTTCGTTTGTAGGGTACGTTCAATGGTGATGCCAGAACGCGCGTATTTTTGCTCGCACGCGATCGAACGACGGTAGAAATCGAGCCCCATAAGGGTCGGTTCGCCGCCTTGCCACGCAATCGTCGCGTGCGGGACTCGCTGCGCGGCTAGGTACTGGTACAGATATGATTCCAGTACCTCATCAGTCATCCGAAAACGGCTGTGTGGATAGAGCTGCTCTTTCGCCAAGAAAAAGCAGTACGAACAATTCAGGTTGCAGATGGCACCGGTCGGTTTTGCGAGAATATGAAAGGCCGGCGGCGAGTTCGTCGATTGCATACCGTATCCACGCTGCGCACCGGGTTGCCCGCCGGAGTACAGCTAAGTGCTTGTCCTAATTACTATTTTTCGCACTCGCGTAAATGAGTTCCGCTCCACGCGTATGTGGAGAACGCCGCGCGAAACTAACTATTATTATAGCAAGTCTTGCGCATTCGTGAGGCAATCGAGCAGCTAATCAGCCTGCTCCTTTTCGAGGTAGACGCATATTCTTGCAAAACGAGACCTTGCGCTGAACGTTGCGCTCTTCTTCTAGCCTGCAGGAACATGCGGCTCTTTATTGTCTGGTAGCTCGATGTCCGGGGCCCTTTTTAACACGTATGCCGTCACGACGCCAACGAGACTCAAAATCAGCGCTACGACAGCGATGTACGCAAAAGCCTGATTCGTTGGAGCGAGAACCACGGTTGGCCCGGCTGGTAGAACGACCGTAATTGGAGCCTCATATAGGGTAAGCAGCGCTCCTGCAACGGCGGTGCCGACGGCGCCTCCGATAAACCGGAATACCGTATTAAGCGCCGTTTCTGCGCCAGTTTTGCTCGGTGGCACATACATGATGAGGACGTTGATAGCAGAGACAAAGACACCCCCGATACCGGCGAACAAAATCACCGTCCCGATCATGATCTCAGCAAGCGTCGCATTGAATAGGATAAACCATATAAAACTCGCCACTACGATCAAGGACGCGAGCAGCAGAGCATTTTTGGCGCCTCGAAGCCTCACAATCCTCCCGAATAACGGACCGGCGATCAGAATGACAAGTCCTGCGGGAACGAAGACCAATGCCGATTGGAAGGTGTCAAGACCAAAGCCGACAGGAGCGGGGGTGCGTGTAAGGTAAACCATCGCGAGATACACCATAAACATCGCGAAGCCTGCGATAAACATCATAAGGTTGGTCTCAAGGACATGCCGCACACCCTTGAGCTTGAGGTCGATGAGTGGATCGCGGACGCGCAGCTCAGCGTACACGAGGGCGATCACGGCGATAATAGCGATCGCAAACAGGCTAAGCGTGTAGGGAGAAGTCCACCCCCAGACGGCGGCTTCGGTCAGGGGCACCAGGAACCCGACAATCGCGATCCCGAGCAGGATGATGCCCCAGATATCGAGGCGCGACGGAGTCCGCACTGGGGACTCACGAATCTTCCAGAGTACGAGGAGCGTTACGATAGCGGCGACAGGAGCCAAGAGGTGATAGTTCGTCTGCCAGCTGTAGGTTTGTGTGATATATCCGCCGCCGATGAAGCCAATCGTCGCGCCGACGGCAAACATCGCGCTGATAATGCCTGTTGCGGTGGGTACCTTCTCGGGCGGAAACTCATCCCGAATGAGCGCGAATGCGAGGGGGAACATTGCCAACCCCACGCCCTGAATGGCGCGAAATGCGAGCAAACTATCTATGCTCCACGCGAACCCGTTCCCGATAACGGCAATCGTGTAGAGCGTCAGTGCCACAAGCAATAGCTTCTTTTTCCCGTACGTGTCCCCAAGCTTGCCAAATGTCGGCGTCGTCAGGCTTCCTAAGAGTAGGTAGATAGCAGGAACCCAGGCGACCACCGCTTCAGTGGTGTGAAACTCGGCCTGCAGTGTGGGCAGCGCCGGGATAAGCATGGACTCGCTGAATGAAACCATAAGGCCGGTGAGGCTCAAGATCACTAGGACAAGCGCGGTGCTGCCTGCTAAGTCGTTTGAACGTGCTGCCATTCAGAGCTTCTCACTCGATTAGATACTCTGCGAGACCCGGCCGCCGGAAAGAGTGCCTGCTGCCGATTCAAATGATCTTGCTGACTTGGCTACTTATGTACGGGTATGCATCGAACGTCTGGCTGAAGGGAACGCTAACGTCTATTCCGAGGGGATGCACCGTGACGACCCCGTTTACATTCATCATCATGCTTTTTGCCAAGACTGCTTGCACCACAGTGCTGAGTGCAGCACCGAAGTAAATGGTAGACTGTATGGGGATCTCGACGCTCCCGCGCGCCGGGACTTGGATTCCCGTCGCCGAGCCGGTGCTCAAGACCTGATTGCTGGAGGTCAATACGAGGTTGTACGTAAGGGATTTGATGCTGACGCCCACAACATTCGGGTTATACAGGTTTATCACAAACGTTAGGGTAAAGCCCGAGCGTGACACGTTATCGATCGAGCGTACCGTCACCCCCTGCACTTGAGGGGCCTGAAGCGTCAATACAAAAGCGGCCCCCGCGACAGCGATAACGATGACGACGACGACTATTATAGCGGCGATAGTCCTTGTCCGCATAGCCAAACAACATGCGTTTTGACTATATATAGGAACCGAAATGATTGATTGGGCCTGTTTGGCAGAGCTGAGAAGTGTGTTCGGGCGTCGTGGAAAGGCGGGTATACCGGAACCCGCTGCCCTCAGTGCTTGGGTTGTTCCTGTTGCAGCCCTCGGCCTCACCGGTGTCACTGTGTCCGGCGGCATCGCTTGTCACCACGAGGCATCAAAACGAAGCTCCAGCGCCCGATAAGACTCTGCACAAGTCTTCGCAGTCGTCGTGGTGCATTCGTTGTCCGTCGTACGGCACTAACAGGCGCTAATTTTTTGACGAGTGCGAAGACTTGTGCACACCATCGGCGGATAAAATCCCTTTTTTATTCGTTAACCACCCTCGAAAGCCTTCAACAAAAGAGAAAGCTTTAAAAGTCGTGAATCACCTTTTTGTGTTCGGAATGGTGATCTTTAGGATCGCAAAAACGCTGTCCTTATGAATGCAGCATCGAAAGCTTGCATATGGCTTTACCGAGCATCGCCTTATCTTAGCTGAGAATGACGGCTGGGGGGTTTGGCTTTGACTGATGTGAAAGAAAGCGACGCCGTGGAAAACAAGCCCGAACCAGTGGTTCGCGTTTCAGCTGACGAACGGACTCCCAAGATTCGGCAGATCATTTTTGTCGCTTTGATTTCGGCCCTCTTCGCACTGGTTTGGCTAGAAGCGTTAGGTCTTCTCAACACGGCATTCTGGCAGAACAACTTCGTCGTAGCCAACCGCTGGATGATACCCGTACTCGTCCTGTTCTTCTCGCTGCTTGTCGGGCTCGTGGGGAAGTACATGCGCGCCCCTAACGTGATCCACGGCACCATGGAAGATGTCCTGACAGACCCGAACTTCAATCCCGATTTCACGACGTTTCCTGGCGCGTTGCTCACGTCCTTTTTCTCGATGCTTTCAGGGGCGAGCGTCGGTCCTGAAGGCCCTCTCATCTTTCTCGTGGTAGACATCGCCGCGTGGATCGGCACTAAGCTTAAGTTGACGGGGGAAACACTGCTAGGCTTCGCTGGGGCCGGCCTCGCCTCGGCCCTCAACGGCATTATCGGCAACCCCCTCTTCGCTGCGTTGTTCTCCAGCGAATTGCAGGGAGGTGAGAAGGGAGGCCTGCAGCTGATCGCGTGGAACCTGGTCGCCGGGGTGATCGGCTACATCTTCTTTGTGCTGATCGGGTACCCGGGATTCGCGTCAAGTATCGCTACCTCGCCGGTGAATGTGCTTACGATTCCGTACGCGGTAGATGCGGTCGTCCTTGGGATCGTAGGCACTCTGCTGGCGATTTTCATCGGCATTTCGTTTCAGGGCTTCGGCAGGATAATGGACCGTGTGTTCAAAGACCGGTTCATCGAACGCGTTATGGCAGCGGGGGTGATCATTGCCATAGTCGGCTACTTCGTTCCCGAAGTGCTGTTCTCCGGCGAAGCGGAGATTCACCCGATCCTCGCTGACCCAATAGCATACGGAGTACTGATGTTGCTGGGCTTGGCGATCCTTAAGGTGCTACTCCTGGGACTCTCGTTCAAGAGCGGGTACCTGGGGGGGCCTATATTCCCGACGTTGTTCGCCTCCACAATGATAGCCCTCGCCATCAGCCTGCTCTTTCCGAGCGTGCCTACCGGCTTGCTTATCACAAGTGTGATAGCAGCGGCCGTCACTCTCGTACTGGGTGCGCCTTTTGCCGCCATCTTGCTCACCGTCACTGTTGCGACCGCCAGCACGTACGAACTCGGGTACATTGGCCTAGCAACCGCTACAGCGCTCGTTATTGGTACGGCCTTTAAAACACGCATGGCGCAGCGCACTGCGAAGCGTCGAGGGCAATCAAGAGACGGCGGGGCGAGTTAAGCCCAGAAGCCCACACGATAAACCTTCATGTGGGACGGGAGCTCGCATATGCGGGGAATCATGACCTGCCGTAGTCTTTCGTCCAGATTTTGAACCGAATGCCACGTACTTTTTTTCACACAGTTGGCGCCTTCGCTAAGTGGACTTGCGACTGCTCCTGCTCTGACGTAAGCAGACGAGGCTGAAATGACATAAGTCGTCCTCGTCGCTCTAAGATAGTTAGCTCCGGTTTATGCTCAGCGTTTCAAGCGTAACGATTTTATCGATCTGTATGATGTTACTGTAAGTCGGGTTTTGAATCGCGATTTTTGTGTACTCTTGGTGCACCGTAGGCTGGCCAGCGACCAGCTCGTACGCTCTCGCCTGGAGGGACGTAACATTCGTCGTGAGAACGTACCCTGACTTATTGAGGCTTTGCACGTAGTTCGTTGCGTCGTCAATGGTTTGGAAACGGATTATAGTTTGGTTGTCGGTAACACTCGTGGTTGCTGTCAGGTTGTACCGTACTACAACATTGACCGTGGTGTTGTTTCGCCACTTCACGTCCCACGAGAGGACGGTTGTGTTGTTCTTAAACTCTCCATAAAGTGACGATACATACTGCGTAAGAAACGCGTCATGTTGTTCGCTCGTTTGTGAGGTACCCGTTGAGGGCGTGGGTGACGTGTTGTTTGCTAGAGGCGAGGTGCAACCTGCTACCAACACGGCCCCAGCCACGATGAGCGCGATCAACAAGGCCCAGTATGGCTTATTCATTTTGAAGTCTCCTTTCAGGATTGGACTGTTGCTGGCTAGTCACCAACAACAAATACCGCAACAGCCTTGTTTTTTATAGACCGTCAGTTTTAAAAAAGCAGCGGTGCTAGACGCCTCAAGTGCAGGCCGTTACCGACGAAGTTTCTGCTAGGAAAGTAACGGCCTAACCGAAAAATATCCTTGTTCTTTAATTTGTAGGTCCTGCTGCTAGAGAACTTTTGGTCTGTCGGATCTCCACCGTCGCGATGCAGCTTTTTGAGGAGCCGCGGCGTGTTCTTGCCAGTTTGTCATCGATACTGAGCTTAGCACGCGGAGGGACAGCACACGGCAATAAGGGGCGGGAGAGTGGAACGGGGCGAAGGATGAGTTAAATAAGTCGGCGCACATAAAGATCCTCACAATTGCTTAATCGACCAGGAGGTGAAAATCCAATGGCTGAACAAAAAGCTTCCATGTGGTTGCGCATAGTAGAGATCATCGTAGGTCTAATCATACTCGTCTTCGGGGCCTATACAGTTATTTATCCAGGAGCAGCGCTGGGCCTTCTTATAGGCTTCCTTTCATTTGGCCTGCTTGTTCTCGGAGCAATAGAGTTCACTCGAGTTTTTGCGTCAGGGATTTCCGGATGGCGACGACTGTTAAACCTGATTCTATCGATCATCGCTGTATTACTCGCTCTAGCAGTACTCATCA
>Ga0187868_1001724_pt1 | contig 15070 bp, 7 predicted proteins | sample June2016WEW_13_4_FD_133014 | JGI IMG/M metagenome (GOLD analysis project Ga0187868, IMG submission 133014) | Peatland microbial communities from SPRUCE experiment site at the Marcell Experimental Forest, Minnesota, USA - June2016WEW_13_40 | ecosystem: Environmental > Terrestrial > Soil > Wetlands... | reverse complement strand
TCGGCTTGTGGCAGTCGCGCCAGCGCTACGAGACCGACAAGCAAAGCCTCGACGTGGTGGACGAGTTTCGCCACCGCGCCATTCCTTTCGACAACATCGTGCAGGACTGGCAATACTGGCCGCGCAACGCCTGGGGTTCGCACCAGTTCGACCCGGCGCGTTTTCCCGACCCCGACGGCTGGCTCAAAGCCCTGCACGAGCGGCACGCCCACGTCATGATTTCGGTTTGGGGCAAATTCTACACGGGCACCACCAACTTTGGCGCGATGCAAAAGGCCGGGTTCCTCTACCAAGCCAATCTCCGGGAAGGGTTGCAAGACTGGATTGACTACCCCTACACCTTCTACGATGCGTTCAACCCCGCCGCGCGCAAGCTCTTCTGGTCGCAGATCAACCCCGCGCTGTTCAGCAAGGGCATTGATGCCTGGTGGATGGACGCCACCGAACCCGACCTGACACCTTCGCCACCGACGCTCGAAGGGCAGCGCACCCACATGAATCCCACCGCGATGGGCACCGCGTCGCGCGTGATGAACGGTTATGCCTTGATGAACAGCAAGGGGATTTACGAAGGACAGCGCAGCGTCGCGCCCAACCAGCGCGTCTTCATCCTCACCCGCTCGGGCTTCGCCGGCATCCAACGCTACGGCACGGCTACTTGGTCCGGCGACACGACGGCAACGTGGACCGGATTGGCGAAGCAGATCCCCGCCGGCCTGGGCTTTTGCATCTCCGGCGTGCCGTATTGGACGATGGACATCGGCGGCTACACCATGGAGCAAAAATTCTCCACGGAAAATCCCACGCCGGCAAATGCCGAGGAATGGCGGGAGCTCAACACCCGCTGGTTCCAGTTTGGGGCGTTCTGTCCGTTGACGCGTTTGCACGGCGAATTGAAACCGCGCGAACCGTGGACCTTCGGCGGCGATTCGCATCCCGCTTATCAAACCATCGTCAAGTTTGACCACCTGCGCTACCGCCTGCTGCCTTATATTTATTCCATTGCCGGGGAGGTGACCCTGGACGCCGGCACGATGATGCGGCCATTGGTCATGGATTTCCCAGGCGACATGAAGGTCCGTGAAATCACCGATGAATACATGTTCGGCCCGGCGTTCCTCGTCGCGCCCGTCACCACCTGCCAGGCGCGCAGCCGCGGCGTCTATCTGCCACCAACGACCGGCGATTGGTACGACTTCTGGACCGGTGCGATTACTGCGGGCGGACAGACCATTGACGCCCCGGCGCCCTACGACTCGATGCCGCTGTTCATCCGCGCCGGTTCCATCATTCCGTTCGGCCCGGAACTGCAATACACCGGCGAGAAACCAGCCGACCCGATCACGCTGTATGTTTATGCGGGCGCGGACGGCACGTTCACACTCTACGAGGACGACGGTTTGACCTGCGGCTACGAGAAAGGCGCCTTTGCGCGCATTCCGATTCATTGGGATGACGCTGCCAAGACGCTGACCATCGGCAAACGTGAGGGCAAGTTCCCCGGCCTGCTGGCCAAACGCACCTTCAACGTCGTGCGGGTGGCCAAGGCCAAGCCGGCCGGTTTTTCCTTCACCCCGAAGGCGGACCGGACCGTCGCTTATCAAGGCAAAGAGGTGAAGGTGAAGTTTGAGTGATGCGTTGATGCCGCCTTGTTCAACTGTTCTGGAATGAGAACCATGAAATTCATCACGGGCGGCCTGCGTCGTTTGTCGTGTGTCCTGGGGTTGCTCCTGCTGGGACTGGGAACCGCATTCCTCCGCGCCCAGAACCAGCCGGTCAAGATTGAGCCGGTTCAGGAACCACCGCCGCTCTATCTCGACACCAATCAGCCCGCCGAGAAACGCGTCGAAGACCTATTGGGTCGCATGACGTTGGAGGAAAAGATTGCGCAGGTCCACGCCGACTCGAAATTCTCCACCGCCGCCATTCCGCGGCTGGGCATCCCGCGCCGCTGGATTGACGACGGCCCGCAAGGCGTGCGCGAAGACGTCGGCCCCTACTCGTGGGATCCCGCCGGGCGCAACGACGATTATGCGACCTGGATGCCGGCGTTGAGCGCCCTGGGGTCCACCTGGAACGTGGACCTGGCGACTGCCTACGGCAACGTGCTCGGACAGGAATCGCGGGCGCGGGACAAGGACATCATCCTCGCGCCGATTGTTGATATCGCACGCACCCCGCTCTCCGGGCGGATTTACGAATATTTCGGCGAAGACCCGTTCCTGAACACGCGCCTGGGGGTGAACTACATCGAAGGCGTGCAATCGAATGACGTCGCCGCCTGCGTGAAACATTTTGCCGGCAACAACCAGGAGGACGGGCGGGGAAGCATCAACATGGACATGGACGAACGCACCTTGCGCGAGATTTATCTGCCGCCGTTCGAGGCCGCCGTCAAGGAGGCCCACGTCTGGGCCGTCATGGGCGCCTACACCAAATTCCGCGGCGAGTATTGCGCCTACAACGATTATCTCATCAACAAAATCCTCAAGGGCGAATGGGGTTTTCCGGGGCTGGTGATGTCCGATTGGGGCGGCACCCACAGCACGCGCGAGGCGGCGTTGGGCGGGCTGGACGTGGAAATGGGCACCCTCGTCGGGTCGGAGGACAAATCGGCCTACACCAATTTTTTCCTGGCCAGCGCGTTTCTGGATGCCATTCGCACCAACGGGATTCCGGTGTCGGTCCTGGACGACAAGGTGCGGCGCAGCCTGCGCGTCATGTTCGCCTCGCACGTCTTTGATCCCGTGCGCCTGCCCGGCGCGCTCAACTCGCCGGAACATCGGACCACCGCGCAACGCGTCGCCGAGGAATCCATGGTCCTGTTGAAGAACAACAACAACGCGCTGCCGCTGGACGTGTCCAAAATTAAATCGGTGGCGGTGATTGGTGAAAATGCCGTGCGCCACAATGCGGCGGGCTTTTTTGGCGCCGGCGTCAAAACCATGTATGAGGTCACCCCGCTCGACGGCATCGAGCAACTGGTCGGCGGCAAGGTGAACGTCACCTATTCGGCCGGTTACAGCAAGGAAGGCGGCGACTCCAACCTGGTCAAACGCGCCGTCACGGCGGCGCGCCAGGCGGATGTCGCCATCATCGTTGCCGGCCTCAATCATTCCCGCTATCTGGACGACGAAGGCAGGGACCGGACCAATCTCAGTTTGCCGTACGGCCAGAACGAATTGATTCAGCGGGTCGCCCGGATCAACCGGCACACGATTGTGGTCTTGGTCTCGGGACCCGCCATTGAAATGGACCCGTGGCTGGACCGGGTGCCGGCGGTGTTGCAGGCGCACTATTCCGGGATGGAAGGCGGCCATGCGCTCGGCCGCATCTTGTTCGGCGACGTGAACCCGTCGGGCAAGCTGACCGTCACCTATCCGAAACAACTGCTGGATTCACCGGCGCATGCGCTGGACACGTATCCGGGCACGAACGGCACGCTGTTCTACAAGGAAGGGTTGCTGGTCGGCTACCGCTGGTTCGATGCGAAAGACATCAAGCCGCTGTTCCCGTTCGGTTTTGGATTGAGCTACACCACGTTTGAATATTCCAACCTGAAACTGGTTCCCGGTGCGGGCACCAACGGCCCGGTCGTCACCGCCGAGTTCGACCTTGCGAACACCGGCCCACGCGCCGGCGCCGAGGTGGCGGAACTTTACATTCACCAGGACAATCCGAGCCTGCCGCGACCGCTGAAGGAACTGAAAGGCTTCAAGAAGATTTTTCTGAAACCGGGCGAAAAGCAGACCGTCTCCATCCCGCTCGACGTTCGGTCCTTCGCCTTCTACGACCCGGCGCAAGCCGGCTGGGTCTCCGAAGCCGGCAATTTCAAGATCTTGGTGGGCAGTTCCTCGCGCGACATCCACTTGGAAAACAAGTTTCACTTGGAACAAACCACGATAGAGAAATAGATTGCTGACGTAGGACAGCGTGTCCCGCCTGTCTCGCTTCAACAGGAAACCACGAACTACAAAACACGCGAACACCGACCTTCGCTACGACGGCTGCTTGTATGCGGCCATTGGGAATTTGATTTTCACCGGCTCACGAAAGACTGCATGGCTCAAAATCAACTGTCCCTTGTCCAATCGCGTGGCGGCGGCTTTGATGTCGGGGTTGAGGAAGCGGTAACTGCGTTCGGACATTTCTGCGGCGTTGGTTCGGCCAAGAAGTGTCGTGGAGCAATTGCCAGTCACGCGGTCATGGACTGCGCTTAGGAATTGTTGCGCTCCGAAAAGCACGATGCCCAGCGAGCGTCCGCGTTCGGAGACTTCCAGGACTTGTTCGACAATCGGCGAGCCTTTCGCTCCTTCTGGCGCGTATTTGTTCAACTCGTCCACGAAGATGATAACCTTCTTTGGCAAATCTTCTTCGGCCACGTCGCTTTCGGCATAGAGCGTGTAGATCGTTCGCAGAATATCGCCGAAGACGAGCGTCTTCTCCTCATCTTTGAGGTTGTAGATGTCCACGACGTAGGTATCTCCGCCTTTGATGCCGCGAATTTTCTCGGCAAGGTCGCAATGATTGCGGCTGAGTTGGTCAACGAAGATGCCGGATTGCCGCGTCTGCGTGATGCGCCGCAAGATTCGGCGAAAGCGGTTCACCGTAATGGGCGCAACTTCCCCGACGTAACGTGCCTTGCCCTCCTTTGGGTCAACAAGGCCCGGCCCATCGAGCAAGCCCTGCCACGTCTTTACCGATGACCAGTTCGGGTCTTTGCCGGGGTTTTCCAGCTTCTGCTGAATTTCGCCGACAAGGGCGCGCATGGTATCCCACGCGTCAGAAACATGTCCCATGAGCAAGTCGAGTTTGTCTTTCGAGTTGCCGAGCGCATAGGCGTAAGTGTTAAACGGAATATCAGGCATCGAATGACTATTGGGTTTGCCGGTGTTCGCGGTGTGTTTGCCGTTCGGCAACAAATAGTGAACGCGGTCGGATTGAAAAGGTTTTGCTTCCAGACCAAGTGCTTTCCACATTTCGTGGTCGCGCGGAGTGAGTTTCTCGTTCGGTTCGTGGATGTGGAGCAAGTCATCGTGTTTGACGTTCAAGAGAATGACTGCCGTCTTATCCGCCTCAGAGTAACGCTGCATTGTGGCCGTAAGCAGGAACATGACGTAGCTGGTCTTCGTCGCCAGACCGGAGATGCCGGAGATGTTCATGTGCGCGCCTTCCGGGCCGAGCACATAGCGTGCGTCGAGGAAACACGGGGCTTTCGTTCCGTTGCTCATTTCAATCAACCCGGCAGGGATTTTGTTTTCCTCTTTGATTTGATCCGCGCCGAGTGCTTTCAGGATACCAGCGGCGTCGGCGAAACGAATCCGCGCCTCGCTCGGCACGGGCATATAAATCTCCTCGGTGTTCGACATCACGTTGCACTGCGCTACGGTCGTGCCTTGACGCGGTGTCTGCGGGTCTTCCGTCGCCTCGCCGAAATTGTTGGAGATGTAATTTGATAAATGCGTGTTGGCGTCGGTGGCATGTTCGAGATTCATCACCAAGCCGTAGCTCTTACTGCCCTTGTAAGACTCGGCCTCGACGATGTCGAACGGGTTCACCAACACTTCGGGCGCGAGCCAGAAGGAAAAATCGTTGGATTGGTTCGGGTTCTTTTCCGTGGCCGACGCGCGGCCAATGATTTTGTTTTCTTCACTCATAGTTACCTCGTTATTGGTTTGGCTGGCGGCCAGCGTAATCCGACCCGTAGAATTGCGCTGCTGACAAAACTGTTTTTCACGCAGCGCTCGGCTTGAAAGACAGGGTAAAGGTGCGAATGCCAACGCCGGTCAAGACCGTGCGGCGTGACTGTCCGCTCTGCCAGCAAAGCATTGCTCAATTTGGTCACGAGCGTGCTTGGCGGCGGCTCTGTGCCAAACAGCGGCAACTCCACTTTGATGACACCCATCAGCGGGTAATCCATGAATCGTTGCAAACGCAGCCGGACATACCAGACCACCACTGACCGCTTTTGCGATAGTGCTTTGAAAGCGATGGTGCGGTTGCCTTCCGGTAAATCCGCGAGGAGTTGCCACATATTCAACTCCTTTGACTTGCCGCCCCGCCCAACTTTGAAACGTGGATTCTTGCTGAAACTCTTTGCAACGCTGACAACGCGGGGTTGCTCTGCGCCAAATCGTTTCTCCATTTCATCCCCGAAATTGTGAAAACGGATTGAGCCGTCGGCGATGACCCACCCGTCACCGGCTTTGTCCAACGTCTTGAGCAAGATTTCGGTTTCAACCTCGTGCATTGAATCCTCGGCGCGGCGGCGCAAGTCCTGTCCTTCGCGGCCATGCTGCTCGATGTCCCGAAGTTGAAAATCAAAGCCTAGCGGCGTGATTACTTCCTGCAACTTGTTCCGAACCGGCTCGCTGACTTGGCTGAACGCAAAGAGTAATAAATTCCGTTGGATGAGAACCGCCTGTTTCAGACGCCCGCCCGCTTCTCTCTCCAAAGCTGCCGAGGCAACTTGTCCAAGGATAACTGGGGTCTGCCGCTCGTGCTCCAGACAACTGCCGATAAAGAAAGACCGCATCGAGCCGTCTTGAAAATAGCGGAAGACGTGTTCCTCCGGGCGTTTCAACGGCTGGAGTGGGACGTAGGTGTTGCTCTGGCCGAACTCGAAAGGCTCGTCGAGCAGCTTGTCCTCCTTGGTCGCCTCCTGATCCTGAATCTCGTCAGCGTCCGGGCGCAACTCGTCCTCCGTTGCGCCGCCGACGGCGGGTAACACGTCCGTCTGCTGCGAGAGCACTTCCAGCGCGGCTTGCAGTTTGAAAAGCTGTGGCAGGCGATTGCTCATGTTTCAATCTCCGCCTCGACAACGTATTCCGGCGAGTCTTCCTTCAACTCGCTTGCTGATGATTCTTTGGGTGCGGCGACGTAAAGGTCACGATAGGCGACCTCCACCGCTTTTAATTCCTCTTCGGTGACGCCCCACAAATCTTTGCAAAGCAAATCCAAGTCAGCATTAACCGGCTCGGTGGCATCCTTTGCTCCTGACGAAAGGCGTTTTGCTTCGGCCGCAATTTTCTGGTGCAACTTGGATTCGGGATCGAATTTGGGAATGCGCGCTTTTTCGAGGATGCTCGGCGTGCCGAAACTTTTACTGCCGGACTGACTGAAACAACTCACCGCAAAACGGAACGGGGTCGAGTTCACCACGCCGCAAACGAAGTAGGCTTCGGTTTCATTTTGCAAACCTACGTAGGAAAAAGTTTCCTGTGGCAAAACAAGCCGGCCATTTACGTTGGAGATCACGGCCGCTTCAAGCAACCAAGCGATGCGTGACCAGACAACTTTATACGGCGCGACGGTATAATCTCCGACATCAAACATGGACCAGAACGGATCGGAATCGGGTTTGTAATAGCGTTTATAGGCGGCACGCTGCCGAAGCATCTTCTCGTGCAACTCAAGCCACTTTAATACTTGTGTCCCCTCCAGTTTTTCGGGAGAGAGACCCCGGCGGGTTTTCACGTCTTGAACGAAAAGCAAATAAGCGCTTGGCTTCGCGTCCCAAGTATCCACGTCTTGCCCTTTGAGCAACGGGTGAAGAAACTGCATTTCTAACTTGGTTTGCACGCTTTCAACTTTGCGTTTAGCGTTATCAACGAGGTTTCGGACCATGACCATCCCGTCCTTATCCGGTTTTCCAATCAGCTCAAAATAATAAACGGCGCTTCCGCCTCCGGCATTTACTCCAAGGTGTGCGTGATAAGTGGATTTTCCGAGAACCTTTTTTACGGTTTTTATTACCCACTTATTCCCAGTCAACCACGCACTCGTCAAATCCTTGTCATCCGCTGGTTCTGCAACCCAATTTTTGCGTTCTGTTTTCTGCATCACTTCATCAAGCGTGTCGTCATAGTTGAATGAACCTTTGCGGCCTGATTCTTTTTTCTGCCAGTAGGTGTAGCTGACGGGATATTTCTGCTCCTGCCCTTTGCGCATGATGAACACGGCCGTCTTGTTGGTTGCACCCTCGAAAAGCTGCAATTCGGAAAAATCGTCCACATAAAAGCAGTGAAGCGGCTGCATCCGGCGCGTTTTGAACCGGCGAAAGCCCTGTGCCGCTCCGGCCATTTTGAAAACGGCCTGGGTGATAACAAATCCAAGTTTGCCCCCGTCTTTTAGATAGCTATCGACCGCCACGGCGGTCACGAGCATGGAAATGTCCTTCTTTCCCTTGCCGAGAATGGTATCCATGCCGCTGTGGACGAACAGCCCGTGCTGTTTCCAAAGGTCTTTGGTTTCGTTGCGATAACCTTCAGGTAAATTCTCCCAGCCAATCCACGGCGGATTGCCGGCGACATAATCGAACGGGGCGAGGAACACCGGCGCGAAAGCGTTCTTGAGCACGCGCGCCCAAAGTCCATTGCGGCCTTTAACATGGAGGTCATGCAGAGTGTCGTAAAGTTTCTGAATCAATTCGGCATCGTCAGTCCAGGCTTTTTCGGCGGTGACACCCTTGTCTTTCAACTCCTGCTGATTGTAGCACGGCAGCAATGGCGTCCGGGCGTGTTTGATAAACTGATCCGGCGGCGTGGACGGTGATTTTTCCAGATGCTCGTCGAGCAAATTGGTGAGCGTGGTCACGCCGTCCTGCGTGGCGAGACGACGGGGAATCTCCACCTTTCCGATGGAAAGCCAGACGCGAACTTTTTCCTGCTCGAACAAGTCGTGGTCTTTGCGCGAAGGGGTCATCACGGAGTCGGCGAGATAAACGGGAATTTCGAGCGGTTCTTTGCCGCGATGTTTCAACAGTGGACCAAGCGCGAGCAGATAGTTTGTTCGCGCGGCGATGACGGCCAGCGGATTGAGGTCAATGCCGACGATGTTGTGACAGATTTTGCGGAGCAGATCACCTTGCTCCATGGATTGCGAAATGGAGTTCGCGCGGATGGTGCTGATGGCCATCATGATGAACGTGCCCGAACCACAAGTGGGATCGAGCATTCGGGTATCGGGATTGCCCTGAAACCTGCCGCCTTCAAGCATATTCAGGAGGCGAAGCGCAAGCCAGTCGGGCGTGTAAAATTCACCGAGCGCCTTGCGGATTGTTGGCGAGACGAGGCGGTGATAGAGCTTTTTGAGCATGTCCTGCGTAGGGCCGGGTGCGAGGTCGAGGGTGGCCGGGTCATATTCTGCCAGCCGTTCGACGACGGCGCACAGGCACGCCCCTAGTTCCGGTGTGAAGTATTTGGCATACCATGCAAAGAAGTCGCCTTCGAGAAAGTTGCGAATGCCCGCCTTGCGAAATGGCCCGCCTTTTTCGAGTGCGATGAAATGCTCGGCGAGCTGTTCGTTGGACAGGTCTTTCCATTTTTCCAAACCGGGCGTGTCGAGGTCGGTATAACGGCCGACGACGATATAGGCGAGCAGCTTGGTGAGGATGGCGAAATACGTGTGCGTGGCGAAAAAGAAGCGGTTGAGGTCGAGTTTATCAGCGGCGATGCCGTAGGGCTTCACCATTTTTCGCAACTCGGTTTCATTTCCGAGTTTCACCCGCCAATTTTCGTAATCGGTGACCGCGCCAAAAAATGCCGCCCACTGGTCAAAGATGGCTTCGAGCGATGGAGAATTGGCGTGCTTTTCGAGCGATTGGTAAAGCGCCTTGACCGTGCGCTGAGTGCGGACGTTTTCTGCGGAGAAATCCTCGGCGAGATATTCTGGCAGCAAGGCGATGCCGGAATGAAGCGAGAAAAAATAGTCGAGGAACTTGCGGCAGGTCTGTTCGTCAACAGGGACGGGGTCGCTGACGTGCCACTCATGGGCGGGCTTGGTGGCGAAGATGAAATAGCGGCCATCGGTGCAACAACCGACAACGCGACCGGGCTTCTGGCGGTTGCTGAACCAGAACGTCTCGACGTAGCCTTTGAGTTGAGCGATAGCCTTGCTGTTGGCGGTGGCGTTGTTGGACGCGCTGAACAAACCGGGTTGCTTCCATTCAACGATGAACCGGTTGTAAATCGTGTCGGCGCGACCGGAAGTGCCCATGGTGACTTCGGTATGCGGCACGAGTTCGATGCCCGCGCTCCGCGCGACTTGAATCAGGTGCGCTTCGACCGGATCGCGGAATGGCTTTTCCAGCACGCCATCCTTCGCGGCGTTTTTGAAGACCGCAGCAAGTTGGCGAGCCTCGTTTGTAGAGTTCGACATGGCTGTTCGCTCGCGCGCGAATCAGCCCTGTTGAAGACTGTCTTTGTGGGAACTCTGGTGCCTGAAATAAAAATGGGACGCACTTACTTGCGTCCCTTCACAGGCACCTAGGAGGCCCCACAGAAGAACGCTTTCGGTGCGCCCCGGTTGGGGCGCACTTCAAGCGCTGTCTTCTGGTCGAAATTCCTAGGTTTCGTGAAGGACAGCAGCCGAAGCTACGCGAAATGATTTTGGTTAAATTTTGGTTCTGGTCGTTTTGTTTTCTCTGAACGCAGCGAGTGTGCGCCAAACGCCGGAATTTGAAAAGAGCGAGTTTGACCCGTTTTTTTACAGGAGGGCGCAGAGGCAGCGGAGAATCTTTTCTCTGTTTTCTCCGTTAACTCCTGTTCAAGATCAATTTTGGTTTTCGGGTTGAGGGAACGGCTCGTCAGGAGCCTCGCCCCACCTTTTGCGCTTCTTGTGCTTTTTTGCGGCTAAAAATCAGCGTCAATTCCGCTTAACCGAGTCGGCGACAGTCAGCCCGAAAGTCTGTGCGCCGGGGGCAAATCAGGTTTTGCCAGGGATATGGGGAAATCCGCGCGCTCCGTGCCAGAAGCGGACGATTTCAAGGCTCTGATCGGTGTTGTTCATCCGAAAGATGATGCGATAGGAGCGGAAAATAATTTCGCGCAACTCCGGCCGCCGGAATTCCGGCACCCTGCGGCCGCGTTCCGGGAATGTGTGAAGTGACAACGCAACGTCAAGCAACTGGTTGCCCAGTTGTTCGGCGGCCACGGGATTGTGGGGCGCAATGTAGGCAACGATGCGCTCCAAATCGCTTAACGCGACGTCGGAGAGGAATACTTTGAAATCCATTGCGGAATACGCTTGCGGGCTTCTTCCAAGGGGATGCGCTCGCCGCGATCCAGTTCAGCCAGCCCTTCCTCCACCGCCTGCCGGAATTCAAGTTCGTAGATGGCGTCAACGAGTGTGGCATCCGGCGGCAGTTTTTCCGCCACCTCCAGGAGAACTTCTTTCGCACTCATAGTTTCAATGTGCAATCAATTTCCGCTTTAACCGCCAGTTTGCAACTGTTTTTCGTGACGGACAGCAGCCGAAGCTGCGCGAAATGATTTTGGTTAAATGATTTTCTGGTCGTTTTGTTTTCTTTGACGTGGGCGAGAGTACGTCGGCGGGCGGTTTGGAGCAATGGGTTTTGCGCAGGAGCACCGATTTCCAAATCGGCTCGCCGGGTCGGACCAGCCTTCGCTGGCTTCCGTCTTCATCGGATTTCGACGAGACAAGTCGGCGCGGCAGGGACCGGCGCTCCAAAACGCAGGACAGGCATCGAACATTCAACTCCGACTTGCGTCGCGAGCGGGCATTCAACTTTGAATGGAGACAGGTAAGCGAGGACGAAGCTACGGTGTGGTTTCGAGGCAGGCGGCCAGGGCGTAAACCAACGCGGAATTCCAGTTGATGGCGATTTCGTTGGTTCGGTAATCCCCCTGTTCATCATGCCAGTCACCTGCCCTCGGATGCGGTCCGCCGACGAGATAACCGGGCCACGGGTCCGCCCCGTTGTCGCCGCCGGAGCGGCGATCATGCGGATGCAGCGGCGGACGGAAACCGATTCCCGTGACGAATGACCGGCCGTAGCAATTGCGGCCAAACAAGTGATTCAAGGCGTCCAGGCAGGTGGCGCGATAAACACTCCTGGCCGACGGGCGGAGCGCGTTCTTGCGGGTCACAACACGATCGGCTGCCATGAGAATGATGGCCTGGCGCGCCACGCCGCCGTTGCAACCCCAGTAGTAACGCGAGCCCAGCGGACGTTCGTAACCGTCGCGGCTGGCGGTTTGCACGATGTCGTCCGCCACGGACAGCAGGTTGCCGTGGACCAGTTTCACCAAGGCCGGGTCGCGGCCGGGTCGCTGGGAAAATAAATAGGTGATGAGTCCCAAATTCTTCGTTTCATCCCAGTCGAAATCGCTGTCCACCTGGCCGTTCACCGCCTTCACGCGGGTTTCGAGGTCAAGCAAGACGTCAGGTGTGCCGGTGGTTTCCCAAAGTTCCGCCGCCGCCCACAGCCGGTTTTGCGGAATGCCATTTTGCCGGTGGTTGGGCTGGTTGACTTCATAACTGCCGGTGCTGAACCCGGTCTGGTCGGCCTGATGATATTCCGGATGGGCTTTCAGGAATTGATAGCTCCATTGGGCGGCTTGCAGGCAGCGGCCGGCAAAGGCCGGGTCGTATGGCCGGAAAATCCGCGCCGCCTGTGCCGTCATCGCCACAAAATCGGCGGTGGCCTCGCTGCCCCAGGGAGTGAAATAGCGGTCCTCCGTCTCAGCTTCCGGCAGGATGAACCCGCCGAAACTGTGCGTGGTGAGTTTATGATACACCGAGCCGTCCGGCGCCTGCATGGTCAGCAGCCAGTCCAGCTCCCATTTCAATTCCGCCAGAAAATCCGGCAGCTTGCCGCCGGACTCCGGAAGGTCGAGCCGGACTTTGCGGAGTTGCGGACCGAAATCCTCCCAGGCCCGGAACAGTGTACCGACCGTGACGCCGGCGTTGACGGTGTATTTGTTGTAATCGCCGGCGTCGTGCCAGCCTTTGGTGCCATCCCGGTTCGTGTGGCCGCCGCCGACGTAATCCAGCCACGCATCGTTGGTGTGGCAGGCCGCGTGCGCGAAGGTATGGCCGTGATGCGTGGCGCTGACGGCGGTGCCGCAGCGCCACAAATAAAATCCGAGCATGACGGTGTGGAATGGTTCGCGGTAAACGTCCGCCGCGATATGGAACGGCGCGGACCGGCCCACGCCCGGGACGTCGAGTTGGTATTCGCCGGGTCGTTTGAGCTTCGAAAAATCAGCCGTGTAGAGTTGCTCCTGCGTGTCCGGGTCCAGAACCGGGCCGGTGGCTTTGCCTTTGAAGGCCGTCGAGCCATCGGTGACGCGGACCACGGTAAAATTCGCACAAGACGCAGCGATCGTTGCCTGTTTCTCCGCGTTCGGCAGGTAACCCACCGTGTTGAAGCGAATCTGGAGGGATTCGGCGGCGGCCTGGACGGAAAGCGTCAGAATAAAAACCAAGGAACATCCAACAACCAATCCCGCAAAGCGGGACCGAACATCCAACAGACCATCGGCCGGCCATTCATTGGATGTTGGATCTTCGACGTTGGATGTTCGATGTTTAACGCCAAAAGCCAGACAGGAACTACGCGTCATTATTCAACAGCCAAGCGTTTTCCCGGCGCGAAAGCAAGCCTGTATGGCTGGCCGCTGTGTCATCTATTTCGCCGACAAGCCATGGTCTCCGGATTGGTCTAATTTGTTCCCCGATTTAAACCGGACTGGATATGATTTTCCGTGTTCCGGCGTGGCGGTGCCAGGTAAAAAAATGATTGTCTGTAAGCGTCAGCAAAACCATTATCTGTCAATTCTATGCAACTCCATTGGATCGACCTTAGCATCATTGTTCTGTATCTGATCGCCACGATTTTTGTCGGCTTTTGGGTTTCCAAACGGGCGTCCAAGGACATGAAGTCCTATTTCCTGGGTGGCAACAAGCTGCCCTGGTACATGCTGGGCGTGTCGAATGCGTCGGGCATGTTCGATATCGCCGGAACCATGTGGCTGGTTTATGTGACGGCTACGTATGGAATGAAAGGGACTTGGTTGCCGTGGCTTTGGCCGACATTCAACCAAATCTTTTTGATGGTCTATATGTCCATCTGGCTGCGGCGTTCCAACGTCATGACCGGGGCGGAATGGATCCAGACGCGGTTCGGCAAAAACGCCGGCGCCACGGCGTCGCACATCATCGTGGTGGTGTTTGCGCTGGTGAGTGTGATCGGATTCCTGGCCTACGCGGCCAAGGGCATCGGCAAGTTCGCCGGCGAGTTCCTGCCGGGGCATCTCTCGGATGACACCTATGCGTGGATCCTGATGGGCATCACGACGTTCTACGTTGTCAAGGGCGGGATGTTCAGCGTGGTGTTTACCGAGGTCATCCAGTTCTGCATCCTGACCGTTGCTTCCATCGCCATCGGCATCATTGCCATGGTCAAGGTCGCCCCGGACATGCTGGACAAAGTGGTTCCTTCCGGCTGGCATGACCTGTTCTTCGGCTGGAACCTCGGTCTGAACTGGACCTCCATTCCCGAAATCAACAACCGGATTGCCGCGGACGGCTATTCGCTCTTTGGAATTTTCTTCATCATGATGTGTTTCAAGGGAATCCTGGTCAGCGCGGCCGGCCCGGCGCCCAATTATGACATGCAGCGTGTGCTCTCGACGAAAGGCCCCCGGGAGGCGGCGCTGATGAGTTCGACGGTCAATGTGGTGCTGTTCTTCCCGCGGTACATGATGATTATGGGCCTGACGGTGTTGGCCCTGGCTTTCTACACCCCGGATTTGGCGGCGATGGGCGACAAGCTGGACCTCGAAAAAATACTGCCGCTGGCCCTGGCGCGGTTCGTGCCGGTCGGCATTCTGGGTCTGGTCATAGCCGGCCTGCTGGCGGCATTCATGTCGAATTTCGCGGCGACCGTCAACGCGGCACCGGCCTATCTCGTCAACGACATTTACAAGCGGTACATCAATCCCAACGCCCCCGCCAAGCGCTATGTGTGGCTGAGCTATCTGGTCTCCTTCGCGGTCGTCGTCGTCGGTCTCGTCTTCGGCCTCTTCACCAAGTCCATTGATTCGATCGTGCAATGGATCGTGTCGGGGTTGTGGGGCGGATACGTCGTCTCGAACGTGCTCAAATGGTATTGGTGGCGGTTCAACGGCTGGGGCTATTTCTGGGGGATGGCCGTGGGAATTACCAGCGCGGTGGTGATGGCCTCACCCTATGTCCTGCCCGGCGTGCATGACATCAACAAGTTCCCGATCATTCTCGGCGTGTCGCTCCTGGCGGCTTTGCTCGG
>Ga0187868_1001723_pt1 | contig 15071 bp, 10 predicted proteins | sample June2016WEW_13_4_FD_133014 | JGI IMG/M metagenome (GOLD analysis project Ga0187868, IMG submission 133014) | Peatland microbial communities from SPRUCE experiment site at the Marcell Experimental Forest, Minnesota, USA - June2016WEW_13_40 | ecosystem: Environmental > Terrestrial > Soil >... | reverse complement strand
CGGTGCCAAGGACGGTTTTGTAGACGATCAGGCCGAAGCCGAGCGTGGCCATGGCGAGGTAATGGCCTTTGAGCCGGAGCGCGGGATAGCCGATCAGGCTCGCGATGATCAACGTCGCGAGCATGGCCGCCAGGAAAGCGGCCCACGGGGAGGCGGTGACGATCGGGTTGCCGTAAAGGTCGTCGTTCGTCACCAACAGGTGCGCCTGCCGGAATGCACCAGCCCAGGCGGCGGCGTTGAAGCGGGAGAAGTCATGAGTCGTCAGCACGGCTGATGTGTAGCCGCCGATGGCGAAGAACGCGCCGTGCCCGAGCGACACCTGCCCCGCGTAGCCCATCACCAAGCACAGGCCAATCACCACAATGGCGTAGTAAAGCGACATGGTGAGCTGCGTCAGGCAGTATTCCCTTCCCGCTGCGCCCAGGATGGATTGCACCGCGACCAGCACGAGCGCGAAGAGCGCGAAGGGCAGCAAGGTTTTGAGACGGTGGTTCATCATGGACGGAAATGGAATTCAGGAATTACCTTTCGCGCGTTCAACCCTTGAACTGTAGCCGCCGACGTGAGTCGGCGCTGACTTTCATTAGAATAAGAGTGCGCGGACTGACGTCCGCGGCTGCGAGGTTCATGGGGAGGGCGAGTGTTCATCTCATTCATCATCATTTACTCAATGTTCCCTCACGCTTTCTCCACCGGGCCGGCCAAACAGGCCGTGCGGGCGGACAAACAAAACCAGCAACAACACGGCGAAGGCGGCGACGTCGTTGTAGGCCGCGGGCAGCCAGCTCACGGCGAACGCCTCCAGAATGCCGACCATCAACCCGCCCACCACCGCACCCATCGGATTGCCCATGCCACCGAGGATGGCCGCGGCGAATCCTTTGATGGCCAGCGGTGCGCCCATTTCGTAGTGCGTCATGGTGATGGGCGAGATGACGCAACCCGCCAGCGCGCCCAGCGCGGCGCTCAGGCCGAACGACAGCGTGCGCATGTTGGAGATGTTGATGCCCGCGAGCATGGCGGCGGCGGGATTCGACGAACACGCGCGCATGGCGCGGCCGCGCAGGGTGTATTTGAGAAAAATGTGCAGCAGGGCCACCGTGATTGCGACCGTTCCCAGGACCCACAACACCTGCGGTGAAATCGCCGCGCCGAGGAATTTGATGGACGACACTTCGTTGCCGGTGAAGTAGGGCAGGGAACGGACCTTTTCGTCCCAGATGTGCAGGGCAGCCTCCTGCATGACGATGGAAAGCCCGATGGTGATGATGATGAGGTGCAGCACGGAATGCCGCCGCAGCTTTCGGAAGAATAGGATCTCGAGCAGACATCCGACGAGTGCCACGATGGCCACCGCGCCGGCAATTGCCACGGGCAACGGAACGAAACAGGCCAGCGTCACCGCCACCATCCCGCCCAGCATTACGAATTCGCCCTGGGCGAAATTCAGGACCCCCGTGGCGCTGTAAATCAGGTTGAAGCCGATGGCCACCACGGCATAGATGCTGCCCTTGGTGACACCGGACAACAAATACTGTAATGCCAGACTTCCGTTTTCCATCGTCAGGCCTTCCGGACAAAAGGCCCCGGTCGGTTTCCCGCCGGGGCCTTGGAGGAACCTTCTACAACCAAACCAATCCGGTTATTTTTTATAAATCGTGAACTTGCCGTCCTTGACCGTCAGCATTTCAAACGCATTCAGGTCCAGCCCCGTGTGGTCGGTGGCGGAAAAATTGTAAATGCCCGCCGTGCCCACCAGGCCGTGCAGGCCCTCGATGGCGTCGCGCACCTTCGCGCGATCGGTTGTGCCGGCCTTCTTGAGCGCCTCGGTCACAATCAAAATCGCATCGTAGGCATGCCCGCCAAAGGTGCTCACATCCTCCTTGTAGGCGGCTTCGTAATCCTTCTTGTAGGTGGCCAACAGCTTCTTTTGCGGATGGCTGTCGGGCAGTTCCTCCACCACCAGCAGCCGGCCTGCCGGGAACAGGATGCCTTCCGCCGCCACGCCCGCCTGCTCGACATACTTGCGGTTGCCGAACCCGTGGCTTTGGAACAGCGGAATGGTCATGCCGAGTTGCTTCATGTTCTTCGCCACAATGGATTGGGCGGGAACGATGGACCAGTTCACCACGGCCTGGACCCCCGGCGTCCCCTTGACCTTCGTCAGGATGTCCGTCAGGTCGGTCGCCTGTTTGTCATAGACTTCATTGCAGACAATTTCGATGCCTTCCGTTTTGGCCAGTTCTTCAAGCTGTTTTTTGCCGGAGGCGCCGAAGCCGTCATTGCCGGTCAGCACGGCAATCTTGGTGATGCCCTTTTCCTTCATCGTGCGGTAAATCCAGGTCGCCGCCTGGCTGTCCTTTTGCGGGGTCTTGAAGACATATTTGGCCAGGGGATTGACGATGGCATCCGCCGCGGCGCAGGAGACGAGGATCATCTGGTTCTCTTCACAGAGCTTTTTGATTTGCATGGTCTCGCCGCTGGTGGACGGACCGATGATGGCCAGCACCTTGTCTTCTTCGATCAACTGCTTGGCAAACGAGACCGCCTTCTCCGGGCTGCCGCTGCTGTCCTTGATGATCAATTCGAGCTTCTGGCCAAGCACGCCGCCCGAGGCGTTGATCTTGTCCACCAGCATTTGTGCCGTCTTCGCCTCCGGCGCACCGAGGAAGGATGCCGGGCCGGTGACGGAAAAGATGGCGCCGATCTTGATGGGTTTGGTTTCGTCCGCCGCGGAACCGGTTGGGGCGGACAATTGGGCGGCGAGCCAGCAGGCGCCCGCCATAATCAGCAGATTCTTTTTCATAAGCTGTTTTTGCCCGATGGATGTCAGGGCGGGCTAGAACGTGTACATAACTTCCGCACGCAGGAAATCCATCATGCTCCGGCTGGCGTAGAAGTCGCCCGGAAAGAGGAATTCGCTCCAAAGGTGGCCGCTCAGATGCTTGGTGAATTTGTATTTGAGGACCGCCTGAAGGTAATGGCCGCGAAAGTCCCCCGTCCCCGTGAAATCACTAGGTACAGTCGCTTGAGTGGGCACATCCTGATCCGCAAACAACGCGTTATAGGTAAGGCTGAAATTCATGTCCTTGATCGGGTCCACACTCCAAGTTGGGCCGAATCGTATGAGATTGGCCGTTTGCCCTACGCGCGTCTCGTTAACGTAGCTGTAAATGTTGTACATCTCGCTCCACTGCGGGTACCGGCCCCACAATATGTCAAACATTTCATCGTTTCCCGTTTTTGGATTATCCCCGGAAAGAAACTCAAAAACCATACTCAACTGGTCGTTCATTTTGTCCTTGAACAGGTAGCTGATTTTGCTTTTCACTCCAAAAGCGTTGAGGTTGTGGAAGTTTGCGTCCAACGGGGGTGGCACAAGATTATACTGATATTGTTTCCTCCCGAACTGATACGCCCCCTCCGCCGAATACTGAAAATGCTCCTCCACCAAACCCGAAACGCGGCCGCCAAACGTGTAGATGTCCGCGTTGTCAGAGAATATCGAGTATGGATGGTTGTTGATGGCCGAGTCGTGTTTGTAGATAAAGAAGCCGTCCAGGTTGGCTGCCGGCAGGCTCTTGTTGGCGATATACAGAACCGCGCCCTTTTCGTTTTGGTCGGTCAGGAGATACGCGTTCGGGTTTTCACCCTGTGTGGTGGAGGGGCCTATGGTGGGCAGCCAGGCGTCGGGCCGCCCGTACTGGACAATGCCGATGGCATCAATGGTGGTGTGCTGATCTTTCAGATCGACGGTGACGCGGGCGGAATCGAGGAAAGATGTGAAGGACCCGTCCTCGGGCGTGCCGTCTCCAAACAGCCAGTTGTCACCCAGGTTAATATCCTGGCGGCCAACCGTCATGGTGGCAGGCAGGTCCAGCGGTTTCTTCCATTGCACGTTGAGGGTGTCAATAATCCCGTAGCGCCACTGCATGCCCGATTTTTCGAAGTATGTGTCCATGGTCGAGTTTTTCAAGAACTCCCGCGGTTCAGCGGCCAGACGGACGTTCAAACTCAGGTCGTTTGTAATGCCCGTATATACTGCCGGGAAAAAGCTGGCCCCAATCCGGCCACGAAAACGGAAATAGTCCTGTTCATGCACGGGGCCAAACGGCCCGCTGCTGGGACCCGAACCCAGGCTCAACGCATTGTTGAAGTACTCATTGCGCACCCGGATATCACCCCCCCAACTCAACCAGTCCACCGGGTTCTTGACCTCTTTCGCCCACTGGTCGAAGGTGGTCGGCGGCGGCGGCGCCGGAGTGGCCGCGACCGGTGTGGCAGCCGACGCCCCGGCTGGCGGGGCAGAAGGTGCACCGGCAGGCGCGTTGGTTTGAGTTTGAGCCAGGGCGGTCGCCGCGGCCAGCACGGCAAGACCCAACGTCAGTTTCAGTTTGGTGTTCAACATAAGATTCGAATCTCCGGTCTGATTAACGATTGAAGACTTGATTGTGATTTTCCGCTTCCGCGACTGTTCCTGAATCCCGGCGACGCGCCGGTTGCAATTACAGACATCCAGTTCGCGGAATTGGGATTAGAATTAGAAACAATTTCCAGCGTGTCCAGCCCGCATAAGGCCATTTTTACAGAATGCAGGTGATTTAATGCACAAAATTCCTGCTCGTAATTTTCGGAAAAGGGGCGTCAAAATTGTGGGAAAATCGGGTTTTGAACGCCGGCCTTCGGCCCGGTCCTGACATCGTAAAAACCGCGCTTGTCATCATCGGCGCTTTTTGTTGCACTCAACCAAACCTTGAGCCACTGCGAATCACATGCCTTCACTCAAACGACAACTCCTGAGCGGCAACGAAGCCATTGCGCTGGCCGCGCGTGATGCCGGCGTGGCCCTCGGCGCCGGTTACCCCGGCACCCCCTCCACCGAAATCCTGGAACGTTTCTCTGAACTGGGCGGACACGGCCAGTGGTCGCCCAACGAAAAGGTCGCCCTGGAAGTCGCCATCGGCGCGGCTTTTGCCGGCGCCCGCGCCATGGCGACCATGAAACATGTCGGCCTCAATGTTGCCGCCGATCCGCTGTTCACCGTGGCCTACACCGGCGTGAGCGGGGGATTGGTCGTCATTTCCGCGGACGATCCTGGAATGGCCTCGAGCCAGAACGAGCAGGACAACCGCCATTATGCCGTCGCCGCCAGCGTGCCGATGCTCGAACCGTCGGATTCGCAGGAGGCGTATGATTTCCTGTTTGCCGCGTTTGAAATTTCCGAACGTTGGAAGTTGCCGGTGATCCTCCGCGCCACGACACGCGTCTGCCACAGTTACACCGTCGTGCAGCCGCGCGGTCCAGGCGGAACGCCGAAGGCGCCAAAATTCGAGCGCGATATCCGTGCGCGCGTGATGATTCCGGCCAACGCCCGCCCGGCGCACAAACGGCTGCGGCAGAAGCTGGCCGAAATCGGGGAATGGAATGAAACCTGTTCCCTCAACCGCGTTTTCTCCGGCGACAAAAAACTGGGCATCATCACCTCGGGCATTTCCTTCATGCACGTCCGTGAAGCCGCGCCGGAAGCGAGCGTGCTCAAGCTCGGCTTCACCCATCCGCTGCCGATGAAAAAGATCGCCGCGTTTGTCAAGAGCGTGAAACGGTGCATCGTCATCGAAGAGGGCGATCCGTACCTCGTGGAGGCCATCCGCGCGGCGGGAATCAAGGTTGAAGGCAAGGCGGAGATGTACCGTTTTGGCGAACTCAGCGTGCCACGCGTGCGGCGGATTCTCAATAACGACATCACCCCCGAACTGGCGCAGTTGGCGGGCAAGCCGCCGCAACTGTGCGACGCGTGCCAGTATCGCCTGGTGTTCGAGGCGCTGCGCCAGCGCGATTGCATTGTGGCGGGCGACATCGGCTGCTACACGCTGGGCGTGCTGAAACCTTTTGAGGCCATGGATTCCTGCGTTTGCATGGGCGCGAGCCTCGGCGTGGGACTGGGGTTGCGTCACGTGTTGCCGCCGGAACAGGCGCGGCGCGTGGTCAGTGTCATTGGCGACAGCACGTTTGTGCACAGCGGCATCAGCGGGCTGGTGGAGATGGTCTATAACCCGCCGCCAAGCGGACACGTGCTCATCATTCTGGACAATGCCACCACGGCCATGACCGGCCACCAGGAACATCCCGGGACCGGCCGGAAGCTCAACCACCAGCCGACCAACAAACTCGTGCTGGAAGACCTGGCCCGTTCGCTCGGCGTGAAGCGGGTGCACGTGGTCGAGCCGCGCGTCGGTTCAAACGAGTTTGAGCGCACCTTGGACGAATGCCTCGCGAGCCGGGAATTGTGCGTCATCATCGCCCGCCGGCCGTGCATTCTCATCGTCAAACGGCTGCGCGAACTGGAATCGTGCGAGTGCGAAAAAAAGGAGGCACCATGCGCGGCCGGCTGATCAACGTGGTGGTGGCCGGGCTCGGCGGCCAGGGAGTGCTCAAGGCGTCGGACATTCTCGCCGACGCGGCGTTGCGCGCCGGCTTTGACGTGAAGAAAAGCGAAATCAAGGGCATGAGCCAGCGCGGCGGTTCGGTCACGAGCGACGTGCGTTTTGGCCAGATCGTGCTCAGCCCCATGGTGCCGCCGGGCGAGGCGAATTATCTGCTCGTGCTCGAACCGACGCAGGTGGAACCGCACAAACATTATCTCAAACCCGACGGCATGTTGATCACGCCAGACGCGATCGATGTCGGCAAGCTGCCGAACAAGAAAACACTGAACGTGGCGCTGCTCGGCGCGTTGAGCATGCATCTGCCGTTGCCGGAAGCCGGATGGCTGGAAGCCTTGCGCGAAGGTTTCCCCGCCGAATTCTTTGACGCCAACCGCCAGGCATTCGTTGCCGGCCGCGCCGGTCAAAGTAAGAAGAAATGAACGCCCAACATTCAACTCCGATGGATCGCGAGCGGGTATCGAACTTCCAACTCCGAACAAATTCAACGCCTATGGGTTGGATGTTGAATGTTGGATGTTGGATGTTGGATGTTTGTCTGCCTCTTGGTTGTGCATTCGGCAGTTTTTCAGTCAAACCAGAAAGTTCTCCCAAATAGTTATGAGCAAGAACCGCGAGATCCCTCCCCTTCATCCGGCCAGCACGATGGATTTTCTGCCGCCGGCCCAGTTGCGCGATGTGCAATTCACCCGGCTCAAGGTGATGGTCCAGCGCGCGTTCGACCGCGTGGCGCTGTTTCGTGAGCGCATGAACGAACGCAAGCTCAAGCCCGCCGATTTGCGAACGATTGACGACATCGTCAAACTGCCGTTCACGGTCAAAACGGACTTGCGCGACACGTATCCGTTCGGCCTTTGCGCCAGCCCGATGTCGGAGATCGTGCGTTTTCACGCGTCGAGCGGCACCACCGGCAAACCCATTGTGGTGGCCTACACCCAGGAAGATCTCGACGACTGGACCCGGGCCGTGCTTCGCAGCCTCGCGGCGTGCGGCGTGCACAACGGCGACATCGTCCAGGTCGCCTACGGCTACGGCCTGTTCACCGGCGGTCTTGGCCTGCATTACGGCGCGGAAGCGCTCGGCGCCAGCGTCATTCCCATTTCCGGCGGCAACACCGACCGCCAGATCATGCTCATGAAGGATTTCGGCGTCACCGTCATCTGTTGCACACCCAGTTACTTCCTGCACCTGATTGACCGCGCCGGCGAAATGGGAATAAACATGAAGGAACTCCCGTTGCGCATCGGCGTGTTCGGCGCGGAACCGTGGACGGAGGACATGCGGGAGCGCATCGAGGCCGGCAGCGACATCAAGGCGTATGACATTTACGGACTGTCCGAAATCGTGGGACCGGGCGTGGCGATGGAGTGCGTCCATCAGGCCGGCCCGCACATCTTCGAGGACATGTTCTTCCCGGAAATCATTGATCCGAAAACGCTCGAGCCGTTGCCGGACGGCGAGGAAGGGGAACTGGTGCTGACGACTCTCTGCAAGCGCGCCATGCCGATGATCCGCTACCGGACGCGCGACATCACTTCGCTCGAACCCACCCGGTGCGTCTGCGGCCGCACGCTCCGTCGCATCCGCCGCATTGGCCGGCGCAGCGACGACATGCTCATCATCCGTGGCGTTAACCTGTTCCCGTCGCAGATCGAAGCTGCGTTGCTGAAGGTGGAGGGCACGCTGCCTCACTACCAGATCATCGTGAACCGCCAGAAGGACCTCGACACGTTGGAAGTGCAGGTGGAAGTGACCGCCGACGCGTTCAGCGACACCGTGAGCGCCATGGAACAGATGCAAAAACGGCTGGTCCATTCCATCGAAAGCATCACCGGCCTGCGTCCGGCGGTGAAACTGGTGGCCCCGCGCACCCTGCAACGCAGCGAAGGCAAGGCAAAACGCGTCATTGACAAACGCATCATGTAACCCTGAGAAAGTGAAGCTATGAAAATCAAACAACTTTCCGTTTTTCTGGAAAACAAGCCGGGGGCGTTGAGCGCGCCATGCCGGCTGCTGGCCAAGGCCGACATCAACATCCAGACCTGCTCACTGGCCGACACCCGCGAGTTCGGCATCCTCCGCCTGGTGGTGGAGGACACCGAAAAGGCGCGGCGGCTCCTGCAGCGGAACGGCTTTGCCGTGAAAGTCACCGAAGTCATCGCGCTGGAGGTGGACGACAAGCCCGGCGGTCTGGCGGCAATCCTCGACGCGCTCGAAGGCACGGGCATCAACGTCGAATACGCCTACTCGCTCACCGGCCGGACCAAGAGCGGCCACGCGCTGCTGTTGTTCCGGTTCAGCGACCCGAACGCGGCGTTGCAGATGCTCAAGGAGCGGAACATCAATACCGTCGGCAGCGAAGAGTTGAGCCGGAGGCTCAAAGGGTGATGAAGGAGTGACGAGTGGCGAGTGGCGGGTGACGAGGGTGGGGAACGCACGACACACGTCACGCGTCACACATTTTGCCATGAAAGCCATCAAGGAATTTTTCAAAGGCGACCAGTTCGCCGCGCGCAACAACATTGAACTGCTCGAGGCAGGGAACGGCAATGCCAAGGCAAAGATGACGCTGCATCCGCACCATTTGAACGGCCTGGGAACCGTCCATGGCGGGGCGATTTTTACGCTGGCGGATTTCGCCTTTGCCGCCGCCTGCAATTCGCACGGGACGGTGGCCGTGGCGCTCAACGTGAGCATCACCTTCATGAAACCCGCCACCACCGGCACGCTCTGGGCTGAGGCCCGGGAAGTATCCAAGAACTTCAAGGTCGGTTCGTATGCCATTGAGATAAAGGACGACCAGGGCGAACTGGTGGCGCAATTCCAGGGCCTGGCCTACCGCAAAAAGGACAAGCTGCCATTTTAAATCCTCCTCGTCCCTTGGCGCGGCGAAGTGTAACGGAGACGGCTCGTTCTCGTCCTCGTCCTCGAATTACCTTCGCTTTCAGGTAGGGCGTGCACTCCGCTGCGCGCCGCCGGGGAAAATCACGACTCGACACGAATTTCACAAATTCACACAAATTAAAAAAGCCTGCAAGGCTGACAGATAATAGCCCAAGGTAAGGACGCAAAGCGAACGCCACCCTGGGTAAATTGTCCCACAAATAAATCCCCTCTCCCGTCCGACGGGAGAGGGTGGCTGAAGGCCGGGTGAGGGCGGCTTACGGCCCCCAACTTTATTTTTGCTTTTGCCCGGCAAATGCGTCAGTCTCGCCATGTTCAGCAGAAGTGGGTATGGCAAATGATTTCAAATTTGATGTCTTCCTAAGCCACAGTTCGAAGGACAAGGCGGTGATACGCCCGCTCGCGGAGCGGTTGCGGAAGGATGGGTTGAAGGTGTGGTTTGATGAATGGGAGATCAAGCCCGGCGACAGCATCCCGGCGAAGATTGAGGAAGGGCTGGAGTACTCGCGCGTGCTGGTGCTCTGCATGTCGGCGAATGCATTCGGCTCGGACTGGGCGCAGTTGGAGAGCCATACGTTCCGGTTTCGCGATCCGCTGAACAAAGATCGTCGATTTGTTCCCCTGCGGCTCGACGACGCCCCCATCAAAGGCTCCCTGACCCAGTTCCTTTACATTAACTGGCTGCCGGCGAACCGCGAGCAGGAGTATGCGAAGCTCCTCGAAGCTTGCCGACCGCCAGCGGAGCCGAAGGCGACGGGCGCAGAGGCCGCTGGTGAACACGTTGTGGAAAAGGCAATCCAACTCGACTGCAAGGGCGCGAGCGTCAATGCCTACGCGTTCAGTCCGGATGGAAAGCGCGCTCTCACCGGAGCCGATGACAACACCATGCGGCTGTGGGATGTGGAAACGGGGCGCTGCCTGCGTGTGCTCAGAGGCCACAGCGGTGATGTCAACGGCGTGGCATGGAGTGCCGATCAACGCCGCGCCCTCTCTGGTGCCAATGACAAAACCGTCCGGCTGTGGGACGTGGGGACTGGCCATTGCCTACGCGTTCTCAAAGGTCACACCACTGACGTCCTGCGCGTGGCTTGGAGCCCCGATCAACGCAGGGCCCTTTCCAGCTCGCACGATAAGACGCTACGGCTATGGGACCTTGAGACGGGGCGTTGCTTGCGCGTCCTCGACAGTAATAGCTGGGCTCTTAGCCTAGCGTGGGGTGGCGGCCAACGCCGCGTCATCGCTGGTTCAGGCGATCCCGCGAATGTTGTTCAGCTCTTTGACGTGGAGACGGGCCAATGTCTCTTGACGCTCGAAGGCCACAAAAATCCCATTTGGGGCGTAGCGTTGAGTGCCGATGAACGCCGCGCGATGTCCGGAGCCACCGACAAAACCCTTCGATTGTGGGACATGGAGACGGGGCGCTGCTTACGCGTCCTCGAAGGTCACAGTGGCCGCATTTGGTGTATAGCCTTAAGCGCGGATGCACACCGCGTTATCTCCGGCTCCGACGATCATACGCTTCGGCTATGGGACGTGGAGACGGGGCGCTGCCTGCGCGTGCTCGAAGGTCACACTGCCCACGTCACGACCGTGGCGTGGAGCGTCGATGGACGCCGTGCTTTCTCAGGCGACAAGAAAGGCGGCATCCGGGTATGGGATTTGTCGGAATTCGTCACCGAGGCACGAGTACCGAAAACCGTCGCGCCGAAATTGCAGACTTCTTCAACTAGGATGACCAGGAAACTTGTGCCTGATCAGGTCCAATACACGAATGCCAAAGTCCTTCTTGTCGGCGAAACCAGCGCAGGCAAAACGGGACTTTCGTATCGGTTGGCAACTGGTGAATGGAAACCGAGCGAAGGCTCGACGGTCGGCGCGTGGGCGACGCAGTGGAAGCTGCCCGTGTCTTCCGGCGAAGGCGTCGAGCGGGAAATCTGGCTTTGGGATTTCGGCGGCCAGGCGGACCAGCGGTTGATCCACCAGCTTTACATGGACGAAACCGCGTTGGCGGTGCTGGTCTTCGACGGCCAGAAGGAAGACCTCTTCGAGACACTGGGCCAGTGGGATCGCGATCTCACCCGCGCCTCGCGCAAGGAGTTCGCCAAGCTGTTGGTCGCCGGGCGCGTGGATGCCGGCGGCCTGCGCGTCAGCCGGAGCCAAGTCGAGACGTTCGCGAAGGAACGTGGTTTTACCTGCTTTCTGGAAACAAGCGCAAAGACCGGGGAACGTTGCGAAGAACTCAAACAAGCCATTCTTCGCGGCATCCAGTGGGAGAATATTCCGTGGCGCTCCTCGCCGCTTCTCTTCAAGCGGCTCAAGGAAGAGATCGTCCGGCTCAGGGATGAGGACCGGGTGCTGATGCGATTGAACGAACTGCGCGATGCCTTGCGCCTGCGTTTGGCCGGAAAGGATGGGCAGTTCAAGGACGAGGAGTTGAAGGCGGTGGTTGGCCTGCTGGCCGGTCCCGGAGCGGTGTGGGAGCTGGCGTTCGGCAGTTGGGTGCTGCTCCAGCCGGAGCGCATCAACGCCTACGCACAAGCGGTGATCCAAACCATGCGCGAAGACAAACTCGAACGTGGGTGCCTTCCGGAGGAACGGGTGCTGAAGGGCGACCTCACGTATCAATCCTCGATGAAGCGCCTGGGGGCCGAGGAGGAGCGGTTTGTGCTGCTGGCCATGCACCAGACGCTGGTCGAGCGCGGCCTTTGCCTGCGCGAGCACACGGACAAGGGGCCGCTTTTGATATTCCCCAGCTTCTACCGCCGCGAGCGTCCCGAGTTGGTGGGTCACCCGGCCGTGCTGGTGAGCTACCGATTCAATGGGTTCCTCGACGACATTTACGCCACGCTGGTGGTGCGGCTGCATCACACGAAGCCATTCCAGCAGGACCAACTCTGGCGCTACGCCGCCGACTTCAAGACTCTGACCGGCAGACTACTCGGTGTGAAGCTGACGCGCCGGGCCGAGGGCGCGGGCGAGATGGAGGTGTATTTCGATCCGGCCATCCCGGTGGAGGAAAAGATCATCTTCAGCCGGTATGTCCACGAGCACCTGCTGCAAAAGGGGCAGGATGTCGTGCGGCTGCGGCACTATGTCTGCCCGCACTGCGGCACGCCGGTCGGGAACCGGGAAGTGGCAATGAAGAAGTTGGAGGAAGGCAAGAAGGACATCCTCTGTGTGAGTTGCGAGAAGCGCATTCCGCTCTGGGATCAAATGGAGGAACTGTTTGCCAGCCCAGAAATGAAACAACGGGTCCGCGAACTGGAGGAACAATCCGCCATCGTGCTCGACAGCCAGAGCAAGGAGCGTGCGCTGGTGGGCGAGGTGATTTCCACGGTCGCGCTGGCCGGGCAGATCAGCCGGGAGTTAATCGTGAGCGACCAAGGTATTGATATGGAGATCGAGTTCAAGAGCGATGCCGGCGAGGCTACCGGACGAAAGCTCTACCTGCAACTCAAGTCGGGCGATTCCTACCTGCGCGAGCGCAAGGGCGACGGCGCGGAGATCTTCACGATCAAGGACGAGCGCCACGCCCGCTACTGGATGGCACAGGCGTTCCCGGTGCTGCTGGTGATCCGGAATTCCGAGGGCGAAGTCCGCTGGATGGAAATTCGCGACTGGCTGAATCGCGAAAGCAACAACGGCAAGAAACCTGTGAAGCAAATCGTCTTTGAGGGCGAGCGGTTCGACGTGATGAGCGTGCGCCGGTGGCGGGACAACGTGTTGGGCTAAAATTTGTGTGAATTCGCGGAATTCGCGTCGACGGTTTTTGCGCCTTCTGTGCCTCTTTCCGCCTTCATCCAATTTCGGCGCGACAAGTGCGGCACAGATTTCGTGTAGTTCTTTCGTGGTTGCTGACTGCCGCGCGGGGCAGGCCGTCGCCGTAGCGGTGTCCAGCGTCCGCACAGTCCGGGGCTGGGAGGACCGGAGCCATCCTTGATTTTGTGTATCAGTCTTGACCGGGAAGCCGGTTTTTGAGACAGCGTCCGCACAATCCAGGATTTGGAAACCAGAGCCATCCTCGATTTTGTCTATCAGTCTTGACCGGAGATCGGTTTTTGAGACAGCGTCCGCTGGGAAGAGACCATTTTTTATCCAACCATTTCCGGCCAGCAGAGTCCTTCCACAAGATGCCGCTGCGTAAAGCCATCCATTGAAGCTACTTACAACTGTTGGTGTTTAGTGGCATTATGGCTGCTTAGTCCGGAAATCGGGGATAATCGGATCGGGGAGCTTTATTGACTTGGACTGCGCTTGTGTTTGTGGATGCGACACAAGCGCGGTTGTTCGATAACGATCCGGCGATACAGCAACTCAAGAAGGCTGTTCCTATGAAAAATGACTGTCCGGCAGTTTATGTCGGTCAACGGCAGGCGTGCGAAATCCAGTCCCCGGCACCCGGCATCCGGCGGTGGTTCAAAACGGCATTTGGTGCGCTGGCCGGGCTGATGTTGTTCACCTCCACCTCCGCTTTGGGCCAGCAGGCATATGCCCTGGAGTTCAACCAGGTCAACAACCTTTTTGGCACCATCAACCTGTTGACCGGCAGTTTCACGCAATTGGGCAGCGAAGGGGGAACCCTTTTCAATGACATTGCCGCCGCGCCCGATGGCGCGCTGTACGGCATCATCAATTCGACTTCATTTGTGACCCTGAACCCCAACAACGGCGCGGTCATGAGCAGTGTCTCTTTCAACGTGAGCGGCCTCGAGTCTTTGGCCATTGCCCCCGATGGGACCCTTTATGGGGCCACCCAAGGCGCCCTTTACACGATCAATCCCGTCAACGGCATTGCGACATTGGTGGGTTCCTTCAACAACAGTGTCATCGGCAATTCGGGACAAAACATCCGCTTCGGTTACGACGGCAACCTTTACGACACGGACGGCGGAGTGAATGCCACCAGCACGCACTTGTTTCAGATCAGCACGGTCACCGGGGCGGCCACGCTGATGGGAACGGTGACCAATTTTCCGGGGTTGTGCCTGGAAAATGCCGGTTCGCAGATGTACGGCGTGGGCATTCAACTCGGCGCGGCGTCCTCCCTCATGCAGAACCTGCTGGGAATTGATCTGAACACCATCCAGCCCGGCGGGACCAATCTGGACGGTTCGACGCTGAATATCAGTTACCAATTGTTGACCAGCAACTTTCCAAATAATTTCAACTTTTCATCCGAGGACCTGTTTGTTGTTCCCGGTTCCATCCTTCCCGTGCCCGAGCCCAGCGCGTTTTTGCTCTCGATTGCGGGCGGGGTAATCCTCCTGCTCGTCAGCCACAAACGCATCCGGTGTTGAACGAACGGGGTGGCACGCAGGGAAATCAGAGGCGGAGTTTGGCTTCCCAAGCCCGCCACAAGTTTGCTGCCCAAATCGGGACGTTCGCTTTGCGAATCGTGGTCACGACGGCCAATTCTTTTTTTCAGGGGCTCGCAGAGCGTTACACAAAAATATTTAGCGGCGCTCTGCCGAGACGCCGCTACGAATAAGTGAAATTTTTCATAAAGCGGCTTGCGGACGAAGCGGGTGCTGACTAAACATAACCCCAACAATTGCGGAGTGATGGACAATTTTTGACCAAGTGAGCGGTCGCACGTAATGCCAGCGATTTTTCCGAGGTGGACAAACTGGTTGCCGCTGCAGATTGGCGTCGTGCTGGCGCTGGTCGGCGGTGTGGTGACAGCGGGTGTCACTTATTATTGCACGCCCAAATACACGCGGGCCG
>Ga0187868_1001719_pt1 | contig 15094 bp, 12 predicted proteins | sample June2016WEW_13_4_FD_133014 | JGI IMG/M metagenome (GOLD analysis project Ga0187868, IMG submission 133014) | Peatland microbial communities from SPRUCE experiment site at the Marcell Experimental Forest, Minnesota, USA - June2016WEW_13_40 | ecosystem: Environmental > Terrestrial > Soil >... | reverse complement strand
GAATATGGACAATCCCCTGGCAAAACTAATTGCGATTGGCCTCCTCGTCCGAAAAAATAATACTGATGAAACGGAATTGACACTTGCCATAGATGTTGCATCGCAGAATGGGTGGAAGAAGGCCCTTCTGGCCTATCTTGCAAAGCTCCAATCTTATTACGAAATGAATAATAAACCGGATAAAGCGGCTCATGTCGCAGAAAGAATCCAACTCCTTAAGGATTAGCCCCTATATCAAAAAATCCAATCAAACTTTTATAGGGACAGAATTTCGGTTACGCCCTTCGGAAGGGTCAAAGCTATGCAGTAAAGCATAAACTGCTGCCCATTAGATAAAAATTTGAAATTACGGGAGGAGAACGATGGTTGAGGAAACAAAGAAGAAAGAACATAAGAAGGAAGAAAAGTCGTTGGAAAAAATGACGGTCAAGGAACTCAGAGCAATAGCTTTGGAAATTCCGCGGGCCGTAGCAGTCCACGATATGAAAAAGGAGGAGCTTATAGCTTTCATCAAGGAGGCAACAGGCATCAAAGATGAAGAACCTGTTAAGATAAAGGACAAAGTTGTAGCAAAGATAAAATTGAACAAGACGGAAATAAAAGGAAAGATTAAACAGCTCAAAGAAGAGAAAAGGGCGACCCAGGTGTCAAAAAACAGAAAACAAATTGATATTCTGCGCCGTCGTATAAGTCACTTGAAAAAATTAACACGCAGATATGCAACTGCATGAAACAGAAGGACGTTAACTTTAATTCCTCGTAATTCGGGCGTGGCGGGTCCAGCTTTTGCTGTTCCAGGCGGGAGCTATGGCTGGAATTCTCTTCTGGTCAAGGGGGTGAAACCCACATTTTCTTGCGAAATAATGATGGAAGGCAGCGCACCCTGTAAGTTCAGGATGAAAAACCGTGACCATAACATCAGAACTCTCCGCAGCTGCAATGTAGTTTTCCATCCGGAGTAATACGTTGACTCCTTCCCGTACCCTTAATATCTTGGGCGCACGGATGAAGGTAAGCGGTATAGGGTGAGATGCAACTAGGGGGATGCAGGCTTCAGTAACAAAACTGTCAAGCTGACACCCGAAACTGTTGCGTTCTATCTCGATATCGATGAGACCTAGATGAGTCGACTCGCCGACCACAGAACTTGCGAGGAGAATCGCCCCGGCACATGTCCCCCAGATTTTCATACCCCGTTTATATTCGCGCAGTATAACCTCTTCAATGCCGAAGATTCGCATCAACCGGGACATGCAAGTACTCTCACCACCAGGGATTATCAGGCCGGAAAGCTTGCGAAAATCAGAGGGGTCTTTGACAGGTATACCCGGAATGCCTAACCGGTCCAGATGATCTAGATGTTCGACAACTGCGCCTTGAAGACTAAGAACGCCAATCATTTTATTACCATCCCCGTCCGGCCAATAGCTGTCCTTCCGGGATTTCGGCTATCTCGATTCCTGGCATTGCCTCTCCGAGACCCATGGACGCTTCCAGCACCTTGGCAGGATCGTTATAGAAGGCCGTCGCCTTGACGATGGCCCTGGCACGTAACGCCGGATTTTCCGACTTGAATATGCCGGAACCTACAAAGATTCCATCGCATCCTAACTGCATCATCAGGGCGGCATCCGCAGGTGTTGCGATACCTCCTGCTGCAAAATTCACAACGGGGAGCCGTTCCAGTTCTCTCACTTGCAGGGCAAGTTCATAGGGCATGCCGTTTGCTTTCGCATAACCCGTAACCTCTTCAACAGGCATGCCGACCAGTTGCCTTATCTCACGGTTCATCGTCCGGATGTGACGTACAGCCTCGACGATATTACCTGTCCCCGCTTCGCCTTTGGTGCGAATCATGGCGGCACCTTCGGCAATGCGGCGCAATGCTTCTCCAAGGTTACGGCAACCGCAGACGAAAGGTATGGAAAACTTCGTTTTGTCAATATGACACTCTTCGTCGGCCGGGGTTAACACCTCACTCTCATCGATATAGTCGATTTTCAGCGACTCTAGGATCTGGGCTTCAACAAAATGACCAATCCTTGCCTTTGCCATCACGGGTATCGATACGGCCTTCTTGATCTCGCGGATCATGGCAGGGTCAGACATCCTCGCGACGCCCCCTTGTTTGCGGATATCGGCCGGGACTCGTTCCAATGCCATTACCGCAACGGCGCCGGCTTCTTCGGCTATCGTAGCCTGTTCCACATTGGTGACGTCCATTATAACGCCGCCTTTTAACATCTGAGCCAACTGAACATTAAGTTCATATCTTTTCTGGTCCACCTTATTTTGCCCCCCCTGGCTGTATCCAAACTTCTCTTTTATATTAATATAATATCATCAAAAAAAATAATCAAGAGTGATGAATAACGTCTGATATCACCATATCATTCTAGTCTTTACGCCGCTGCCCTGCAAATAGTTCTTGATCTCCGATATTGTGTAGCACCGATAGTGAACCATCGACGCAATCAGGGCTGCATCGGCTTTGCCGCTGGTAAGGACATCTTTGAGATGTTCTGGTTTCCCTGCCCCTCCCGAGGCAATGACTGGTATGTTAACATTCGTTGATATAAGATGCGTAAGTTTGATTTCATAACCGTCCTGCGTACCGTCGGCATCGATGGAATTCAGGCAAATCTCTCCTGCCCCCAGATTTTCGGCCTCTTTGGCCCACCATGGTGCATCGACCCCGGTGAATACCCGCCCCCCGTAAATAACCATTTCGTAGCCCGAAGGTATTTTTGCACTAGCTTCGACCTTCTTGACATCCATGCCCAGTACTATACACTGGCTGCCAAAGGCCTTGGCGCCCTCAGATATGAGGGGTGGATTTTTCACTGCCTCAGAGTTGATGCTGATTTTTTCGGCCCCCGCAAGAATAACGCGTCGCATGTCCTCAACCGTACGGATGCCACCGCCCACGGAGAAGGGGATAAAAATTGTTTCCGCAACCCGTTTGACTACATCGATCATGATATCCCGTTCGTCAGATGACGCAGTGATGTCATAAAAGACTATCTCATCAGCACCTTGTTGGTAATACTCCCGCGCCGCTTCGACGGGGTCTCCGATATCAATGTTACCCTTGAACTTGATACCCTTTGTGAGCTTTCCGTCACGGACGTCCAGACAGGGTATGATCCGTTTACTTAGCATCCTTGCCTCCCCAACGGCAGAAGTTGGACAGTATTTGGAGTCCGGGCCTTCCGCTTTTTTCCGGATGAAACTGAACAGCCACTAAATTTCCGCGGGCTAAGGCAGAGCAGAAGAGCTGTCCATAATCGGTCCATCCGATAACCAGACGATCATCGAGGGGAGCCGGATAATAGGAGTGGACAAAATAGAATTGGGCTTCATCGGAAATACCCCGAAAAACAGGGTGATCATTCTGAAATGCTACATGGTTCCATCCCATGTGGGGAATCTTCAAAGGCATGCAGTCTTCCTGCAGATCCATTGGGAAGCGTTTAACTGTACCTGGGATAATACCCAGGCATTGAGTGTCATTCTCTTCGCTATAATCAAAGATAACCTGCGTCCCAAGACAGATGCCCAGCATGGGTTTCCCTTTGTCTAACCATTCATGTATCCATCGGTCGAGATGTGTCTGTCGCAGATTGGCCATCGCCTCACCTGCGGCACCAACGCCGGGGAAGATTATGCGACTGGCCTGCGCGAGTACCTTGGGATCATCACTGACCCGGCAAGACTCTCCTAAATAACGGAGGGCCCTTTCTACGCTGGTCAGATTTCCGGCTTGATAATCAATGATTCCTATCATTCCTCTCTACCTACAAACCTCTTCCATCAGATGATTTTTAAGACCTTTTCAAGGTTATAGTAAATCAAATTTCCTCAAAAAAAGCAACACATGTGCCACGGCACAGGGCTGCCCCGGTATTGTCTGCATCCCTAGCTGATTAGACATCTCTTGCGTAATTAATTCCCTGATATGTATCCCTTCTGCTAAGTTCCCGGTCTATTGCATTCAAGACTTCCATCTTGTTAGCAGCCCACTGAGGTCCAAGAAATATATCCCGGTAACCATCAGTAGTCAGCCGTTGAATTACCATCTCAGGTGGTAGGATCTCCAGAATGTCGCTCACTATTCTCACATAGTCGTCTCTGCTAAATATGGTGATTTCCTCTTTTTCATAGAGATCACCAATGACAGTACCTCTGAGGGCCAGAAGTGCGTGGACCTTGATCCCATGAATTTGGAGGTTCGCAATTGCCCTTGCGGTCTCCAGGATATCTTCCCGCGTTTCACCCGGCAAACCAACAATGATATGCGTGCAAACATGAATGTTGCTTCCGGATACCATGTGGAGTGCATCGACGAAAGTCGCCGCAGAGTGTCCCCTGTTGATGAGCCGCAGGGTTTTATCATGTATCGACTGGAGGCCCAACTCAAGCCATACGTGTCTTTTTCGTGCATAGTCCTCAAGAAGGTCAATTAGGCCATCGGGCACGCAATCCGGACGGGTACCGATGGATAGGCCGATTATGTCTTCCTCTGTTAGTGCTTCGTCATACAGCTCTTTCAGTTTATCAATCGGTGCATGAGTATTGGTGAATGTCTGGAAATAAGCAATGAACTTCTCTGCATTTCTGCTTTTTCTATAATATTCCTTGCCTTGGCGGATCTGCTCTGCCACCGAAGGAAGCGAACCAGTCTGCCTCAGTTTAGAACCCCGACCGTCGCAGTATATGCATCCTCCCGTGGACACAGTACCATCACGGTTGGGGCAGGTGAATCCCGCATCGATCTGGAGCTTGTAAACCCTGCACCCGAAAAGGTTCATCCAGAAACTTTTCAGATCATAATATCTTTTTGTGTTGTTCCAGAACGATGGCTTTGACAAGGAGCCCTCTTTTTTTATTGTAATTTTTAAATTGACATTATTAAATTATGTGCAAAACTGCAACATTTCAATTGCGGCTTTATGACATGCGGCTGATCATCGGGCGGGTTTCGAGTCTCTCTAAAGCAATGTTTCGGCCAAGAGAATGAAAGATTCATCGAGAAATTACGATGTGATAATTGTCGGCGCCGGCCATGCCGGCTGCGAAGCAGCGTTGGCGTCCGCGAGAATGGGCTGTTCCACGATCTTGTTCAATATCAATCTGGATTCTATTGCCCTCATGTCCTGTAACCCCGCCATCGGCGGCCTTGCCAAAGGCCAGCTCGTCAAGGAGGTCGATGCCCTGGGCGGGGAGATGGGAAAGATCGCTGACAAGACGGCAGTACATTTCCGGCTGCTCAACGCCTCGAAGGGGCCGGCAGTTCGGTCCTCACGATTCCAATGCGATAAACAGCTCTACAGGCTCGCCATGAAAGCCGTAGTCGAAAGGGAAAAGAACCTTCATCTCAGGCAGACTCTCATAGACCGCATTGTTGTCGAAGATGGCAGAGCAGTAGGTGTGGAAGATCATCTTGGCGTCGTTTACGGCGGTGGGGCGGTTATCGTCACAACGGGGACGTTTCTCAACGGTTTGATACATATCGGAACAGTGCACTACCAGGCGGGCAGGGCCGGAGAAACAGCATCTGTCCGCCTGGCAGAATCCCTCAGGTCTCTAGGTTTGGAAATGGGGCGTATGAAAACAGGCACTCCTCCGAGGTTGCGTGCGTCAACCATAGATTTTTCGAAACTGGAACGGCAGGATAGCGATCCCGAACCGGAACCATTTTCCTTCACCACGGAAAAGCTGCGCGAAGAACGTCTTCCTTCATATTTTTCATATACGACAAGAGAAACTCACAGCCTCATCAGGGAAAACATCATGTCTTCCCCACTGTATTCTGGCATTATAAAGGGGATCAGCGCGCGCTACTGCCCTTCTCTTGAAGACAAGGTAATGCGTTTCTCCGATAAGGAGAGGCATCCGGTCGTCTTGGAATTCGAAGGTTTGGAAACAGAAGAGATTTATGCCAAAGGCCTCGGAAACAGTATGCCTCAGGATCTTCAGGAACAGATCGTCCACAGTGTCCCAGGTCTTGAGGATGCGGAAGTCATGCGTCCCGCCTATGCCATAGAGTATGATTTTGTGCAACCGACACAACTTCGGCATACACTGGAAACGAAGCCAATCGCGGGATTATATTTGGCTGGCCAGATCAACGGTACATCAGGTTATGAAGAAGCGGCCGCACAAGGTTTATGGGCCGGCATAAACGCAGCACTCGCTGTACAGCGGAAAGCCCCTTTCATCCTTGATCGCTCGGAGGCCTATATGGGAGTCATGATCGATGACCTTGTCACAAGGGGCGTCGATGAACCTTATAGAATGTTTACATCTCGGGCAGAATACCGTCTGATCCTTCGTGAGGATAATGCTGCCATCCGTCTCATGGCGAAGGGATACGACCTGGGGCTCATCCCACGCAATGAATATGATCACCTGCAAGGAAAGGTTCACGAGATCGAGGATAGGATAAACCGGCTCTCTGCCATAAAGATTTTTCCTAATGAGAAGATCAATGCGATCCTTCAGACAATGGGAACTCCACCGATCAAGAATCCCGTCACCTTCTATCAGCTTCTCAAGAGAAGCGAGATATCTTACGATGATCTGAAAGTTTTTAAGGGGTGGGAGCCTATAGCGGACGACTTTGTCAAAAAGCAAATCTGTATAGAGTCCAGATATGAAGGATACATTAGGCGGCAACAGGAGGCCGCGGAAAGGATGAAACAGCTTGAAGGGAAGAGAATTCCCAAAGATATCAATTACAGCTCTATACCTGGACTTTCCAACGAATTGAAAATGAAGCTGATAAAGATTGAACCTTCAACCATCGGACAGGCGGAAAGGATACAGGGCATGACACAGGCAGCCATCACAGCCATTTTGATCATGATGAAAAAGATGGAAATGGAAGCAACTTGCCGCAAGAGAGAGTGAGGGAATTTCACATTGAGGGTGGAAATCTCGTTCCATATAATGAGGGTCGTATATTAACAAAAGCTATTCAGCTCTTTAATTGTCTAACTATCCAGAAATACAATTAAATACCTTTTTTCTAAGACTACTCTTATCTTAACTTATACAAGAATCAGGGTTATTCGGAACAATATTGTTATACAGCGTAGTTATATGAGGGATACATTTATGATACATTATCGTAAAAAAATTGAACAAAAAAGTTGCTTTTTTGTATTAAATAGTGATAAGCAGTTTGAAAAAGATGCAGTGCGCAAATATAAAATAGATATTTTCGCAAAGTCTCATCAAATTTTTGAAGGGAGTTTTGATTTCAATCCATGAGCCAATTTACCTCGCGGCCTTCTCAAACGGTCAATGCAGGCCATGAAGGCTTAAGCATTCACAATTATGAGGAGCTTGCCGCACTTCATGCAATTGCCAAAATACTGGCGCAGCCGCAGGAGCTACGGGATCATCTGGAACAGGTCTTGAAAGAGATGAGTCTTCGTCTGGGAATGGAACGCGGCATGATCTCACTTCTTGACCGTGAAAGCGGAGAGGCTTGGCTCGATGTGGCACATGATGTCAACATCAAGGGTCTTGAGGTCATGTATAAACCTGGTGAAGGCATTACTGGCAGAGTAGCACAGACGGGCCGCCCTATGGCCATTGCCAACCTAGGTAAGGAGACGCACTTTCTTGACCGTACAGGTGCAAGGCGTACACTGAACAGAGCCGAACTTGCCTTTCTCTGTGTACCAATTATATTTGATGCACGCGTTGTAGGTATAGTATCGGCGGATAAGGTAGCGCGTGATGTTGAAAATCTCGATCGCGAACTGGCCATGATGTCGTCAGTTGCTGAACTGATTGCCAGAGCTGTCCATACGCGTGCTCTCGAAGAAGAAAACCGCCGTCTGAAGATGATCGTTGGCCGTTCAAAACCTCCGTCTATCGATATTATAGGCAACTCCAGGGCTATGCAGGAAATCTTTGGACTCATCGCCCAGGTCGCTGATACAAACACGACAGTATTGATAAATGGAGAAACAGGAACTGGCAAAGAACTTGTAGCACGAGCCATTTATATTAACAGTTCACGGAAAGATGGTCCTCTCATTTATGTAAATTGCGCTGCCATGCCGGATACCCTAATAGAGAGCGAACTCTTCGGCCATGAAAAGGGTGCATTCACGGGAGCATTGCAACGTAGGAAGGGTCGCTTTGAAGAAGCACACGGTGGAACAATCGTTCTTGATGAAGTGGGTGAATTGTCATCGGTGGCTCAAGCAAAGTTATTGAGGGTTCTTCAGGAAAAACAGATCCAGCCTTTAGGTTCATCAAGGGTTGTGAATGTAAACGTTCGCGTAATAGCTGTTACGAATCGGGACCTTGAGCAGGATATTACATCGGGGCGGTTTCGTACTGATTTATACTACCGCCTTAATGTGTTTCCCATCTACCTGCCGCCTCTCCGAGAGCGTGGCAGCGATATAATAATGCTTGCGGACCACTTTGTCCTGAAATATTCCCAGGGGCTGAACAAGCCGGTTAAAAGGATTTCTACATCCGTATTAGAAACATTTCTGGCTTTTCAGTGGCCGGGAAATGTGAGAGAGCTGGAAAATTGTATCGAGAGGGCTGTCTTGGTGTCAACCGGCGACACCCTTGAAAGTCTTCATCTCCCTCCATCTTTACAGTTAAAGACGCGGGACGGGGATAAAAAAGATCGCGGAAAATTGAAGAATGTTGTAGAAAGCAAGGAAAGATCCCTCATTATCGATGCTCTAAAGGAATCACGGGGGAATCAGAGCAAGGCAGCAAAACTTCTTGGCACCACGAAGCGTATAACCCAGTATAAGATCCAAAAATTCGGTATTGACCCCTGGCAGTTTCGTCCAAAGCGATCCAGCTCGGGAGTGGACCGGCTTGAGCAAGAGGAGATATAGACTAAGGTTTAGAACTTCTTTGGTAACTTTTACTGATAATATAAGTATTTTTTGCGTTGGCAGGAATCACTTCAGGTGTGTTGACATTTGATCTTGTCCATAATGCCTCCCTGTTCCACCTGTTTCCAAGAATATAATGGTGGGTATCTCTCTCACATTTTTATACTGCTTGTTTGACTTTTCGTGAAAAAATGTGTAGTGAACATTGCTTTGTCAGGGATGGTTTAATCTTGGCTGGACCATTAACGCCCTACGCTAACCCTAATAATGTGCGGGTTAATTAGATAGAGAGGAAATTTATATGTGCCGTTTATTTGCCGTTACCAGTGCGGAACCTCTTTCGCCAATGGTGGCGCTAAGCACTATTAACGTCATGAAGGAAGGTCATGATGGGTCAGGGACCGGACTGTTTATGACCGATTTGGGGGGTGATTTTGATCATCTCAAGAAGGAACCGATTTTGTCGGGTACCTTTACAAACGAAGGCGTCAAGTCGCTTGACCGTTATATGATGGATCGTGACTTTATGGTTAAATATGAGATTTCCATCCGCCCCACAAAGCAGCCCCCTCCGGGTACGCCAAGGCGAGACTATTACCTGATTAGGGTTTATGAGTATCCTCCGGCATGGAAGGATTTCAGTCAGGAAGAGATTCAGTTCCAATTGATGATGACCCGATTGCAACTGCGCAAGATGGGTGAAGAAGATGGATCCATGATGATTTTCAGTTTCTGGCCTGACGTCATCATGATTAAGGAAGTTGGTGATCCCCTGGCTATTGCAGGCTACCTAGGGCTGGATAGGAAGGAGCTACAAGCACGTACGATGCTTGCCCAGGGACGACAAAATACTAATTACGCCATTAACATCTATGCGTGCCACCCTTTCTTCATTCAGGGGGTTGCGACCATGACCAACGGGGAAAACACGGCGTTTGTCCCCATAAGGGAATTTCTTATGTCGCGAGGCTTCCCCGGTTACATCGGTTATCAATCGGATTCGGAAACGTTCACCCATATACTGCACTACAGCATGAGACATCTGGCTCTGGGGCTTCCAATTTACAAGCATATAATTACGCCACTAATGGACGGAGAACTTGCAAGACACCCCGATGGTCACTGGCTGCGCAGGTTAAAACAGGCCTGTCGTCCCCTAATAATCGACGGCCCCAATTGCGTCATGGGCTGTTTGCCTGATAAGACACTGTTCATGGTTCAGGACAGCAAGAAATTGCGGCCCGGGGTTGTCGGTGGCGTTCCCGGAATGTTTGTCTTGTGTTCGGAAATGTGCGGGTTGGATGCCACTATTCCGGCACGCGATAAAAGCAAAGATTTTCAGCCAATGAAATATGACACGGTAATCGTCGGCCCGGCACGACGGGAGGTAGAGGTATGGAACCAGTGGGATGCCTTACACCATTCACACTAAGTGTAAAAGATCTTCCTTGGATTATTCTATGGGATAAAGAAAAGTGCACCCTCTGCGGCAGGTGTACGGCAGTCTGCCCTGTTCGCGCAATTGAGCTGGGCGTCCACAGGAAGCGGGCCATCAACGTCTCAGTGGGGCTAGCGGAAAAACCTGGCAACCTGTTTACTGTTTATCACGGCATCGATCAGCGCACTGATCCGGTACACGCCTGCGTGGGATGCGGAATGTGCAATCTCGTATGTCCCAACAATTGCATTATACCCGTTCACAATGAGGAAATTGACAAGTTGCGCTTTCACAATAATGTGGGAGGCGTTCCCAGACGCCGTGGAGGACGCCGCAACGTTCCCGGTGTCATTTTAGATCAGATAAAGTTTATACGCATATCCATGCTGACTGACCCGGCACTCGATGCCGGTCGCCACGAATTTGAATTGAGGACTCTTCTCGGACGAATTCTGCCGCCCGAAGAGATGATTCGCGTGACACAGGAAAGCGGTTGGACGCCTCCCGTGCGAGAGATTTACCCGCTCGTCATCGGGAGCATGTCATTCGGCGCCCTGTCCCCTAATATGTGGGAAGGGCTACAAATGGGTGTGGCCTATCTTAATGAAGAACTTGGAATGCCAGTGAGGATGTGTACAGGTGAAGGCGGATGTCCCCCGCGGCTCCTCAGGTCTCGATTCCTAAAGTATGTTATTCTCCAGATAGCCAGCGGCTATTTTGGCTGGGATGAGATTATCCATGCCCTACCTGAGATGAAGGAAGATCCTTGCGCCATAGAAATCAAGTACGGTCAGGGAGCTAAACCGGGTGATGGCGGCCTCCTTATGTGGTATAAGGTTAACAAACTAATTGCTGCAATTCGCGGCGTGCCCTCCGGCGTAAGTCTCCCAAGTCCGCCCACACACCAGACAAAATATTCCATCGAGGAATCCGTCGCCAAAATGATCCAGTCCATGTATATGGGGTGGGGTTTCCGCGTACCCGTATATCCGAAAATTTCCGGAACGAGCACGGCCCTTGCGGTCCTCAATAACCTGACGAGAAATCCATATGCAGGAGGTTTGGCTATTGACGGCGAGGATGGCGGCACAGGGGCAGCATATAATGTATCGATGGATCATATGGGTCATCCTATCGCAAGCAACATCAGGGATGCATACCTCAACCTCGTCAAACTGGGCAAACAGAACGAGATCCCTCTTTTCGCCGGAGGCGGCATCGGAAAGAGCGGCAACCTCGCAGCCAATGCAGCCGCCCTGATCATGCTTGGGGCAAGCGGCGTTCAGTCAGGAAAGTACATGATGCAGGCAGCAGCCGGCTGCCTTGGCTCTGAAAGCGATCGCTGCAACATCTGCAACATCGGTATCTGCCCTAAGGGAATAACTTCCCAGGACCCCAGAGTGGATAGACGACTCGATCCCGAGAAGGTCGCAGAAAGGGTCGTGGAGGTATTTTTAAGTTTTGACACGGAATTGAAGAAAATCGTTGCTCCTCTGGGTCGGTCCACTTCACTTCCCATTGGTATGTCCGATGCTATCGGCATTGCAGATCATCATGCCGCCGAGCGGCTCAGTATCAGATATGTGGTGTAGGAATAAGGAGAGTCGATGACAAAAAAGATGAAAATCGTCCTTGCCGGTATGGAAAAAGGCGTTCGGGTTGATTCGCGGATCCTGGAGGAACGCATCCAAAAGGCCGTCACTGACGGTTATGGGGCCATAGAAATCATCGCGCATGGCCAGCACGGTATTGGTGGCCGCCTATGGAAGGCAGGTGAAAAGCCGGTCCTTATCAAGATATTGGGAACAGCGGGGCAACGAATTGGCTCCATGGGGTTCCCTAATACATTTATTGACGTAATCGGGCCTGCGTCTGATGACGTGGGATGGCTCAACGCCGGTGCACACATAGTAGTTCGCGGGAACGCAACTAACGGCGTGGGAAACGCCATGGCTCAGGGCAAAATTTATGTTGCAGGGGATACGGGTGCCCGTAGCATGACCATGACAAAACACAACCCCCGCTTCGCCCCTCCGGAGCTGTGGGTATTAGGAAGCGTGGGGGATTCCTTTGCCGAGTTTATGGCGGGCGGCATTGCCGTTATCTGCGGGTATGAGACGCCCCGCGCTGATAATATCCTTGGTTACCGCCCATGCGTCGGTATGGTGGGCGGAAAGATATTTTTCCGGGGACCCCATGAGGGCTATAGCATGCAGGATGCGAGGTTGACTACACCTGACGATGAAGAGTGGCAGTGGCTGACCTTAAATATGAAGTCATTTCTCGGCACCATCGGTCGATCCGAGTTGAATTCGCTACTGACCGGCGACCGCAACGCATGGCAGCTCCTAGTGGCGCTCAAGCCTCATGAAAAGCATAACGGCCCATCAAAAAGTATGGGCCAATTCCGCAAAGAAGTATGGGATCGGGAACTGGGAGCCGGCGGACTGATTGGCGATCTGTCCGATCTGGATAGAAGCCCCATCGATGTTATCACCGCTGGCATACTGCGCAGATTTGTTCCTGTATGGGAAAATGACAAATACCTGCCGCCCTGCCAAGCGGGATGTCCCACTGGAATCCCCGTGCAAAAACGCTGGGCGTTGATACGCGAAGGGTTGATGGAGAAGGCGGTTGATCTGGCTCTGTCATATACTCCATTTCCGGCAACTGTCTGCGGATATCTCTGCCCAAATCTCTGTATGGAGCACTGCACACGGCAAAAAGAAAACCTTCCAGCAGTCGATATTACCCTGCTCGGTAAAGCCAGTTTAAAGGCCAAGCCACCGGAGCCTGCCCCCAAGACGGGCAAAAAAATTGCCGTCATCGGTGGTGGAGCATCTGGGTTATCCGTTGCCTGGCAGCTGTGGATGAAGGGACACGAACCTGTCATTTACGAAATGCGCGCTCGTCTGGGTGGAAAAATTACCGACATGATTCCCAGCAGCAGAATCTCTGACGACGTCGTGGAACATGAATTGAGCCGGGTGAGTAAACAGGTCACACATATTAATCTAAAGCACCCTTTGACAAAGAAGGAATTTTCAGAACTCAAAGAAAGGCACGATTTCACTGTAATCGCCGTAGGCGCGCAAAAACCACGGATGATCCCTGTCCCTGGCAACGAAAGAGCAATCTCTGCACTTGAGTTCCTCAGGCAAAGCAAGACCGGCAAAGCAAGCGTGGGTGAAAGAGTGGTTGTTATCGGGGCGGGCAATGTTGGCTGTGACGCTGCAGCAGAGGCTTCGCGCCTGGGAGCCAAAGATGTAACCTTAATCGACATCCAGGAACCGGCATCGTATGGGAAAGAAAGGAAAGCCGCCGAAGCTGCAGGGGCAAAATTCTTATGGCCTCGATTTACGAAAGCAATTACGGGAAAAGACGTCGAACTGACAGATGGGCACATACTGCCAGCAGATACCGTCATCGTATCTATAGGCGATCAACCCGATCTCTCTTTTTTACCCGAAGATATCGCGACAGACAGGGGATTTATCGTTGTGGACGACCACTTTCAGACCAGCGATCCCCAGGTTTTCGCGATCGGCGACGCAGTAAAACTTGGCCTCTTAACGGATGCCATAGGTGCAGGAAGGCTAGCAGCCATCGCTATTGATAATGTGCTTAAAGGTTGGTACGAAACCTTTGATAAGCTGCCTCCCATCGATCCGGGACGTGTTAAGCTCGAATATTATGACCCTCGTGTCCTTGCTTTTGATGATCCAGAGTATTGTGCATCACAGTGTGCCTCGTGCGGCGCATGCCGCGATTGCGGTCTTTGCGAAACGATCTGCCCCGTAAATGCGATATCGCGCAAGCAGGGTGATGGCGATCAATTTGAATACAGCGTCAATGATGACAGATGTATCGGCTGCGGCTTCTGTGCCGGAGCTTGTCCTACGGGAATCTGGCTGCTTGTGGAGAACGAGCCGCTGGAATAACGGGAAAAGGAAGAAACGACGACTTTTTCGAGACGATTAACGTTTAGAACGATTTAAGAACACTTATGGAGTGTGATCATCTGAAATTAATAAATACGAAGAAAGGGGTGTCCTATGTTTTCATGTAAAACGAAAAAAGATGTTCTAAAAGCGGTCAAGGACAATAACGTCAGTTTCATTCAATTCTGGTTTACAGACGTTCTGGGGATGCAGAAGATCTTCAGCATTACACCTTCCGAACTGGAAGAAGGTCTGGAAGAGGGGATGGGGTTTGACGGGTCTTCCATTCAGGGATTCGCGAGGATCGAGGAGAGCGACATGATTGCCATGGCCGATCCGACAACCTTTCAGTTGATACCCTGGCGTCCTTCCGACCGACCCGTGGCGAGGGTGATCTGTGATATCCTGAATCCCGACGGCACGCCTTATGAGGGCGATCCCCGTTACGTTCTCAAACGAGCCCTCAAAAAAATCGCTGACAAGGGCTATACCATGTATGTCGGTCCGGAGTTGGAATATTTCTATTTCGCCAATGACAAGACGACGGACATCCTGGATCAGGGAGGCTACTTTGACGGCCTTCCCATAGACAGCGCCACAGACTTGCGGCGTCAGACCATATTTGCCATGCAGGATATGGGGATCCGCGTGGAATATTCTCACCATGAAGTGGCACCCAGCCAGCACGAGATTGATCTCCGTTATGACGATGCTCTGGCGATGGCCGACAAGGTCATGACCTATCGAACTGCGATCAAGGTGATTGCCCGACAAAATGGAGTTTATGCCACCTTTATGCCCAAGCCTGTCTTCGGCCAGAATGGCAGCGGCAT